>Ga0302171_10000204_pt1 | contig 13144 bp, 9 predicted proteins | sample I_Fen_N2_2_FD_193495 | JGI IMG/M metagenome (GOLD analysis project Ga0302171, IMG submission 193495) | Peat permafrost microbial communities from Stordalen Mire near Abisko, Sweden - I_Fen_N2_2 | ecosystem: Environmental > Terrestrial > Soil > Wetlands > Permafrost | place: Sweden: Abisko... | reverse complement strand
AAATCAGGGAAAGCATTTTATGGTCATGGCGCAACCTACCTATTCAGGCTCATACGGCTATATTGGTGAGCAGTTTTTTACGATGCAGTTTGACGTTGCCCTGGATGCCGCCAATCCACCACCGACGAACGCCTTTGCCATTAAGATCAACGGAACTGGCACTTCAGTTACCGGCGTGACTGTCGATGGTACCGGCAAGACCGTGACACTCACTTTTTCAGCGCCCGCACTGACTGCCGAGGACATCATCGAATTTTCGTATGTCGACCCCACTGGGGGTAATGATGTCAGTGCCCTCCAGGGGCTGGATGGAACCGATTCGAGTACCTTCAGTGCCTCCACTATCGTGGTCGGTGGCAGACCCGGGCCATCAGCCCCGCCGGTGCCCGCGCTATCCAGCGGCAGCGACAGCGGCACCTTGGGCGACGGCATCACTTCCGATATTACCCCTACACTCACCGGCACTTCCGGGGCCAACGCAACTGTCAAACTGTACGATACCGATGGAACCACGCTACTGGGGACCACGAGTGCGGATGGTTCTGGCAACTGGTCCATCACCAGCAGCACGTTGATAGATGGCAATCACACGCTGAAGGTAACGCAGACAGACTCCGGCAATAATACTTCGCCGCTCAGTACAGGCTTATCTGTAACTATCGACACCATGGCGGCTGCACCCACCACTTTGGCATTGAACAACGGAAGCGACAGCGGCACCTTGGGCGACGGCATCACCAACGACAGTACACCGACCGTCACCGGCCACGCCGAAGCCAACGCCGCCGTCAGGCTGTACGACACCGACGGCAGCACCCTGCTTGGCTCGACGACGGCCGATGGCTCTGGCAACTGGAGCATCGCCAGCAGCACACTGGCCAACGGCTCACATACCTTTACCGCCAAACAGACCGACGTGGCTGGCAACGTTTCCAGCGCCTCCAGCGGCTACGCCTATACACTCGACACTGTCGGGCCAATCGCCATGGCCCTGAGTAACACCCAAGTTGCCATGAGCAACGCTGGCAATGGCGCCACCGTGGCAACGCTGTCGGCCACCGATGCCACTGCCGTCAGCTACGGCTTTGCCATCGGCAACGGTACGATCGATGCGGACAACGGCAAGTTCAGCTTATCCGGCAACCAACTGGTGGCCGCGCAGAATCTCGCCGCCGGAACCTACCACCTCTATCTGAAAGCCACCGACGCCGCCGGTAACGATGCGTTCCAGATTTTCAGCGTCAATGTGGTGGACGCGCCAACCGTCGCCGCTATCGAGCGGGCCATGGGCGCCAGCAGCACGGTGCCAGCCACTAGCCCCTCAGTGGATTACACGGTGAAATTCAGCCAGTCCGTGACTGGCGTGGACGCCTCGGATTTCACCTTGGCTACAACCGGAAACGCCAGCGCGACCATCGCCTCAGTCACCGGTAGTGGTGACACGTACACCCTGACAGTCAGCGGAATCAGCGGCGATGGTACCTTGCGCCTGGATCTCAACGGCAGTGGCACCGGGATTCAGAACGGTTCATCTGTCGCCATCACCAGCGGCTATACAGCCGGTCAAACGTACACGGTAGACCATACCGCCCCCGCATCACCTTCGGTGCCGGTCATGACGGCCGGCACCGATACCGGCAAGTCAAACAACGATGCGATCACCAGCAACCAGACACCCGTGTTTGTCGGCTCGGCTGAAGCCAATGCCACGATCAAGCTGTATGACACCGATGGTGCCACTTTGCTAGGCACCACCGTCGCCGACGGCGCCGGCAATTGGAGTATCTCGAGCACGACGTTGGCGACCGGCAGCCACACACTGACGGCCAAACAGACCGACGCCGCGGGTAATGTCTCTGCAGCCAGCAGTGGCGTGTCAGTGTCAATTGACAACAGCGTGGCGGCCCCGCCTGCACCCGTATTGGCCAGTAGCAGCGACAGCGGTGTCCCTGGCGACAACCTGACCAATGTCTTAATGCCGACCATCACCGGCACCGCCGAAGCCAACGCCAGCATCACGCTTTACGACACCGATGGGACCACCGTGCTGGGCACCTCTGTTGCCAACGGAAACGGCGACTGGAGTATCGTTTCGACGACCTTGAGCAATGGTAGCCATACGCTGACCGCCAGGCAGACCGACACTGCAGGCAACATCTCGTCCGTCAGCGCCGGTCTTGCGCTGACGGTCAACAATCTGTCGCCGTCGGCGCCCTCCCTGCCGGCACTTAGCGCTGCCAGCGACAGCGGTATTCAGGGTGACGGCATTACCAGTGTTGCCAAGCCCGTGATTACCGGGACCGCAGCCGCCAACGCAACCGTCAAACTCTACGACACCGACGGCAGCACAGTACTGGGCACCGCGGTTGCTAACGGTACCGGCATTTGGAACATCACCAGCAGCACATTGTCGCTGGGTAGCCATACGCTGACCGCCAAGCAAATCGACCCGGCAGGAAACCTGTCAGCAGCTAGCGCCTCACTGGCACTGACCGTAGAGGCGGTACCGACACCACCCTCGTCACCAGCCACAATTACCCCTATCGACGGCGTTGCCGTCACCCAGCAGCAGGTCAGCCTGCCGGGCGGCGGCAGTGGCACTCAGATCATTGTTCCGATTGTCAGCACCGACCGCACCGACTCCAGCGGCAGCGCTGCTGTGGCCGACATTCCACTGGCCACCAGCGGCGCGAACAACCTCCTGCTGGCACAGCTGACACCCGGCTTTGGCCTGACTGCAGTTGGCGGTGTCAGCCGGCCGGCGGGTAGTTCGATTGAACATCTGATCCAGGATATCCTGGCGGCAACGCCGAATCATGCCGCCAGCGACCAAGGTCACCTGACCGGTAACGGCGTCTCCTTCCTCAACAAACTGGCTGCCAGCGTACCGCTGCTGGTCGAGACGATTACACCGACCACTGGCGAGACCGCACCGACCAGCCCGCTTACCTTGACCGGTACCAGCAGCGACAGCCAACACACCGCGCTGGTCATCGACGCTACACACGTGGCCAGCGGCAGCACGCTGGTGTTAAACGCCGTCGACTTCGCAGCAATCATCGGCACCGCCAACATCATCGGTAACACCAACGGCCAGATACTCACCGGCGACTCCGCCAGCCAACAGTTCAGCATATCGTCCGGTGGCGGCAGTTCGGTGTTCGCCGGTGGTGGCAACGACACGTTGAACATCAACTTCGCAGGCAGCAGCACGGAGCTATCCAGCAGCACGACTCTTCTGCACGGCGGCCAAGGCAACGATGCCGTGGTGCTCAACGGCGCCAGTTCGGACTACCTGGTGGAAAATCACGAGGGCTATGTCCTGGTCACTTCCAAAGTGCAGCCAGGACAACACACGCTGCTGGTGAATGCCGAAAACCTGACTTTCTCCGACACGACCATTAGCGTTCAAACCAGCGAGCCTCAAACCCAGTTGGCAGGCCTTTACCAATCAGTTCTGGGCCGCCAGGCTGACTATCTGGGCTTCGATTACTGGGCGGTCCAGGCCAAGAATGGCATGAGCATGGGCAGCATTGCCCTGTCGCTGATCACTTCGAACGAAGCTCACGATAAGCAGGCTGTCACCCTGAACGGTAACGCCCCGCATGACCTGGAGTTGGTGTATCAGGGCATCTATGGCCGTCAAAGCGATAGCGCAGGCCTGGCTTACTGGGTTGACGCCATGCAAAAAGGCATGACCCTGGAACAGGTCGCCAGCAACTTCGTGCAAGCGGCGGAGATGAACCAGCACAACGTTCTGGCGGCGAACTGGGACTTCATCATTTAACGTCTCGTCCAAAAACGGATGCACTGTCATAGCGTGCCATTTGCATCAGGTGGCAGTGACATCCGCTCAACGTGAAACGCTAAGCCGTCGACTCAACCGGTCGATGCAACAGATTGGCTAAATCTTTTCAGCGTCGACGACCCAAGGTCTGCCGCGCCCAGGTTGCAGGTGAAGCTCATCAGGGCGTCCCACTGGCCTTGGGTGACGCACGCATTCTTTTCTTCAGGCGAAAAAAACCGCACTTGGCGGGCTTTCTTCAAAAATCAAAGCTATCCAAAAATACTGAAATCAATGGACAGATCGTGACTCTTATTAGTTAGCCTGCTATCTTGTTTTCACATTCCGCCATGTTGAGATGCTTGAAGGAATGAGAAGCCCTGGCGACCACGAATCGCCGGGGCTTCGTTTTTTCCATCTCCAGACGAATAAAACCCCGAACGGGTCGGGGTCTTGGTATTCGGTGGCGCGCTGGTGCCTGGCCGTGGTGACAAAGCGTCTCTACGGGCCACCCCTGTTCCGGCTTCTCGGCGGTGATCGAACCGTCGACCACTGCGCCGAGAGAAGCACAGCCTCCCGATCAAAGCTGGCCTGCACAAAGGCACGCACCGCCGAGGCCACGCCGTTGAGCGTTGACTGGCCCACACTCACCTATCGAGCCTGGATAGGACAATGCGCACTGAACGCCAGCCAAATCGCACTGATATACCTTCCAACCAGGCCCTTTTCGGCAGTTCCGTTAGCGATAGCTTCAGCGACTGACTCGATGTAGTTCCAGTGAACCTCGGCGGGATCACCGACAAACTCCGCCCCGTCGATCTCTGACAAAAAACTCAATGCCACTTTAGCGCGATGCTCTCTGCTGCCCTCCGCAGTTGCCAACACCTCTACTGCACTGGAAAGCCTGGATAGCGTATCGCTGGAAATAGTCACTCTGCCTCCTATACCCGGATCACCTTGAGCCGGCCGAACACAAATACCCCACTTCAACGAATCACGCCAGCCGGCGAAGATCAGTTGAAGCCAAGGGTCCGAAGAATCAACAGAGCGACATCGCTCGATTCAACCTTTATAGCCCAGTGTCCATCATTGGCCTGCGGCGTTCTGCTGGCGCACCGGCAGGCATTGATCGCGTAATTCCTGAAGCCAGCGCCGACATCGATGCCTGGGCGGGTTCCAGCGACAGCGGTTATACCTTTGCGGGTCCCTGGAACGCGCGTATGGGTTTGCGTGTCGATGCCGCGAGCGGTGATGAGGATGTCGATCAGAGGGCCGGTACCTTTGATCCATTGTTTCCCAAGAGCGCCTTCTACGGTCAGGCATGACCACAGCCCCCCGGAACAACCATCAGCAGTGGAAAACGCTTGGGCACCCTGTATCAGGCCAACGCCAATTGGACGGCGGCCACGTTTCGCTTTTAAGCATCAAGAACATCCGGCAAGAACGCTGCTCGGCAATTCGTTAATTTTGACGTCGACAAAAACGTTGCCTGCGCGCACCAGATTGATATCGGTGAATCGTCGCGGCTTTGCAACAGCAAGGCACTTTGGCCACGACATTCATCTTAAATACAAGTGTTTTAATGTATCACCCTGCAACCCATCTGATATGGTTTTTTTTCGATCGCCTGAGCCTTTTTCGTCAACCAACAGTCTATAAAGTGCACGCCCGATGCTCTTTAAAACAACAAAAAAGCAGCCAACTAATTTTGGCTCTTGGGCACACTGACGCGCTCAAGAATTTAGACCATCCCAGGATCAACAATAGAACCCCGTTTATTAGAAAGAATGGGATAAATAACTATTCACTTGTTTTGGAGATGGCCTCTGTGCGAAAGCTGGGCTTGGGCTTCCTGATAACTGGCGTTTTGGGGCAACTGTCTGCACTCCTATGGACCTACATGTCTACGGGACCCACCTGTCAAAATAACGTCAACAATTCATACATCCAGCAAAAAGTGACAAAACTCGAACAACTACTCGATGACACGGTCAATAAAGTTGCGACGGAGTTCAATACAAAACATTTCGACGGACTCACGCCCCTTGCAAAAAACGGATCCCACATACCCGATTCAACGAAGGCTGACGCCGCACAGTTCTTGGTCGAAAAACCAGACGAAACTCCAGTTACGCTGCCTTCATTGCCCGCACAGTCATATAAATGGACGATTATTCTCAGCGCTCTGATCAGTGTTACCGGCCTGCTCCTGGCCGTATTCGCCCGCAAAAAAACCTTTGATCCGCAATGGCATGTCTTTCGCACCGTACCAGGTTCGTTGATCACGCTGGAACGCCCGTGTTTGACGTGCGGCGGCTACATTTTCCAGGCCAGGAAAGAACCATCTACCACGCCTTCATCCGGCCTATGGGTGGTCGAAATTGCTTTGAACACACCCAGCCGCCATCGAGCAGTAAAAGCCATTCAGCAGCTGGAGTTGCCGGTAGCGCGTAAAGAAAACAACTTTGTCGTCATCGGCCCGTATAAACAAAAGCAGGACGCGGCTCGAGTCGTGAAAGAGTTGAGCGAACGACATGGCGTTAGAGGATGGATGATGGCTGGAAATTGACACAGCCCGATTTAGTGCTGGGCCGACTTCGAACACCCGCTACTTATTGCATGCCACAAGAGAGCCTTCATGATCGCAAAAGAACTTAGGGCCGAACTCGCCCTGAAAAAATTCCTGGACGCCAACTTATGGATCCAGCTTGAACTCAGCGAGCTGAACTACAGCCTCGCTGAGAACTGCGGACTTTCGCCAGAAGAATATCGACTGAAATGTCTGCAAGAAGCATTTGAAGCAGAAGCAGACGCTCACGAATGCGATTGCTGGGACTTTATTCTGCAGTGGGTAGCCGAAACCAAGCCGAAACCAAGGAAGAACTTGAGTTGATGCGTGAAGAGCGCATGAAAGAGATTTATGACTTTCTGGACGATTAGTACACCTTATAACTTTCGTCGCCTATACACGCCGCCTTCTCTCAATATGAAAGATTAACTTCATCGGCGGGAGGCTTGCCCAATCCTCCCGCCCTCCTGTCGGTTCAAACCGCCGCATAACAATCCACTACACGCCGGTACTGGCTGGGAGAAGCTCCGATGTGCTGGCGGAAAAACCGTGTGAAATGACCTTGTTCGGAGAACCCGAGATTCTCCGATAACAGGCCCAACGTTCCACTGCGCTCACGCTCCAGCCAGGCAAAAGCCCGGCGCATGCGCGCGTCGTTAAGCAACAGGGTCGGCGTCATGCCGGTATCTTTCTTGAACAGCGCAAAGAAGTGCGCACGAGACAGACCACAAGCCCGCGCGGCATTGTCGATCGGGTTCGGATCATCGAGGTGCTCAAGCAACCAGGCGGTGCCACGACGCACCCGCGCGTCCCGGAACTCAGCTGAGTTCGGTGCCCCCTGTAGCGATAAATGCCGCCAACTGGAAAAGTCCTCGATCAGTTCGATCAAGAAGTCGAACAGCATGAATTCCATACGCTCTTTCGGCACGATCCCGCAGCCATGCGCTTCGGCGACCAGGATGTCGGCCAAGGTGCGATTGCGACTCGACAGCTCGATACACGACTGGACAAAAAAATCCGGCCGACCACTCAGCGCCAGCGACTGCTGTGCAGTGGCCAACCAGGCGGGCTCGATGTAAAGCGCCAGGATTACGGTGGCACCGGCACCCGGCTGCGGATCGTAAAAATGCGGCTCCCAGGCGTTGACTAGCACCGCCGTGCGATCGCTAAGCGGAACCCGCCGACCGTTGACTTTGAAGTAAGTGTCTTCGCCGGACACTTTGACCAGCACATGGCATTCGGAATGGGTGTGGGTGACCAGCGAACGATCCATATTCAGCAAGGCGACCCGGCCAAACCTGCCGTGGAAAACCCGTTGGGCAATCGACATCAGATTCCTCTGCTCGCTTGAAGCAATATTGTTATCGGCCACAATGAAGGATCATCGCGGCGTCTATCTATTTCTCGACCCCGCCGATCGCTCAATGGTTCAGCAACACTTGGCTGGCCACTATCGCGCGTGGGTGAACGAGCGTCTATCCCGACTTTCGCAGCCCCCATGCTCGTCGGAAAAACCGCCTTACAAGGCATGGCGTTCTTTCCCGTGATAAACGCGCAGGATATCGGCCACCACCGCCAGAGCGATTTCCGCCGGGGCCTTGCTGCCCAGATCGAGGCCAATGGGCATGTGCAAACGGGCAATCTGTTCATCCGTCAGGCCACCAATGCGTTTGAGCCGCTCGGCGCGCTTGGCCGAGGTTGCCTCAGACCCCATGGCGCCGATGTAAAACGCCGGGGTGTGCACCGCTTCCATCAGCGCCAGATCATCGATTCGCGGATCGTGAGTCAGCGCCACCACCGCGGTCGCTGCGTGGCAACCTCCAGCGGCGATAAACATCGAGGGCAGCACACGTTGCATCTCCACGCCTTCGAGCTGTACATGCAGCATCTCTTCCCGAGGGTCGCAGGCGATGACTTCGCAGCCGATGGCGCGGGCGAAACTGGCGCAGACTTCCGCGACCGGCGAGAGCCCTGCCAGAATCAGGCGTAACGCCGGGCCTACGCTGATGCGCACCCTCTCGCCATCCACTTGCACCCGCTCGGTGCCGTGTCCGGTGTCCGGGTCCAGGCGCAACGCACCGCTGCTCAGTTCGACATGACGCTGCAGACGTCGCTGGCCGAGTAACGCCGCTTGCAGACTCTCCAGATGCGCGATCCATTCGAGACTGGCAGCGCGGTGCTCGACCAGCACGATCAGCACGCCACCACAGGGCAATCGTAGGCGGTGGCGTTGCTCGACGCTGTCGCCATAACTGACGATCTGCGCCGGTTCGCGCAATTCACCGCGTGTCAGGCTTTCAAGAAACGCCTCCTCGACACAGCCACCCGACAGCGAGCCGACGTGTTCGCCCGTGCCATTGGCCACCAGCATCGCACCCGGCGCACGCGGCGCCGAGCCATAGGTGGAGAGCACCGTGCACAGCCACTGGGCCTGCCCGGTGCGAGCCCATTGCAGTGCCTGGTCGATCACCTGAACATCGAGATGACGCATGTTTTCTGTACCTCAAGCGAAGCGTGGTGCTGCCTGCAGGGTTACGTTTACGGTAACCTGCGAGCAATCTTGTTCAATCGTTGATTCGACATGTCGCCACAGCAATTTTTGCAACTTGGGCCGCTGCGCCTGGAATATCGCCAACTGCCTGCGGCTGACCCATCGCGACCGACGCTTGTGCTGTTGCACGAAGGCCTCGGCAGCGCCGGCCAATGGAAAGACTTCCCCCTGCGCCTGGCCCAGGCCAGCGGTTGCGGTGTGGTCACTTACAGCCGACAGGGTTACGGGCAATCGAGCCCGGTAACCCTGCCGCGTCCACTGAACTACCTGACCAGCGACGGCCCTCGTGAACTGCGGCAATTGCTCGATGCCTTGCAACTGCCGCAAGTGGTCTTGCTCGGTCACAGTGACGGCGCATCCATCGTCCTCGCCTATGCCGCTGCCAACGATCCACGCGTGTTGGGCAGCATTGCCCTGGCGCCTCACGTGATTGTCGAGACCGAGAGCCTCGATGGCATTCGCCACACCACTGAAGTTTGGCATCAGGGCCCATTGCGCGAACGCCTGGCACGCCACCATGGGGCCAATGTCGACGGCGCTTTTCACGGTTGGAGCGACAGCTGGTTGCACCCGGACTTTTCCCTGGATGATCTCGAAGCGCAATTGGCTTATATCGAAAAACCGCTGCTGGTGATTCAGGGTCGCGAAGACCATTACGCCACGCCCGAGCAACTGGTGGTCATCCAGCGACAGGTGCCTGGACCGTGCCGCTGTGTGTTGCTGGATGACTGCCGGCACTTTCCCCAGACCGAAGCGACCGAGCGGACCTTGCAGCTAATCTGCGAATTCCTGGAGCGCCTCCCCGCCTTTATTTGAAATTGCCTTGGGTTTCCGGAATCACCACGCTGCCGATCAGGTAGATCACCGACAGACCCGCGGCGAAAATCGCCAGCACCATGGGTATCTGCGCCGGGCTACTGCTGACCAGGGACACAAAGGTCGGCATGGTTCCGCCGAGGGCGAAACCGATGTTCCATGACAAGCCGGTGCCGCTGGCTCGCAGCTCGGTGGCAAAGCGTTCATTGAGGAAGATCAGAATCGGCGCGATGATCGCCCCGCCCATGAAGCCTATGCCCATGCAATACAGCGCAGTGCGGGTCAGCGAACCCGGTTCGGCGACACCCAGGAACATCATGGGCAGGCTCACCAGGTTGATCACACCCAGCAGCAAGAAAGTCTTCTTGCGACCGATCAGGTCACTCAGGTAACCGAAGGCCAGTGCGCCGACAATGGTTGCGGCCGATCCGTACATGAGCATCTGCGAAGTCTGCATATGAGGCACTTTGGCGACCACATTGAGCAACGTCGGCAAATAACCGCAAGCCAGGTAATACGTGGCACCGCCTCCGAACGTAATCAACAGATTGACCATCATCACGCCGCGGTACTCGCGACCAAACAGTCGCTTGAGTGGCGACACGACCACGACCGCCGGCCCCTTGGTTTTGCGCGCTTGTTGCAGTTGCTGCCAGACCGGGGTTTCTTCCAGGTAACGGAACATCACCAGGCCGAAAAACGTGCTGAGCAGGCCGCAGAAGAACATGAAGCGCCAGCCCCAGACATCAAATTCTTCCCCGGTAAAAATCTCCGACAACACCAGATAAGTGACCGACGCCAACAGCGCGCCCATGCCGGCACCGGCGCCACCGATCAATCCGGACATCAATCCGCGATAGCGCGGCGAGATGGATTCGGTGCCAATGGTGTGTGTGGAGGCGACAATGCCGCCAACGAAAACACCCTGAATGACCCGCAAGACCAAAAACAGTATCGGGGCCAATACCCCGACCTGGTGAATGGTCGGCAACGCGCCAAACAGCGCCGTGGAAATACCGACGCCGACCATCGACACCATCAACGCACGCTTGCGGCCGTGTTTATCGGCATACGCGCCGAAGATCGCCGAGCCCAGCGGACGCACCAGCAAGGCCACGGCGAACGAGGCATACACGGCGGCCAGCGACAGTGTCGGGGTGTCCGAGGGGAAGAACAGGCGGCCGATGATCGGTGCCACGTAGAGCAGGATGAACAGGTCAAACAGATCCAGCGCCCAGCCGAAGGTCGAGGCAAATGCCGCAAGCAAGGCCTTGCCCGGTGGAATCTGCGGTGTATCGATAGCGGCAATGGTGGGTGATGCAGTTATTGTTGTTGTCGTAGTCATGGTTGCCTCACACAAGCGGTGAATCGAAACGTTCTGCATCCCGGTGCGCGGGTTGCGGGTAGTCAGCCGTTCAGCGGTGATACCTTGATGGGTCCTTTCAGTTGCATTGAAGGCGCGGCAGGCCCTGTTCCGGAGGGGCGTACGCCGTTACCGACAGACTCCCGGGCCTGCTCGCCGGTACGATTTACTCGCCGATGAACACGGCCGCACGCTTGCTGTGAAACGCTTCGACGCCTTCCTTGAAGTCCTTGGAGCTACGCAGACGGCTGTAGCAGTGACCTTCCATTTCGATCGCGACGGTCAGCGGCGCATCTTCGTTGTCGTTGATCAGTTTTTTCGCCGTGCGTTGAGCCAGCGGCGAGAAGCGCCGCAGTTCATCGACCAACGCATCGACGGTGCTTTCCAGTTCGGTATCCGGCACGACCTCGGTAGCGATACCCCAGGCATAGGCCTGGTCGCCCGTAATGCGTTTGGCGCGCATCACCATGTGCTTGGTGCGGGTGATGCCGATGATCTTCTGCAAGCGTGCGGAGCCACCCGAGCCCGGGATCTGACCCAGGTTCTGCTCAGGCAAGGCGTAGCGAGTGGTTTGCGAAGCAATGCGGAAATCGCAGGCCAGGGACAGTTCGAAACCGACACCGAAGGTGTAGCCACGGTTGGCAACGATCACCGGTTTTTCGCAACGTGCCGGTGCCGCGACGTTCCAGGCCAGCTTCGAAACGTGCTCCGGTGACGCTTCGAGGAAGCCCTTGATGTCACCGCCGCTGGAGAAGTGCTCACCCACCGAGCGCAGCACGATGACGCGCACGCCTTGGTGTGCATCGAGGGCTTCGAAGACCAGGCGCAGCTGATCGCGCTGCCCCATGGATATGACGTTCAACGGCGCCCGGTCAAGGATGATGTCGGCGCGCTCGCGGGACACATCGACTTCAACCTGGAAGCCATCGAACTGAGTGTCGAGAAATTGCTGGATCGCTTGTTGTTGCATGTGGGTGTCCTCTGGATGATTAGCTGATGGCCTTCAAGGCCTGTTCCTGGAATTGAGCCAGCAGCACGCGTCGCAGCACCTTGCCGACTGGAGATTTGGGAATCTGATCGATGAACTGATAACGGCGTGGCCGCTTGAATTTGGCCAGGCCCGAGGCGATGCAATGGGCATCGAGGTCGCCTTCCGAGACTTCGGCGCGCAGCTTGATAAACGCAGCAATGATCTTGCCCCACTGCTCGTCCGGCAGACCGACCACCACCACTTCTTCTACTGCCGGGTGCAGAGAGAGCATGTTCTCGATTTCTGCCGGGCTGACGTTTTCGCCGCCGGTGATGATCAAGTCATCGACACGACCCGTGACGAACAGATCGCCCTCCAGATCGAAGTAGCCGATGTCACCGGTGAAATACCATCCGTCTCGCAACGCCTTGGCGGTTGCTTCGGGGCGGTTCAGGTAGCCTTCGAACGCCTCGTCACTCGCCAGGTCGGCGATGATCTGGCCCTCCTCCAACGGCTTGGCCTGCACGTCTACCGTTTCTGCATCGATCGGCACCACGCGCACTCGCTGGTTCATTGCACTGCGCCCTGACGAACCGGGTTTACGGTTGGCTTGCTGGTCGATGGTGAAGGTGTAGATCTCCGAGCTGCCGTAATGATTGACGAACAATTGCGGCTGGAACGCCTGCTCGACGCGACGCATCAAGCCGTCGCTCATCGGCGCACCGGCAAAGCCGATTTTCTCCACACTGGCGACGCGCTCGCGGGCAAAGGCCGGGTGTTCGATGAGCATGTGGTAGAGCGTCGGCACCAGGTACAGGTTGCTAACCTTTTCCCGCTCGATGGCCTGCAGCGTGGCTTCCACGTCGAACTTCGGCACACAGACGAACTGCCCGTCGATCAGCGCCATGGACAGTAACGAACGCACGCCCATGGTGTGGTAAAGCGGCATGACACCCAGCGTGCACTCGCTCTGGCGGTAGAGGTTTTGCGCTACGTGGGCAACCGCCGCAGCGCGTTCGCAACGGTGCCGACGGGGCACGCCCTTGGGCTTGCTGGTGGTGCCGGAGGTGTACAGCAGCAGTGAAAAGTCT
>Ga0302171_10000203_pt1 | contig 13148 bp, 6 predicted proteins | sample I_Fen_N2_2_FD_193495 | JGI IMG/M metagenome (GOLD analysis project Ga0302171, IMG submission 193495) | Peat permafrost microbial communities from Stordalen Mire near Abisko, Sweden - I_Fen_N2_2 | ecosystem: Environmental > Terrestrial > Soil > Wetlands > Permafrost | place: Sweden: Abisko... | reverse complement strand
GGAGTTCGAGCAAAACCCTTTATTTATCGATGGTACAAGGGTGCGCAAATTGTGGTCGCTGACCAACCCGGTTTCACTACTTCATGCTATTTTGACTAACAAGGTAACAGTAACCGACCTCCATAAAAAGAATAATTTATTTCTTCTGACTATTCAGGCCGATAAAGATGTCACCCTTGTGTTGACATTGGATGGTACAACCAAAATTCCGGTCTCAGTTCAATGGTCAACTCCCCAGAATAATTTAGGCGAAGTAAGGTTTACCACTACTTTTACCGGGTATATGCCTTTCGATGGCATTATGTTACCAATGGGCTATAATACAAAGATGGATTTCAGAGATATTGTCTATTTTAAAATGTACGTCGACGGATACAGAATTAATACTGCTGTTGAAAATCTGAAAACTCCTGAAAGTATTCGTAACGCCGAAGTTCCGGTGGAAAAAGCTCCTGTTATTGAAGTCGAAAATGTAGGAAAAGGTGTTTGGAGATTAACCGGCGGAACAACGGTGGTTGAATTTAAAGATCACCTCCTGCTTTTCGAACTGTATGGCAGTCAGATTCTGGCAAAAGCAATTATTGAAAAAGCCAATACGCTCGTTCCAAACAAGAAGGCAACAGAATTAATTGTTTCTCATCATCATTTTGATCATACAGCCGGATTTCGTGCGGGAGTTGCTGCAGGTTTAAAGGTTTATAGCAGCAGAGCCAACGAGGGTATACTTCGCGAAATGGCAGAACGTCCAACACCTCATTTTGCAGATGTCCTTCGTGGAAATAATAAGTTTAAATTTGTACCGGTCGACCAACATTTAGCGCTAAGCGATGGCTCAACGACTCTTGATATTTACCATGTAATATCCAACAATCATATGGCTGATGCTGTATTTGCATATATTCCGGCGCAACATTTAATGATTGAAGGTGACATAGGCACAGCAGCATCCGACTGGCAACTATGGCCCGAAAGTTATACAGATAACCTGAAATTCTACGGAATAACGGTCGACAAGATATCGCCGGTTCATGAAAAGGTAATGACACACAGTGAGCTGCTGCAATTCATCGAAGCTGGTCGTCAGCGGGCAATAAAGCGCGGAATGGATTATCAGAAAATGAATGAATATCTACCCGGTTATCCTATTTTTGAACCCAATAAGTAAATTGAAATAAATATGAAACTATTAGAGCATTATAATCTTAACGGGATTAGTCTAAAGAACAGAGTGGTTATGGCTCCCATGACCAGAAGCAGGGCCAATAACCCGGAATTGGCAGCAACCGATCTGATTGCTGAGTATTACGAGCAACGTGCATCGGCCGGTCTTATTATCAGCGAAGGTACACACATTAGCCCAATGGCTATCGGGTCTATTAATGTACCTAACATCTACACACAACCACAAATTGACGGTTGGAAAAAAACAACCGAAAGGGTACATGCCAAAGGAGGTAAAATATTTGCACAGCTATGGCATGTTGGACGTATTTCTCACCCTGAACTGCTAAACGGCAAACTTCCGTTGGCCCCGTCTGCTATCAATCCTAATTTTCGTGCTTATGCTGCCAAAGGATTTGTTGATACCGTGACCCCGAAAGCAATGACTTTGGATGAGATACATCAAACAATCCGGGATTTTGCCAAAGCAGCCCAAAATGCTTTTGAGGCAGGTTTTGATGGAGTTGAACTACATGCAGCCAACGGTTATTTGTTTCACCAGTTCTTTGCCAAATGTGCAAACTCGCGTACCGATGAGTATGGTGGTTCGATAGAAAACAGAGCCCGATTCCTGTTTGATGTGTTGGACGAAATAAAAAAGACCTGCGAACTAAACCGGGTAGGCATCCGCATAGCTCCGGCAATGGATAAAACCTTTGGAATTGTTGTTGATAAAGAAACCAGGCCTACATTCGAATATATTGTAAACAGGCTTAACGAATACAATCTGGCATATCTTCATATCTCCGGATTTACAATTGAAGAAACCGTTGACCCCATGAAAGTGGTACTAGACACTGCCAACCATTATCGGCACTTGTACAAGGGCACGCTTATGATTAACAAAGGATTTGGAAGAGATACAGCCAACCGGGCTATCGAAGAAGGAATAACAGATTTGGTATCTTTTGGAGAGCTTTATATTTCAAATCCCGATTTGGTAGAGCGATTTACGATCGATGCTCCTCTTACCCAGCCCGACCGTTCTAAATATTATGCTTTTGCAGAAGGATCCAACGGATATACCGATTATCCATTTCTCAAGGTTTAAATAAATTGATATAGGTAGCACTTTTATCTTCATTTTCATGTTGCAAAGAGTGATAGAACCAATAAAGGGCGACGCGAATTATCTTCGTATCGCCCTTTATTGGTTATTCTTTTACGCTACTCACCGAGTGCAAAACAACAATCCTGTACGAAAAAAGGATAATTATTGAACTTTACAAACATCTTCGGCTTGAGCTTTTACTACCCAGGTTTTCCCATTATCAGTAGATATAATGTTTTTCCATTTAAATGTGTATTCTTGAATGTCAGAAAAAATCCATTTCATCTGAAAACTGATTGGAGTAACACAAGTGATTACTATTTGATCATTTTCTTTTTCTGCGATAAGTTGTATCGCTTCTCCCGTACAACCGTAAAAGATGTCCCAATTTTTCTTTAAGGGATTGTAAATTCTAATCGTTGTACCGTATTCTTGTTCGAATTCACCTGTGAGTGTATTTCTTTTTGAGGTCACAAAAGTGTCTTGCACTGCTCTTCCCTCTAATACGCGAGAGAAAGTCCATTTCCCATTAGCGATAGATTCAAATTCACTACCAATATTGTCGTGCCATTTGAAATCCCACTCTCCCACGAGTTGTCCGAAATAATCGTACTCTTCGGGAATAATTGCATGTTTTTCTTTTGAGATTAATGCATTTATAAATTTGTCCATTATTGATACTTTTTTGTCTTTTTTATTTGTTCTGTCCATCTGTTCTTCCTCCAAGTATATAAAAATGCTCAAATATGGATAGTTCAAGCTTAACGAAGTATAATCTTACTACCGGCGGATTACGACTGCGCCTAAACTTGCGCTAATCAGGCTATACCGCGTGTTGCGCGTTCGTGCTTTTTGTTAGCATTTTATAGATTGGACTTTTTCCTTTTCGATTTGCGTGTCTCCCCAACGCCGTAAATAGTCAATAAAAGGAATTAACTCTGCACCTATTTCTGTCAGGGAATATTCTACTTTTGGCGGTACTTCTTGATATACTTTTCTGTTTATCAGATTATCTTCTTCTAATTCCCGGAGTGTTTGCGTAAGCATTTTCGGCGTAATGTCAGTCAGTGTTTTTCTAAGCTCTCCATAGCGCATTACGATTTTATTATGCAAGTACCAGATAATCCTCCCTTTGTATTTTCCACCAATCCTCCTAAAAGCATAATCAACAGAACAAATGGGTTCTTCTGAATGTTTTTTCTTCATTTTCTTACTTTTTTATCATTGATAATCAACAATCGTATCATTTTAGTATGTAGGATACAAAAAAGTACGTACTTGTGACAAAGATAATAAAGAAATACTTTTGTTTTTCATTTAAAAACATAAAAATAATGAAAGCAATAATAGTAAGAAGTGGATACGGCTTGGAAAATATATTAACAGAAGAACGAGCCATACCAAATGTTCAGGCAAATGAAGTCTTGGTAAAAGTCAAATCTATGTCCCTTAACCAATTGGATTTAATGATAGCAAAAGGAGCATTTGGTACAAAGCTCCCACACATATTGGGTTCGGATGTGGCAGGTGTTGTTGAAAAAATTGGAATAAATGTTTCGTTATTCAATGTTGGCGATATCGTTTCTACACATTTTATACAATCTTGGCAATCGGGAAGTTTAAAAGAGTCGTATTTGCAAAGCCGCTTGGGAACTAATGTTCAGGGTGTATTTTCAGAATATATCTCCTTGCCGGAATGTTCTTTGGTGAAAATTCCGTCTAATTTAACTGTAGAAGAAGCATCTACTTTACCAATTGCAGGGCTTACTGCTTGGGAAGCCCTCGTTAATGCTGGAAATTTGAAAGCGGGTCAAACAGTATTATTACAAGGGACAGGAGGTGTTTCTATTTTCGCCTTACAATTTGCAAAAATGCTTGGAGCGAAAGTTATTATCATTTCCGGTTCGGCTGAAAAACTCAAAAAAGCTAAGTCGCTTGGTGCAGACGAAACTATCAACTACAAAATAGATAAGAATTGGCAAGAAAAGGTCTTGGAATTGACAAATGGAATAGGTGTTGATTTGGCATTAGAAATTTCTTGGGCAGAAATCAGTAAAACCATTCAGGCAATGAAACTTGGAGGGAAAATCATAGTTGTCGGTTTGTTGGGAGGTGCAAATGCAGATTTGTCGGTGTTTGGAATTATGCAAAAAAGTATCTCTATAATCGGTATTCAGGTTGGTTCCAAATCAAGTTTTGAGGATATGAACAAGGCAATACAAATCAACAATATAAAACCTGTAATAAACACGATTTTTCAAATATCGGAACTTTCCGAGGCTTTGACTTATTTTGACAAAGGGAAACACTTTGGAAAAGTTGTCCTTGCATTCTAACAGTCAAATGTTATCGAAATTAGGATGGCGTTCGGTTGATATTAGCGTCCTCTGTCGTAGTATGACGCCTAACTATGTCCAGTTCACTCACTTTATTCCTTGTTTTAGCTTGATATACTTAGTAAATTGGTCATATATTGTCTTTATGGGTAGTGTATTCTTCCTCCAAATCTATAAAAATACGCAAATGTGGATAGTTCAAGTTTAGCGAAGCGTAACTTGGACTGAAAATCATCGCAGTTTTCAACTGATTTAAAACCAACGTTACAAACGGCCGTTATTTTTCACCCCACAAACATACAAATAATTATTAACCTAAACTTTATAAAGGGGGATTATTTTTTTAGAAATAAAAAGCTGATTTGTCTTACTGCTCGTTTCAGTTGTGATTTACACTAAAACATTTAATAAAACAAATAAAAACATAAATTATGCTAAATATATAGCTGCGTTTATTTGCACTTTGGGAATTATTTTTACATTTGCAGAGAGTTAATTAACTCAAATATTCGGTTTGTTATCTGATATTCATTACTATAAGTAACCCTAATTCTCAAAACAATTTAAATTATTCTTTTCTATGAAAACAACAAATCAATCCGGTAACGAACAAAACGTAACCAACCTAGAGGTACTGATCGCAGTGATTATAAGCTTTGGTCCGACCTACAATCCACCTAAACCTTCTATCACTATTCCCGGTCTTAACGAATTGCTCGAAAAAGGGAAGCTCGAAATCAATGCACTCAATGCCGCCGAAGTGGCTTCAAAAAATGCCGTAGCGGCATGCACTGCTGCTCAAGACGATTTCGAGAGTTTGATTACACGATCTATCAATGCCTTGCGTATTTTGGACGTACCAGCCCAAACATTGGCGCAAGCTGAAGCTCTTGTGCGGGAGTTACGCGGCAAGCGGGCTTCGGCACTTCTTTCGGACGAAGAACAGGCAGCTGCTAAAGCGGAAGGAAATACTTCAAAACAAGTTGTGAAACACAACTCCACCCTCGACAGCAAGTTGGAAAACATGGCTAAGTATCTACTATTATTGGAGTCTATACTGGGTTACATGCCCAATGAACCTGAACTACGTACACGGGCTTTAAGAAACAAATTGAACGATATAAAAACCAAGGATATGCAGGTCGCCTTCACCGATTCCGCGTTCAATGCAGCCCGCCTGTCGCGCGATGCATTTCTATATGCCAATAATACAGGTTTATGCCCTATTGCTTCGGACGCTAAAACTTATGTCAAATCACTATATGGTGCTACCAGTCCGCAATACAAACAAGTTAGCGGCATCAGATTCTTTAAGCGCAAATAACTTCTCTCTAAAAAACCGTCGTTTGTGAATCTATCCGTTCGACGGTTTTTTTATTTAATGCCAGACCTCTTTTGTCGGCAGATAGGGATGATTTCTTCTTTCCCAATGATGTTTATTGAATAGACCCACGTATCACCGTCAGAGGCCTTGGAATAGGAGTCAGAAGGCTTGGAATAGGAGTCAGAAGGCTCGGAATAGGTGTCAGAAGGCATGGAATAGGAGTCAGAAGCCTTGGAATAGGAGTCAGAAGCCTCGGAATAGGTGTCAGAAGGCATGGAATAGGAGTCAGAAGGCATGGAATAGGAGTCAGAAGCCTCGGAATAGGTGTCAGAAGGCTTGGAATAAGTGTTAGAAGACTCGGAATAGGAGTCAGAATATACCGCAATTCTATATATTTATTGAGAAAATATACAGAATATTGAAATAATTAGTATATTTGCAGCGTCATAGAACTTTCGATTCAAGTTAATTGAAAACAACAGCAGACCGGTTCGGGAGAATCGGTCTGTTTTGCTTTTTAATGCGATTTGTCTGAATTATATTTCGGTGTACATATTGACAGATCGCTAGTCGCCCTCCGAATATTCTTACGATAAACGGATATGGAAATCCGTTCTCCCGGCTTGCAGCGGTTGTTCTGTATTTTAAACAACAAAGCTCCCCTTAAACCAGCTGGTTTAAGGGGAGCTTTGTAATTATTCTCCTGTTTTTATCAGTAATACTCCTTGTTTATCACTTGCAATTCTCGACTTTGATTTCTACTCTTCTGTTCTTCTTGCGGTTTGTGCCAGAAGTGTTGGGAGCTAATGGTTCGGTTTCACCTTTACTTTCAGTAGTTATTTTATTTGCAGGTACTCCTTCAGCATTGAGTTTTGTTTTTACACTATTTGCTCTTCTCAGCCCAATCCGAAGATTATTTTTGCGTGTTCCCCAGTTACATGTGTGGCCGGTAATGCGTAAACACCGGTTTGGGTTTGCTGTTAGCATGCCGCTAAGTTCTTTTATTTTCCCGCTTTCTCCATTTCTCATTTTATCGGAATTCTTTACAAAATAGATAATGATTGTAGGTAGTGTATCTACAGGTTGTTCTATTATCTTTTCTTTTTGGATAGGAATAGAGTCTTTAATGGCTGGTTGTTCTACAGCCACTACCGTCACCGTTTCTACTTTCTGAGGAGCAAACACCGTGTCTGTTTTTTGTGCAGTCTCAGCTGGTTGAGTGATTGCCGGAAGTTCATCTGCTATTTTTATTTCGCGGGTTTTCGTTAAGCGAAAGTACAATCCTACCTTAACCCCTAGGGATATGGGGGTTATTTTTGTGGTTTGAGTACTTGCCAACACACCATTGTACACGCCGTCCAGTTGGTATATCTCTTTTGTGTCTGCCTTCAATGCATTATTCACCCCGTAGTTTATATAAGCTCCCACGTATAGGTCAACTTTTGGAGATAATGTGTAGAGCCCTCCCAGATCAGCTATTGCCATATACGATGGTCGCAATGATAGCTTGCCATTGTAGCTATCAGTAGTTGTTGTAAATCCATATTCCGGTAAGTCGCTTAGCTCTGCATTTAATCGGGAGTAATAACCGGTGGTGGTTATGCTACCGCCGGTTGATGTAAAGCTGCTACTAATGGGAATGGATATCTTGCCACCGGCCGATCCCTGAAGACTTATTTTTTTGCTCAATGCATGTCGGTACTGAAGGGTTAAGGGGATGTCCAGAAACAATGCTTGTTGTTTTTCTTGCCAGTTGTTGTAATTGGCACGAAACTCAAAAGTTTCTCCATCAATATCCACTTGTGGTGTTGCTGATAAATAGTTTACGGTCGATCGGGCATTAAACCATTGTAGTCCGAGTCCTGATTGTATGCCCCAGTGTTGATTAAAGAAATAGCTGTATCCCGCATTTATCGTGTTTCCGAATCTACCACTTTGTGTCCCGTTTTGCAAATCGTACGAGAGATTGTGTAATCCGCCACCTACTGTCAGATGCAGATATTGTTGTTTTTCCTGAGCTTGCAGCATACTGCAAAAGAGAAAGCCCAGGGCTATTATTGTTTGTTTTTTCATTTATAAATTTGTTTAGTAATAAATAGGCGTTGCAGCAGCACTTTCCGGGTACTGCTGCAACGTTTGCTGTTAGTTTGCCACAATGACTTTGAATATAAATGTTTGCCCGTCGGCTGTGGTTAAACGTCCGGAGTACATACCATCCATTATCGGAAGCTTAATCGTGTTTAGCTTTTCAACCTTTGTTGAATAGTACACACGAATGCCCTGTGATGAATAGACGGATAGCTCAGCTCCCTTCAGATCCAATTCCATTGCCTCGTCGGTAATTTCTACCGTGCAGGTTTGATTTGCCCTTACCAAACTAGGGTAGGCCGTTACCTTCTGAACCAGAGGAATATTCAGGACCTTAGGGTATGAGTAAAGTACTTCGCCTTCACCAGTAGTTGCCTTCATCGAATAAGTACCAACCAATCCTTTAGGATCACTGTAGAACTGCTTGGTAGCACCTTCTATGGCTACACCATCTTTGTACCATTGGTAAGCAATGAATATCTTGGTACTATTGTCTAAAACCAAAACCCTGTTGTATTTTACTACAATATATTCCGTTGGGATATTGACGGTCAACTCAAAATTATAAACAGTACTTTCTACACCGGAATCATTTCGCATTTGCAATGACCCCTTATATATTCCGGGTCTGGTACCGGCAGGTACATTGATAGAAATACTTCCACTCGTACCGGTTGTAACCAAAGCAGTATAGCTGACATTTTGCATTCCTACTGCCAATGCACGCGCTTCATAGGTTATCTGATACTGAGTAGGCCCTCCGGTAACAACATTATACGATAAAACTAAGCCAGTGTTTGCCTGGTTGGGGATTGGATTCGATAAGGGTTCTAATGTAATGACACCGGAAGATATCTCAGCTCCCGTAGCTACAAAATTAGCAGGTGCGCTATAATTTCCAACAGCACTTCCGCCTAAGGTATACACCACCGTTATTGTTTTGTTGGGTCCAACACTGGCATTATCATAGTTTGCAGCTGCTGTAACCGTAACCTTGCCACCATCACCTGCCACCACGCCCAATAAGGTGCCGGCACTGACAATCGCCACAGTCTTTCCATCGTACACTTTACTAAGTGTTACAGTAGGAGTAGTTATCGTTAAGGGTTTTGCAGTAATACTACCTGTAGCTGTTGTATAGCTGATATCATAATTGCCCGTTACATCTGTAGTACCTTTCTTTATGGTAAGACCTGAGGCAGTCAATACATGTGTGGTTCCAACCGCGGCATTATCGAATGCTTGTGTTGGAGCAGTGCTTATCGCATCGCCAGTGGCCAATGTTCCTATTGTAGGAACAGCTGTAGAAACAGTAGTACCATCGTAAATTTTAGTATTGGTAGCTGCTGTTACGGTTACCGCCAGTTTATTGATCGTTCCAGTAGCCGTTGCATAACTGATCTCATAATTGCTTGTTACATCCGTGCTTCCATTCTTTATGGTAAGCCCCGAAGCAGTCAATACATGTGTTGTTCCAACTGAAGCATTATCGAACGATTGTGTTGGAGCAACATCTATTGCATCACCGGCAGCTAATGTTCCTACCGTAGGAGCAGCTGTAGAAATAGTAGTGCCATTGTAAACTTTGGTATCGGCTACGGCTGCTACAGTTATCGCTTTTTTATTGACTGTTAGTTGCTGAATTACATTAGCGGCAGCTGCATAAGTAGTGTTACCGGCCTGCGAGGCTGTAATGTTAGCTGTACCTGCACCCACAATGGTCACAGTATTGCCGGAAACGCTGGCTACTGCCGTGTTGTCACTGGCAAAGCTTATGGCTAATCCAGCATCAGACGTTGCAGCAAGGCTATAAACTACATCTCCATAGGTTTTAGTTGGCAAAGCGTTAAATGTAATCGCTTGAACAGCTAACGAAGGAGACACATTATTCGAAGCAGTCGATGGTGTTCCTGTTCCTTTTACATTAGTGGCAGTTACTGTAAAAGTGTAAGACACTCCATTCGTTAAACCGACTATCGTAATTGGACTTGAACCTCCTGTAGCCGTTAAACCTCCCGGATTCGCAGTTACCGTATAGCCGGTTATTGAAGTTCCGCCATTTGATGCAGGAGCAGTAAAGCTTACGATTGCTTGTCCATTTCCTCCTGTAGCCAAAACTGCGGTTGGGGCGTCAGGCACAATATCCGAAGATATAAACGACACTTCTGCTCCATATGATGTTCCCACAATATTGGTAGCATACGCCTTTACATAATAGGTAGTATTAGGCGTAAGCCCGGTAATAGAACTGGCAAAAACGCCTGTTGCCGCTGCTGTACCTTGTGTCGTTTTAGTTGTCAAATCCACAGTAGGATTAGGAGATGTACTCCAAACGACACCATATTGTGTTGGATTAGGAACTCCCATACTGGTAATGTTCCCATTTCCAGTAGCAGAGATGGCAGTGATGTCCGAGACAGCTTGAGTAGTCACTGTTGGAGAAGCTAAGTTACTTACCACAATTCCATTTCCGGTCAAATCTGCAATGTCAACCGCTACATCAGCACCAGCATCCCAATCCTCGGCAGCTGCCAGATTATAAGCAATTCCAGCTATTGAACTTGCGCCATTTTTATTAATCAGTTGGTTTACTCCAGCTTTGTCTGTTGCATTTAACGGTACAGTAAATGAGGTTCCTGAGCTAATTTCAACATTGGGGGTAGTAAGCGTATAAGTTGCACCTGCTTCGCCGGTAACGGTAAGTTTCGATACATTTATATCGTTTACAGCTCCGCTAAGCTTTAAAAATCCCGTGCCGGCAACTACCAATGCTCCTGTTGCTGCATTATACGTTGCGCTAGTGATAGTTGGCACAGCTACATTGCTTACAGTAATCCCATTTCCGGTCAAATCAGAAATATTCCCGGCTGATATGCTGGTATCCCAATCATCTGCAGCAGCAAGATTGTAGGTTGTAGCACCTGTTGAACTTGTTCCATTCTTATTAAAGATCTGATTGATGGCTGCTTTATCGGTAGCATTCAACGTAATGCTGGCAGATGTTGAACCACTGGCAGCTACATTAGCTGTGGTTAAAGAATATGGCGTTCCACCTTCACCGGTCAAGGTCATTTTTGCAGGACTAATAATGTCGCCGGAATTTATATCTAGACAGGTCAGCACCAATACACCCGCACTTGCATTGTAGGTTGCCGAAGTGATGGTTGGTATTTTGGTTGTAAAGCTTTCATCAATACCATAAACGGTACCCGTGCTATTGGTAGCATACGCCCTTACATGATAAAGGGTATTGGGTGTCAAACCGGTAATTGGAGCAGTGAAAGCTCCTGTAGCAGATGTTCCGCCTATATTCGCCACACTATTATCGGTAATCGTAGGATTTGCATTTATTCCCCAGCAAACACCATGCGAACCCGGATTGGGAACACCTAACCCGGTAATATTTCCATTACCTGTGGCTGTTGTCGTAGCAATGCCAGTAATTGCATGGGTAGTTACTGTCGGAGCTGTGGGAGAAGTGATTTGGCTCATAAAGCAGGGATATCCGTTGTTCTGTGTGCTGCTGATGGCCCAAATATCGGTAGTGCCGTTAGCTGTTTCGCCGGCAAAGTCCCAGCCGGTGAAAGTGCTTTGGGTTTTCAACTCGGCGGTAGTTTTTGGTGTACCCTTACCTGTGTCACTTTGCCCGGAGGTATTTTTATCATAAAAGCTGTTCGTAATCGTAATTTCAGAAGCGATATTACCACCAACCAAACCACCAACATCCGTTGATCCGATAACGCTGACCGTAGAATAGCAATTGGCAATTGTGGAATATTGATTGCCCCCCACCAAGCCCCCGACATAATTAGATCCGGAAACGCTACCAGTGCAATAGCAGTTACTTATAGCAGAAGCAGAACTACTAATCCCTACCAAACTACCAACATTTTGAAACCCTGTAACCGAGCAATTGAGCAGGCCAATATTTTTGATTGATGCATTATTGGTCATTCCGAATAGACCAATATTGTATTCGCTAGAACGACTAATGGTCAAGCCTGTAATGGTATGACCTTGTCCATTGTAATTGCCCTTAAAATCAACTGTATTGTTACCAATGGGCGAAAAACCTTTGCTAATATTCCATGTGGACGTTAAAGCGGCATCAATGTCGGCGGTCTGGATAAAGGAGCTATTCCATATATCGCTGTGTTCCGACACCCATTTGAGATCTGCAAGTGTTGCGATCTGGTAAGGATCTGCCGGAGTACCATTTCCTATTAAGAGCGGAGTCGTAAAGCTCTTACCCAATCCGTTGGTTGTTCCCCCCGCATTTACACCAACTACCCTATAATAATAAGTGACACCCACCGTTAATCCTGTAATTGCTTTGCTTACCGGGGTAGTTGTACTGCCCGTAACCGGACTTTGATCAGCCGTAACGATTGTTCCGTAACTGGTATTCAATCCATATTCGAAAGTAACAGTAGTGCTGGCATTGTTTGCATTTATAGTGCCTGCGAGAGTAGCCCCTGCCGAAGTAATGCTGGTTGCAGCATTGGTCGTTGCTGCTGGTGCAGCAACATACGTAAATTGATCGCTTGCACTTGTTGCACTTGTTCCTCCTGTAGTAGTAACAGTTATATCAACAACTCCGGCAGAACCGGCTGGTGAAGTAGCTGTAATCTGCGTGGCTGAATTAACTGTGTAGCCAGTAGCATTCGTTGAACCAAATTTCACAACTGAAGCTGATAAAAAGTTTGTTCCGCTAATTACAACTGATGTACTCCCCGCTGTTGGTCCACTTGTTGTAGAAATGCCCGTAATGGTTGGAGCAGCTACATAGGTAAATTGATCAGCACTACTTGTTGCACTTGTACCTCCTATAGTAGTAACAGTAATATCTACAGATCCGGCAGAACCGGCTGGTGAAGTAGCTGTAATCTGTGTTGCTGAATGAATGGTGTAGCCAGTAGCATTCGTTGCCCCAAATTTCACGGCTGAAGCAGCTAAAAAGTTTGTTCCGGTAATTACAACTGATGTACTTCCCGCTGTTGGTCCACTTGTTGAAGAAATGCCCGTAATGGTTGGTGCAGCTACATAGGTAAATTGATCAGCACCACTTGTTGCACTAGTGCCTCCTGTAGTAGTAACAGTAATATCTACAGATCCGGCAGAACCGGCT
>Ga0302171_10000202_pt1 | contig 13191 bp, 13 predicted proteins | sample I_Fen_N2_2_FD_193495 | JGI IMG/M metagenome (GOLD analysis project Ga0302171, IMG submission 193495) | Peat permafrost microbial communities from Stordalen Mire near Abisko, Sweden - I_Fen_N2_2 | ecosystem: Environmental > Terrestrial > Soil > Wetlands > Permafrost | place: Sweden: Abisko... | reverse complement strand
ACAACGTCGTCCCAACAAATCCCGCCATCGGTGTGACGCAGGGCGCACAGGCTTGGGGTGGCGCAGTTTTGGCCAGCAAGACTCTAAAGAAGGGATGGTCGATGGCTGGCCGCTTTGAGTACATATCGAGTAACGGCAGCGTAGCTTCGAACTCTCTGAATTTGCTGTATGGCCCGGGCAGCGGAGCATGGTCGATCACGGCGACACCGACATACCAGTATCAGAGGTTTTTTGCGCGCGGCGACATTTCGTTTGTACAGGCCGTCAACTCCACGCCTGGCTTCGCTTTTGGACAAGCTGGAACCAGCAATACGCAGACGCGAGGCGTGGTTGAGCTCGGATTCTTGTTCTGAACAATGTGAGTATGGCGCAATGAAGCAGTGAAAAGAAGTGAACGCGTTTGCCAATTCAGCGGAGGAGAAACGTAATGGCAGCAACTCGTCAGCAGGGAACGTACCTCGGCACTACGTTGGTAGGATTTACGGCCTTCCCGGCCGGCCTCGCCATCGGAGGTGCCAAGGGCGTGTTAATCGCAGTTGTGGGGCTAGTGATCCTTGCGATCTCAGCGGTCGGCTTCTATCGCGCCAAAAGCGCGGCATAACTACAAGCATCAGGAGCAATCTATGAAATTCGTAGGCGTTTTCTTGGCAGTGGTGGGATGGTTGATTCCGGTCGTTGCCCTGACTTACACGCAGTCGCTAGGCACAAGGTTTGTGCTTACGATCGTTGGAATCGCTATTTCTCTCGTCGGAATTCTTTTTGTTCTGAATCAGGCACATCTCAAGCATGTGATCTGGAAACAGTAGCTCCAAAGACTGCCAGACGCGCAGCAGCTGGCGACTCGACGGCCCGACCGCGGCCTGCAAAACGAATCGTACGGAGGAGAAATCATGATGGGATCATTTACGCGAAAGACTGGCTATTCGCTCTTGGCGGCAGGCCTGCTGCTGTTCTGTGGACACGGGGCCTGGGGACAGGCGCAGACCACCCCGCCGGCTAGTACTCCTGCTGCCGTGACGCCAGCGGCGGCTACACCTCCATCCATGGATACGCCCCTGGACGTGAAGGCTGCGAATCCTCCGTCGACGGATGACCTGATCAAAGGCGATCCCGGCGGTACCAAGACCGGTACTGTCAGTGACATCGTGGTCTCGGACCCAAAGAAGGGCCTGACGCTCGCCGACACGGTAAACCAGGTCGGCCAGAACCGCATCGCCATCAATTTCGTGTGGACGCTGATTACCGGCTTCCTGGTCATGTTCATGCAGGCTGGCTTCGCCATCGTGGAAACCGGACTGTGCCGCGCCAAGAACGCCAACCACACCATGATGATGAATTTCATGGTGTACAGTCTCGGCTTGTTCGCATTCTGGGTATGCGGTTTCGCTATTCAGATGGGCGGCGGTGCACCCTATGCAACGCTCGGCGGCGCGAACCCGCTGAACTCCGAGCACGTGCTGAACTTATTCGGCAAGACCTGGGGCGTTTGGGGCACGCACGGATTCTTCCTGACGCAAGCCGGCAGCTATGACGTCGGTGTCATGGTGCTCTTCCTCTTCCAAATGGTCTTCATGGACACGGCTCTCACCATCGTGACCGGTTCCGCTGCTGAACGTTGGAAGTACGTCGCCTTCGCGGTCTCGTCGGTATTCATGGGTGCATTGACCTATCCTCTGTTCGCTAATTGGGCTTGGGGCGGTGGCTGGTTGTCGCAACTTGGAGCCAACTTCGGACTCGGCCATGGCTATTGCGATTTTGCGGGTTCCGGAGTCGTTCACGCTGTCGGTGGACTTACGGCACTTGCTCTCTCGATGATCATCGGGCCTCGCATCGGCAAGTACACTCGCGACGGCAAGCCGAACGCCATCCCCGGTCACGACATTGTCCTGGTTCTAACTGGCTGTTTCATCCTGGCCTTCGGATGGTTTGGTTTCAACCCAGGCAGCACTCTGGCAGCTTCTGGCAACGGTGCTCTCCGCATAAGCTCGGTTGCGGTCAACACCATGCTCGCGGGCGCGACTGGTTCCTTCGGCGCAATCTTCTACATGTGGATCCGTTATGGAAAGCCCGATGCCTCCATGACGGGCAACGGCTTGCTGGCAGGACTAGTCGCCATTACCGCGCCTAGCGGATTCGTAAACTCCATCTCCTCGGCAATCATTGGTCTTGTAGCAGGCATACTTGTCTGCATCAGCGTCGAATTCGTCGACCGCGTCCTGAAAGTGGATGATCCGGTCGGTGCCATCTCCGTGCACGGCGCCAATGGAATCTGGGGCGTAATCTCCGTCGGGCTCTTCGCCGATGGCACATCGAACTACGGTGGCAGCTGGAACGGCGTCAACGGTTCGGTCACCGGACTGTTCTACGGCGATGCCAGTCAGTTGCTGGCGCAGTTGATCGGAGTCGGAACGCTGATCGGGTTTGTGTTCAGCTTCTCCTACGTCGCGAACGTTGTCATCGACCTGGTCGTTGGACAGCGGTCGGATCCCGCCGAGGAATTGGCTGGACTGGACATCCCGGAAATGGGCGCATTGGGATATCCCGAATTCGTCCTGAAGCCGGAAGGCGTGGGCAGCGCGATGGCAGCGGATTGATCATGCCGCAACTAACCGTCCGAAGAGAGAGACAAATATGACGAGCACATCGCTACAATTCGGCGAGCCGGTGCAATGTCCGTTGGTTCAGGAGCCCGCTCCCAAGGCCATCGTTCCCGCATTGGCGCGGCAGTATCTGGCAGAGGGCGTAGCTCACATTCAGACAGGCGATGCGGAGGCGGCAGTTGCCGTCCTCTCACTCGCCGTGGAGCAGGCCCCTGAGTTTTCCGACGCGCACGTGTTCCTCGGAATCGCAAACGCACTGACGCACAGGATCTATCCAGCACTCGACCATCTGGAAGAAGCCGCGCGCCTTGACGACGATAGTTTCCCGGCTCACTACACCCTTGCGCAGCTCAACTTCAAGTTGCGGATTCCACAGAAGGGCTACGAGGCCTCCGAGCGTGCTCGGCGCTGCAACATGACTCTTGAGCAACGCAGGTTGCTCACGGCCTTACTGCGCGAAGAGAAAGCCCGGGAGAAAAACGGCATAGCACGACCGCTATTTAACAAGCCCTTTAGCGTTCCGGCGCTCTTCCTGGTTGGAAGCGGACTGGCCGCGGCGATCGTCAGCGTCTTTCGGCACATGCACTAAGCGCTAACCACGGCCGGCTGAGACAATGGGAGTGAAATGATGACAGAAGCGTTCCGGGTATTGAAGCAGCAGCGCATGGCCTTGTCCTGTGCCTTGATCGTAGGACTGGTGCTGGTTCTGCTCATGCACGCTCCCGTGCTTCCCGTGGTTCTCGGCTGTGTGTTGGCGAGTGGACTCGCTATTTACCGTTCAGTGACCAACCATTCAGCGAGAGGAGGCCGGTGAATACATCGCTACAAATTCTGTTCTTTGTTGCGGTGATCATTCTGGTCGCCAAGCTCGCTGGTGCGCTCAGCGCGCGCGTGGGCTTGCCACTCATTATGGGTGAGTTGTTCGCAGGCGTCGTGTTGGGACCTACGGTATTCGATATCTTTTCGTTGCCGATCCTGAGGCGACCGGAAGGTCCGGAAGGAGTCTCGGTCGCCAGCGTGTTCTACATACTCGCAGAGGTCGGCGTCGTTTTGCTGATGTTTGTCGCAGGCCTGGAAACCGATATGGCCATGATGCGCACCACGGTAGCGCCGGCGTTTTGGGCGGCCGCTGGAGGGGTGGTATTGCCCATGGCGGGCGGAGCATACCTGGCGCGGCTGTTTCATTTCAGCTGGCCCGAAGCGATTTTCATCGGCACGATTCTTACCGCTACCAGCGTGACCATCACTGCTCAGACGCTGATGAACCTGAAGCAACTTCGCTCGCGCGCCGGATCGACGATCCTGTCGGCAGCGGTCATCGACGACGTCATGGGCCTGATCGTGCTTTCGCTGGTGATCGCCCTCGCACCGCAGATCGCAGGAGGCGGTAAAGCGTCCTGGAGCGGCATGTCCATCACGATTCTGAAGATGGCGATTTGCATAATCACCATGTTCTGGTTGGGGCCGACGGTCACCAAGTGGATAATGCATCGCGCGACTCGCCTGCATGGACACCACACCGAAGTAGCAGCAGCACTGATTGTCGCGTTCCTGATCGCCTTTGACGCGCAGTGGTTTGGTGGCATGGCGGCCATTACCGGGGCTTACGTAGCCGGATTATTCGTGGCGCAAACGCCATCGCATGAGCGCGTCCTGCAGGACCTGCATCCGATGGTCAACTCGCTGTTCGGTCCAATCTTTTTCGTGTCCATCGGACTGGCTGTAAACGCTCGCCATGTGTCGGGAAGCATGCTGTTTTTCGCACTCCTGCTGGTCATCGCTCTAGCCGGCAAGATCGTGGGTTGTGGCTTGGGAGCGCGGCTGAACGGATTCACCAGCCGTGAGTCAATGGTAGTCGGCATTGGCATGATTCCCCGCGGCGAAGTCGGTCTCATTACCGCTAGCTTGGGATTAGCGGCGGGCTTGGTAACCCGGGACATCTATGTGCAGGTTGTGGTGCTGGTGCTGATCACGACCCTGATCACCCCGGCTCTGTTGAAGTACGCTTTCCCGCCAACGCCTTCCGTGGTTTCGGCAGCGGCGGTTGCAATTGACAGCATAACGATGAATGGTGAAGCAGAGCGCTCCGTCGCCAGTGGATTTTGACCGTGGTAGCAGATGCCGTATAGCAATCCCGTGTTGGATCGGAATCGGAACCAAGAATCGAGGACAAGGAAACCATCATGACCAAACTTGAAGCGATCATTCAGCCCTCCAGATTTGAAGCCGTCAAGGATGCCCTGCACGAGCTGGGCGTGGAAGGGATGACCATTTCAGAAGTGCGCGGCCATGGACGCCAGAAGGGACACACGGAACACTATCGCGGCCGCGAGTACAGCGTGGACCTTCTGCCCAAAACTAAGATCGAACTGGTGATTGACGACAAGCTCGTAGAATCTGCTGTCGCGGCCATTCTGAAGACCGCGTCCACCGGAAAAATCGGCGACGGCAAGATCTTTCTCTCCAAGATCGATGACGTTATCCGCATCCGCAACCAGGAACGGGGCGTTTCGGCACTGTAATCCTGCTTTGGAGGACCCCTCCCGCCGGGGAGGGGTTTCTTGTGCTTTGGCCTCAGAAATATTTCGCCCGCATCGTAAGGCCCACACGATGAAAGAAACGCTGAACCATGTTGTCGCCACGCGAACCGGCACCTTCGCCATCCTTTTGCTCGCCGCATTTCTTGAGGCTTACGGAGACTCGTGCTTCCAGCAGGGGCTGTACCGCTCTACCGGCACGGCGCGCTATTTGGCATTTGCTGGAGGCGGGCTGACTCTGGCTTTCTATGGATTGGTGGTGAACACTCCTCCGTGGGAGTTCGGGAAGCTGCTTGGGATCTACGTTGTGCTGTTCTTTCTGGTCGCGCAGATTCTGGCATGGGCGAGATTTCAGCAGATGCCGCCGGCGCCGGTCATGGTGGGTGGCTCACTGATCGTTGCGGGCGGATTGGTGATTACGCTCTGGAAGCGATAACGTCTCAACCCCTGGAGGAGCGTCCTGCGAGCGGTCCGTTAACTGCCGTGAGTATAATTCTGCCCTTATGGGGCGGGAGTTCCGATATCCGTGGGTCCTCATGGTTGTTTGGCTGGCGCTGTCAATGCCCGTGGCTGCGCAGGTAGCGTCCGCTTTTTCCATTGCCTACGTAATCAATGGTTCCCTCACCATCACAGCCAAGCACGGAGAGGTGCTGGACACGGTATTCATGCGGCCGGCCATCTCAGACTTTGCGATTTCGCAGGACCGTCGGTCGGTTGTGGTGATCAGCAACGCAACGACTCATGGCGGCGACCTGGAGATAATCGACCTGCGCAAAAGGAAACGCACGAAATTGCTGTTGGATCCGGTCTATTTCACTCATCTCGAGGGACAGGACCGCGAAGTGTATGCCGATCCGCATATTTCTCCTGACGGCAAGTTTGTTGTTTTTGCCGTACACAAGTTCTCGCCGAAGGGTGGAAATGATGCAACGGATGCGGCCGGCCCGCTTGCGATCATGAACATCGTTACCGGAGCCATGCGCATAGTGCCCTCGACGACCGACGTTGATGGCAAGGGGCCTTGCTATGCGAACACTCCCATGTGGTCGCCCGACGGGTCGCAAATTGTCTTCAGTTGCGAAACAGGGTCGGCTATCACGGCACCTGATGGTTCCAAATTGCAGATGTTAGCTACCGGAACTGCGCAGAAGCCATGGTCGGCCGTGATCGGATGGATGGGGAACCGATGCGTAATTCATGTTCAGGCCGCGGGTGCCGAAAGTCATGACACGTATGAAGTTCGGTGGTTAAACCTTGGCAACTCTGAGACCCAGGATGCAAGTGGTCTGGTCACACGCCAACGCGCGAAGATTGCCGGGTTGAGCGAAGTTTCCAGCGACGCTGCCATCAGTCGCACCGCCCAAGTGACAATTCGCACGCCATTCAACCATTGGGTTCTGCCCAAGGACTCGCCGGCACACCTGCTGGGTGGCTGGCCGCCAAACACCGTGCCGCAACATTGTCGATAGAAAGGAATTGGCATGTCTTCGCTTGCCCAGCGTCTCATGCTCCGGCTGGTCAACATTTGGCCGCCTCTTGCTGCCGCAGGAATCCATGTGCGCTGGGGCACCGATATCAAGTCAGTGGACGTGGAGATGAAACTGCGCTGGTGGAACCGTAACTTCGTCGGCACGCATTACGGAGGGTCGCTGTACTCGATGACGGATCCGTTCTACATGCTGATGCTGATCAAGAACCTCGGCCCCGATTACATTGTGTGGGACAAGGCAGCCAGTATCCGCTTCCGCAAACCCGGCAAAGGAAAGGTACGCGCAGAATTCCGTCTGACGGACCACCAACTCGACGAGATTCGCGAACGTCTGAAGTCTGAGCCCAAGTACGAACCGACCTTTACCGTCGAAGTGAAGGACGCTTCTGGCGACGTAGTCACCGAGGTTCAGAAGGTACTACACATTCGGAGGAAGTAATCGGAAGATATACAGAGATGACTTGTCAATGCAATAGAGGGTCCGCGAAGTACCGTTCGCTCTAGATTCACCAAGTTTGAAAGCTTCACCGCACAAAAAAAGGTGCCATGCTTCGGAAAGCATGGCACCCGAGAGTGGTCGCTAACGTGTCGTTACGGAATTGACACGACGACGGGATTCGAAAGAATACCGTTCGCAACCGTGTTCAGCTTGTACGTGCCATTCGGCACCGATGCCGGAATGTCGAACTTCGTGAACATGACGACGCCCGGCGTGATCGAGTGGGTACTCTCGTCGTGGGTCAGCGCCCAGTAGACATTTCCGGTAGAGGTGTTGGTCAGGCGAACCAGCGGGAAGTTGGTGTCACCCTGATAGTCATCGCCGTAGTTGCTGCCCTGTGACAAGCCGTTGAGCTGCTTGCCGTAGAGCACGTTGTTAACGGAGCCGGCCGTCAAATGCGTAGAGGCCGCGAGGATGGTGGGGGCGGCACCTGCCGCAACACCCGACACGGGGTTGTACACCTGTACGAAGCTCCCGAAGTCCGTGTTCATGATCTGGCCCGTGGGAAGAACGAACAGGTGTGCGATGAAGGACGAACCGCCAGGGCAGGTCGCGGCGTTGGCCGTATTGGCCAAGGAGTTGGTCGCAGGGTTGTACTCGACGAACTGGCACGGGGACGAAAAAAGACCAGGGCTCAACACGGCCAAGACCTTACCGTTGGGCTCGAGCGCTGAGGGACCGTCGGCCTGGTTCAATCCGTTGGCAGGCGTCGGGCCTGCGGCCCAGGTATTGCTCGCCACGTCATAGATGGCCGTTGCACTCACCGCGCCACCAAATTGGAGCACCTTGCCGTTGTACATCAACTGCGCGGCGCCGAGTTCCTGATCGTTCTGGGTCCAAAGTTGGACTGGAGTCTGGGGACCGCATGACCAAGTGCCAGTAGTTGGATCATAAAGTTCCGAGCTTCTGGTGCTACCGCCGCAATTGTTCACAACCTGCACGTCTACGGCTAGCACTTTATTGTTGGGCAACAGCGTCCATCCCGATTCGTCGTTGCGGATTGCTTTGACATTGCCCGTTGCGGACCAAGTACTCGGGCCTGTGTAAATGGCGTTCTGAGGTGTGCAGCAGTTCGCCTGCATGTAGCTGCCATTGGGAAGCAGCACGCTCTGAGCGTCTCCGATGGTGCCCCAGCCCGACGGCGGGGCGTTGGAGACCCAAGTGAAGGAATTCCCCGAGTACGTGAGTCGCGAACCTAAGGTCGTCCACACCGCCGAGCCGTTGTTGTACTCGCCGCCTGCGATTACGACTGTCTTTCCATCGAGCATGACTTGCGAACCGAAATAGAACGGAGCGTAGCCGGCTTGCAACTGACCACCCGAACTCCAAGTCCCGTTCACGTAGCTACCAGTGGCGTCGGGCGTCAGCACCCACCAGTTTCTGGCATTGCCAGACTGCTCTTCGTGTACGAGGATTCTTCCGTCGCGAAGCTGGAGCATCGGGCCGACGTTGACCCCAGGTTGATGATTGAGCGCTGTCCATGTCTGAGCACTCGCGAACGTGGCCAGACTCAGTAGCGCGATTAAGGCAATTGCCATTCTCTTGTAAAGCGTCATCTTTTCTCCTCAAATGAACAGCTAGACCGGCCGGACGTGCGCCCTTAATAAGGGCGTACGAACCGACCAGGAGCAATGTTGTTGGATTGTTTGAGTTCAGCGACAGGCCCCACCCTGTCGCTTTACTAGTTCCCGTGAATGAAAACGCTAAGCGCCCAGCTTGCGGCGCAACATCCCCGCCAGGCCAACGACGCCAGTGCCCAGCAGCATCAGGCTGCCCGGCTCAGGAACGCCAGTCTGTTGGGTGTAATACAAAGCGAACGCCAAGTCATGCGTGCTTGCCGATCGGGTACCGAAGAAATCCTGGTAAGACACGCCGTCACCCTGCGACGAAGTAGTCCATCCCCACTGCGGCGGAAACGCGATATCCGGTACCACTGACAACCAGTACGCGGTGCCGCCGACTGCCGAGAAGTTCACTGTCGCCGTGTACAGATAGATCGGATCGCCAATGTTGTCGAGTTGGAGGAACGTCTCTGCGGCGTTGCCGGAGATACCAAAAGTCGAAAGCAAAGATCCGGGTTGACCGGCGTTGTTTGCGTAGAACGAAACAGTCCATGCCGAAATCGGACCCGAGGACTGCGGGTTGAAGTATCCGCCCACCCACTGAACTTCTGTGAGGGCAGTCGTCGAACCCAGTGAGAAGTTGTCGTAGGCTGTCGCAAAATTTCCGAAACCGCCGCCGGTGTCGTTTTGCGAAGCGATGAGTCCATTGCCATCCGGGTTCTGGGCGTAAATGAGAACCTGGGCTGCAAAGCTCGGCATGGCGACAAATACGAGAAGCGCTGTCACGACCGCGAGCATAAGTTTCCGTTTTAGACGGTTTGCCATCTTTCCTCCTGAAAAGCTGTCAATCGTTGGTGAACGTCGAGGGACCGGCCAGAGATTCCCTGCTAATTTAATTCGAGGTGCGAACGGAACTGTAGCACGATTGTGGCCAGTCCGCGGCGCGAAAATTTGTTAATTCGACGAGGTTTATCGATGTACCATCTAAGTGCCGTGCGCATGATTTTGCGACTTATTGGGATAGTAGTGCCCCTCCAAGTGGGACCTGCCGCCGGTGGGCGCCTAAACGCCTTTGGATCGTCTAGTTTTTCAGCATGATTCCGGCTAGAACTCGAGGCGGTTCGGAATTTAATGCCTGCTTAATACTGCCCGTAGCGGCCGCGCACTGAGTCGAACAGCTTCTGCGAATCGTAACCCACGCCGTCTTTGAAGACCATCTCGACCTTTTCGATGTCTTCAATCCTGGTCGCCGGATTGCCTTTGACCAAGACCAAGTCGGCGTTCTTGCCGAGTGCAATGGAGCCAATCTGGTCTTGCCGGCCCATGTACGTGGCGCCGTTCAGCGTGGCGATTTTGATGGCTTCTACTGGAGAAAACCCAGCTTCGACCAGCAGCTCGATCTCGCGTTGATCGCCGAATCCGGGAAGCGTGCCGCCGTTACCCGTCGGGTCAGGACCAGCCAGCAGCAGGCCTCCGGCTTGGACAAAGGCACGTTCCAGTTGCATGCCGCGCTGAAACATCTCGGCGGAATTCCCAGCAGGGCGGGAGGCGCGCACGTTTCGGGCATACAGGAAAGCGGTGCGCGCTTCCGGAGACATGGCGTCAAGCATGTCAGGGCGAAGCGGTGGGCGTCCGGGCACTGAGTGCTCGAAGACCGGGAGCGTCGAGGTGACCGCCACGTGGGCTTTCACCAGAGTCGCTATCAAATCTTTCGCCTCGGGTGAGTCGGGGGCCATCTTCTCCAGCGTCGGCTTGCCACCGCTCTTAGGACACTGATCGGGCAGCTTACCGGGGTCAAGCTGCGTGTTCACCATGAAGCCGTGTTCGAGGTCGTCGATGCCCAGCGCCGCCGCCTCTGGGTAGGTGACCGAGCAAAGGTGGCCGGTGACCTTCAAGCCCCGTTTGTGCGCCGCATCGATTGCCGCCTTGAGTTGGTCGCGGGTGATGTACATGTACGCCTTAAACGAGGTGACTCCCTGGTCGGCCCAGTAGTTGACCAGATTGCGCGCGTCGTCGGGACTGGTGAGCTGATGCATCTGCATAAAGAGGTAGTCGTCGGGACCTTCCATGTAAGGCCCGGTGACGTCGATATGCGGTCCGGGCAGCAGGCCGGAGTCGATCATTTTCTTGAGGTTCAGGTCGGCGTAGGTTTCAACGCTACCGGTGGTGCGCATCGTAGTAACGCCGGCTGCAAGATAAAGCCGGGGCGAGGAAAACGTCATCTGCGGAACCAGCAGTGGAGCTTCCCAGTCACCATTGGCCTGCAGGTTGGGGCGCGCGATGTGGTAGAGGTGGTTGTGCATCCCGACGATGCCGGGCATTACGGTGTAACCATGCAGGTCAAGCACCGTCACGCCATTTTCAGGCGGGACATTCTTGCCCGGTTGAACGGCAACTATTTTGCCGGCTTCGATCACCACGTTTTGATCGTCAACCGCCGGCTTGCCCGTACCGTCAATTACGCGAACGTGAGTGAGCACCACTCGCGGCGTATTCACCCGAACGTACTTCTGGGTGAGAGGCGACAGCGATGACGGTTGCTGGGCGCTAAGCAACGTGGCACCCAGAACAAGCATGATGGACAACCGCAACGAGCGACAACGAGCCATAGCGCCTCCGAGTGTTCGCGCTATTGTACTGGCTCAATGACCGAGTCAGCTCGTCGGCGGCGAAGGCTTCGGGGCCACTCGAAAGCACACCGCGTATATACTGCGTTGGAACCATGCGGCGAGCGGCATACACGATGGATTTACGCGGCGAATCATGTTGCGAGTAGGCCTCACCGGCGGCGTTGCCTGCGGCAAATCTACGGTTGGCCAGATGCTCGTCGCCCGCGGTGCTCGCTTCCTGCAGGCCGACGCCCTCGCCCATCGACTGTACGAACCGGGCGAACCCGTTTACCACGCTGTGGTGGAGCGCTTTGGCCGAGAGATCCTGAACTGCAACGGCACCATTGATCGCAAGCGTCTCGCCAACGCTGCCTTTCCCGATCGCGTAGCCGAATTGAATGCCCTCGTGCACCCGGCGGTGGTGACTGCCCAGAATCGCTGGATGAACGAGGTGGCGCAATCCGATCCAGACGGCATCGCCGTCATCGAAGCAGCTCTCATAATGGAAGCCGGAGCCGCGAAGGACTTCGACAAGCTGGTTGTCGTCACCTGCGACTTCGATCAAAAAGTGGCGCGTTACGCACACCGCGCCAAGTGCTCACCGGAGGAGGCCAAGGCCGAGGTCTTGCGACGCAGTGCAGCACAGCTTTCTGACGCTGAAAAGGCGGCTCGCGCCGACTTCATAATCGACAACTCGGGAACGCTTGAAGCCACAACCCGTCAGGTGGAAACGCTGTGGGGCAAGCTCAAGCACCTGGGCGCCCATCCGCACTAGGCACATCCGGCGGGAACTCGGTACACTTTCAATAAGAATCCGCTGGTTTCGCTCGGGAACGGCCAGCTAAAGGTGTCCGTACTACAAGCATGAGACTCTTACGTCCGCTTCTTCTCGCTGTAATAATCGCCGGCGCGTTTTACTGGTACACGACCCACCACAGCAACATAGAGCCCTCGGACTTCATTTCCCGGCCGACGAAGGTCGAACTGACGGAGGCGGCTGCGCCGCCCACCTTCGACAACGAGGAACAGACGACGATTGAGGTCTATCGCAAGGGAACACCCTCGGTGGTGAACATCACCTCGACCGCCGTGGCGTATGACTTCTTTCAAGGGCCCGTGCCGCAGGAAGGCCAGGGCTCGGGCTTCCTCATCGACAAAGAAGGTCACATCCTGACCAACTACCACGTCATCGCGAACGCGCGCGAGGTCAAGGTCACGCTCTACAACAAGAAGACGTACACGGCGACGGTAATCGGTCGCGACCGCGCCCACGATCTTGCGGTGATTCAGATCAAAGCTGCGGGCCTGGTGCCGGCTACGCTGGGCGACTCGAAAGGCCTTATCGTAGGACAGAATGTCTACGCCATTGGCAATCCATTTGGACTGAGCGGCACCATGACGCGCGGCATCATCAGTTCGATGCGCCCCATCCGGACGCCGCAGGGCTCGGAGATCGATGAAGCCATCCAGACCGATGCCGCCATCAATCCCGGCAATTCGGGAGGCCCCTTGCTGAACTCTCGGGCCGAGGTCATTGGCATCAATAGCATGATCGCCACGGGAGGATCGAACCAGAGCGCCGGGATCGGCTTCGCGATCCCCATCAACACCGCTAAGGCGGTCATCAGCGACCTGATCACGATGGGACGCGTGCGGCGTCCGTCGCTAGGCATTCGGGGTACCGTCCCAATCGGCCCGGAACTGGCGCAAGAATTGGGACTCGCGTCCGATTACGGAGTGCTCATCGTGGAAGTCTTGCCCGGTGGGGCCGCGGATCGCGCCGGTTTGCACGGGGGCAGTCAGCGGGCCTACATCGGCAACGTGCCCTTGTTAATCGGGGGTGACCTGATCGTCGCCATCGACGGCGAACAGATTGGCGACCCCCAGGACCTGGC
>Ga0302171_10000186_pt1 | contig 13570 bp, 9 predicted proteins | sample I_Fen_N2_2_FD_193495 | JGI IMG/M metagenome (GOLD analysis project Ga0302171, IMG submission 193495) | Peat permafrost microbial communities from Stordalen Mire near Abisko, Sweden - I_Fen_N2_2 | ecosystem: Environmental > Terrestrial > Soil > Wetlands > Permafrost | place: Sweden: Abisko... | reverse complement strand
AGGCGGCGCGACTGGTAGTCGCGGCCGAAATCGCCAAGATCCACACTATTGAATGGACACCTCAACTGCTGTACGACGAGCCGCTTTACAAGGGCATGAACGCGAACTGGAGCGGATTGCTGGGGACCGGCGATCCCGATACATCAAGGGCGATGGCCAACATTGTAGCGCAAGGCTTTGGCAAGTCGAAGGACGCAAAGGATGCGTCGCAGTGGTACTCGGCGTTTGCCTCAGGGCCTGGAATCTTTGGACTGGGCAGCAAGGTGCCGCATTACAGCATCTCGAATCCCGACGACGTGAACGGGGGCGTCAACCACTTTGGGTCGCCGTTCAATTTTCCGGAAGAGTTTGTCACGGTATACCGGCTGCATCCGCTGGTGCCTGACCTGATTGAAGTGCGCGACGTGGACAAAGACCCGAACCAGATTGTGCAAAAGGTCGCGATCATCGAGACGTTTGAGGGCAAGGCGACCGACGCGATGCGTTCGCGGGGCATCGCGAACTGGGGGCTGAGCATGGGACGCCAGCGACTCGGGCTCCTGACGTTGCACAATCACCCGGCGTTTTTGCAGAACATCAAGCTGCCGCGGTTCGACACACCGACACAACAGGTGGACATTCCGGCACTGGACCTGATTCGCGATCGCGAACGTGGTGTGCCTCGGTTTAACGAATTCCGGCGGCAGTATGGGCTACGGCAGTTGACCAGTTACGACGATTTTGTGGATCGTCGCTTGCCTCTCGATTCGCCAGCGCGCAAACAGCAGGAACTGAGCGTCCAGCAATTGCGCGAAGTGTACGGCACGCATGTTTGCGACGCCTCAAAGGTAATCACCGACGCGCAGGTGAATGAGGATAGTTCACCGATCAATGACTGCCTCGGACATCCGAATGGCTCGGTGGTAGACAACATTGAGGACGTGGACACCGTGGTCGGCTGGCTCGCGGAGTACACGCGGCCGCACGGCTATGCCATTTCGGAGACGCAGTTCGTTGTGTTCATCCTTAACGCTTCGCGACGCCTGTACAGCGACAGGTTCTTTACCTCGAGCTTCCGTCCAGAGTTCTACACCCAGTTGGGTGTGGACTGGGTGATCAACAACGGACCGGGACCGGCTCAGATGGAAGCAGGCACGCCCAATGGCCACAAGCAGCCGGTGTCGCCGTTGAAACGAGTGATGATGCGTAACGTTCCGGAGCTAAGGCCGCAATTGCAGAATGTAGTCAACGTGTTTGATCCCTGGGGGCGCGACCGCGGACAGTATTATTCGCTGGACTGGGTGCCTCGCGCGGATGCGGCGAGCGATCCGGCGTTTAAGTAACAAAAAGTGCGCTAGGGTTTGTGCTCGGATTGATGGGTCAGCAACGTGTCTGATGCGCCGAGGACGACACGCGTGGGTTTCCATAGCCGCGCGGGCGGGACGATGAAGACCAATACGGAAGCCAGCGAGGCAGCGTTCAGCACCAAGAAGCTGCGCGCCGGCGAAGAGATGCGCCGCAGGACGAACTTGCCAGGCAGCACAGGATCGAGCGCCGCGAGGACAATCACTGCGAGCGCAATCACGAGCAGCACTGAGCGCACCGGGCCGTCAGGCAACGCAAACGTAGACGCCAGTCCGATAAGAATCAGCCATGGCAGCAGAACCCGCCCAAATTTGTGCGGCACAAAATGCATGCGCATGCGGTTGGCCGAGGTGAAAAGCGGCATCCTGACAAACGTCTGCCACACACCGGCGAGGGTGCGCAGTTTGCGCCGAAACTCTCCGCCCGATATGACGCCGTAATCAAACGCCAATGCCTCAGTGTCAATCACCAGCCGGTAGCCGTCGAAAAACGCGTGCAGAGGGATCACTGCGTCGTCAATCAGCGTGTCAGGTGGGATGGGCTTGGCCAGGCTTCGGCGCATGGCATAGATGCAGCCGGTAGCGCTGAATATGGAATCGATCAGCGAATGCTGTTGGCGCGCCCAGATTTCGTATCGCCAATAAACATCAATGTCGGCAGCCTCTCCGACGCTGTCGGAATGCACAAATCGCAGTTCGCCGGTGACTGCTCCAATGGTCTTGTCGGCAAAGTTCGCAACCAGGTGCCGCAGCGCTTGCGCGTCAAACGTCTGACGCACGTCGGCAAAGAGCAGCAGCTCTCCCGTGGCTTGTTGCATGGCGATGTTGAGCGCGGCGGCCTTTCCGGCGTGGGGGGCACGTATCAAGCGCACGTTGCGATGGGCATATGACTCAACGATGGCGTCGGTGCCGTCGGTCGACCCGTCAGAAACAACGATAACGTCGAGCAGTTCGGCGGGATAGTTCAGGGCCAGCAGGTTATCGAGCTTGCGCGCTATGAACGCCTCGCCGTTGTACACCGCGAGCAGAACAGTAACCGTCGTTGTGAAATCGAGATTCTTGGCGATGGGAGGGCCGAAACTCTTCCATGAGCGCAGCACCAACGGGTAGCCCACAAGGATGTACAGGCTCAACGACACTGCGGCAATCAAAACCAGGGCTGCAATCATCGACGGATCCGGTGCGAGCGCTCGAAGTCAGGATAGCATGTGAAAGGTTACGAAATAGTAAACAGGGAGACGGCTAATCCTCGGAGGGGATGAGCGGATCGAGTTCGGCTGCGGCATCGTTTGCCCGTGCGGGGCGCGGCAGACGATGCCCGAGCCACCGCGCGGCGCGGTAGCTGGTGCCCTCAAGCACTGACGCCAATTCGCCCAGCACCACCGGCTTGCGCCAGAAAATCAGTCCGACGTACACGCCGACTCCCAAGGCGACGGTGCTCCCCAGTTCCACGAAAGCATTGGTGATTCCCATGAGGTAGAGAGCGTAGCGCCATGCCCCGCAGCACGCCGTCATCACAAGGCTGATCCAGATGGTAGGCCAAAGAGTTCGTAGAAACGTCCAGCCGGAAAGTTCAATCAGGCGAAAGGCAATGAGGAACGACGGCACCATGAGTACGGTCCAGACAATGGCGTAGCAAGTGGCAACGCCCATGATGCCCCAGCGCAGTCCAACAGCAAACGACAGCACGTAAAAAACGCTGGCAAACATCATCCAACGAAACTGAATGTCGGTTCGGCCTTGCGTGTTATAGATCAGGCCGATGGTGGCGTAAATGGACTGCGCGGCTCCAAGCGGTGCAAACACCATCAACAATGGGGCAACGGGCACCCAGCGAGTCCCCAGCACCACGCGCACGAAGGATGGGGCCGTTATCCCGAGTCCGAGCATAACGGGAATAGTCACCAGGGCAACCAAAGCGGAGATTCGCAAATACGTGGCGCGTACGCGCGCATGGTCGTCGTGAAACTTCGCCATCGCCGGATACACGACCTGCGTGACCATCAACGTGAAATTCTGCAGCGGATAAGTCATCAGCATGTAGCCCATCTGGTAGAAACCGAGAGGAGCGCTTCCCAGAAATTTGCCTACCAGCAGGTTGTCGCTGTTTCGCGAGAAGTAATTGAAGACGTGAAAGCCCGATAGATTGAGCCCGAACTTGAGGATGCGCCTGGCCACGTCGGCCTGAAAAACGAATCTCAGGCGCACAGGAGCAAGAATCCAAACTCCAATGGCCATGACCGAAGCAATCGAAAGCGACCCAGCCACCAGGCTCCATACTTTGCCACCAGCAACCGCCACCGTGATGGCCACCAACGTACCGAGGATGGCAGCCGCGGTCTGTGCCAGCGCGAGTTTCTTGAACTCCATAGCACGATTGAGCACTGCGGTGGGTACAACAGCGACGGCGCCCAGGAAGAATGAAATCGAAAGCACCCGCAGCACAGGAATGATCTGGGGCTCGTGAAAGAACCGGGCGGCGGGCCATGCACCGAGGATTACCAGGGTAGCGGCCACACCTCCGATTGCGCAGTTCAACCAGAACGCCGTGGAGGCGACTCCGTCGGACACTTCGCGTTCGCGGATCAGAGCCGAGCCGGTACCTGCATCTCGAATGGTTTCCAGCAGGCCGGTTACGAGGGCGGCCATGGCAATAAGACCGTAGGCTGCGGGTGGCACATGTCGCGCCAGCACGGATACGGACACGACCTGCAACACCTGGCGGGTGACCTGAAACGCGCTGGTCCAGGCGACTCCGGCGGCGGTGCGTTGCGTGAGTGTGCGGGAAGTGGTCATAGCGATGCGGTATTAGTCGTGATGATTAGGCCGATGACGATAAGCCCAAACAGGAAATGCAGCTCGGACTTCCAGTGTAGAGACTCGGGGGCAAACCTGCCATTCCAGAGACATTCATCCAAAAGACATCGGCAAGAGGACGGCTTACGAAGTGTCGCCAATCTACCGTCCGGTCCACCATCCACGGAAGTCAAGAATTCAACTCGTATACTAACAACTAGCGCTTAGCCCGCGAAGGGTCGGTCCGGAGGATTGTGATTGGATTTACCACGAAAAGTAGTCCGCAAAATTCGTTCTCTGGGTGAGCTCGGAAAGCTACCGTTCAATGAATCTCCGCGCGATCGCGCGACTTGGCCCGAAGGGGAAGTTCTGTTTCAGGGAGAAACCGGACATCCGGAACGCCATTGGATTTATCACCCTGAATATCAGGACGCGGCGGAACTCACTTTCAGTGGCGGTTCGATGCATTTCAACGTGAAGGCGGCGACTACCGACGAGTGGGCTTACATCTATCTAGATCCTCAGAAATACAACTGGACCGACTATTCCTGGCAGATGAAGTTCCGCCGCCTGACGCCGTTCCAGGAGTACGCGTTTAATTTTCGGTATGTGGATTTCGACAACCGCTACCGCTACCGATTCGAAGACGACTTGCTGTTCTTCGACTCTAAGATTCGCGGCAACTGGGCCTGCCATGCGCGCATACCGTTTCCCATGGCGATGGGAGCGTGGTACGACCTGCGCATTGACACGCGTGGCGACCGCCACCGCTGCTACGTGAACGGGATGCTGATGATGGAAAACGGCCAGGGGGCTATCCCCAGCGGTTCGATCTCGATCATTCTATGGGAAATCGACAACGTCACCGACTGCGTCGCAGACGTCGGCCCGTCTCTTGTGAGGCGGCTGCTATAAAGGCTGGCACCACCGGTCGCGTCAGAGCTCGAGAGTCTTCAGGTAGGCGCGAAAATCTCCGCCGAGGTCGTCCCGTTTAAGGGCAAATTCGACGGTCGCTTTCAAGAACCCCAGCTTGTCACCGGCGTCGTGGCGCTTGCCCTCGAAGGTGAAGCCGTAAATCTTCTCTTTCTTCAGCAGCGCGCGCAGGCCGTCGGTTAACTGTAGTTCGCCGCCGCTGCCCGGTGTAATGCTACCGAGCATTTCAAAAATTGTCGGCGTAAGAATGTACCGGCCGATGATCGCCAGGTTCGAGGGAGCATCTTCGAACTTCGGCTTCTCAACGAGGTCGCGAACTTCAAACAGACGATCGCCGCCCGCGACAGGCTTGGCGTCGAGCACACCGTAGGCGGAGATGGCCGGGCCATCTACGACTTGGGTGGCTAGTACCGAGCACCCCGTCTCTTTGTATATCTCAATCATCTGTTTCAGGCAGGGAATCGGCGCGTCGATCACGTCGTCAGGCAGGATCACTGCGAACGGTTCGTCACCGATCAACTCTGCGGCCATCATGACGGCGTGACCCAGGCCGAGCGCCTCTTTCTGGCGCACGTACGCAATGTGAATCATGTCGGAAATCTGCTGCACGATTTTCAACAAATCGGTCTTGCCGCGCTCTTCCAGCATTTTCTCCAGCTCGTAGCTGGTATCGAAGTGGTCTTCGATGGCACTTTTACCGCGGCCAGTCACCATAATGATCTGGTCGCAGCCGGAAAGCAGCGCCTCTTCAACCCCGTACTGGATGATCGGCTTGTCGATCAGCGGCAACATCTCTTTAGGTTGCGCTTTGGTGGCGGGAAGGAATCGAGTGCCCAACCCCGCCGCCGGAAAAACTGCCTTGCGTACCTTCTTCGCCATGATTGCCTTTCGCCTTGTGTCTCATAACGCCGGGCTGTCATTGCCCAGCATAATGCGGCGCACAATGGGAATCGGCGCCATGCCTTGCTTCATGAATTCGTCGTGGAACTGCTGCAGAGAAAAGCTTGCTCCCACTTTCTGCTTATAGTCGGCGCGCAGCTTCATGATCTGCAACTTACCGAGCGTGTACACCAGGTAGGTCGGGTCAGACGTGCCGCGCTGCGCTTCACGCTCCGCAACGGCAGGAGTTTGGTGTCCCTCTTTGACAAAAAACTGCGTTGCCTGCGCCAACGTCATCTTGCCGGTGTGCATCTCAATGCCGGCGATATAGCGCGCATCGCGCAACAGGGCGTCCTGCAACTGTCCGATGCGCAGTTTTGGATCACCGCCGCCATAGCCCTGATCGAGCATCATCTGTTCGGTATAGTGCGCCCAGCCTTCGACGTTGGTACCGGAGGCGATCAGCTTACGCGTCTTCGACGGATACTGCTTGGCCCACAAGAATTGCTCGTAGTGTCCGGGATACGCCTCATGAATCGCTGTGCTGAGGATGGTGCCGCGGTTGAACCCCTCCATCCACGACTTGGTCTTCTCCGCTGTCCATGAGGGTTCGGGTAGCGTCACATTGAAAAACGCTTCGGTGGCCTTGGTTTCATAAGGTCCGGGCGTTTCCATCGATGCCGAAGATAACGCCCGTGCGAACGGCGGCGTTTCTTGCACAATCGGCCGAATGTCGGATGGAATGGTGATGATCTTCTTGTCCCGGAGGAAGCCGGTCAGGCTATTGAAAGTATCGCGAAAACTCTGCAACAACTGGTCGGGTTTGGGATGGTCTTCCTCCAGCGCGGCGAGAATCTGTTCTGGAGTCTTACCAGGATCGATCTGCGCCGCGACACGCTTCAACTCCGCCTGGTTCTTGTGCAGGTCGTCATAGCCGATCTGCAACAGGCGGTCGAGCGGCATTTCGACCATGTCGTCGTACAGCAGCTTCTTGCGATATAGATCCGGACCCAGGCGATAGTCGCCCTTTGAAATCGGCAGCAAATCCTGCTTCAGAAAATTCTGATACTGCCCGAGTGCAGTGATAACGGCATCATTGGATGCCTTGAACTGCGTCAGCAACTGCGCGTCGGTGACGGACTTGAAGGCGTCTGGTACATCCTTTTGGAAGAAACTGATGATGCCGGGCAACTGTTCGAGTGCGATTTCGGTATAAACGGCAGGCGGGTTCTTGAGATTGACCTTGGCATCACGAAGGTTGGCGGGAATCTGCTGCTCGCGGGCGATCACTGACTTCAAACGATCGGCAGCAGGCGCAAAATTGCGGCTCATCAACAGATAAACGCTGGAAGTGCCCGAACTGGAATAGATGTCGGGGTTCTTCTGCCACATGCGGATTTCCTGCAACTCCAGTATTCGCGCATTAATGGCATTAGAAATCAGCTTCAAGTCTATGCGCTGCTCTTCATTGAGCAAGTCAGTGTGCGCATAGCCTGCGCCCTGTTTGGCTTCCAGTAAAAACGACAGCTCTGCGTCACGGGACTTCTGCGAGAAGTTCTCCAGTTCGCCGTCGTATTGATGGAATCCGGCGTAGGTGGCCTCGGTCGGATGGAAGTGGAAGTACCCGTCGAAGTACCGGTCCACCATGCCATTGAATTCCGCCGTGGCCGTGGCCTCAGGGCGCGCCATTGACGTTGCTGGGGTCTGCGCACACGTCGTATTTATAAAGATCAGTCCTGACAGCAATACAACTGCGGCACTTCGAATCATGAACACTCCCTGGACCTGACGCTCATGGTATCGCAGATGCTGGCCCCACTGGCCCTACTCATGCCAGAGTCACGGCCGGCGCCAAGATTATTTTTGCGAGGCTCCTCCTTACAGCGCGAACCGAGCATCTTAATATAAGCCGCACGTTATTTTTGAGTGTGGTGGTCCTGCAAATCGTCGGCATCGGCCGGTTCGTGTTGCAATTTGATACCCAAAGCCGCCATTACCGCCATGTCCGTCGGACCCGCCATCTGGCATTGGATTATGCGCTTGGGTGGCTTCGGCTTCATCCCTTTGGGAATCGCTGACGCCTCGGTAGTGCCCCTCCCCGGAAGCATGGATGTTTTGTTAGTCGTCCTCGCCTCGCGTCAGAAAGCGTTGTGGCCGTTCTACTCCGCAATGGCCACAGTCGGCGCCGTCCTTGGCGCCTATTTCATGTATCGCGTAGCGCGCAAAGGAGGAGAGGAAACATTCGAGAAAAAGACGTCGCCACGAATCGTCAAAAGGGTGCAGCGCCTTTTCGCTCGGTCGGGCTTCGGCGCCCTCCTGATTTCGGCCCTGTTGCCCCCGCCAGTGCCAATGGTTCCATTTGTCATGGCGGCGGGCGCGGCGAAGTATCCTCTGAAAAAATTCCTCTTCGCGGTTACTATTGGACGGTTTATTCGTTATTCGGTGCTCGGCTTTTTTGCCGCTCGGTACGGTGGCACAATCCTCGCTTGGATCACAAAACTGGGACATCCCATCCCCATTCTCATCATGACATTGGTGTTCGTGGCATCCGGCATCGGTCTCCTGATTCTCTGGCGACGACACAGGCGAGGCCACGGGACGCCAGACCACGCGAATGTTCCCGCGCGAGGGCTACCGCGATGATGCCAACGGCGTTTGACCCCCTCCCCATGCCCTTGTTAAAATTAGGGTTTCCCGCCTAGTGGCAGACCAAACAAGGACCAACCGTGCGTAGTGCGACTCGACATCAACTGAAACAAAATTCGTTTGCTGAGACAACCGTCGAAACCATCTCCTGGGCAAGAGATCACCAGTCCAAATTGACCGCCGCCGCGATTGCGATCGCCGTCGCGATTGCCCTGGTGATAGCGGGATGGGCTTTTGTCAACTACCGTAACCAGCAGGCTAATCAGGAGCTTTCGGCGGCGCTGCAAAAGTACAACGCGCCCATTCGTCCGGCGGGTGAGCCATCCAACCCCCTGATGCTCAGCTACGCCACCGGCGCAGAGCGCGCCAAGGCAGCTAATAGCGATTTTGCCCGCATAGCTGACAAGTACTCCTACACCCGCAACGGACGCATCGCGCGCTACTTTGAGGGCATCACCTTCCATGACTTAGGCGACAACGCCGCTGCCGAGAAGCAGTTGCAGCAGGTCGCCGGAAGCTGGGACAAAGAAATTGCCAGCCTCTCCAAACTCGCGCTGGCTTCTATTTACCAGGACACCGGCAAGACGCAGCAGGCCGTTGACCTCTACAAGGCGCTGGCGGAAAAGCCGACCACCACAGTAGGCAAGACCACCGCCGAGTTCGAGTTGGCCAGCCTCTACGAAAATAATCACCAGCCCCTGGAAGCGATAAAGATTTACGACAAGATGCAGAAAGACTACCCGACCAGTCCGATCGGACAGCTGGCGTCGCAGAAGTTGCAGACGCTACGTCCGCCGCAGGCTGCTCCGCAGTCCCCTCTGCAGGCTCCGCCGCAGCAGGCTCCCGCGCAGTAAGCGCTTCCACATTTGGCTATCAGAACCGGCCCGCGTGGCCGGTTTTGTTTTGCCCTCGAGATTCCCAGGGCGCTTCTGCCTTTAGAATCTATAGAAGAGAGGCATCATTCGGTTGGCAATGTCTGGAGAAGCAATCATGCAAGTTATTGAGAACTGGCAGCCCAAGGGAATTACGGTTTACATGGACGGCAAACGTTACCTGAATTGCATTTTCACCGAGTGCAAAATCATCTACGGCGGCGGAGACGTGATGTGGGAGAACAGCCAGTTCGTGAACTGCCAGCTCGTATTCGACGCTGCAGCCCAGCGGACGGTCGCCTACCTCACCAACCTCGGGTTGCTAAAGCCTCCCGCTGGAATGGCAATGCCCACGCCCGCTCCGATGAGTTCCGAGCCGAACTGAGCGTACGAGCTGCCATTCAGCTTAGTTTTGGTCTCCGCCACCATGTCGCTGCTGACATAACTTGCAGGCCGTGGGTGGCTGCGAGTTGTCCACGTGGTGCCGCACGGGTTTCACAGAGCGCAGATAGGCAAAGATGCTCTTCAGGTCAACGTCCGTAAGTTCCCCGTACAGCAAGGCCGGCATCACCGCACTCAGCGCCTGTCCGTTCACTTTGCCTGTTCGAAACACCTGCAGGAAAGAGTCCTCGGTATAACCGCCAATGCCAGTGGTGTCGGGAGTGATGTTGGCGCTGGCAACCATCGGCCACGGACCTGGGAACGGCGTTCCACCGGCAAGCTCCATGCCTGCGACACTCTTGCCCTGAACCTGCGGCGTATGGCAGTCGGCGCATCCCGCTATGAGGGCGACATGCGCGCCGTACTTAGCCGGGCCTTCCTCTGGGGTCATTTCGGGTGCCGATGAGTCGAGTGGCCGAGGCACGTTTCGGATCAGGTATTTCACGGGAAAGATGATTTCAGTTTTTGGCAACTCATGCCGAACCGGCGGCAACGAGCGCAGGTAGACCACGACGGAGGCGACGTCTTCGTCTGACAGCTCGCGAAAGTTTTGGTAGGGCATCATGGGGAAAAGTGCCCTTCCGTCGTGGCCAATGCCTTCTCGAATGGCCCGTGCAAACATGTCATCCGTCCAGGTGCCGGCGCCAGTGTCCTTGTCTGGCGTTAGATTTGGCGCGATCAGCCTTCCAGGTAGATCGCCATAAGGTTCAATGTCACCAGCCCCTTCCATGCCGGCGACGATTGGCATTCCAGGTGCCTTCCAGTCATGCGGCGAATGGCAGTAGATACATCCTGCCCAGGCGGTAGCGATATATTTCCCGCGCTCAAGCCGTTGAGGAGTGCTCTCAAACTTCCGGTCAGTGAGTGCCCGGGCGTTTGGCCCGAAGAACGGTCGCCATCCGATAGTGAAAGTGATTCCGGCCACGATCAATGCCAGTAGCACAACAAAACCGATGAGCAGGCCTTTACCCAGTCGCGTCATTGCGGCTCCTCAAGAATGGTGTCAAAAACCTCGATGGAGATTTTCTCCCACGCTCTAGTTCAATCGAGTAATACTTGAATCAGGTGTCCGGCCCGGAAGTACAGTACAACAGCGGCGCCACCGTAATTTACTTCAGCCCGTCCACCACATACAGCACGGTCATTTTCTGGCGGTAGCCGTAGGCATAACCCGTGCCGTCAGGAGTGACATCCCATAAAGCAATGTCGTTGGCGACCGTGCTCCGGGGCGACTGAATGTGCCACAGTAGCGTCCTGTTTCCATTCTTCATATTGACCCGATAGAGAAGCTCCCCGAGTGTTCCTCTCTCGGAGCTTGCGATGAACAGGTCTTTTCCATCGGCGCTAAATCGAATGGGGTGATCGTCGTGTCCCAGGAAACCCACAAGAACTGGATTGCCGCCGGCGACAGGATAGAGTTCGAATTTACCGACCTTGTTTTGCACCAACACGTGGTCCCCATCAGCCGTAACGAGATAACCCGTCGTTCCCGCGGGTGTAAGGGGCACAGCTTTCCCGGCGAGATCAAGCACATATGTTCGCTCGTCGTCCCCGACGAAGGCGATTCGCTTCCCATCTGGAAACCATTCCGCGGGAAGGTCGGCTCGAATCCTGGGGGTCGAATCAGCCGCAGTCCCATTGTGATCGGAGGTTCCGGCAAGAGCGAGCTGTCGCAATTGACCGGCGCCGGCGGGAAGTAGAACGAGTTGTTGCGGCGGTATTCGCGAAAGCACCCATTCGCCGTCAGGAGAAACCGCGATACCATCGCCGTCTCCCACGCGGACCGCTGATGACCCGTCAACGTTTCGAAGGAAACTGGCGTGGCGGGTTCCACTTGCGCTGCTCTCGTCTCCCAGCAGGATCTGTTTTCCATCGCCCGAAAAACGAAAGAACTCCGTGTTCTCCAACCAGGCCAGGTCCTGCTCCTCGGGATGGTTTCGAGTGGAAACCATGACGATGGTGCGGTCACTGGTGTGCGTTACAAGTACTCTCCCATCGGAAGCGATGTCGTCCAGGATCAACCCACCGGGCACGGTGAGAATCTTCCGAGACTTTCCCGCGGACGAGGTGGCAAAAAGCGAGTAATTGAATCCGACGTCAGTGGCGGTGTACCAGATCTCGCCGTTCGGATGCCAGGCGATCCCCCGCGCGTCGCTCCACTGGGGGGAGATGCGCTTCACGATTCCGCCAGCAGCCGGAATAATGGCGACATAACCCTGATCGTCACCAAAAATCGGATGATCGACAAATGCGATCGTCGTACCGTCCGGAGACATGTGCAACTGATCAATCCAGCCCGCGGACTCATACAGGACTTTGCCGATCGGAAATTCCAGCCGATAGACGTGCTTGTCCACGATGAAATGAGCGATTGTTAATTCGGTTCCATCGCGAGACCAGTCGGCAGACTGTACGTCGTTCAAGATCCTCTTGGCGGCACCGCCTCCGAGGGGAACCCGCGCTAACAATCCCGCTGCGGTTGAACCGGCCAGGTATCGCGACTCTTCCAGAACCGCGAGCTCACCCTTGGTCGAGACCGACAGCACGCGATCGGCCTTGATCTCGAGTGCCCGCAGGCCAGGGCTGTCCAGCCGCACGGAGTAGATTTCGAGGTTCTTGTTAAACCGGGCCGCGCAGAGAACGGTCTCCCCGTCGGGAGAAAACCTGGCGGAAGTGACGATTCCTTGCTGATACGTCAATTGCTGGTATCGCGGCGGCGCCTGCATCATCCTTCGGCCCACAAGATATCCGCCAAATCCCACTGCGATTGCCGCGAGGGCTCCCAATGCGACAGGGCGCCAGCGAAAGAAGTGATGCGGGTCAGCGGCGCGCACCTCCCCGGAGGGGCTGGACCCGGGACTGGAAATCGACTGCAAGCTGAAGGCAACGTCACTGGCAGACTGAAATCTCCGCTGCGGTTCCTTCTCCAGACAATGCCACACGATCTGCTCAAGCGCAGGAGGAACTGCCGCATCGGGCATGCTGAAATGGGCAGGCTCTTCCCTGAGAATGGCAGCCTGAGTGTCGGCGTCGGTAACCGCCTTAAACGCCGGCTTGCCGCACAACATCTCATAGAGGATGACCCCGAAGCTGAAGATGTCGGTGCGGAAGTCGGTGGGAAGGCCCCGCACCTGCTCTGGAGACATGTAACCGACTGTGCCGAGCACGGTTCCGGGTTGGGTCAGTCCCTCGGGGATGGAAATCGTCTTGTCGTTGGGATTCGCCCTCGTCGGTTCCAGCAACTTGGCGAGACCAAAATCCAGTATCTTGATGTGACCATCGCGCGTCACGAAGATGTTGTCGGGCTTGAGATCGCGATGTGAGATGCCCCTCTCGTGCGCCGCTGCCAGCCCCCGCGCGATCTGCAATGCATAGTCGATCACGGTGCGAACGGGAAGCCGGGCCGTCCGGATGCAGTGGCCCAGCGTAGATCCTTCCAGCAATTCGGACACGATGTAGGGCGCGCCTTCATCCGAAGTGCCGATGTCAAAAATAGCCAGAATGGCAGGATGGTTCAGTGCCGCCGCCGCTTGCGCTTCTTGTTGGAAACGCAGCAGCCGGCCCGGATCAATGCTGAACGCCGCGGGCAATACCTTGATTGCGACAAAACGACCAAGGCGGGTGTCACGGGCGCGAAACACCTCACCCATTCCGCCGGCA
>Ga0302171_10000182_pt1 | contig 13616 bp, 14 predicted proteins | sample I_Fen_N2_2_FD_193495 | JGI IMG/M metagenome (GOLD analysis project Ga0302171, IMG submission 193495) | Peat permafrost microbial communities from Stordalen Mire near Abisko, Sweden - I_Fen_N2_2 | ecosystem: Environmental > Terrestrial > Soil > Wetlands > Permafrost | place: Sweden: Abisko... | reverse complement strand
CTTCGGGCAATACGGCTCGCTCAACCCCAACAAACCACTCCAGGCACCACCTGATCCATTTCGGCAAGGAAGCGCTCACGGCGGGTTTGCTTGCGCTTGCCAGCGTATTCAAAACTCGGAAAAGCTCATCTGGCTGATGCGTGGCTCGGGTCAGGTGGTGAAGGTGTATTTCAGCACATCTGAGGACTTGTTCGGAGTTGCCTTGGCAACGGCAAAAAATTGGGCGTTTTTTTGCTGATCATCGAACAGCCTTATACAATTTAACCTTTAAGCAATATCACCAAACCACTTGCAGCGCTGCTTAAAACAATAAAGCAGTACCAAAGTATTAGACTAATAATTCCAACGGGGAAATTAGCTAGCTATGCAATTACTACTTTTGTTTGATTTGATCTGCGTCAAGTTTAGATTCCACAAAAAGGAGCTTGCTTGTAAGAATATATTTCGCGTATTTTCTACATCTCACCCAATATAATTTGTTTCAAGCGGGCCGCGCTTTGGGGTTCTGATAAATAAGAAGGTGCATATGACTGGTGTTTTGGCGTCAATTAACAGTCGCACGCAGCTAGTAGGTCAGAATCGACTTGAGCTCCTACTTTTTAGATTCAACACGAATCAATTGTATGGGATTAACGTCTTCAAGGTCAGGGAGGTTATACGCTGCCCTTCCTTATCTATACTACCAAGGTCTAATCCCAATATTTGTGGCGTGGCAAATATAAGAGGCGTTTCAATCCCCATACTCGATCTGGCGATGGCCACTGGATTGCCGGGTGTTGAAGATAAGGCCTCGGCCTTTGTGATCATTACTGAGTACAACACTCGAACGCAGGGTTTTTTGGTCTATGCGGTCGAACATATTGTCAATTTAAACTGGGAGGATATTCATCCGCCTCCTAAAGGAAGTGGTGAGGACAACTATTTAACAGCTGTCACGCGGCTGGGCGATCAGTTGGTTGAAATCATTGATGTCGAAAAAGTTTTGGCTCAGATATCCCCAACTTCAGAAGAGATTTCACAGGGGGTGGTGGGTGCTGACATGACTCATCTAGCACCTAAGTTTCGGGTGCTGACAGTCGATGACTCAGCGGTGGCCCGCAAGCAAGTGACCCGTTGCCTGGAAACCGTTGGAGTTGAAGTCGTCGCATTGAATGATGGTCGACAGGCTCTGAACTACCTACGGTCAATGCTGGATGAAGGACGCAAACCGGAGGATGAGTTTTTAATGATGATCTCGGATATTGAAATGCCTGAGATGGACGGCTACACCTTGACTGCGGAAATCCGTAGCGACCCACGAATGTCAGATTTTCACATTGTACTGCACACTTCACTGTCCGGAAGCTTCAATCAGTCTATGGTCAAGAAAGTAGGCGCTAATGACTTTCTCGCTAAATTCCGGCCCGACGATTTAGCCGGGCGAGTCGTCGCTCGCATTAGGGCCACCACCCTCCAGTAATTTTTTAAAAGATCAAGACTAAAGCCAAGGAGGTTTTAGGGAACGTAAGGACTCAGAAAATACCGAGATGTCGATGCCCTACGGAAATCATGTGAGAACAGTGACGTTTGCCAAGAGGTCTTCAACAGCAGCTTGGTTCGTCTCAAAGGTGTGGATGAATTGGCCGGTGAGCCAATTAGCCTTTTCTCTCGTATGGCTGCTGTTTGCGACGTCTACGAGGCTGTCACCTCGGATCGTCCATACAATGAACCCGGGGTCCGGCAATCGCCATTCAAAGAATGTCGAAATGGAAACGACACTTCGACAGTTCGGTCTTTCAGGCATTTGTAAAGTCAGTCGGAATATATCCAGCAGGCTCTATTGTTCGCCTAAGCAGTGGAAATATTGGAGTAGTCGCGGAGCAATCTTCCAGATCTTTGTTAACTCCAAAAGCTAAAACCTTCTTCTCTTACACTTTGGCAAGGCTTGCCCGCTACTAGCATAACAATAAATAAATAGCTACATTCCCCTGATTTTACTCGAGCTGGTTTGCACGAGTAAAGGTGCGAAAGTAGCAAATAACTTAGCGTTTAGTCGCCTTGTCGTGCAAGTACATAAAACGCGACCATCCTTAACGATGGTATAAAAATAGTGGGCAGGGGGTATTATGAAGTTCAAGTCTTTGCAGACGCGTATTTGTTTCACTGCAGGTATATGCTTATTTGTCTCCTCGGCCAGCCTGGTCGTTTACGGGGTATTCAACTCTCGAGCAAATGAGCAGTATGTCTCGACGGAAGTCACGACACTCGTTGAGAAATCAACGATCCGTGAGATTCAAAACCTGGCTGAGTCTCGAGCGAACGCCATTCAAACAAAACTGCAGAATGCCCTTGATGCGGCTCGCACAATGGCCACTGCGTTTGCAGCCAGCAAGACCTCTCAAAGCCCCTTAGCAATAGGCCGGGAACAGGTTAACGCGGTATTGCTCAGCGTTCTAAAGGACAACCCCGAGTTCAATGGCACCTATTCATGCTGGGAGCCCGAGGCGTTAGATGGACAAGATATGGCGTTCCGTAACACTCCCGATGGTAGCAACCCTTTAACTGGACGTTTCACGCCTTATTGGACACGTAGCGCTGATGGCCATGTCGCAGTACAGCCGCTCGTGGAGTATGACTCTCCGGATCGTCACCCCAACGGGGTGCTTAAAGGTGGCTGGTACAGCGGCCCGCGTTCAACATTGAAAGAAAGCGTACTAGATCCTATCCCGTATGTTGTGCAAGGAAAAAATGTCTGGCTGACGACTTTGTCAGTTCCGATCGTTGCTAATGGCAAATTTTACGGAGTGGTAGGCGCTGATTTCGATATCTCCTTCATTCAGAAACTCAGCGAGCAAATGTCTGCGGATCTGTATGGTGGCAAGGGCTCGGTAACCATCATGAGTAACCAGGGACTGGTAGTGGCTGACAGTGATCACGTCGACCTGATCGGTCAGCCCATCAAAGCCTTGCTACCCGAAACCTGGGACAAAATACTCAGTGATATACAGGGTGGACGCGGCAATAGCCTACTCAATCCCCAAACGCAAAACATTGAAGTGCTCATGCCGATTCAGCTTGGGCGTACCGGAAAACCTTGGGCTGTGTTGATTCGACTGCCCAAGGCGGTAGTCATGAGCCAAGCAATCACTCTAGAGCGAGAATTGCAGGCGCGCAGCGTCAGCAACAGCATCTGGCAAGTGTCAGTGGGGCTGGTCATTTCACTGTTGGCATTGGTGGGCCTATGGTTTGCAGCGGCAAAAATCGTCGGGCCGATTCGTGAGGCAGCAGCGCTGGCAGCAAACATCAGTTTAGGGGACTTCTCCCGCCGGTTAGTACAGCAATCAGAAGATGAAGTCGGACAGCTGTCGTATGCACTAAACGACATGTCAGAAAGCCTGCAACGGCAGGTAAGGGTAGCCGAACGCATTTCTGAAGGTGATCTGGACCTGGAGGTACGGCTGTCTTCGCCCCACGACACACTCGGCAAGTCACTCGAGAAGATGGTCAGCAACCTTAACAATCTGATTTCCGAGGTGCAGCTCAGCGCCACCCAGATCACGGGCAGTTCGGAGCAGGTAACGGATTTGAGTCAATCGCTATCGGACGGAGCATCGAACTCCGCCTCATCTATCACTGAAATTAGTGCCGTCATGACTCAGATGGCCGCGCAGACTTCCGATAATGCTGCCAATGCAAAAAAAGCTGATGAGCAATCACAAGCTTCAAGATCTGACGCAGGAGAAAGCGACAAGCTGATGAGCGAGCTTATTGCTGCCATGGCGGAAATCGACAATTCGGGAAAAGACATTACAGCGATTATTACCACCATCGATAACATCGCCGCACAAACCAACCTATTAGCCCTCAACGCAGCGATTGAGGCGGCTAGAGCTGGCGAACTGGGGCGTGGTTTCGCAGTGGTGGCTGACGAAGTCCGCAGTCTGGCAGCGAGGAGCGCCGAGGCAGCTCAACAGACAGCGGCACTGATCGCCGACTCATCCACCAAGACAAAGCGCGGCATGATCATCGCGGGCCGAACCGCAGAATCACTCAAAAGTATCGTCAGCGGAACCAGTGCGGTATCCAGCCTGGTTTCTCTCATTTACCAAGCCTCTAGCGAACAAGCCTCGGGCTTGCAGCAGGCCAGTTTGGGCCTCGAGCAGATCGACGAAGTGACGCAGCAAAACCAGTCAAACTCGCAAGAGTGCGCAGTGGCTGCAAAAGACCTTTCTGCCCGGGCATCGTTGATGCAACGTGAATTAGGTCGTTTTAGAGTAAAAAAGGTCTAGACGTTCTGGAACTCTTAGCAGAACTTTGGAGTTATCACGAGTCCCCTCAAGGTGAAGCCATGCCGGATCTTAATAATTTTAAAATTAGCTTCCTATATCATGGGCATATTAGTTTCGTTCATGTGGTTGCCAGCACTTTGCATGAAGCGGATGTGTGGAAACATTTGGCCGATCGCCTTGGGGTTTTTTATTGTGATCCAGAAGGCTACGCAATGCTCTCTCACGCCATAAAAAAATTGGTGGAGGCTAATGGTGTCACCGATATCATGGTAGAAAAGTCAGAAATATCTGGAGTGACCTCTCAACCTATCGTGCAACTACTACAACCCCTTCAGCAACAAACAGGCTCTGTTGTCATACCGTAGATTTTGTGTTTTAAGGAGGCGCATCGTTAGATGTGTCTTCTCAAAACATTGCTCTGTAAATCTAATTAAGTAGACACTCGTGAGCGTCCGGTTCTGGCTGATAAAGGACAGTCGTGGGCGGGTGCTGTGGGTCGAACGCGGTCCATGGCGACAGGCTGATATCGGCCAGGAGCGGGCATCCACCCGAGCAGTCCGCCCAGAGAATGCTCCCTGAAGGAAACATAATCCCTCCCTTGGCACAGTGACAACTCACATGCCAGTCGTTATTCGCTGGGCCTACGTTCAGTCGCTAGCGTCGCCTCTGAATTGGCTTCGCGACTGCTGCTATACGTTGCAAAATACCGACCTAACTGGCGTCCAAATCGGATACAGGGTTTTTCAATTACGAACCAGGAAATACTGGCCAACGCAAGAGAAACGGCGATCGTAACAGCCTGATTTGCATGAATGCTGAAATTCGGGAAAACGGCAGCTATAACCTTTTGTACTGGCCATCCGAAGACATACACTCCATACGAAAAGTCGCCTGGAAGCCGCAATGCCTTGATTGGGCCGGTGGTCATCAGCCAAAGCGCAGTCATCAAAAATGCCGGATAAAACACAAACTGGAACGCCGATCCATGCCGAAATATCCATGCAAAGAGGATTAAGCCGGAAACCACACGGATATTGATACTTGCCTGGTCCTTATAAAGCGCAAGGAGAGCACCAAAAGCAAAAAAGGCCGGGAGGCGCCCACCAATGTCTATGTTCATCAGACCAATCAGTTGAATGTCTTCCGGGAAAAACATTGAAGTGACAAGAATTGCGATGAGAACCACCGTCGCAAAGAGCCTATGACGGAATACCCCACAGAGCCCTGCTGCCAGCAACATGGCGTACATAATAAGCTCATATCGGATCGTCCAAATAGATCCGTTGGTCAGCGGGAAGTTGCTATGTTCAAACACACCAGGCAATGAGTATTGGATATAGGGGTGCCGAAATATTTCTGAAAAAATGGCACTGTCAGCAAAATAACTATTCAACGGCAGTGTGGTGAGCATCGGTCCAAGCAGTAAGACGCAAGCGGCCGCACTAACCAGGATGGCTGGGAACACCCGAAAAAACCGTGCCAGTATAAAATCAAGCGGTGAACTATTGTTTATCCAGCTATTCGTTACAAGAATACCGCTTAAGAAAAAGAAGAATTCAACGGCCAGCGATCCGGAATAGTCAAATCCAAGCAAACGCCCGATAGGCTCTGTCGTCACGGCCCCTGGAACAAGGGCGTAAGCATGCCCCCAGATGACCGCACATGCAGCGACGAGGCGCAGCAAATCCGCATTGTTATTGTCCCTGAGCAGAGCGTAATTCAGTTTCATTGAAAGGCTCTCGGAATGTGTGCGCGATGGCAGGGCCCGATAACCATCCTGGTAATTTTTCCATTTTTGGTAGATGTGTCCGATAAGGTCTGAGTGTAGACGGCGCCTCAACGCGGCTGCTGAACATGAAAAAAAAGACATGTTACATATTCGCAATCCTGGCCCATGACAGCCCAACTCCGTCACACACTTTGCCTCTATTCCTGAGCATTGCATCTATCCCAAACCAGGACAAAAGAATGCCAAAGATCTGGCGCGATTTAGTTGACTACTTTGGATCGATTACTGCCCTTCGAGACGGACAACAACCGGCCAATAACAATCTCCCGGTTGCATACATTAATTTAAGTGCCGATGGGCGAGTGCTATCGAACCCTCGGTCCGCAACAACTTTCAATCACTCAGAAAATGCTTGCTGGGTTGCTGGTCGATTTGCTGACGTTGAGCAAGTGAAACCACAAACTCGTTTGACCAGCCAATGACTCCCCATCAGCTGGCCTCGATGACGGGCCTCAGCGATTGCCGCCGGGGGTCGACTCCCGGCTGAAGGCGTCCAGTTCCTGCACCAGGCCCTCGGCTGCCCTCATCACCAGCGCACGACCTTTTTCCGGTGTTGCCTGGGCCGGGTCCGAGCCCATGCGACCATCCGGATGGCGCGCGCGGAAGTCTTGCGCTTCGCGGATTGGGCCCCACGCGGCGATCTGCGGCGAATACTCGGCCGATTTGATCGAGTCCGGGTACGCCCATTGAGTCACGGCAATTTCCGACGGGGTGGCATGCACGCCATGGCCCGTTGGAAACTGCTCCCGCGCCAGCTCGCCAACGCCTTCGAGGTCCCACCAGTTGCACAGCTTCAGCGCAAACCCCGCCGGACGTCGTGCGAAGCTCGCCTCGGCGTAGAGCTCGGAAAATGCCGCTTCAATCGAGGCGACATTGCCGCCGTGGCCATTGAGGAAGAGGATTTTTTCGAACCCGTGCGCGGACAGCGACCGCACCCAATCGCCAATGGCGGCGATGAAGGTTGATGGACGCAGTGAAATGGTGCCCGGGAAACCCAGGTGGTGTTGGGCCATGCCAATGTTGAAGGTAGGAGCAATCAGTATGTCCGCTGATTTCTGGGCTTCGTGAGCAATGATTTCCGGACACATCCAGTCGGTACCCAAAAGGCCGGTGGGGCCGTGTTGTTCATTCGAACCGATCGGAACAATGATGGTACGACTGCGTTGCAGGAATTCGCCGATTTCGGCCCAGGTCGACAGGTGTAAAAGCATTTGAGTTCTCTCCATTGCAAGGTTCCTTGCGGAACACGACGATTCAGTTGAAGTTGCCGGTATCTGATCACACAGCGCTGTATTGAGGTGCAGAGCGTTCACCCGATAGCGACCGGCTGCGCGTGATGACCATTGCCGCGCAAAGTGACGCGCAGCCAACGGCAACGATGCCCAGGTTCATACTGCCGGTGGCCGTTTTGGCCCAACCAATGACCGCGGGCCCCCAGAAGCCACCGCACAGGCCGATGGTGTTGATGAAGGCGATGCCGCCCGCCGCGGCTTCGCCCTTGATGTGTTCGGAGGGCATGGCCCAAAACACGGTATAAGCCATGAAAATCGTGGTGGTGGCCCCGGTCAGCAGCCCCAGCGATACCATCAGGTGCCCTTCTGCCAACGGAAACGCCAGGAGCAGAACCGCCCCGATGCCCGCCGGCACTGCACAGTGGTAACGCCTTTCGCCGATGCGATCCGAGCGGCGCCCTATCAGATACATGCCGATTGCAGCCCCGACATAAGGAATAGCGCAATACCAACCCAACCGCAGGGTGTCCTCGACACCCTGGGCCCTGAGGATGGCCGGCAGCCAGAAGCTCATGGCGTAGATCGAGAAGATGATGCAGAAGTAAGCCGATGCCAGGACGTAAGTTTTCGGGTCGCGCAATACGGCCCTGAACGAATGGGTTTGTCCCGCTGATGTACCCACCTCTGCCTCCAGCAGTGTCTTTTCTTCAGCACTCAGCCAATGGGCGTCCGAGGGCCGATTGGACAGGACAAAGAAGGTCAGGATACCGAGCAACACGCACGGAAGGCCTTCTATCAGAAACATCCACTGCCACCCGGCCATACCGCCGATGCCGGAAAGCGTGGTCATCAGCCAGGCGGAAAGCGGACCACCGACAATGCCGCCGATGGGCCCGGCAATGAACACGATGGCAATGGCCCGGGCCATGCGTGTCGGACCGTACCAGCAAGACAGGTAATAGATCATCCCTGGCGCGAAACCGGCCTCGAATACACCCAGCAGAAAACGCATCAGGTAGAACGTCGGCACGTCGCGGACGAAGAGCATGCAGGCCGAGGTGATGCCCCATAACACCAGAATTCGACTGAACGTCTTGCGCGCACCCACCCGGGGAAGCATCAGGTTGCTTGGCAGTTCAAACAACACATACCCCAGGAAAAATATCCCTGCCCCTGCGCCATAAGCCGCGTCGGAAAGTCCGAGATCGCTTTGCATCTGCAGCTTGGCGAAGCCGACATTGATGCGGTCCAGATAGGCGAACACATAGCAAATGAACAACAGCGGCAGCAGCCGCCCATTGAGCTTGCGGTAAAGGGCATTCAGGGCGCCCCTTCTTGCCGGTGCAAAGGCTGACATTAGGGGTCTCCGATTTATTCTTGTTGGCCGGTGGTGGTGCCAAAGGATGGTGCCCCGACGACAAAAACCCAGCAAGAGCAACTAAGTTCGCGTACCGTTGCTCTATAGGCAACGCAGCTTTCAGGGATGCCCGACATGCGCGAGATCAATCAACAACGGCTTCGCTATTTTCATGAGGTGCTGGTCCACGGCTCGATTCGAGGTGCGGCAGACAGCATCAATACGTCCCCCTCCGTGATCACCCGCCAGATCAAGTTGCTGGAGGAGGAGTTAGGGGCGAGGCTTTTCGAACGGCAGGCGCGCGGTGTTCAGCCGACCGAGGCCGCCGCGCATCTGCTGGAGTTCTGGCGCGGATACCGGTCTCACCAGGAAAAGCTTGAAGACCAGTTACAAGCACTCAAGGGCCTGCAACAAGGCCATGTGCGGGTGGTGATCAGTGAGGGTTATGTCGATGCCCTGGTCGACAACGTGCTCGCGCCCTTCTGCAAGCAGTACCCGAAGCTGGATGTCACGCTGGACATACTTCCCGTCGATGACGTGATGAACGAAGTGGCAGAAAACCGCGCGCACATCGGCCTTGCCTATAATCCGCCGCTGCACGCGCAGATCGATTTTCGTGCAACCTCATCGCAGCCCGTCATGTTGCTGGTGCGCCCGGATCATCCACTGGCCTTGAACGGTCGTGCGGCCACCGTCGAAGACCTGCTCGCCTGCCAGCTGGTCTTGACGCCCACCACGTTCGGCATCGGTCATGCGATAAAAATGCTCGAGTACGCGGAGAAAATCGAAATACGCCCGGCGCTGGTCAGCAACTCCCTGGCAGCCCTCAAACGCCTGATCGCCGCCGGGGATTTCGCTTCGTTGCTGGGAGAATTCGCGGCCTATCGGGAAATCGCCAAGGGCAGCCTGGCGGCCGTCCCCATCGACCACCCGATTTTTCTCGGCGTCGAGGCGAAACTGTTGGTCAAATCCGGCCGCCCCCTCGCCGCCCCCGCCCAAGAGTTGCTCAACTGGATGCTGCAACGCTTGCCGATGTTTTCGCCGGGAGAAGAGGTGTGACGCGGTCGTCCGTAACACACGCTTGATTGTCGTACCGTTGGTTCAAGCGATTCATTTTGCAATAAGCTTCGTCTGATCGCGGTTCGAGCCGCTTTCCAGGTCGGCCACGCCGCCCGCTAACCGCCCCATTATCAGCAGCAGGCACCCGCAAGAATGCTTGCCACACCACCAAGGCAGAACACCTGATTGAACATCGATACCCGAATCAAATTCCGTCATCTGGTGTGTTTTCTCGAAGTGGCGCGCCAGGGCAGCCTGGCACGTGCTGCCGACAAGCTGGCGATCAGTCAGCCGGCGCTTTCCAAAACCCTCAAGGAACTGGAAACCCTGCTGGAGGCCACCCTGTTCGAGCGGGGCAAAAAGGGCTCGACGCTGACCGAGGCCGGTGCGGCCTTTCTGCGCTACGCCGGGCCGAGCGTGCAATCGCTGCGCGAGGGGGTCAACAGCCTGCGTTCCGGTGTGCATGAGCCGATTACCGTGCAGCTCGGCGTGCTGTCCACCGTCGAAAGCTTGCTGGTTCCTGAGGTGGTCTGCCGTCTGCATGACCGGCACCCTGCCTTGGTGGTCAGCGTCATGACCGGGCCTAGCGCCTATTTGCTCTCGCAATTGCGGGTCGGCGAACTCGATCTGGTGGTGGGTCGAATGACCGATAGCCCGTTGATTTCCGGACTGACGTTCGAGCATCTCTACAGCGAGTCAATGACCCTGGTGGTGCGTGCCGGTCACCCGGCGCTCACCGCTCCACAGGGGCATAAAAATCTCGAAGACTACCCGCTGGTCTTGCCGTCGGCGGGGACGACGATCCGCAAATTCGCCGACAGCCTGTTTGTGCAGCACGGGATAACGCCGTCGCGCCAACGCCTGGAAACCCTGTCGGTCGCCCTGAGTCGGCGCTACGTGCAATGCAGTCAGGCGATCTGGGTGGCGCCCCATGACGCGGTCAGGCAGGACTTGAGGCAAGGTGAGTTGGTGGAGCTGGATCTGGGGATGCGCGAACCGGGCGGTTCGGTGGGGCTGTGCACCAATCCTGCGTTACCCGTGACACCAGCGGCGCAGTGGTGCGTGGAAGCCCTGCGCGAGATCGGCCAGGAATATCGCGAAGGACAATATCCATAACCATTTGGATATGGATAGAGTCGTTTTTTTCAATTTTGCATCAGGTCGCGCAGGAGGAAACTGCGGTCACGAGTCACTGCCCACGCAGTGCCCGCCTCCGTCCAACCATAACAACAGGAAAAACGACATGTCTGATGCGCACGACAGCCGCTTCGTCATTCGTGACCGTAACTGGCATCCAAAGGCCCTGACCCCCGACTACAAGACGTCGATCCTGCGCTCCCCGCGCCAGGCATTGGTGAGCATTCCCCAATCCCTGTCGGAAACCAGCGGTCCGGACTTTTCCCATTTGAAGATGGGTCAGCACGATAACGATCTGCTGTTGAACTTCAATCACGGTGGCCTGCCCATTGGCGAACGCATCATTGTCGCCGGTCGCGTGTGTGATCAGCACGGCAAGCCGATTCCCCATACCCTGGTGGAAATGTGGCAAGCCAATGCCGGTGGCCGTTACCGGCACAAGAAGGACAGCTACCTGGCCCCGCTCGACCCGAATTTCGGCGGTGTCGGCCGTGCGCTGACCGACCGCGATGGCAACTACAGCTTCCGTACCGTCAAACCCGGTCCCTACCCTTGGCGCAACGGCCCCAACGACTGGCGGCCAGCCCATATCCATGTCTCCATCAGCGGCCCGTCCATTGCGACGCGGTTGATTACCCAGCTGTATTTCGAAGGTGATCCGCTGATCCCCATGTGCCCGATCGTCAAATCGATCTCGAATCATGAAGCGGTGCAGAGCTTGATCGCCAGACTGGACATGAGCATGGCCAATCCAATGGATTGCCTGGCTTATCGTTTTGATATCGTCCTGCGCGGCCAGCGCAAGACCCACTTCGAAAACCGCTGAGGAGGCCCGCGTATGCCCGTTCAACTTCTGCCTGAAACCCCGTCGCAAACGGCCGGCCCCTATGTGCACATCGGCCTGGCCCTGGAGGCTGCCGGCAATGCGCCGCGCGAACAGGAAATCTGGAACGACATGGCCAAGCCTGGCGCGCCAGGTGAGCACATTTTACTGCTGGGCCATGTCTATGACGGTAACGGCCACCTGATTCGTGACGCGTTCCTGGAGTTCTGGCAGGCCAATCACGATGGCGTCTATGACAGCGCTTACGACCTGGAAAAACCGTTCAACTGTTTTGGCCGTACCGCCACGACCGATGTCGGTGAATGGACGATCAACACCGTGAAACCCGGCGTGGTGAAAAACGCCGCGGGCGTTGCCATGGCCTCGCACATCAACGTGTCGCTGTTTGCCCGGGGTATCAACATCCACTTGCAGACCCGGCTGTACTTCGACGACGAACCCCAGGCGAATGCCGTGGACCCGGTGCTGAATCTGATCGAACAACCCCAGCGGCGCGAATCGCTGATTGCCAAGCGCTGCACGGTTGACGGGAAGCTGGCCTACCGGTTCGATATTCACGTTCAAGGTGAAGCGGAAACCGTGTTCTTCGACTTCTGACGACGCAGGCACCGTGTAGAAACGGCCTCCCCTCTGGGGAGGCCATCTGTGCAGCTAGAGCCCCTCCCCCCGACGCAGGGTAAAGCGATTGGCCCATGGCGACTTCTCGAAGCCAACGATGTGAGCCATTCAATTCAGTATCGCGCGAAACAAAGTCCCTGTACTTTTAGTCGGCTTGTGCGCGATCCAGATTCTTCAAGGTTTTCACAACAACCCGCAAAGACTGGAACCATGGAAGGACTTGATCGTTTTTAAGGAGTGAAAATGAGCACGGTTTTATCGACCTATGCGCTGTGTGTGGTTGTCCTGTTTTTCAAGATGCTCGCCATTTCCTGCTATCAAGGGTTCTATCGAATCAGTCGTTTGACGTTCAAAAACCCTGAAGATGCGAGGCTCGTCGGCCGAACCTCCAGTGCAGAGGAACTCCCCCAAGTCATCAGAGGCCAACAGGCATGGCTGAATGATCTCGAGAATATTCCCCTGTTTTTCGCGTTGGGTGCACTCTCGGTGATGCTCGATACACCCGCCGAGCTCACTGCCTGGCTGTTTTGCCTTTTCACCGCCGCGCGCGTGACGCACACCCTGACCTACCTGGCCCGTTGGCAACCGTGGCGTACGATTGCCTACGCTGTCGGCGTCGGCTGTCTGGTGGGATTGGCAGGAATGATTGTTTCGGCCTTGACTAACCGGGCGGGTGCACTTGGTTGATTAAGATAAGTGTCAACACACAGTCAGAAGCAGCCTGTGGGATGCGCCTCGAAAATCTGAGGCAACTCTCGATTTTTTACTCGAAACGACTTAGTCCCTGTCTTTCGTCGTACGGATAAGATTGCCCCGCAATTTCACGATTGCCTTCTGCATTTGCACAAAGTCGTCTGGATCAAGACCGGTTTGCGGAAAACTTTCTTCCGACAGACCTTCACGTAGTTTTCGCCCCTCTTTTGTCAGGCTGATCCTCACTTGCCGCTCGTCTTCCGGGTCACGCTGACGCAACAAATAGCCCATCGCTTCCAACTTCTTCAGGATCGGAGTGAGGGTATTGGATTCAAGGAATAGCTTTTCGCCAAGGCTACCAACAGTCTGGTTGTCTTCCTCCCACAGCGCAACGAGGGTGATGTACTGCGTATAGGTCAGGCCGAGCCGTTCGAGCATAGGTTTGTAAGCCTTGCCGAAGGCCAGGTTTGCAGAATAGACCGCAAAGCACAGGAAGTCGGAAAGCTTCAGGTCCAGTGCAGATGTCTTTTCAGTGGATTTCATGAGCATTCTCTGTGGCCAAAGACGGATGGATCGCATCGACAAACTATACATCGCATGCGATGGTATCGGAAGTGCT
>Ga0302171_10000181_pt1 | contig 13623 bp, 13 predicted proteins | sample I_Fen_N2_2_FD_193495 | JGI IMG/M metagenome (GOLD analysis project Ga0302171, IMG submission 193495) | Peat permafrost microbial communities from Stordalen Mire near Abisko, Sweden - I_Fen_N2_2 | ecosystem: Environmental > Terrestrial > Soil > Wetlands > Permafrost | place: Sweden: Abisko... | reverse complement strand
CCGCAATTGAAAATGGACTGGGGCTTGAGCCACCAGCAGTTGGGCCCGGTGTTGAGTGCGGCGCTGATTGGTCTGGCGGTCGGCGCACTGGTCGCCGGGCCGCTGGCCGACCGCTACGGACGCAAGATCGTGCTGGTCAGCAGTGTCTCCATGTTTGGCCTGTGGACGCTGGCGACGGCGTTTTCCCCGGACATCAGCACCATGGTGATCCTGCGCTTCCTGACTGGATTGGGGCTCGGCGCGGCCATGCCGAATGCCAGTACCCTGGTGTCGGAGTACGCGCCGCAGCGCAGCCGTTCGTTCCTGATCACGGTGGCGTTCTGTGGGTTCTCCCTGGGCGCCGCCGGAGGCGGGTTTCTGTCAGCCTGGATGATCCCGGCCTTCGGCTGGAAAAGCATGCTGATTCTGGGCGGTGTCTTGCCCCTGCTGGTGGCGCCGCTGCTGTATTTCAAACTGCCCGAGTCGGTGACGTTCCTGGTCGCCAGGCGGGCGCCGAACACACGTATCCGCGCCATTGTGGAAAAACTCGCGCCGGGTGTCAGTGACGCGAAATCGACCTTCTGCCTGCCGGCTCATCCGCTGATGCGGTCTTCGGCGATGCAGATCGTATTGTCCCCTTCCTATCGCTTCGGCACGTTGATGTTGTGGAGCGGTTATGTGCTGGCGTTGTTTCTGGTCTACCTGTTCAGCGGCTGGTTACCGACCCTGGTGAAAGACGGGGGCGGTTATAGCGTTGCGGATGCGGCCATTGTGACCGCGATGTTCCAGATCGGTGGACCCGCCGGCGCGCTGTGTGTCGGCTGGGTCATGGATCGCTGCAATAAATACCGGGTGTTGATGGCGGTGTTCGTGTTGAGCGGGGGTGTGATCTATGCGATCGGACAGGCCACGGGGCATTTCCTGTTGCTGTGCTTGGTCGCCTGGATGGTCGGGTTCGGCCTCAACGGCGCCAGCGTCGGCATGAACGCGCTGGCCGCCACGTTTTACCCCACCCAGGCGCGAGCCACTGGCGCCAGCTGGATGAGCGGTATCGGTCGCTTTGGCGCGATCCTCAGCGCCTTTGCCGGCGCGCAGATGCTGAGTTGGGGCTGGACCTTCGCGCAGGTGTTTGCGGCACTGGTGGTGCCGTCCGGTCTGGCGGCCCTTGCGATTTATGGGCTGGGACGCAACGCCGGCACGGTGTTGAGCGATCGACAGGCCGCGTCTGTTCCACCAAGCCGGACGAATTCCTAGAGCTTGAAACGCTCCACCCGCCGTTCCAGCTCATGCCCTGGCGGCGGTCAGTTTGGTCATGTTCAACCCCCGGAAATGGGGACGGGTCTATTTTTTCACCGCACTCTATAATCCGTCCCCATTACTCAAGTGAAGTTGCTCACCTGTTGCTGAATAATGGGGGCAATTAATTCAAAGGATTGAAGGGAATTAACGATGGAAATGGATCACATTTTTATTTGTGTGAATGATGATGGTCGAGGCGCTGAGGCACTGAAAGCCCTCGGGCTTACTGAAGGGACGCCAAACACACATCCAGGCCAGGGCACCGCCAATAGAAGGTTTTTCTTCCGAAATTCTTTCATTGAGCTTTTACATCTCACCGATGAATTAGAATCTCAAAGCCAGTTAACTGCGCCAACCCGACTCTTTGACCGCCTCAAGTGCGCAGATGGAGTCGCCGCGCCCTTTGGAATTTGCTTCAGGCCATCCACCGCAGGCGAGAAACCAACATTTCCGGCCTGGGAATATCGACCTGTTTACTTACCGCCTGCCCTGAAAGTCGACGTGGGACATGCGCCTCTATCCGAACCGATGTGGTTTTTTCTTTCGTTTGCCAAGAGACCCGATGAAGCTCCGGTTGAGCGAGCGCAGCCGTTGGAACATCCCAACGGCTTTCGTGACATTACATCCGTGCGAGTGACCACTCCCAACCGCCAAGCTTTTTCTACCCCCGCCAACTGCGCAAACCAGGTGAACGGATTTGAAATTGTGCATGGTGATGAGCATCTGGTCGTATTGGAAATCGATCATGGCGCGAGCGGCCAGACCCACGATTTCCGTCCAGGGTTGCCGATGATCATCAACGGGTAATGCATTGACCTGACCGAAGGCAAGGGGGTTGGTCAGCACGAATGCGCGACGATCACACCGGACAGACTGAGGCCTATGAGAAGCAGGCCCGCGAGAATGCGCGGGCTACGATCAATGGCTACGCCGGCTCTCCAGCGCAGTAAACAACAACATGCCGGCCAGCATGGCCAACATGAACACGATCACTTGCCAGTGCCCTGTCAGCAGAATGGCCACTGCGGGGCCAGGACAGATGCCCGCTATTCCCCAGCCGATACCGAACACCAGGCTCCCGCCAATCAAGCGCGGGTCTAACTCACGTTTGATCGGTAGCTGCATTGGCCTTCCCAACAGCGAACTGGATTGTCGGCGGGCCCAAGTCAGCGGGCCAATGGCGACGCCAATGGCCCCGACCATGACCAACCCCAGGGAAGGGTCCCACGCACCGGTCAAATCCAGGAAAGCGAGTACTTTGCCCGGGTTGGCCATGCCTGCCAGAAGCAGGCCCAGGCCGAACAGCAGGCCAGCAATGAACGCGGTCAGTTTGGTCATGTTCAACCCCCCAGCAGATGACGCAAGACAAACACCGTGACGAAACCGCTGAACATGAAACACGCCGTGGCGACCATCGATCGCGGCGAAAGGCGCGATAGGCCGCAGACCCCATGGCCACTGGTGCAACCTGATCCGTATCGGGTGCCGATGCCCACCAATACACCAGCGACGATCAGTCCGAACCCGCCACTTTTGAACTCAATCTGTGGCAGCGCGGTGAACAAGCCCCATAGAAGCGGCGCGATGAGCAGGCCCAGGAGAAAAAGTGCTTTCTCACTCACCCCCTCGCTCCCTCGCTGTAAAAGACTGCCGATCAGGCCACTGATGCCTGCGATACGCCCGTTGGCGACGACGAATAGACTGGCCGCTAGACCAATCAATGCGCCACCGGCAAGGGATGACCAGGGAGTGAAGTTGAGCCAGTCGACATTCATGAGCTTTCTCCGGCGCAAAATGGTTGATAACGAGTCTGGATGACGGCCCATGCCGTGCGGTTCAGCTGCTGGCGATCTGATTCGGTCACTGATTGGAACTCATCACTGGCAGTTGAAGTCGGGCGCAAGTCCCGGATTATAGGCGAGGCCTGGAAGTGGACGGTTCTTGCACATGACTAAATGGCTTTCACCAGCAAGGCCACCGCCACCACGATGGAAACGGCGGCGAAGCCTCGTTGTAAGTGTGGGCCCGCCAGCCGTGCCGCGATCAGACGTCCGCCGACCATTCCGACCAATGCGCCAGAGGAAAACGGAATGGCCACTGCCCACTGCAAGTGCCCGGCCGCAGAGCTTGCAGCAACGCCGGAAATTGAAACCAGCGCAATAATGGCAAGAGACGTTGCAAGCACCGACTGCGCTGTCAGATTGGTGTATCGCTGGAGCGCCGGCACCATCACAAAGCCACCGCCCACGCCGAGCAAGCCGGACAGCCCTCCCGCGACAATGCCGGAGAGCGTGAGTGCCCATGCACACGGACCCGTCCAGTTGAGTTTTCCTCGGTTCACATCCAATAGACACGGCGGCGGCTTGGATGTAACGGGGATCTTCGACTCCGTGGAGGGTGATAGCGATCGTTGATACACACGGAACGCAACGTACATCAGCACGAAGGCAAACATGATCGTCAATGGACGGTTAGGCGTGCGCTGCGCCAGCCAAAGGCCAAGTGGGGAACATACGATCCCCGCCCCTGCCGTTAAAAGCGCAGCTTTATAGCGGACGGTGCCGTTTTTGAGGCCCATCACGGCACCCAGGGTCGCGGCCAAACCGACAGCCAGTAAACCGATTGGCCCTGCCTCGGCCATGCTCAGTCCCGCTCCAAACACCAGTAACGGAACAGCCAGGATGCCCCCTCCGGCGCCGGTCAGCGCCAGAATGACCCCGACAGTGAGCCCAAGCAGTAAGACGACGATCATCTCAGTCTCCTTGTTTTCAGGCCTGATCTCATACGTCAGCCATCTCGGGTTTCGCCATCCACTCACGGCCCTTGAGCATTCCCTTCCAATACAGCGGTGGAAGAATCCGCTCCTTGAGCAGCCATGCCAGCCTCGATGGCCGGGTACCGTCAATCAGCCAGGATGGAAAGCTGGGGGCGACCTTGCCGCCATAGGTGAACTCAGCCAGTACGATCTTGCCGCGTTCGACCGTCAGCGGGCAGGAGCCATAACCGTCGTAATGGGCGCTGCCTTTCGCTTTACCCATTGCCGCCAACACATTATGGGCAACGACTGGCGCCTGTTTGCGTGCTGCAGCCGCCGTTTTGGCGTTGCTGGAGTTGGCAGCGTCTCCGAGCGCGTGAATATTGGCCCAGCTTTTATGGCGCAAAGTGGCAGGGTCGACATCAATCCAGCCGGCCGCGTCAGCGAGGGGGCTGATCCGAATGAAATCCGGTGCGATCTGTGGTGGCACCACATGAAGCATATCGAAGTCACGCGTCACGACATGGGCGCTGCCATCCGGATTAACGCAGTTGAACGTGGCGGTCCGTGCGGGTCCATTCACGCGGGTGAGTGTGTTGCCGAAATTCAGGTCGATACCATAGGCCTTGATGTATTCCATCAGTGCGGGCACATAGTCGGGAACCCCGAACAACACCGCGCCGGCGCTGCAAAACTCGATCTCGACGTTGTCCAGTACACCGCTACGTTTCCAATGATCGGCAGACAGGTACATGGCTTTTTGCGGCGCCCCGGCACATTTGATCGGCATGGGCGGTTGCGTGAAAACCGCCCGGCCACCACGCAGTTGCTGCACCAGTTCCCATGTATAGGGGGCAAGGTGATACAGGTAGTTTGAAGTCACACCGTTGCGGCCCAGGGTGTCCGACAACCCCTCGATGGCATGCCAATTGAGCTTCAGACCAGGGCACACGATCAGTTGTTCGTATTTAACGACTCTGCACCCATCGAGAATGACGGCATTTCTCTCGGGTTCGAAAGCGGCGACCGCCGATTTGATCCAATGCACACCGTGGGGGATGGTCGTACCCATCGTGCGCGCCGTTTGGGGCGCGTCGAAGACGCCACCGCCGACAAGTGTCCAGCCTGGCTGGTAGTAGTGCACATCTGCCGGATCGATGATGGCGACGTCGAGCCCAGGCTCTCGCGCCAGCAAACTGGATGCCGCCGCGATACCTGCCGCACCGCCGCCGATGATGACCACGGCATGCTGCGCCTCAGCCACTTCGACCGGCGTACGCCCCTGGTTGGCAATCCGGCGAATGACGCCTTTCATATCGAACCCGGCTTTTTTGGCCGTCTCGACGATGTGTGGCAGGGATTGTTTGCCCGCTTGTGACAGGGCCCACATCGTTGTCGAGCGCATGCCGGAACGGCAATAGGCCAACACGGGTTTTGGAAGCGTTTCAAGGAGCTTGCCGAAGGCAACACCTTGCTCATCAGTGACTTTGCCTGATTCCGCAGGAAGGTAGTGCGCTTCGATGCCGACCGCTTCGGCGGCTCGTTTGATTTCGGCAAACAAGGGCTGATCACTGCCTTCGCCATCGGGACGGTTACACACGACGGTGCGAAAACCCGCTTCCTTTAGTTCAGCCAATTGGTTGGGAAAAATCTGTTCGGATACCGACAGTCCGGGCGCAAGGTGGCGAATGTCCATAAGTGACTCCGTTATGGGTATTTTTTCTTATGCGTTTTTTGGGGTAGGCAACGTCAGGCGACGTTGAGCGGGATTTTCAGGTAGCGCGTTCCGTTCGCTTCAGGCTCGGGAAAGTGCCCGGCGCGCATGTTGACCTGAACCGAAGGCAGGATCAGTGTCGGCATTTCCAGCGATGCATCACGCTTTGTGCGCATCGCCACAAACTCCTCCTCACTGATGCCGTTACGCACATGAACGTTGTGGTCGCGCTGGTCGGCGACGGTACTGACGAATTGCACCTCGCGGCCACCCGGCTGATAGTCGTGGCACATGTAGAGCAACGTATTGGCCGGCAGGCTCAGCACCTTGTTGATTGACTGGAACAACGTGCGCGCGTTGCCGCCGGGAAAGTCACAGCGTGCAGTACCGTAGTCGGGCATAAACAAGGTATCGCCAACGAATGCAGCCGTTTCGGTGCCGTCGCTGATCACATAAGTCATACAGGCCGGCGTATGGCCAGGTGTATGGAGTGCGTGGCATTGCAGCGTGCCAATGGTGAACGGCTCGTCATTGACGAACAGGTGATCGAACTGACTTCCATCGCGGGGCATCTCGCCAGCGGTATTGAACAGCGTGCCAAACACCTCCTGCACCGTCGAAATCTGGTTGCCGATGCCTATTTTCCCACCAAGCTTTTCCTGCAGGTAGGGCGCTGCCGTCAGGTGGTCTGCGTGGACGTGGGTCTCGAGAATCCAGTCGACCCTCGCATTGAGTTCGTTCACCCTCGCAATCAATTTGTCGGCAGAGGTTGTGCCGGTGTGGCCGGACTTTGGGTCGTAATCCAGTACGCTGTCGATCAACGCGCAGTGGCGGGTCGCCTCATCCAGCACAAGATAGCTGACGGTATTGGTAGCAGAATCGAAGAATCCTTCGACGTGAAGTTTTACACTCATTGGCCTGTCTCCTTAGGGGCTTTTACCAAGCCGCTCACACTAAGGACTGACATAGCAATAAGTCTGCCAGACCCAAACAGAGCCAAAATATGATCCTATCTATTTGATTTTATTGGTTTTATTTTTTCAATACGGTTTTATTTTTTCTGTATCCATCTGGATTCACTGCCATTGGCAGTGCCTGTTGACAGAGTTGGCAGTGCCACAACAGGATGGATGGATTCTCAGGAGCCACGATGAAGACTTTCTTGCCCACCCCAACCCACCCACTCCCGCACTCGGATCAAGTGCAGTCACTGGTTTCATTTCTTGAGCACGAACCACAGCCGATGATCGTGCTCGATCCGAACTACAACATCCTGGCTGCCAACACGGCCTATCAGCGGCAGTTTGGCAGCGCTGACAAGCCCTTTATCGGCCATAAGTGCTATCAAATCTCGCACCACTACGACGTTCCTTGTGATCAGGCGGGTGAGAACTGTCCGATGAAAAAGGCCCAGGAAATGCGCGGACCGGATCGTGTCTTGCACATTCACCACACGCCTCGCGGTCCAGAGCACGTCGACGTCGAACTGCGCCCGATTCTGGATGAGCACGGTGTCATCACGGCCTATGTGGAGCGCCTCACACTGGTTCGCAGCGCCTCAGCGCGACCCAGCAACGAAGGCCTGGTTGGCCGCTCACCGGCCTTTAACCTTGCCCTGTCCGAGTTGCAGCGGGTGGCCCCATCCATGCTACCGGTACTGCTGCTGGGCGAGTCCGGTACGGGCAAAGAGCTGTTCGCCCGCGCCGTACATGAAAACAGCGACCGGGCCACGGGCCCCTTCGTCGTCGTCGATTGCTCGGGATTGCCCGAAACGTTGTTTGAGAGCGAACTGTTCGGCCATGAAAAAGGGGCATTCACCGGGGCCACCACGCGCAAGCCCGGACTGGTTGAAACGGCCCAGGGCGGCACCTTGTTTCTCGATGAGATTGGGGATGTTCCACTGGCCATGCAGGTGAAACTGTTGCGCCTGATCGAATCGGGCACCTATCGCCGTGTCGGCAGTGTCGAGACCCTTCACGCCAACTTCAGGTTAATTGCCGCGACCCACAAACCCCTGGAAAAAATGATGGAGAACGGTGAGTTCAGGCAGGACCTGTACTACCGCATCAGCGCCTTTCCCATTCAGTTGCCCCCCTTGCGCAACCGGGTTGAAGACATTGGTTTGCTTGCCAATTCATTTCTACAACGTGCCGGTACCGGCAAGCGCCGGCTGACAATAGAGACAGAGGCTCTGACACAACTGCAGCGCCATTCCTGGCCCGGCAATATCCGCGAATTACGCAATGTGCTGGAAAGAGCCAGTCTGTTCGCTGACGATGGAGTGATCCGCTCCACACATTTACCCCAGGCACCCGTGGCGATACCTCCTCAGCCCCCCGCGTCAACGCCTTTCGACGGCAGCTCGCTGGCACAGACACTGGCTACCTTCAAAGGCACCCGCAGTGAACTGGCCAGGCACATGGGCATTAGCGAACGCACTTTGTACAGACGACTGAAAGAACAGGGTTTGGCCTGATCAATCGCACTCACGCCCCACGACTGCCAACGACTGCCAATCGCTGCCACCCTGGCAGGTTGGCAGCGCGTTTACCCGCCAAGGCCTGCCGCACCAGCTCACCCTGATCACTAAGCAATTGTTTTAAAACGATAAAAACAGACGCCCTCCCCTTGGCATGCCGTGTGCTAACTGCAAGTCATGACCATTTCCGACAAACGACTTCGACGCCATCTGCTCACGGCAGTAGTGATCAAACTACTGGTGCTGACAGTGCTGTGGTGGCTGTTCATCCGGGATTCGCACGTCAGTGTCGACCCGAACATTATCGGCAACCGTTTCGGTGTACCCACCTCGACTCAAGGGGCAAGCAAGTGATTTCAGAACACCTGGTAGATTTGTCTCGGCTGCAGTTCGCAGCCACTGCGCTTTACCACTTTCTTTTCGTACCGCTCACGGTTGGCATGGTGTGGCTGTTGGTCATCATGGAAAGCGTCTATGTGATGACCGGCAATGTCATCTGGAAAGACATGACGCGCTTCTGGGGCAAGTTATTCGGCATCAACTTCGCCTTGGGGGTGACAACCGGTATCACCCTGGAATTTCAGTTCGGTACCAACTGGGCGTATTACTCGCACTACGTGGGCGATATCTTCGGTGCGCCGCTGGCCATTGAAGGCCTGATGGCGTTCTTTCTTGAATCGACCATGATCGGCCTGTTCTTCTTTGGCTGGGATCGCCTGAAGAAAGAGCACCACTTGCTGGTCACGCTGCTGATGGCCATCGGTACCAACCTCTCGGCGCTGTGGATTCTGATCGCCAATGGCTGGATGCAGAACCCGGTGGGTTCAGAATTCAGCTACATCACCATGCGCATGGAGATGGTCGATTTCTGGGCGGTGGTGTTCAACCCGGTGGCCCAGGCCAAGTTTGTGCACACGGTGTCCGCCGGTTATGTCACCGGCTCGATGTTCGTGTTGTCGATTTCCAGCTGGTACTTGCTCAAGCGTCGTGATGTCGAGTTCGCCAAGCGCAGTTTTCGGGTGGCGGCGGCTTTCGGCCTGGCCTCCGTGCTCAGCGTCATCGTGCTGGGGGATGAGTCGGGTTACACGGTGGGTGAGGCGCAGCAAACCAAGCTGGCGGCCATGGAAGCCATGTGGGAAACCAAACCCGCACCGGCAGGCCTGACCTTGCTGGCCAGCATCAATGAAGCCGAGTCCAGAAATAACTGGGAAGTCGACGTGCCGTGGGTGATGGGCTTGATCGGCACGCGCTCGGTCAGCAAGCAGATCCCTGGCATTCATGACATCAAAGAGAAAAACCGCGCGCGCATTCTGCGTGGCATTACCGCCGTCAATGCGCTTGAAGCCCTGCGGGCCGATCGCACCGATAAGGCGGCGTTCGAGACCTTCGAAGCCTACAAGGCGGACCTGGGCTTTGGCCTGCTGCTGAAAAAGTACGTTGAGGATGTCAACCAGGCCACGCCGGCGATTATCGACAAGGCAGTGAACGATACCGTGCCGCGCGTGACGCCGATGTTCTGGGGGTTCCGGATCATGGTCGCCCTTGGTTTTGCCATGCTCCTGCTGTTCGGGGTGGCCTTCTGGAGCACCTTGCAGTCGGCCTGCACACGCCGCCGCTGGCTGCTGCGTTGGGCGCTCTGCATGCTGCCAGCGCCCTGGATTGCCTGCGAGCTGGGCTGGTTCGTCGCTGAATACGGCCGTCAACCCTGGACCATCTATGGCGTACTGCCCACCCACATGAGCGTCTCCACCCTGAGTATCAATAACCTCTATGGCTCGCTGGCAGGATTCGTGGCTTTTTACACCGTGCTGCTGGTGGTTGAAATGTTCCTGATGGTCAAGTTCGCCCGCCAAGGGCCCGGCAGCCTCGGAACCGGCCGTTATGCTCACGATGCCAACATGAAGGAACTCCACCATGCTTGATTACGTCACCCTGAAAATTATCTGGTGGGCACTGGTCGGCGTACTGCTGATCGGCTTCGCCATCATGGACGGCCACGACATGGGGGTCGGCACCTTGCTGCCCTTTGTAGGCCGCACGGACCTGGAACGACGCGTTGCGATCAACACCGTAGGGCCGCACTGGGACGGCAACCAGGTGTGGTTCATCACTGCCGGCGGCGCACTGTTCGCGGCGTGGCCGGTGGTGTATGCCACCGCGTTCAGCGGGTTTTACTGGGCGATGATTCTGGTCCTGTGGGCGCTGTTCTTCCGCCCGGTGGGTTTTGACTATCGCAGCAAGATTCACAACGCCAAATGGCGCAGCACCTGGGACTGGGGTCTGTTCATCGGCGGGGCCGTGCCGCCGCTGGTGTTCGGCATCGCGTTCGGTAACCTGTTGCAAGGCGTACCGTTCCACTTCAACGACATGCTGGTATCGACTTACACCGGGAGTTTCTGGCAACTGCTGAACCCTTTCGCGCTGCTGACCGGCGTGGTGAGCAGTGCCATGATCACCCTGCAAGGCGGTACTTATCTGGCGCACCGCACTGAAGGCGTGATCCAGTCCCGTGCCATCAAGGGCGGGGTTGGCGCGGCGCTGGTGCTGCTGTGCACATTCGTCATTGCCGGCGTCTGGTTGCAATCGATCGACGGCTATCGCATTACCTCGGTGGTGGATATCGCCGGGTTGCCGGACATTCTCAACAAGACCGTGGTACGCGAAGCGGGGGCCTGGATGGCCAACTATGGCCACTATCCTGCGTTGTGGCTGCTGCCTGCACTTGGCTTGGCGGGCGCCGCCGGTGCCGCGCTGTTGCTGCTGATGCGCCGCACACTGGCCGCGTTTGTCGCTTCGTCGCTCGCGGTGATCGGGGTGATCAGCACCGCCGGTGTATCGATGTTCCCCTTCGTCATGCCGTCGTCAACGGTGCCTGCGGCCAGCCTGACTGTGTGGGACAGCGTCTCCAGTCATTTAAGCCTGGCCATCATGTTCTGGGCCACGTTGATCTTCATGCCCCTGATCGTGATTTACACCTCGTGGGCGTACCGCGTGATGCGCGGCAAGGTCACCGTCGCTCAGATCAAAGCCAACGAACATTCCGCCTACTAAGTGACGGCAGAGGAGTAATAAGCATGTGGTATTTCGCCTGGATGCTGGGGGTCGGTTTCGCATTGCTACTGGCCATATTGAATGCGATGTGGGGTGAGAACGAAGCTGGCCGCGCCATGAGCGACAATGACGAGACACTGTCATGACGCCGGGTGTCGCGACGCCCCCGCCCTCCTCACACATTCAAGTGCCGAGTTTGGTTATCGCATTAGTCATCATGCTCGCGTGTACGCTCTACCCTCCCATGATGGTCTCCGCCGATGGGAAGCCTGACCATGCGTTGGCGACTGCATTGTTCGTCGCCATGAGCGTGGCCTTTGTGAGAGGTGTGGGTTTCGTCCCGCGGATGCTTGTCTGGCGGTGGCTGTTCTCAGGCTGGACCTGCTTTGCGGCACTTGCAGTGGCCGGCGGGGTCAAGTTTCTGCATTGAGGACTGACGGCTGAACCTTCACACAAGGCGTCGGAGCCTCAAGACAACCGAACGTTGATCTTGTCTTCACTCCCGTGGAGGGCACCGCGGAAAAGCCACTCGACATATGCAACAGCCGGCGGTACTTCGGAATGAGCTCCGAATCCGCCGGCATCGGCAGGCACGTTTGAGATCGACCCCTTGCTGCCGCATCAGTGCCCCCCTATCTCACGCAAGGTGAACCGGGCATGCGCTATCAATGGATTGGCGACGCTTGACCCATAGCCCGAATTGTTTCATGACCTCGATGACAGGCTCTAACCGGCGTCCGTCAACTGTGAGTTCGTATTCAACCGTGACGGGCACAGTGGGAAATACAGTCCGTTTGACAAGCCCGGCTTCCTCGAGGGCGCGCAAATCGATGGTCAGCATTCGTTGCGAAATAGCGGGAATGTCCCGCCTGAGCGCATTGAAGCGCTTTGGCCCGTCGAGCAGGTAGGAGGCAATGAGCAGGCGCCAGCGGCCCCCCAGCAAACGCATCGCTTCTTCGACCGAGCAGCCTGATACGTTGTCTTTCATGGTCAGAATCCCGGATTATCTCAGGTATATTTTATGTACCTATACTACAAAATAGTGCGTTCTTCCTATTTTATACCTGACATCTAGAATGAGCTGAAGCCGTCTCTGCGTTGGAATTGACAGCGATCACTCATGCTCTGGAGTCTGCAAATGAAGCTGTACTACATCCCCGCGTCCTGCTCCCTTTCGCCTCACATCATCCTCAATGAGCTGGGTCTCGAGGCCACACTGATCAAGGTCGATCACAAGAAGCATCTCACCGAATCGGGCGCCAATTACTTCGAGGTCAACCGCTTGGGCTACGTACCCGCCCTCGAGCTGGACGACGGCACTCTCCTGCGCGAGGGCCCGGCAATCGTGCAGTATCTGGGTGACCTGAAGCCGGAGCTTGGACTGGTGCCCACTCATGGCACCCTTGATCGCTACCGCCTGCAAGAATGGCTGAACTTCCTGACGTCCGAGATTCACAAGGGGTACATTCCGCTGTTGTACTCAACCCTCGCGGGTCAATACGTAGACACTGCCAAGCCAAAGCTGGAGAAGCGCTTCGCCTGGATTGACGAACAGTTGGCGAGCCGCCCATACCTCATGGGTGATGCGTTCACTGTGGCTGATGCCTATCTGTTCGCTTTGACAGGCTGGGGCCAGGCCGCCTGGTTGACCAGCTATTACAAGGCCGACATCCACTTCGATGATTTGCATAACCTCCGTGCCTGGTATGACCGGGTCAAGGTTCGCCCTGCGGTTCAGAAAGCGTTGCGAGAAGAAGGTCTGGCATGAAGCGACGCACAGGCCGATTGAGACAGTTATCGACAATAGAAGGACATTGGGTGCTCGTCGTTGATCGCTGTAGCAGAGGCAACAACGATTAGCCGCTCACTTGAACAGTATCCCGCCAGGCCCTTCAGCGCCTGTCCAGATAACGGAACAGTTCCTCCTCCTGGTCAAAGTGCAACTGCACCAGGGTATCCAGGCGAATTAACTGATGCTGAATCTCTTCGGCGGGAACCGTGGTCGGGTCGGCACTGAAGTCGCTGCTCATGCGCGCCAGCAGATGGATGTGGCGAAAAATCTCGCGGTGTCCATAGCTCAGTGCCGACAAGGGGTCCTCGCCCGGCATGCTCAGGGTCAGCAGCGGATACAGGATGTTTTCATCGTCCCGTTCATGGCTGGCCAGGGAGGCTTGCAGTTTGTCGACCAGTTCCTGCAGATCGGTCTGCGCCTGCTCAAGCGGGCGCCGGGCGAAATCGCCGGCCAGTTGGTGCAGATCACTCAACACAGTGGCGAGTTGGCTGTGTTCGTCCTGCAGTCGATCAATGTGCTCGCCGGCCAGTCGTCGCAGGCCCGGTCCTGCCGAA
>Ga0302171_10000178_pt1 | contig 13791 bp, 18 predicted proteins | sample I_Fen_N2_2_FD_193495 | JGI IMG/M metagenome (GOLD analysis project Ga0302171, IMG submission 193495) | Peat permafrost microbial communities from Stordalen Mire near Abisko, Sweden - I_Fen_N2_2 | ecosystem: Environmental > Terrestrial > Soil > Wetlands > Permafrost | place: Sweden: Abisko... | reverse complement strand
AGCTCAACTTTGTACTGAATCCGGTAGCCGTTGATGTTGTTGCTGGCATCTACGGACTGAAGTGCCGGCCACGCGAAGCGGACGCGCACGGCGAACAGCTGAGTGTTGCTGATCGCCCGTACCCGCGGCGTGCCACTGCGCAACTCGGTGCTGATAGTGGTCTCATTCTCGATCGACGGGATACCCCGGATATAGGTCTGGTCCACGGCCCCGGTTCGCCACTCCCACTTCACGCGCGGGAAGTTCCTGTTGCCCTGGGGATCTTGCAGCGCGGCGTTGTCGAGGTAGATATCTCGCGCTGTAGGCGTGCCCTCGAACTCGCCCTCCCCGATGGCCATCAGCATCTTGGCAATAGCGACAGAGCGCAGACTGTCGGGGGCTTCGGTTGGCGTTTTTGGCCTCTCTTCGTCACCCTAGGCGCCATAAATATCAAACTTGCGTGCTGCTCCCATGCTTTCCTCCAGGCAATAAAAACCGCCTCTTGGGCAGTGTGGTGGAACTTTCTATAACGGTTTGGATGCTGGACTTAACATGAGAAGCCATTATCATGGCGGCCTCAACTCAGCTATCAGGGATAGTAAATGCTGATTAATAAGGCGCGTTACTCGCTAAGATTTTTCGCTTCAATGCCCATCTATTCAATATCCATTTTGATATGGGTCTACATTGCAAAAACGATTTTAAAATCCGCAGTGCTGGTGTTTTCAGTTTATTTATCCCCTTACCGATTTGGGCAAGTTTTGGGCATCTGGCTCATTTGTATCGTCGCGGCAGCTTTATCTGCTGGTCTGTGGATGCTCGGTAGATATGTACGTACCTCGAGCTTCAGAAAGTCACCCAAACCGGCGACTACCGATCTGCCCTAGCCTTCTTACATTTGGTCTTCGGCGTAACGTCGGGTTCCGGGCAACACGAGCGGGCCAAGCAAACCGCGCGGCAAGTAGACCAAGGTTATTACGCACAAGGCAGGGCGCAGCAGCGTAACCGTCTGGGCAACACACCTTCCTAAAACCGTCGCCTGTGAGCCTGAGTGCCTACGTTATAGCGATCAACCACGAGCAACGTGAGCCCTTCCATTGTCGTCAACTATCTAAATTGGCATGTGCGTCCCTTTACGCAAGACCTTCTTCTCGCAACGCTTTCTGAACCGCAGGACGAACCTTAACCCGGTCATACCAGGCATGGAGGTTATGCAAATTGTCGAAGTGGATGTCGGCCTTGTAATAACTCGTCAGCCAAGCAGCCTGACCCCAGCCTGTTAATGCGAACAGATAGGCGTCAGCCACAGTGAAGGAATCACCCATGAGGTATGGTCGGGTAATCAATTGTTCGTCAATCCAGGCGAAGCGCCTCTCCAACTTTGGCTTGGCAGTGTCTACGTATTTACCCGCGAGTGTTGAGTACAGCAGCGGAATGTACCCCTTGTGAATCTCAGACGTCAGGAAGCTCAGCCATTCTTGAAGTCGGTATCTATCAAGGGTGCCATGAGTGGGAACAAGTCCAAGCTCCGGCTTCAGGTCACCCAAATACTGCACGATTGCTGGGCCCTCACGCAGCAGAGTGCCGTCATCTAGCTCGATTGCAGGTACGTAGCCAAAGCTGTTGACCTCGAAGTAATTGGCGCCCAATTCGGTGAGGTGCTTCTTGTGATCGACCTTAATCAGAGCGGCATCGAGACCAAGCTCATTCAGGACGATATGTGGGGAAAGGGAGCAAGACCCGGGGATGTAATACAGCTTCATTTGCAGACTCCAGAGCAGAAGTGAGCGCTGTCCATTCCAACGGAAAGACAGCTTCAGCTCATTCTAGATGCCGGGTATAAAATAGGAAGAACGCACTATTTTGTAGTATAGGTACAAAAAATATACCTACACCCATCTAGGATTCTGACCATGAAAGACAACATATCAGGCTGCTCGGTCGAAGAAGCGATGCGTTTACTAGGTGGCCGCTGGCGCCTGCTCCTTGCATCCTACCTGCTCGATGGACCAAAGCGCTTTAATGCGCTTAGGCGGGACATTCCCGCTATTTCGCAACGTATGCTAACCATCGATTTACGCGCCCTTGAGGCCGCAGGGCTTGTAAAACGTACAGTGTTTCCCACCGTGCCTGTCACGGTTGAATACGAACTCACCGTTGATGGACGGCGGTTAGAGCCTGTTGTCGAGGTAATGAAACAGTTTGGGTTATGGGTCAAGAGTCGCCAGTCCGTTGACAGCGTCTGTCCAGCTCACCTTGAGTCAGTTAGCGGTGTTTCCACTGATGCGGCAGTGGCTGGCTGATCTCACTCGTGCGCTGCGTCGGCAGGCGCGTGAGGACATCGTTCAAATAAGCATACGGATCGGCCACAATCGGTCGCAATGTTCAAGTTTGGATGCACCGAATGCTCACCACTCTCGCCATTGGCAACTACCGCTCGATCAACCATTTGGTGTTGCCGCTTGGCCCACTTAATCTTGTGACAGGGGCTAACGGCAGCGGAAAATCTAATTTGTACAAAGCGCTGCGCCTGCTTGCTGAGACTGCTCAGGGCGGAGTGACTGAAGCGCTCGCCCGTGAAGGTGGGCTGGATCAACCTGGTGGGCCGGGCCAGAGATGAGTCGACGCACGAGGTAAGGTCAGGTGCCTGTTCAGGGCCAGCAACCGTCCGAAGCAAAACTGCTGAGCTTGCACGGTGTCTAGAGAATCCGGGGCGATTCAGTGCCAGCATCAATACCTAGTGCTCGGACTGACGCTTAAATTCGTTTTGAGTCTTCCTGGCCAGACAACCAGCGTGGATGGAATGCCGCTACGGCACGCTACTCCTTTGACAGGGCAGACGCGATTCGAGAGACCGACTTCCTGTCTACAGAGTCGAGATCTCGGTAATGCTCAACGATCACTGCTTCGTCATTGCTGAGACTTTCAGCGTCGATCGTCCTTCGCTCACCTGTAAGCACATACAAGACATCGGTGCCTATTTTGCCAACGGCGATCAAATAGTCCGACTTGGGGAGCCTATCGCCCCGCTCATAGTGACCCTGAGCATTTTCTGCTACCCCGCCAACAGCACCGAAGTCATGCTGAGAGAGCAATAATCTTTTACGCTCTTCTTTTAAGCGCTTCCCTAAATTGCCGTCCATGTTGAATGCCTAATCTGAGGGGTTCAATCCACCATACGCTCATACGTAAGCCGACGAAGCATTCATTCGGATCGGAGAGTATTACCTGTACGAATCCTCAGTAACGCCTGAAGACCTTCAGATAATAGCCTCGTGCCTTTATCCAAGCACTTCTCCAGTCCTTCGCCTGCAAGCCCAAGGACTGAATCGCCTGGCGTCAGACATTCACCTTAAGGCCCCGCTTTACAGTAATAAGGCTAAGCAAGCGCGCCCCATACTTGCACCAGACCGTACAGATGCACCAGTCCATAGATTAGACAGACCGCTGAGCTGATCAAGATGAAGCGAATACTACGTCCGGTTCCGGGCAACACGAACGGGCCTAGCAAACCGCGTAGTAGGTAGACCAAGGTTATTACGCACAAGGCCGGGCGCAGCAGCGGCAAAGGACCAATTACCCCGGCACCGGACAGTGCATACGCCGCCCATCCGGCGAGCACGAGGGCAATCCCTGTTGTGACCACTGCGGGAAATCGTCGACCGGCCTGGGCCGCACGCACAAAGCGGTCACCAGCTCCAAACAAGTGATACCAGGAAGGCCCTCGAATGATGATGCCGACGTGCATAAGAGCTGCCAGCAGGCTGAGCCCAGCACCGACCACCAATGCCATGTTGTATTCGTTTCCCATCCCATCGCTCCTTGATGCAATTTCGCCGCTTTGAGCCCCATCGCCGTCGTGGCATGCAGGATAGGCTCAGTACTGCGCCGTCTGCAGTTGGCAGACGTACAGCAGGGCTGTCAGAGTGGATTACCCGATAATTCGCGTGAGTACCGACGATATTATGTCTCGTTTCAGCACTAAGGAGCATATGCAAAAAACCCAGTGCTGTTACTGAGCGTCTTCAGTGAAACGACCATTAGAAGTTCAGGTGTCTAGCGCTTGAGCATCGGTAAAGGATTCCAGGGGTGGGTTAATATGCGCTTGGCGGACAACGCCAGAAGGCGTCGGTGAAATCCAGCATTTGGAAAGCACATGCGTATCTCGCGCAGCCTGCGACGGTCTACCCCGAATAAAACCAGCCCTAGGGATACGTCGATCCAGTCGGCCCGACGGAACACTTCCGCTAAGTGATGGGGTGCGGCCGATGCGGGGCTGATCTTGTGATGATCGTCAATCATGCCAACTACCTCGTTCACCCAGTCCTGTTGGCCGCGCTCGATCAAGAACGCTTCAGCTAGCTGCCTGGATGCGGATAAGTAATCAAAGGTATTTGCCGTCCAGATACCGAGGTCGTGAAACGCGCCGGCAATGACGATCTTCTCGAGTTGCGAAGTATCCAATGGGGTAAGTAGCCCGCACAGGTTGATGACCCGGTAGACATGATTTCGGTATCCAGCGATGTCCTTACCCAAACTGAAGGAAAAACGATGAATGATCTGCTCCAGCAGATCGATATCCTTGATCAGCATAAACGCTCCATGCAAATGTGGGGCATCCAGTAGTTGGCTGTTATACACGGCACTCGTTCTTGCTGACAGCGGTCGCGCAGTCAGACTGGGTAAACTTTATCTTGTTGCCTACGCTGCTCCACGCTCAAGCGTCGGAGCAGACGATCGCTCCAGCGCCTGCCAGTAAGATGGATGCCATCTTGCTCTTCATCATGTGATCCCTCACTGCAAAATATCGATGCTAACACGCAGACCTGGCCAGGCATCCAGCGTGGATGGAATACCAGTAACTGGGCTGGGGCTTACAGTAGTAGCCTTTTGCCTTCACTCAACCAAGGAATGGTCATGTCGATCAGAAGTCTTACAAAGAACCTCCCAGCAGATCCAGACAATAAAGGCTGGGTATTGGGCTGGGCAGTCTTAAAGGACCGTCCTGGCCCTTGGCATCTCGTCGACGTCTACCCCAGCAAAACAGTAGCCGAGGTTCAAGCGGCACAATTGAATGATGGGTACATCGTTGAATATGGCTCTCACAAGCTCGGCTCAGATGACTTTATCGGCGGGCTTACACCGCCGGAATGAGTCCCGAGGCAAAGGACGCCTGGAGGCCAATCCGACCAGGCCCTGAGACAAGTTGTGCTGTCAGCCCGGGCTTCCCTTTGTAAGCACGGCGGTAGCCATCCTTGCTCTGACACTTGCCGGAGAATTTCATGCGATCAATCTCGACACCGTTTACATCTGCCCTATCTGCGAAGCCGAACACGACAGCATGAAGGTCGCCGAACAACGCGTGCTCGGCCACGCCGATTTAGAGGGTGCGGATTACGAGCCTTGCCCGAACTGCCTGCGGCCAACTGCCCGACCCTCTCTTTGAGAGCGCATCGTGGGGGTGAACTAAGTACTGCCAGCCAGCGCAAGAGCAAAGGCAGACAATCGTCATGCACTTCACATCCCGATACGGACGAAATCGCGGCCTATAACTCTATAGGCCGCCACTGATGCTCAAGGAATCAGTCATCCCGATCATCACGATCTCGGCCGTGATTACGATCATACCCGCGATCATCATATCGGCGATCATAACCACGGCCTCGACCTTGATCACCGTCGTAGCCCTGTTCGTATCTGCGACCATGATCATCCCCTCTGTAACGATCATGCCCATACCGTCCTCCGTCGTCCCAGATAGGCACGCAACCACCAAGCAGAATAAGACCAGAAATGGCCAAAAGTGTTACTGCTGCGCGCTTCATCTTGAACGTCCTAATTGCTTGAGAGGGTTAATTTTTTGACTGCCAATTAGCCCAATGATTCAGCTGTGCCCTCGAATAAACACCGGCCTTCGCCGACCTAACCGGCTACAAACACCGCGCCCACCAGCGCAAGTGGCTGAAGGACCGTAACTGGGTATTCGGCCTCTGGTGGGCCGCATGTTTGCCCGCATGAAGCTAGGCATGTCCAACCCAACGATCGTCGACCAGCACCCGCCGCCGGCGCGACCGGCTTGGCCTCCCCTCGCCCCTGGAAATGTATAAGCACCAGTGCGCCCCGCTCGAGGATGAACTCACCGACACTCAGGCACTGCTACGCAAGGCCCGGAAGAACATTGCCGGACTGGCCCGGATGAATGATGCACTGACTACAGGCAAGACTGAGGCCGAGGGAGCGCTCAGATCGGCCCTGGCAAAAGTCACCGAGTTAAAACAAGCAGGCTCTGAGCCCGCCATCCTGAGCATGAAACTCGTGGCCGAACAGCGTGACTACCTGCTCAGGGAGAATCAGCGGTTGCTGAGCGAGCTAAGTAAAGTCAGCGCGCTACAGCCCTGATGTATGTCTGGCAGGCCATAAGCACAACCAGTTCGGTGGTAGTCGTCGATGATGCAGCAGTATGGGCTGGAGCGATGCATAGGCACCGTTCTGCGGGGCTTCCTGCAATTCACTGGCTAAAGCTCAACTTTTATTTAGCGCCCTTTACACCCAATGAATGCGCACTAGGTCCAGATAGTTTTAGACAGTTAAGCTGGATGGGACCATAAGCCATCGGCAGGGCTAATCAGGAATTGGGCACCGGCCGCCCTGAGAGTTTTAAGTTGACATTTACTTCGGGATTATCAATGCGCGGGCCATCTACAAGCACTAAAGGTATCTCTAAGGTAAAGATGGCGCCTAAGCCAGGCCCATCGCTGTGGACAGTGAGATGACCATTCATTTCGACGGCAGCGATTGCACAGCTGTGCAATCCGAAACCATGTCCATCTTTTCGAGTAGTGAAACCATGATTAAAAATCATGGATATGTTTTCAGCCGTAATTCCTTCGCCCCTATCTCTTACGCTGAAACGCAGCTTCGCATTCGTTATAATGCTAACGCTTAAAATTATTTCACGTTGATGGCCAACCACATTAGACATAGCCTGTTTAGCATTACTAATTAGGTTAATTAAAATCAAAAGAAGTCGATGCTTATCACCAATAAAGTTCGGTACATCTTGATAGTCTTTGATTACAATAATATCATGTCGAGCCAAAGCGTCTGAATTCATACGTAATGCGTCTTCAAAAAGATCTATTACGTTAATCGGTTCGATTAGCCTTGCAGCACCAGCATAGGCCTGCTGAGTAGAGACGATGTCTTTAATGTGATCGATGCTTTTTGTAAGCTGCGTTAGCTCTTTGGTGATAAAGGATTGCTCGACAGCAACAGCCTCAACCAATTGACTTAAGTAATGTGGAAGTAATTTTCCTTTTTCGTCAAGCGTAAGAAACTGCCCAAGATCCTGAGCGTGCTCGTTCATCAAATTCACGGCACGACCTAAACCTAAAGTTTTACTAGCAGATAATTTACGAGCAATAACTTCTGCAGACACATTGACACTATTCAATACATTGCCAACGCTGTGTAGCACGTTGTTAGCTATTTCCGCCATACCGGACATTCGTGCCGCATCAACTAACTCTCGCTCCGCCTCAAGTAGCGCCCTGGTGCGTTCCTCTACACGCTGTTCAAGACATTCGTTTGCCGATTGTAACTCTCTGTTCACCCGATGAATGATTTTATAGGAACGCTTTAAGCGGAGGGCTAGGTAAACCATTAAGAACGCCATAATGCTTGCACATATAATCAATACATACTGGTACTGGCGACTTTTTGACTCCGCGCGTCTCTGGCTCTCGTTTAATAACTCGTTGATACTATCGAGTGTTTGTGTGACGGGGATAAATCCAATTCGAGCCAGCAAATCCTCCACCACTGGTCGCTCTTGAAGTATAGAATTGACTAAAACCAAGAACGATTTAAAATGTTTCTGATCATCAAAAGATAGTCGACTCAAGTATTCGCCAAGTACTTTTGATTGCGTTTCAACCTCATTACATCTTTCATCAGTCTTATATATTTCGCATTCCAAGAGTGTTAGCGTAACATCTAATACATCAGACGAAAGAGCCTGGTATTGAGTGCTTTCTTGCCCACGGGGGGACTTCAGTAGCTGTTGAACACTATCTGCTTCGTTTGATAAAGAAACAAGGCCTTCTCGTAACGCTTTATTGTGTTCCTTGAATTGATCAACAAGTGCTTTTTTGTTTTGAACGGCAATCATGTATTTTTCGCGGCGATCAGCCCAGAGCCCTGACAGGCCGTTAGACCTAGTTATTTCGTCTAGATCCGCCCATCGTTTATTTAGCTCATCCGGCAAGTAAAATAAAAAATTATCACTCGCGCTAATTCTTGAATTAACAATCTTTATATTCCAGCCTGTATCATACTGCTTTAACTTCCTAACAAAGTCCCGCAACTCAAAATATTCCGAATAGTCGCTCGAATACACTTTTAGAGACATAACAGCCAGCAATGTAAGCGCAGCAATAAACACCACCACTAACGTAGCCACCTTATAAATTCTAGGTACCTTCATGTCTTGGCGCTCTTCCCAACAGCAAGTAGAATTTGGAAATTAATTAAGATAAACTCTCCGAAATTAAAACCGGAGTCGCATGCATCAAAGCTCGGCCGCTACATTTCAATTAGCCAACCACTTCACATGTAGCGCTTTTAATTACTCACAGACTAATCATAAAAACACCACATCTCAACAACACCCTAGAAATTTAGATGTTGCGCAAATCTCATAACTCCCCTCCGCAACCACCTCACTAAGCTAGAACCTGGCAATGACTTTTATTAGGCGAAGTCAAAAAACCTCTAGAGCCTTTAATTCTTCTAAAGCCACTTTCAGAAGCACAAGCATCTCTTTTAAGAACTGTACATCGCACTCTATCCTCCCAAACCGGAGCCCTAGAACTCGTCCTGACTGGCCTATTATCCAACTAATTACACCCTTCCAGAAATTCGAATCAGCTGCGATTACCAGGGGTGTAAACAGATCGATCTCAGGTCGTAAGCCAGATTTAAGAGATGGCGAAAAACCAAGAAACCTTCCCCAAAATTCTAAAAATAGTTTCTTTTCAATGAAAAAGCTGACACCTACGATCAAGGAAACTAGCCCATTCTCATCCTGTGAAATACTTAGATGCTAGGATATATCTGGCGCAAATCAAGGTCACCCGCCAAGAAGGCGATATTCTGTTTTCCGCGGGCTCTCTTTTCGTGATGTGTTCGCCTTCGTACTGCCAGCCGCAAAATCCTTAGCGTTAAGGATCAGATCACACAATGTGGGGTCGCAACAAGATGCGACCGACGCGTATTCCCATGAGTCTGAGTCGGCATGGAGCATAAGAACCGCCTCCGGAACAGGCTGGTCCAACTTGAAGTACACGCTGCGCCACCGGCTAACACCTTAATGTAGCAATCGTGATCAGGAAAAAGTGCCAGTAAGCGTTTCGCAAGGCGACGCCAGCAGCCCATCCATGGAGCGATTGGGTTTGTCATTTTTGCAATCCGTTGCAAGGAGGGTGTTCATTGGGTGTCATGCTAATTTTTTCGTAAGCGTATGGCAAACCCGTCTTGACCAGACGACTTTGGGCCGCTGCGATAATTGGTTGCATATCGTCGGGCAAGAAATGTACGTTTTACCAGTCGGCCTAACATTCACACAAACACGTCGTTTAGCAGGAGCTACATGGACGAGCTAAGAGTTTTCAGCAACACCCACTGGATAGTGACTCATCGGCGAGATTCACGTTACGACGGGTATTTGATAATTTCATCTGAAGAGACGGCTTCAGGTCTCAGCGATTTGAGCGATGAAGCGATGTCATCTCTCGGTTTGGTGATGAAAACCTCGGAGCGTCTGCTGGAAAAGGTGTATTCCCCCTACAAATTAATGTTCTACAAATTGGGATTTTCTCCTGGTTTCAACGCACATTTTCATGTCGCTCCAGTCTCAGAAGACTTGCTCGCAGAGATATCAAAACACCCCGGTTATTCCGACAATCCTGACGGTAATGACGCAATTGTTTTTCTAAGTCGAGAATACTGTGAAAGACCTCTTACCGCTGGCGAAGCAGAAAAACAGCTCTCGGCGGTTCATTTGCTCAAGGCCTCTCTGTGACTAAGATACTTTCGCGTGGGTAGGCGGATACCCACTTATGCGGTAGCAGTTGCTCGATTTCACTTGCCCGCTGCGTCGGCAGGCGCGTGAGCACATCCTTTAGATAGGCGTACGGGTCATGACCATTCAGCCGCGCTGACTGGATCAAACTCATGATCGCCGCAGCCCGTTTTCCGCTGCGTAGCGATCCGGCGAAGAGCCAGTTCTTACGCCCAAGAGCCCACGGTCGGATCTGGTTCTCGGCCCAGTTGTTGTCTATGGGAACGGCGCCGTCATCAAGGTAGCGCGACAGCGCTGCCCAGCGTTTCAAGCTGTAATCGAGTGCCCTGCTCATAGCCGAACCTTCGGGCACAGCAGCACGCTGGGCGATCATCCACCCATGCAACCTAGTCATCACCGGCACGGCTTTTTCTTGCCGTATTCGGCACCGTAAATCCGGCTCCAGGTCGCGCACTTCACTCTCGATTTCGTAAAGCAACTGGATGTAGTGTAGGGCTTGCTCGGCGAGCATGCTCTTGTTGGTGGCATGTAGTTCGAAGAATTTGCGCCGCGCATGGGCCATGCAGCCGATCTCGGTTACGCCGAGTTCGAAACTGGCCTTGTAGCCGCCAAAATCATCACAGACCAACTTGCCCTTCCAGCCTTGCAGGAAGTTGCGAGCATGCTCTCCGGCGCGGCTGGGGCTGAAGTCGTAAACCACCGCTGCCAAGTCCGAGAACTGGCTGGTGGCGTAGGCCCAAACATAAGAACGGTGGGTTTTCTTCGAGCCCGGAGCGAGCATCTGTACGGGTGTTTCATCGGCGTGGATGACTTGCTGTCCAAGCACTACGTCGCGTAGTGCATCGACCAGAGGCTGCAACTGCACGCCCGTCATGCCAACCCATTGAGCCAACGTTGAACGTGGAATCGCCAAGCCAGCTCGACCGAAAATAGACTCCTGGCGGTAAAGCGGAAGATGATCGGAATACTTGGCGATCATGACGTGGGCAAGCAACCCTGCGGTCGGGATGCCCTTGTCGATGACCTGCGCCGGAACGGGTGCCTGGATCAGTGTTTCGCAGTCATCGCATACCCACTTGCCACGGACATGGCGTTCAACGGTAAACACGCCTGGCGTGTAGTCCAGCCTCTCGCTGACATCTTCACCGATGCGCTTGAGTGCGCAGCCGCATTGGCAGCGAGTGTTGCCAGGCTCGTGATAGATCAAAGCGCGTGGAAATTCGGCTGGCAACGCAGTGCGTTTGGGCTTTTGCTTTTTCTCGGTCGCCGCTGGCACTGTTTGCAAAGCCAGAAGCTCGGCTTCAATCGCCGCGATATCGGTATCGATCAGATCATCGAGCAAGCTCGCCTGCTGCGGATTCAACTGCTCGCTGCGCTTGGCAAACTTCAAACGCTTGAGTTGTGCGATCTCGTGAGTCAGCTTCTCGATAACCGTTTGATCGAGGTTGATCTTCTTGCCCATGGTCTCGACTTGCTGGTCGAGTGTCTCGACACGCTGTATCAACTGCGACGCCAAGGCGCGCAGTTGTTCAGGATTCAGGCGGTCGAGATTGGGGAGAGTCATGGTGCCGATTTTGCCAAAGCAGGCAGTTCGCGGCGATAGACCGATGGGCTAATGGCAACCGTTACAGCACTGTGATCGCAGCACCAGAGCCTGGAGTTGCTCGGTATCCAGCTCCATTTCAGAACCATGACGAACGCCTGGCCAGTGGAACTTGCCTTGATTTAACCGGCGAGCAGCCAGCCAGACGCCAAGCCCGTCATGCACCAAAACTTTCATCCGAGTGGCGCGGCGGTTGGCGAACAGATAAGCACAGTGCGGCTTCGCCGCACCGAACACTGCGATCACTCTTGCCAACGCTGTCTCGGTACCGGCGCGCATATCCATTGGCTCGGTGGCGAGCCAGATGGAATCGATGCGAATCATCGCAGCAGGTCTCGAAGAAAGGTTGCGCAAGCAGCGGCACCTTCAGTTGGCCAGTTCACTTTGATGGTGCCGCGCGGATGCTGGATTTCAACGCAGATATTCGACGATGCAGCGTGCGAATGTGCTCCGGTCAATTGTATGGGTAACGGAATAAATGCCGGTTGCAGCGCCGTGTTTTTCTGCGTTTGTACCCGAATCCATTTGTGAACGAGGTTCGCATTGAGGCTATGGCTGAGGGCAATGCTGGCAATCGAAGCGCCGGGCTGGGCACACTCTTGAATGATTTGAACCTTGAAGGATTTTGAATAGGAACGGCGTGTTGGCTGCATAAAATACCCGCTTAAAAGGCTAGAACTGGTGCCCACTTAAATTTAAGTGCACACCATGTCGTGGCTTTGCGGGGCCGGGTAGATGACTTGGCCGGACGCATACATTTTTTCGACCTTGAATGTAGGTCAGTGGGCAATGGCTCTCACATACGCCTGGCACGCCCGCAACGCGATCAATCCTTGGTCGCCGTCGTCGGCGATGCCGATAACTCTTTGAGTATGCGCTGGGTCAAGTTGGGCTCGATGGGCTACATGAACCACGCCGACGGCGCCGGGGGCGGCAGGCACGTTGCAGCCACTGGCTGAATCGGCGGCGTCGAGAATGTCTGCTACAACACGTTGGGAGTTTCTTGGAGTCTATTCGGGTCGCATTAATTCCGAATCCGACCTTGGTCGTGTGTGACACGTCTCGATCATCGAGGAAATCTACAATGTGGCAGAGGAGGATAACCAAGCTCGCGCAGCCTTGAAGTCTCCTCAAAAAAATTGAGGGACATTCACCCGGCCTCCCCATCCAACTCCGTCAGCCACCACCGTGCCGCAAACACAGAGATCTGCATGCCGCTCCCTCTTTGGTTTGGCGGGACTGTAGCCCGACGTATGCTGCCGGACCAGAAAGCCGTGGCTGATCAGCGCTGATCGATTTCAATCTTCTGCGTGGGATCTGGACTGTATTTTTGGCGCTTCAACTGCGGATCACCTTTGGCCAGACAGAAGAAGTAAATCTCGGCCTCACCGCAACCGCCGTGTAATGCACACTCACTGGCCTGCATGTGATCAAGCAGGATTTCTCGGCCTTGGGACTCGCAGAATGTGTTCGCCTCTTTGAGCGCCTGCCCCTTCGCGGACGCAGGTCCGCCAAAAGGTACCCGGGTTGAAATCGTGTAAGTATCAGGCCCGACCTTCATCGGCCCACTGTCCGCACAGCCCGCGAGAATTAGCGCAGACAAAACCGTCAGCGAAGCTTTCATTGTCGTCCTCCCCAGGAAAGTGTCGACTGTACTCCGGAGCGATTCAATCAGGCCTAAGGCGGCCTCGGAAATCATCGATATTGGCGATGCTAGCCTACTGCTTGGGCATAGCAAACAGGAGATTACCAAGCGGGTTTACAGGAGAATCGGCGCGACCGCGAAGCCATCAAAATAGGATAGTTGTGGAACACCTTCCCAATAATTATGGAACGCCTACCAAAAACCACCTTTTATTCTCCCCCCCCCGAAAACACAAAAGCCCCGCTAGTGCGGGGCTTTTGTGTAAATCTTGGCGGGAAACCAGGGGTTCGAGCCCTGGGAACGCTTTTAACGTTCGCCGGTTTTCAAGACTGCCGAGTAACTCTTTAAAAACAACAACTTAATTTATAGTTATTTCCGCATCAAAGCTTTTTTGAATGCGCTGAAACCCGCGCATATCAAGAGGGGCATATCAGGTTGCGGAAAAGATTTCCCCCTCCCCCGGCGTACTGCCGACCGAACACA
>Ga0302171_10000171_pt1 | contig 14015 bp, 6 predicted proteins | sample I_Fen_N2_2_FD_193495 | JGI IMG/M metagenome (GOLD analysis project Ga0302171, IMG submission 193495) | Peat permafrost microbial communities from Stordalen Mire near Abisko, Sweden - I_Fen_N2_2 | ecosystem: Environmental > Terrestrial > Soil > Wetlands > Permafrost | place: Sweden: Abisko... | reverse complement strand
GTCAATACTTTTGTTGCATCACCCGTCACAGGGGTTGGTAACGCTCCTCCTCCTCCCGTTGGTACTGCCCACACACCGTCACCACGCAAAAAGGTGGTAGCACTTGCAGTACCAGAAGTTAACAAATCAACCACAGGAATTGAGCCAGCTGCAATTCTAGCAGCAGGGAGAGTACCTGTAGTTAATTGAGATGCATCGAGGAACAAAATAGTACCTGTCGCATCTCTTTTCACTAAAGTATTAGCCGAAGTGGAAGTTGTAGCCGCCGCCACCATAATAGCAGCAGTATTGATTGCAGATGCGCTAGAACCTCCTACAGTAGCAACAACAGGGGCAGATGCAGTACCAGCCAAATCATTAGCTAACATCAAAACTCCCTTCGAACTTGTAGTGGCATCAGGTACAGATGCTGCAGACCAAGTGCCATCTCCGCGTAAAAACGTTGTAGCATCTGCAGTACCTGTCCCCAATCGCGCAGTAGGAACAGTTCCGGATGTCAAATAAGTAGCGTTAAGATAGAGTATATTACCCGAAGCATCCCTTTTAACCAGCGTATTAGCTATAGCCGCAGTCGTTGCATTATTTGCCAGCACTGTGGCAGTACCCACAGCAGCAGCTGTAGAACCACCAACATTAGCAACTGTAGGAGCTGCAGCAGTTCCTCCTAAATCATTCGTCAACATCAAAATACCTTTTACACTAGATGTAGCATCAGTACCGGTAGCTGCAGCCCAAGTACCATCTCCTCGCAAATATGTCGTAGAGTTAGCTGTACCAGAACCTAATCGAGCAGTTGCAACCGTTCCGGTCGTAAGATTATTAGCATTTAAATTTCCACTAAAAGAAGTAGCAACCAGTTGTCCTGTTGATGGAGTAAAATAAAGTTTTGATGAAGAAACTTTTTGTGGTAAATTTCCGGAATTAGCAGACACCCAAGTAGGATATACTGAAGTTGCAGTAGAAACATCATCTGTTATAGTACTAGTTGTAGCTATAGCCGCAGTTCCCGATATACTACCACTAATTGTACCAGTCACAGTCAGACCGGTTAAAGTTCCAACAGAAGTAATAGCAGGTTGAGCTGCAGTAGTTACTGCTCCTGCTGTAGTTGCAGTAGTTGCAGTAGTTGCAGTAGCAGCATTACCAGACAAGTTACCAGTCACATCACCAGTCACATTTCCTGTCAGACTTGCAGTAATTGTCCCTGCTGAAAAATTTCCAGACGCATCTCTTTTCACAATAGTACTAGAAGTATTGGAAGATGTTGCAGCATTAGCAGCAATAGTCGCAAGATTTATATTTGCAGCTGTTGATCCACCAACTTTGGCAACAGTAGGTGCAGCAGCGGTACCAGCTAAATCACCAGCTAGTTGAATAATCCCTAATGCTGTTGTTGAAGCATTGGGCAAACCTGCAGACACTTGCGAATCAACATAACCTTTTATCGCAGCTACCGATGGATACATAGTGGTAGAGCCTGCATCAACAGCAATATTATTGCTCAAATTTGCGATATTTTGCTTCAAATTCAACGCACTCTGAGTGGCTGTACTTATCGGCTTACTTGCATCACTCGTATTATCAAGGTTATTTAATGACAGCATAGTTTTTACGGTTGTTACATCTAACGCCACAGGCACAGCCGATGACCCTGTATTATTTCCAAGTAGAGATGAAGCATTAATAGCCGATAGTCCACTACTGGTTGCAGACAAAACACCAGCACCATCAATCGATAAATTGGCTCCAACTTTAACGCCACCTAATGTAGAGGCAGAAGCAGTAGGCAGCGAATAGTTGTTAGCACCAGCTGCTATTCCGTCCAACTTTGCTTTGTCACCCGGAAGCATCAAACTAGCATTAGCCGTAGAGCCAGCAGGAATAGTAGCAGCCGTACCCGTACTACTGGTTACAATACCATTCGTAGCAGAGGCCGTATAACCCAAATCGGTAGCTGCACTAGCACCCCACGAAAATCCTCCTGTACCATTCGATGTTAGTATTTGCCCAGAAGTTCCAGCACCTGCAATATTTTTAAGGTTGGTAGGAGCGATAATTCCTGTACCTAAATCGGCACTTGCAATAGTTCCATCAACTATTTTAGCAGATGTAATTGATCCATCGGAAATAGTTGTAGCGATAGTAGTTGTCTTAGCTGCTCCTGTACCTGTAACATCTCCAGTAAGCGTAATTTGCTGATCACCGGTGTTTGAACCGGAAATGCTAGCACCTGTAGGTATATTTGACCCTGTAACTGTACCTGTAGCAGATACTGTTGTTGCAGTAACAGATCCTGCTGAAACTGCTCCTGAAGTTGTTACAGAGGAAGGTGTTATACTACCTAGTGTCAAGGCTATAGCAGGAGTCGTTGTTGGGTTCGTAACAACTCCGGTTACACCGGCATTAGGCGTTACAGAAACATTAGTTACAGTACCCGATCCGGAAACTGCTTGCCAAACCGGATTACCACTGGCATTCACAGTTAACACCTGCCCATTATTAATAGCTGCCGAAGCAGGCACTTTAGCATCTACATAAGTCTTCACCGCCTTTTCAGAAGGATATTTAATATCTGAAGCAGAAGATAAAGTTCCATCAGTACTTTTATTTACCTTGTCTTCTTTGCCAGCAACAGTTGCATTAGCACTAACTCTTGCATCAGTATAATACAAGTTTGTTGTTTCAGTAACCTGATCTGTTTTGTAATCACCTGTATTTGCCACTATCGATCCAGTCCGACCAAATACAGAAAGCACAGGACTATTACTTGCTACTTTACCCCAGCTTGTTCCGTCTGAAATTACCCAATCTCCTACAACCAAATTTAGCCCATGAGCTGTACCTGAATTTGTTACGACGTAATAATATCCCTTATTTGTTCCATCAGCAGCACCAATTACAGGAGAATCTGCACTAGCATCATAAACGCCTCTATAATTTACAGCTCCTATCAAAGAAGCTGGTAGATACTTGTTATCAATAACATTAGAAGAATTTAATGGTACTACCCCACCAGCAACTCCTTTAGAAAGTATATCAATCTTATTGTCATCAACATATTTTTTAGTTACAGCATCTGCAGCAGCAGTAGGCTCAGCTAAATTGATGAGTTTATTACTTCCCAAATCAACAGAGGCAGCTGCTGCTCCAAATCCACTTAATGGAATAAAATTTTTAGATATTGCAGAAGCCTTACTAGAAGCATCACCGATGTAAAACATTCCAGTTCCAAGCGACAAACTTGAAGGATCTGCAGCTATACCAGAAGTAATATCTTTCCATGAAAATGTTCCATCACCATTGGACTGTAAAATAAATCCAGTTGTAGCTCCAGTAGCATCTAACGGTCCACTACTCCCTTTCAGATTTACAGCACCCACTGCATTTGTTCCAAGATTTAACGTTACATCTCCACTTGTTCCACCTCCTGAAAGACCTGTTCCTGCAATTACTCCTGTAATATCTCCAATACCCGTAACTGTATTTCCATTGGCACCAGATATAGTCAGATTAGTTCCGGCTAAACTCAAAGTCTGATCTCCAGTATTCGTTCCTGACAGAGTTATTATATTTCCCAACTGAGCGTCGGTAACGTATCTTTTGTCAGCTGCTGAGGCAATATCAGCTGTTGTTGCATCAGCACCAGCCGTTACAAGCCCTTTGGCATCATAAGTGATCTTTGTTTTGGTTCCCGGAGCAATTGCGACATTACCCGTTAGTTTTGAGGTTATATCAGCAGCATTTGTATTTATCTGACTTTTAAGATCTGAAAGCGCAGCTTGAACCGTTGTGCCGGTTACACCTGTAATAGTATTAATTGGTACAGTAGTGGCAGTTTGATCACCGGTATTTGTTCCTGACAGAGATGCATTATCAGTAACTGTCAGTGTTTTTGGAGTTGTGCCACCTGCAATAGAAAAACCCGTTGGCAAAGAAGTTAGAGTTAATCCATTTAAACTGCTTATGCCTGTCAATGTAGTCGGGATATTAGCTATCGGTAAAACACCTGTTACTTTTGTTGTCAAATCAATACCTCCCGCCAACATGCTATTAGTTACTTTACCTGCACCGATTACCAATGTCGGAGTTAATAAAGTTGCTCCCGTAGCCGTTCCGGTTACATCACCTGCTGCATTCGGTGTAAAAGAAATTGACTGATTACCTGTTACAATAGGATTATTAACCCATTTACTTCCGTTCCACTGCAATATATCGCCGGATATAGGGCTTGGAACAGCAACATCAGTCAGGCTGGAAAGTGCATGCGTATGCGCTGCTGTAGCAGCATCGGTTATTCCATATCCAGCCAGAGTGGTCGGATTAGTTCCCGAGATTACTCTTCCCTGCGCATCTGTAGTAACAGACTTATAAGTTCCGGCCGTTCCTACAGATTTCAAGGTTGTAACCAATGAACCTGCAACTGTTGTAATATCCCCAGTTAAAACAGGGAAACGGCCAGCAGCTAATATTCCCGTTACATTTGTTCCCGACAAATCAATAGGATTTGCTTTCAAAGTTTGTCCAGTTAAAGTCAGGTAATTCTCTCCAGTAGCATCCAAGGCAACACCAGCTGTAACCCAAGTTGTACCATTAAATATTTTCAACACATTCAAAGCCGGATTAGCATTTGTTTGATAAAACACATCTCCAACTTTTGAATCTGCAACAAGAGGTAAAGTAGAACCATTGGGAGTAGACGACACAGGCACCCATTGAGTGTCTTTATAATAATAAAGACCTTTAGTTGTTGTATTATAAAATACATCACCTGGTTTTGGAGCTGGATTAGTAGGTAAAGTGGTCCCACTAGGCGTTGTTTTCAGATCATTCTGATCAGCAATGCGAATCCATTGACCACCAGCAATAGAAAGATTATTAACCGCATCTCCAGTCGGATTACTAAAATAATAGAATCCGGGGGTTACTGCGGATGTTAACCCATTATTAATAATTGTATTACCCGTACCTACATTATACACAATCATACCATCAAACAAGGTATTGAAACTAAATTCATCAACAAGACCTGTATTAAACTCAAATACAGTTAAATCGGTTCTTGGAAAAATAAGACCTTTTCCAGAACTCCCATCTATCCCTGTAAGAGCTGCAAAATTAGATCCGGCATCCAAAAAAGCGTTTTCTCCTGGAATAGTAGATGTACTCACACCATTAGTCCTAATCTGAGCCATGCTTAGATTTGACAAGAAAAACAAGGCAATAAACAACAAACAATATCTCGAATAAGAACTTACTCTTTTACAAGTAAACACGACTCTCCATATCATTGGAATAGCTCTCACAAATATATTATCCTGAGAAACAGTGTTACTATCTAAATTTGTACGTTTCATTACAATCATCTTTAATTATTAATCCTATTATTTTAAAATCACTCCCCTATTATACTGAAACAGTCATGAATTTTATTTCCCAAAATTATGCCAAGCAGTGCCGTCAGAAACAACCATTATTGCAGCAGACACACCTAAATTCGCTGCTCCAAATGGCCAATGTGTTCCATCATCAGGTGATTTATTTGGTGTAAATGCAGCAGTAGCATTATTTCTTATACAAAGAACTCTTCCTATATTTTCTGGAGCCGATGGGCTTGGCAGTGATAATACATTGGCTGGAAAATTTTGTGTACAAATGACAATATAATCATCTGCCGCCCAAACTATAGCTGCCGTTGAAGCATGCGTTCTAACTTTAGCGTAAACAGCACCAGCTGTTTGGAAATTTCCATTAATAACAGTTCTACCAGTAGTGCCTGTAGTAAAAGTTAGATTATTATTACTTTGATCAATAGTAGTAGGAGCACTCAAAGCTCCTCCCAATGCAACATTAGTAGCAGATGTAGCAGTAAGGCCATTTGAAGCAGAAGCAATACCTCCCCCACCACCAGAGCCATTAGCTGCAGCAGTAATACGTCCTTGTGCATCAACAGTTATATTAGCAGAAGTATACGCACCAGCTACAACAGCAGTATTAGGTAAAGATATAGTTGGATTACCAGCAACTCCGTCTCCGTTAACAACCGTAATAGGTGCTGTTCCTGTAATAGTTCGTGAAGCGGCTGTTCCAGCAGCTGTAATTGCAAGTATACCATTAGTCGCAGAAGACAGAGCCGTTAACTCTGGATCAAGAGGCTGAGCCCCCAATGCAGTCAATGCAGCTGATGCCGTTGTTCCCCCTGTACCTCCATTAGCAATGGCCAACTTTCCTCCTAATGTCAAGGTTCCGGCTGTTGTTATTGGGCCACCAGTAAATGTCAAACCTGTAGCTCCCCCACTCCCTGCAACAGAAGTAACAGCGTTGGCCATAACAAAGGCAGTAGTAGCTAGCTGGGTTGTACTAGAACCAAGAGCAGCTGTTGGAGCAGTAGGTGTTCCAGTAAAAGCTGGTGAAGCCAGACCAGCAGCACCTAAATTAGTCAGAGCAACAGCAGAAGTCGTTGCACCGGTACCACCATTAGTTATACCCAAAGTACCTCCCAGAGATAACGTTCCCGCTGCAGTTATTGGACTACCGGTAAAAGTCAAACCAGTTGTACCCCCATTAGCAGCAACAGAGGTAATTCCACCACCAGTAGCATTAAGCGTAGTTCCGGTAAGACTCAGATTCGTACCAAGTGTCAACGCAGAGATAGTTGTACCATTACTGTAAACAATACCATTTATAGCTTTGACAATAGGATCCGTTTCAACCACTGTTGCAGAAACAGATTGCCATACACTACCATTATAAACCGCTTGTCCTCCCTGAGTAAACGTCGTGGCTGGTGTCAAAGTAGTTCCACCTGCAGAAACTATATAGTAGTCACCAATTGCACCCGTTCCATTTGCAATAGCCGGAGTATTTGTAGACGCATCCCACATACCTTTGTATGAAGAAGATGCAGCTTGCCAGGTAGCATTACCAGCAGCATCAGATTTTAAGACATAACCATTAGAAGCTCCTGTTGTTATTTTCAAACCAGTGGCAGTTACTGCACCTGTGCTAACAGAAGTTGGGGTAATAGCTCCTAAACCAAGTGTAATTGTTGAAGTGAATGTTGGAAGTGAATTCACCACTGAAGCTATAATACCATCATTATTGGTTACTGCAACCGTAGTAAGTCCAGTGTTCGGTGTCGCCCATATTGGGAGAGTAGCTCCAGCATTCATTGTCAATACCTGCCCAGCAGTACCTTTAGATAAGGTAGTTGTTGTTCCAGCAGCTGACTGATAAAGAAGTGCGCCCGGAGTACCACCGGCTATATTAGTAGCTGTTGGAGCGACATCTGTCGGACGTAAATAATCTGTTCCGCCTACTGCAGCAACCATAGCAGTACCATTCCCTTTCAAAAGTCCGGTAAGCGGAGTAGTAAGGGTTATAGTAGGACTAGTTGTGTTGCCATCAGAAGTTCCGGCAAAACCATTTGCTGTAGCCACCGCAACAGAAGATACACCTCCGCCACCGCCTCCGGTAGCAGGTCCCCACGTGCCATCACCTCTTAAAAAAGTAGCAACATTACCATTTCCGATAATAGAACTAACAGGAATTGTTGCATTACCAAAACGTCCGGTTGGTATATTACCAGATATTAAATTTGCTGCATCAGTCTGATCTACATTCTGTACATTACCTAATCCTACATCATTTTTAGTCAATGCCAACATTGTTTTAACATCGCTCATTTGCAAAGCAATAGGATAAGCAGTACTAGCTGTCTTATTTCCAATAATTGACATTCCAGATATTGGAGCAATCTTCGTCAAAAGCAAGGCTCCATCAGTTATTCCAATACTTGCAGTAGTGCCAGCTATAGATGATGAGATTCCACCATAAGGAGTAATACTAGTCAAGCCACTACCCCCACCAGAGGCAGCATTAGCCCATACAAAATTGCCATTACCATCTGAAGTAAGTACCTGACCAGCTCCACCATTTGTACTAATACCAGCCAATTTAAGAGGTGTAACTCCTTGATTAGAGACACTTAGAGGACTAGCTGATATTCCGCTACCAGTTAAAGTTGCATCATGTATTACAACTCCACTACCACTGCTAGAACCGCCAATTCCGGCTAATATTCCGGCTAAATCGACATGACTATCTCTGGGACCCGAAATGGAAAGAACTGTCCCGGCTAAACTTAGCGACTGATACAAATCGGCCAAACTCACAGCATTACCACCTTTTATCGATAAATTCTGTGCAGCATCTAAACTTAGGATTGCTCCTGAAGAAGCCCCTCCTGCTGCTATAGCATCATCAACATATTTTTTATTAACTGCATCATTATTATTAGTAGGAGTTGCAAGACTTGTTATTTTAAGGCCATCCATCGATATAGGTGAAGTGGGTACACCGAAACCACTCAACGGAATATTAGATTTATCTAAATCTGAATTTCCAACTGATCCATCCATGATTTTAGAAGATGTTATAGCATTCTTGGATATAGTTACAACACCTAAAGAATCCATAGTTGCATCACCAGACATTTTTTTCCCTGTTACATTAGCCCTTAGAGCAAGCTCTGAATTAATTTTTGAAGAACTCCAGGTTTTTGTTGTTGAAATTGAAGCGTCATCTAAAGTCACACCACTTACTCCACCACTAGTGGATCCACTCGTTGTGGAATATAAAGCATACGGAACACTTAATAACTGACTACTTCCAACCACTGTGTAATTCGTTCCACCTGTTGGATCAGTCTCAGTCTTAATATAATGTTCTCCATTTCCCCAGTCGATCTTCGAAAAAACTCCTGATAGAGCAACCCCTGAACCAATTTGAATAGTGGCCAGACCGTTTTCATTGGTTGTTGCCGTCTGCAACTCAACATACACAGGTGTCAGTCCCTGTAGGATACTTATCACCATAGATATCTTCTGATTTGTAACCAGAACCTGATTGTTATTCCTTATAATTGCCTGATAACTCATTTTCTGAGGTACCTGAGCAAAAGTACCTACACCAATCAATATAACTGTAAAAAGTATAAATATTCTTTTCATAGTGATTATTTCTTTATAATTTTAAACACCTTGACAACTTGTGGAGATAAATTCTGATTCATTTGAACAACCTTGAGGTAATATGTAGCTGATGACAAATTTGCCACCGATATTAAAGTTTCTTTCTTTTCAACTGTCTGAGTCAACAAAATCTTTGCATTTACATCATACAAATAGCAAGTGATCTTCTCATCCACAAAGTTCTCCACTTTCAGGGTTAAAAGGTTGATCACAGGGTTAGGATAGACTGTACATTGGAGGGATACGCCTTTTATCTGACTTGATTCAGATTCTATTGAAATTTCGTAAGGCTGTTGTACACCTTGGGCAACAGAACCTGTAACATCAGAATAAGTTGTATAAACAATCTGCCCCACGGTATAAGTTACAGAACCTGCACTACCAAAAGCAGAGCCACCAGAAGTAGATATAGTTTCTTGTGCTTGCATCCCAGTTAATTTGATGCCGAAAAAAAATACAATTGTCAGTTTTAGTAATATTTGTCTCATTCCCCAAACTTTAATAATCATCCAAACCAATATTTATGACCAATTACAATACTTAAACAATCTCAAAAGATCAATAAATACATCTTGTTGTAATCAAACAATACATTTGTTTCACTATTCATTGAAATACAAAAAATAAATTTACAAGCATAACCGCATAGTAGATACTTATTTTACATAGACAAAAGTCAACACTTTATTTTACTTTCTGAAATTACAAGTCAACAACTCATTCTATTTAGCACTCCAAGTACAAAACAATCTCAATTGTTTTACAAGTAAATTTTAAATTCTGAGCAACATATAATTTAACCAACAAGATACTTCATATTAAATATCTCATAAAGTGACGCTAAGTTTCAAGTTCAGCTACTTCTACCCGAAATATTAGAGTTTTCCCACACAAAACTAATCATTATTATTAAAATATTCAGTCCCCGTAAGTGTAGTACAATATACTACAACACAGAATTTACACATGTATTTTAAGGAATAAGAGTTATACAAAATAAGAGGATAAAGCCACAGAAATACAATATTAGTGTGCCCACATTCCAGAACGGAATGGATATTTAAATGGACAATGAGAAATATTTAAATAAGAGTAAAATCAAATGAAAGGTATACAAGAAGAATAGCAAACAAATATTAATTAACCGATTGATACATCAATTAAGGGAAGGTTATTACGTATCTAGCTATAAATTTTTCAAAAAAAAAGAAGCTAAAGTCACAAGGTTAAAGGTTCATCACAAATAGGGTTGCTATTAAAGAGACTCAACACACTTAATATTTTACGACAGGAAAATGTAACACATAAGACTGGTATTAGTAGCAATTAAAACACAAAAAGAGTATTTTTTATTGAGATGTTGTAATTGCAAATTTATATTTAATCGTGCAACAATGAGTATATTTAACTACATTTAACTACAAGGAGAATTTAAACTAACATAACAAAAACTACAAAGGCTATTTGATTAAAAATAAAAACAGGAAATTCAGGAAACATTACCACTAATTTCTACACAAAAAAACTCAAGCAAATAAAACGAAATAGAATAAGCAAATAAAAAGGTGAAAAAGCATCACAAAATATAGAACTGACCCACAAAAAAGAAGCCCCGTCGCAACAAAGTGACAGGGCTAACATAAGAAAAACATGACCGATTAAACTTGCTGTTGCAAGATTCGAATACAGCTTTCCAAACTATCTTCCCAATAGGGAATAGTAATACCGAAAGTATTCTTAATTTTAGTTTTGTTCAAAACACTGTAATGGGGACGTGGAGTACGGGTAACATAATCTTTAGTTTCAATAGGGCGAACATCACAACTTATAGCATCAATACGATGAATAGCCTTCGTAAAATCATACCAGCTACAAACGCCTTCGTCAGAGAAATGATAAACGCCAGAAACGATTGTTTCACAGTTCAATACATTCAGAATAACGTCAGCAAGATCTGCAGCATAAGTAGGTGTACCTATCTGATCAAAAATAACACTGAGAGAATCTCGCTCGCGACCAAGCTTAATCATCGTTTTTACAAAATTGTTGCCAAACGAAGAATAAAGCCAAGCAGTTCGAATAATAATAGCATTTGGACAAGCCCCTATCAAAGCTTCTTCACCTGCAAGTTTTGACTTACCATACACAGTAGCCGGGCACACAGGTTGATCTTCTGTATAAGGCATATAATTAGTTCCATCAAAAACATAATCGGTAGATATGTGAACAACCTGCACACTATTCTCACTAGCAACCTCACCAATATTTCCAACAGCCTCAGCATTGATTTTATAACAAAGCTCAACATCGTCTTCAGCCTTATCAACAGCTGTATATGCAGCACAATTAACGATTACATCTATAACATTATCCTTTACAAAAGCACTGAGTGCAACTTTATCACAAATATCAAGTTCATTCACATCTGTGTAAATAAATTTGAACTCAGGAAAACGGCTAGAAGCTTGTTGCATCTCGTTGCCAAGTTGCCCACGACTACCGGTTATCAATATTGTTTTCATCTTCATTGTTACTTATTTCGATATTATGAATCTTGCAAGATTCACTCTTATATCAATTAGAAGTTAGAAATTCATTTCGGCATCCTTAAAAAACGGATGCTTCATATCTTTATCTGAAATAATAGCTTTATCGGCAGGAATTTTCCAATCTACAGCCAAAGACAGATCATTATATAAAATACCACGTTCAAGAGTTGGGTTGTAAAGATTATCACATTTGTAAGCAAAGATGGCTGTTTCAGTTAATACCGAAAAGCCATGAGCAAACCCTTGCGGTATAAAAAACTGAAGATGATTTTCTTCCGAAAGTTCCACACCATACCACTGCCCAAAAGTTGAAGAATTTTTGCGCAAATCAACCGCAACATCCCACACAGCTCCCCGAACAGCAGACACAAGTTTAGACTGACTCTGTGGATTGAGTTGGTAATGCAATCCGCGAATTACGCCATACGATGACTTAGACTTATTATCCTGACAGAAATGTAGATTTATTCCTGCTTCATAATAAATCTTCTCATTGTATGATTCATAAAAAAAACCACGCGCATCTTCAAAAACACGAGGTTTAATAATAACAAGATCCTTTATTGGTGTTTGTATAATTTCCATGCTGAGTTTATTAGAGTATTAAACCGTTTCGTTAGCTATTTTTAAAAGATACTCACCATAGTGATTTTTCTTCAACGGTTCAGCTAGTTTAAGTAATTGATTTTTGTCAATATACCCATAACGATACGCAATTTCTTCAAGGCATGCAACTTTCAATCCCTGACGGTTCTCAATAGTAGCAATAAAATTAGAAGCTTCGAGCAAACTATCGTGAGTACCCGTATCAAGCCATGCCATACCACGCCCCATCATTTTCAAGCTAAGACGCTCTTCTTCTAAATATAATCGGTTTAAATCTGTTATTTCCAACTCTCCACGTTTCGACGGTTTTAACCCTTTCGCCTTTTTTACAACATCATTACTATAAAAATACAAGCCTGTCACAGCGTAATTAGATTTCGGTTGAGCGGGCTTTTCTTCCAGGCTTAAAACTTTTCCGTTTACGTCAAATTCAGCAACACCATATCTTTCTGGATCGTTTACATAATATCCAAACACGGTAGCACCATCTTTCAGCTTAGCGGCATCACGCAAAGTTCGTGAAAAATCAAAGCCATAGAAAATATTATCCCCCAGCACCATGCAGACACTATCATCACCTATGAATTTTTCACCAATAATAAAAGCCTGAGCCAAACCATCGGGTGATGGTTGAATGACATATTCCAGTCTAATACCAAGGTCATCTCCATTTCCCAGTAAATTTTCATAAAGATGAATGTCTTGTGGAGTAGAAATAATCAATATATCCTTGATCCCAGCCAACATCAACACCGATAACGGATAATAAATCATCGGTTTATCATAAACTGGAATAATTTGCTTAGAAATGCTTTTGGTTATTGGATACAAACGAGTACCCGAACCACCTGCTAAAACAATACCTTTCATATATTTAGTCTCTTAAGTTACAAGTTTAAATACCAATCAAAATTAAAAGTTTATTCAACCTTATTATGGATGCCAAAGTTATATAATTTCCGACAATTAACAGTCACTTTAGCTGATTATTATTCTAAATCCAACTCACCCGACTTATAAAGCTGATAATTTCGGGCCAACAAAACCATAAACTTACTTATTTCAGTTTGCACCTGAAGAGTTTCAGGTGTGATCTCGTTTTTTTTCAAGCGTAACATCATAATTCCATATTGAAAATTAAAGCATAATTCAACATCACTCAGCTTCAAATCAATTTGTTGTTTACGCAGCTGAGCCAAGAAAGGAAGTACATGGTAAAACTTTGCATTATATCCGGCATTTTTACCCGAACGAATAATCGACGAATGAAGTTCATTCAATTCCTGCATAATATTCTTATTCAACTGAAGATGACCTTCGATTTGAACATTTTCAAGCCGCATCATTTCAATCAAGCTTTCATACCATTCATACAAGCCTTTGCGTTCATCGTCAGCAACAGGATAGGGAATAATAATGCGCTCGTTGATTATATCAAGATCAAGATTAAAAGCGCGGATCAAATCTTCCACCTGCCACATATAAAGCAGGTATTCACAAATATTTTCTTTTTTCAGTTTTTTCGCTATAAACATGATTCCAATTATCTGTAAACAATTATCAACTCTACAATTTCACTATTCAACGGTATCAAAATTCCAATCACCATCTTCGTCTACAAAAGTTGGCTCAATAAAATCATCCAATTCACGGCGTTCTTTTTTGGTCGGTCTACCAGTTCCTCTGTCCCGCCCTGTTTGCCCAGCCAATTTGGCCAATTCTATTAACTCCAACTGATCCGGTGTAGTAACATTCAACATAAAGTCTGCCACTAATTTAGCATTCATTCGGTTTTCAGACAATGCCAGCACCTTAAATGAGAACAAAATAG
>Ga0302171_10000170_pt1 | contig 14067 bp, 7 predicted proteins | sample I_Fen_N2_2_FD_193495 | JGI IMG/M metagenome (GOLD analysis project Ga0302171, IMG submission 193495) | Peat permafrost microbial communities from Stordalen Mire near Abisko, Sweden - I_Fen_N2_2 | ecosystem: Environmental > Terrestrial > Soil > Wetlands > Permafrost | place: Sweden: Abisko... | reverse complement strand
ATTTGCCAAGTTGCTTGGCAAGTGGGATAGCGAGTCCCATCACCACCCAAGGTTGTTGATCGGGCTTAGGGGCGGTATCGGCCTCAAAAACTGGTATAACACCCGGAATATCGGCACATCTTTTGAGCGCATCCACTTCGTCATGAAAACGGTCGACCCGTTTCTGTGTGCCTCGCGATTTGAGTTTTTTCGGGTTGATTTTGAGCAGTTTAAGCGCGCCAACCTTTCCATCTTTTTCTGCACGGAAGACGTCACCGTTTCCTCCGCTGCCAAGGGACTTTCGAGAGTCGTAAGTCCATCCATTCACCACTATTAAGGTGGTACCCCCAGACTTCTTGCCAACCATTTCCATCCTCAAAATTCATTGGGTCTTTGGCTGCAAACCCGCCTAACGCAGTCTTAGCCCGCCTCAGCACATCAAGTGCCATGGCACTTTTTATATTTCAGTCCAGAACCGCAGGGGCAACGTTCATTGCGACCCACGTTCCCTATCGAAGCTCTAACCGCTGCCCGGTCGGCTTCATCGATGATATGGGCTATGAAGGCAGTCTGATGCTCGACCTCCGCTCTTTGACTTTCGCTAACCCCATCCAAATACGGCCTCAACCGCTGGATCTCAGTAACGGCACCTCTATGATCGCCAGCGTGCGCGAGGATCACGGCATACTGACTTCTGCACTGAACCATTCTCGTAACAAGTTTCGCCTTCGAGACCATAGGCAGAACATGCTGCTCCATGACCTCTCGCGCACCCTCGTAGTCTTTCAATCCGACAAACTCATCGGCTAAGTCTTGGCCGACCCTCACAATTGAGTCATAGGCACCAATCATTCCATAGAACTTCATGGAGTGAATTCGAGCGAAAGGAGTGTGGAGTCCTTGGGCCTCTCTCGTTATAGCGTACAACTCCAAGGCGTCAGCAATATGTTTCAGATCCTCATGAACATCTGGAGGCCGCTTGATGACCGTCCAAAGTACATCGGAATTTTTACCAATTACGTCCTTCGGACTGAGTCCAAGCAAATCGTAATATTCATCAATTACTTTTCGGCATAGATTTTCGGATTGCTTATGACGCTTCAGCTTCCAGAGCCCAATTGCATGGTTGTACTCAAAGACCCTTCTATTTTGGGCATCAGGTATTTTGGGGGTGGCATACTCGATTGCTCGCCTTACCTCTTCCTCATTCCCCTGCTCCGAGGCAAAAATAACTTTTTTCATTGCCCAAGCTATCTGCTCGCGGTATTCGAACTCATGCTCGACAAGAAGCGCCTCCATTTGGGCCAGACGATTCGGCACCCCATCAAATCGACCTGATCGCATGTGAGAGAAGACTACTCCGTCAAGAGCCCAGAAAGCCTGATGAGGGTTCAAACTTCCTGAATCCACCGCCTGCTCAAGCCTGGAAAGAATATCTACCGCTATACCCATCTCATAGAACACCTCCTCTCCGGACAGTCCAATGAGGGTCATAACGTCATCAAGCTTGATGAACACTTGGGTCAGAAGTGAAAACCTGGAGGTATCCCGATCCTTCTCCAGTCCCGCGACCAAAATCTCTTTCAAGGTCAGTAGAGCCGTATTTACCAGGGATGCCCCCATGAGCTCTAGGTGTCGGAGGCCTATCGCCCGGACAGAATCATGGACTTTGAGACTTTTGGCGCCAAAGACCTCAACCGTACCCGTGGCCTGGATCTTTTTGATCGCAACAGCTGCACCAATCTTCGTTAGGCCAAGGGTGGCTGTCAGCAGGCGAATAACCTCTTCCTGCGTAAGCCCCACGTCGGCAAGACTGATGACAGCCAATGCATTTTTAGTAACCTCGTCATAGCCTTCAAAGACACGCGTGAGGATGACCTCCTGCGCTGTCTCCACAACGTTGAGCTGCTGTTCAAGATCAGCACACAGCGCATCAATACTCCCTCCGTATTCGGAGACAGCAATTTTTGCTGCGCTATCTACATACAGAGGTAGCCCACCCGAGTAAGCCCGCAGCCGATCAAGTGCTTGTGGACTACCGGCGCCCCCCGCATCACTGACCGCACGAGCCACGGTATCGAGATCCCAGCCGAGCAGATTCTCTCTATTCAGCCCCATGACTGCTTCGAGCTCACGGACATTTTCATGAGGCTGACACAAGAGAACAAAACGAACGTGCCGAGTCGCGCTCAACAGGTCACGCAAGTTGGCGACAGGGACACGATGAGCATTGTCTACCACAACGACTAGGCCCATCCCATCCTGTTCGAGGAAACGGTCGAAGACTCGCATTGCTTCATAGCCGCTAGCCCCCGGCATGAGTATCTGCCTTACCTTGTCCGGATCACCCTTCGCGTATTTCGAGACCAGCTCACGCACAATAGAGCCTGCGATGGAAGGGCCAGGAAGATCGCCAACATCGTAATAGGCGCACCGCTCAACACTATGCAAGGCCGCATGCGAGGCCCAGGTAGTTTTACCCGCACCAGACAATCCGCAAATTATCCGAACCCGCTCCTGAGAATCGAGAGAGGGCTCGTCCTGCTGAGGCCTATAAGATTGGGGAGGCGAAGGAAAATCCTGAAGTTGAACAATTACTTGTTCGAACAGATCAGACAGCTCCGAGCTGAGGAACGCATGCCTCGAGTTTCCGTTCCCGGCAGCCGAGGCAAGCATCACCAATCCTGCCATTTTCCACGTCAACGAGGCTGGTGATAAAAGGGAAAAGTGAAGCTTCTCGGCTTGTGCCATACACCACTGCGCAGCCTCCGAAACGTCTTTCCAAGCGGGAGGAAGCCACTCTGGTCGATTGAGTTTAGCCTCCGGGTAGACGTACAGCAGATCAGCAGGCACGCTACCATTATCCACCTCCGACTGAAGCGTCTCCCCAAGCGCCTGATTCGCGACGATGACAAATTGAGCCGCCCCGGTGCGTCGGTTCGAGATATGTTCCTGCCTGATGAGGTCGAATCGCTCCAGAGCGCCTGAGACGTCGCCAGGCATGATCCCGCGCGAGCGCGTTTTCACCTGCACATACACTCGCCCGGAATCTAAGCGGAGCTCGACGTCCTCATCCAATTCGACCAGCACCTCACGCACCCCGGAAGCCGGTGCCAGAAAAAGGCAACCTACGGCGTACAAGTGTTGGTACAGAAATCCTTTATGAACGGCTTCAATCCGCTTCAACTGAGCAGGGTCGAGGACGACGTCTGGATGTGCGTAAACATTGGACTGCATTTTTCTATCTCACTTTAGATGCTGCAGATAATGCCGAAAATGCCCAATGCCCAATGCCCTTGGGCTTTCACGATGGTAGCAAGAGTCCAGATTCACACCACTGCTCTGCCACAACGCGTCTATCCCGAGGAGTATGGCGCGCATCAACAGCTCAGCAGACGCGTCGCGATGGCGCCATTGATCGTCAGAGATGCTGGACGTTCCACCCAAGATCAATGAGTGCCTGACAGTTAGGCTGAAATTGTTCATCCCCTACCAACGTTCGATTGCTGATTGCCAAGCAAAGTAAATGTGTCGGTCGAGTCATTGCCACGTACATAGCAAGGAGCCGCTGCGTATCTCGCACCCCAAGCCTTTTATGGCCATGTACACGCTTCCTCAAAATCCAGGGCATTAAGCTGTCGAGAAACGGCTCATGACTGAAGGTTTCAAGCACAAGCGTCGCGGTGTGAGTCTGCCCCTTTACCGAATGAATGGAGCCAAGCTTGATGTCGACGGCGCCCCTCTCATGAACACTTCGATATGTGTTTACAGACAAGCCGACTACGCGCTCTTGTAGTCCTTCCTGGTTCTCCGCGACCCATCCTAGGTAGTCTTGGGCTGCTTCGGTTTTATCATTCGTACAGGCTAGAATTTTCGTAAGATCCCAAAAGCGTTGAGAAAGAATCAACCAACGTTCGCAACTAAGCACATCCCCCTTAAATAGAACCTCAACAACAAGCTGCTGGTAACGCTCCAGGTCTTTCGCTTCGGTGAATAGCTGCTGAACCTGTACGTGTTGCCGAGCACCGACCTTGAACTTGGTGGACAGATTTGAAAGGTTCACAAGATGGAGTAATGCTCTGGCAATCTCCTCCACTCCGTAATGCGCAGTCTCGCCTTTCGAAATGTGTCGCCTAGCAAGACGCACTCGCTCCACGAGAGTCGACGGCCTGTATCCAGTGCGGCCAGCGTTGCGTTCGTAGGGTTCCCAGTAATGCCCTACTGTCTTGGGGTAATGTTCAGGATCTCCATCGGGATCAATTTCCTTGTGCGTGTATCCCAGCGCGGCGACCTTAGCCTTTGGAAGCAATGTTGCCGGCAGGTGATCCAGAACAAGCTGGGCATACGCATCAAGCACACCACTGCAGTCACCATCTGGGAAAACAAATATGGTGTGCGGGAGCGGATCGTGATCTCGCTCTCGCAACCCGCAAAGGCTGCCAGCAACTGGAAAGAAGGCAAACGTATCGGCGAGAGATGCGATCGAAGGATCGAAACGGAAGCTACTGGCGATATCAATCGAGCGTGTGGAATCCGGAAAATCACTGCCTTTGGAATGGACGTCAGAATCGAAGATCGCCTGGTTAGGATCACCAACACGAGTCACACAGATTGCTGGGTTGTGGCGAGGAAAGATCGTGCTCAGGTATTCGTTTTGCATCGCCGACGTGTCCTGCATTTCATCGATGATTACGCAGGGAAAACGATGCCGGAGCCCTTCTGCTACGCTTGGTCTTTCTGTTAATTGGGCTTTTCCTAATACGAAGATCTCGTCATAGCAGAAGTATCCTCGCTTGGCAGCCTCTCCCATGGCAGATGACATGATTTTGTACATGCGAGTCGTTGGCCCGCTTGGAAACTTGCCATCGATTACGGGGGTATGGAAATCTGTGCTTTTAAGGCGAAGCTTCTTGGTATCAAACTTCCGGTAGCCAAGAAAATCGCGAAATGCCCGTCTATCCGCGCTGTTCATGCAGTTGAATCTCATCCGGTGTGTCAGTTCATCATCAATGGCGGTGAACCTGTATTGGGCGGAAAGCAGCCATGGGGTAGCTAGAAAACGGCTCACGAAACCATGGATCGTATCGATGTAATGGGGATAGCTAAGGAGGCGCCTGCCCACCTCCGTACCGCCTAATCGATGTTCAATTTCTTGGCGTGCGACGTTGGTGTGTGACAGCACACAAATGCCCCGGGTTCGGCTCGTCCATTTGCGCGCAAGGATTGCAAGCTTAGCGACCACCAAAGTAGTTTTGCCGCTTCCAGGACAGGCCGAGATGTCCAAGGTCTCTCTTGATCTAAGGAACGCCAGCCGTCGCTCATCAAGCTCCTTGAGGCTCAGCAGATCGACAACCCAGGAGATATCTTCGTCGGTGATCTGGGGCACCAGATCCTTGAACCCAATCATTGATCAGGTCTCGCCGGCTGGGTCGCTTCCAGGCCGGAGGTCACGTAGGTGATGGCTTCGGTAAGGTAGGTCGGCAAGGCTTGCACGAGTTGCTCTTGGGGTGGCGCTTTGAAACCTAGTCGCCCCTCAAGCAAGTCCACCAGATACTGCGCCGTGATCGCCTTGGACGCTTTCTTGCGGTGGAACAACGCATAAATGTGAGAGCACAGGTGTGCCATGGATTCAGCCGAATCTTTCAGTGTGTGAAACTCCGCCTCAGCACTCTGGATGATTTCTTCAGGTTCTTTCTTCTCTTCGTTGAGCGCGTCATCGTTTTCTGCCAGCCTGGCAGCAATGAGAACCTCCCGGGCAAGGCCCGCGAACGCGAGGTCATACTCAAGCGTCCATTGACCAGCAACGAAAGTCTTAACGTTTTGCCCGTCGTGGGACTTGAGTTGTTGCCGCCGCTTTTCCAACGCGACCTGCTGAGTATTTTCATCATCCCCAAAGTCCCTGATGGCCTTCCAGCGACGCGACGTAGAAGCCCATGCAGCGTCATTATCATCCTTCACTCGTCCCAAGATGACCGGTGCACAATCTGGCATGACATCCATATCAGCCAGACAGGCAACCGGTAAAGCCAATATCCCTTTCTCCGGATTCGCTCTTTGAAGGATTCGCGAGTAACGCCCCAAGCCGGTGCTTCCTACGTTTACCACCGACACACCATATCGCGTGAAGTCTCTGCCCAAGAGTTTCGCCAACGCCGGCAGCAAGATAGTCTCACCATCACCTTCCACGATAAGCACACCACGCGCGAAGAACAGGTTGGCCTTAGTCACGTCCAGAAAACGCGCCAGAAATCTGTAGTCACTGGTATCCAACTTCGTGTGCTGCTTGCTGAGCGAGTACGCTTTGTGGCGATGCATGAGCACCAGATTATCCAGCGGAATCTTTGAGCTAAGGTTGGGACTGTGTGTCGTTAAGATGATCTGAACGGGTCGAGATTGTTTTTTGCTCTCTGAGTCATCTGAGGGCTGCTCCGCTGGTTCAGGAGGCAGCACTGCTGTAGCGACCTTAGCATCCGCCCAGCTATAGGATCGGTGTTGAGTACCAGCATGTTCCTCACTGTCGCACTCTATCGAGATTTCAACTTTTTTCTGGGAGGAATTCTCAGGCCCTGCAGCAACGCTCAAAAACTCCATCAGGCGTAACTGTCGCTGAGGGTGAAGGTGAGCTTCGGGCTCTTCGATCAAAAGCAAAGGTAGCCCATCTGGCTCTCGCCCGAGCAGTAGCAGTTCGCATGCCATGAACAGCAAATTATTGGAACCAAGCCCATACTTGCCCCGGGGATCCCCCGACTCCTGGTCGAGCAAGCTCAACTCCAAGCGCTCAAGAATCTGCCTCAAGCGCGCCGGTTCTGAGCCCCCCTCGACAAAGTTGATTTGGCCTTGCAGTTCGTCGCCCTCAAGGGCTAAATGCGATAGGTAGTCGTTGTTGACCGAGTCCTGAGCTGTCTTAATTCCCTGGTGAAGGTTAACCAGATGGCGAAGATATTCGGCCAAACCCGCGAGGCTTAATGAAGCAGGATCCAGATCCGCAATGGGCTGCGTACTATCGAAATCGCTGCCGCTCTTGATATCTGGAAAATTTTTCAATACTTGTGACAGCCGTGAGCTCCGTCCAGGGGACATCTCACGCGCAGCATCGCGCAGTGGTCGCAAATAGGCTGCGGCTAACAACTGCCGTACATTATTATCGAGACTCGGCCCACCACCGTTGTGGCCGCTTCGTACTGCAATATCTACCCAGCGTCGTGCCAGCGCATCATCACTGATTCGACGTGCAGCCCAATGGACGTACACAACAGCCTTGCCGTCTTTGAATGTCACATACTCTGAGAAAGCCCCCTGATCAGATGTAGTGAGATCTGAAAACTTCGCAACAATGAAGATCTGATGGGCCTGATTCCCGTCACGAGCGATGAAAAAATCCTCCGGCTGCAGGCGAACATATTCGCCGTCTCGGGTCTGGAGGACGAGTCGCAGAGCATCGATAACCGAAGACTTACCTGCATCGTTCTCGCCAACGAGCGCAGTAACGCCCTTATTGAATTCGATGACCAAACTGTCTTGGTCTGCGCCAAACTGCCGGAAATTTTGAATTTTGAGTGCTGACAAATACATCCATGTCTTCCCGTCATTGAAATGCGATGCAGTGGGCCAGGCTTAAAGAATCCATTTCTTAAAATTATGCGGTGATACCCAGCAGCTATCAGCTCAAGATCGGTGGGCCATCATTCTCCCCTCTGAGCCTCAGAAGGTCTGCCCGTTTCGGAGGGCAGCAGCTGTTTCTTCGCTCCACTCCTTCCAGCCATGTGCCAGGTTATAGGGGCCGATGTCAGACGCTGGTGTTTCTTGGATAACTTTGAGCGCCGACCACGCCTCATAGTCATGAAACGGGTTAAGCCCCATGACATTACCGAGGCTCTGATCGACATACCCTTGGTAACTGGCGATCCGAGCAAAAAACGCCGCAGCCTGATTCAGATTCCAATCGTTGAGAAAGAGCAACAGCGCGGTAAACGCCATCAAGGGTTTACTTCCCTGCATGGCACCATACCCCCTGCCCATTGCTCTGCGCAGTGGCTCGTAGTGATGTGATATGAATTGCGCCAGTGCAAGCGTGGCGTCGTACTCCACCTTTAGTGTAGTTGGGTCAAAAGCTGGCTGGCCCTGATGATCACTCGCGAGCTTTGCGATTCGAGAAACCAACGGCCTGATCATGCCGGTACGCTCGAAAAGATACGTGAGCAGCGACTCGTGACGGCGGGCCAGCATCACTTTCGTGGCCGTCCCGAGATCAAAACCAGGAATACTCAGGAGCTCCTGGTTAACCGTCAGCCACTGAGGCTGGTACTTAACCGGCCAAGCTCCGGCCTGCACCGCAGCGACCCATTGCAGAACCTGCTGATCCAGATTTACGTCGAACTGTGAGCTGAGTTTTTTGTGGTGGAACCACTCACGCATGCTCCTGATCTTGACTTGATCCAGCGCGCCGATCTGAATTCCTTTGCAAACCAAATCCCGTATCGTCCTAGATATTCCGTCACGTGCAGTCGAGATCAGTTGCACTAACCCTTGCGGCGCTTCGCCAGGCGGCAAAATGGCAAAGTCGCAAAATGGGTGGTGCCCTCCAGGAAAACGGAAGTACGCCTGCTTTATTGCCTCCCCAGTTACCTTCGAGCTCGAAGCTCTGACGACCTCCGCCCCCTTCACAAAACACGCAGGGCATTCGAGATCACTATGAATTGTCTGCTTCCAAGTATCCGGAATCGGCTCCCTTGATTTCAACTTACCCCGCTGATGACTATCGGCGAGATATTGCAGGAGTTGATCTACATCCAATTCCATTTGGCGAGAGGCGGAGAAGGCGGTCAATGGCATATCAACACTCCATTTGAATGCAGTAGCCACGCTCCGGAAAGAAGCCTGACTGATAGCAACACGACAGTACGTGGCTGTCGAATGCCAAAGCTAGCGCTTTCTGCCAACTGCGACCAGTTCCACGTGATGGACGAGGCGCGTTTAGCGTATGCAACCAGGGCAATAGTGAATTCGGTTAAGCTGTTGCGGGCGATACCTACTGGGAAACTTCCGCGCAGCTTGAAAGGGAAGCGGCTGATCTGGGTAAACACACCCTTCGAAGGGTAGAGCCCCCAACTTCTTGATACGCCTCTTTCAGCCCAACCCCCTATTGACGTGAACTATTAGCTGTTCAGATTACCTCCTCTTGCCCTACCACTCTGATCATGCCGAAGGATATGATGAGATGTGGGTGTACCGGGGCGAGAGGTTCGCTACAGCACTCGGAGCGAAGGACTGTTAGAGGCGCTGATGAAAATCACCAAAAACCTGAACACCTACGAAATCGAAAAGCTTTATCCGATCTTCCTAAATGACGTTTTCCTCCGCTTGCCCAAGAGCATGAGTCACGGGGGAGTATTCGGTGTGGACGCAGCAATCGCGCAACTGGTCATCACTTGGGCCCGCTCCCACGATCAGAGCGTGCTGCATCTCTTTGCTGACTCTGAGAGCGCTCCTGACCAGATCCTGCAGCTGGGCAAGACAGCTGCCGGACTCGCAGCGCTGATCATGTCTTCCAAAATTGAGACTGAAACGCACGAGCTCATAGAGAAGCGTGCAGCATTGTTCGTCATCAGACCCCTCATTGAAGCGATGTTCACAGGAGACCTTCGCAATACCTCAAGCGAACGGGGTGCTCGCCCAAAAGTCATCAATCTCTTCAGCATCAACTTCGCAAAAATGGAGTTCATTAAGCCGTTTTACTACGGTGGGGCTTCGCCGCAAATTCACTCCCACTCTGCATTTGCAAGCCTTCTGGAGATGTCGTCAGCTCTGATGCATACGAGGCAGGATAAACAGGCGCTAGTCCGGGGAGGATTACCCGCACTTGGTAGCGTGCTTGCGGAGCTGATAGCGAACGCGGATCAACACTCAGTTACCGATGTATACGGGGTGAAGTACAAGAAGGGACTTCGAGGCACCTCTGTTAAGGCTAGCCGTATCAAGAAAGACGAAATTAAAGCCATTTCGGATAAAGAGTCGCAATTTGCGCTATTCGCTATGCGAAACATGCTCAAGGACGCGGAGTATCTTGATTTCATAGAGATTTCAGTCATCGACAGTGGGCCTGGGTTGGCACGCCGGTGGCTGTCGGCGAAGCTAGGATCACCGATAGAAGATTTGAGCGAACTATCCATCGCAGAGGAGGTTCAGGCCACTCTCGAATGTTTCAAAAAGCACGTCACGACTAAGGACTCCGCTACCTCAGGCATGGGGTTACATAACGCAGTGCAAGCGCTCAACAAACTCAAGGCGTACATTCGCCTTCGCACAGGAAGAGTTTGTTTCTATCAGGCTTTCCAAGGTCAAGACCAGGTCGTAGATTTCAACCCGAAAAACTGGAGCGGTGACACCCAACTGTCTGCAGCCGAAGGCACTGTCTTCACCATTTGCATTCCGGTGAACTGAGATGCCAGAACTATTCGATTTCGAAGTCTCCCTCACACCTGCCCATGATGCCGAACCAGCTCACGTAGTGGTTTTTTTCGCCGGCCCAGACCGGATCACTGATGCCCACATCACCGAAGCCCTTCAAAAACGGCTAAACGAGTACATTCTTCCTGACCATGTCACATTCCTAGTGCCCGATTGTCACCGAGATTGGATTCAGGAGGAATGTTCCGAGAAGACGTCACCCCTGGCAATCGCATTAGAGCGTCGCGCAACCGGGGGTGCACCGTCCTATGGTTTCACCTTCTTCAATGAGTATGGGGAATTTACAAAGCACGTAAAGGTCGCCGGGAGCGACAGAGGAATTGGCAAGCTCATACTTCAAGCGTCTGATAATTTCGTCCAAGCAGGAATGAAGAAGCTCGTCAAATGCACCTCTGTTTTGACCAAAGCGCCGGCCGGGTTTTTATTTTCAAAACCATCTTCACGAGCCTCTAACTATTTTATCCGAGCCGAAAACCTGCTCACCGAAACGCTGCATTCGCACTTCTTGGCCTTCTGTTGCCTGAAGGTGATCAAGCATGCCTCCAGCGACGGACTGCGAGAGCCAGAGACGATCTATCTAGACACCATGGCATTCCTGCCGGTAGCGCTCTCCATCCAGCTGTTCCTAGCCAAGTTCGGTAAGGAAACGATCCGGAACATCAAGTCATTCCATTCCCATGACGGCCTCAAAGACGGCACGCTTGCTGATGGCGCTGCGTCCCTCTGCTTGATTTCCGCTTCAACAAACTGTGGATTGGCCAAAGAATGGGTCAAGGTCAATGGAGCTCCAGCAGGCAGAGTTGCTACGTTCCTGTCGTTTCTCAGCAAATCAGACTCATGCAACGTGCTGCATACGATCGAGAAGCCAGAGGACTTTGAGTCGGTAGCGGAAACTGAATCAACCGAGGGACGTAAATTAATTCGCATTCATGGCGAGCGCTTTGTCGCGCAACACACCGAAACTCGGCTTCTCAACATCAGCATGGGACACCTACCAGACGGGCTTCAAAGCAAGTTTTTTTCGTTCATGGGTAAAGGTCTTTTTACCTGCTTTAGTCAAATTCCAAATAGGGAACGCTACCGAACTGTCCAGGTTGACAAGGACAAGCTCGTTCGTACTCCGGACTTCGAGACATGGTTCCAAAAAGTGCTGATGGAGGAGTCTCCCGCATCCACTTCTCTCATCATCCATGATGACGATGAGGCCAGTATGAGGATGGCCACGGAAGCCTTTAAATTTCTCGAGGCCAGAGGTTTGAAATGCGACGTTGTAAGCGCCTCAGATTTTGACCCCAAAGGTAAATTCCAAGGATCGGTGATCGTGGTTGCTGCCGCTGCGGAACGAGGCACGTTGCTGCTCAGTATAAGCCGTCGGCTTAGGTCAGCACAGGAATCCGGCACGCGTGTTTACCTGGTAGCGGCAATGCTGGGTCGCTCTTATGAGTTGATGGCGGAGCTTGCCGCGAATCTGACCCAACCACCAAAAGGCAGTCGTAAGTACGTTTTCAAATCCTTCATCGAAATACCGGCGGCAAGTTTGGCTTGTAATAGCCATTGGCAACAGGAGCAAAAATTGTTAACCCGCTTGATCTCCTTCGGTGGAGCAGGCGTATCGGCCAAAGTCAAAGCGCGCGTTGATGCGTTTGATAAAGCCGGAACATTGGGACTTTCTGATGAGGCGTTCTGGCCGAGTGGTTATCAGCCCGGTCAGATGATGCTGACTAAAGGATTTGCCTTTGTTAGCGGCGATAAAGACGTCACCGTGGCAGCTTGCACTGATATCTTTCTCACCATTTTGTGGATTCTGCAGAACGCTCGAGAGAGTGCCAAGATTGACCAATCAAAACGTCTCGAATCAGGTGAGCTACAACAGGTACTACTCTCTCCTGAGATTTTCTCTCGCTACGATGATGGAATCATTCAAGGGGCATTTCTGAGAGCCGCGTTGCCTACAGAGCTCGATTACAGCGCCCACGAACCACATAGCGCGTCCATGGCTGACATAATTTTGCGAGTTGTTCAGGGTCATGGTTTCGAACGCGGAGATGCCTCCATGGAATTCATAACTGCGCTGGCCATTGGCAAGATTCGTCTTCATAAGGAAGTGGATGAGAGACTTCGGAGCAAGATCAAGATGGTTCTAAAAGACGTGGTAGCTGACATCGAGTATCTGCTTGGAGAAGATTCCCCCATATAGCTCACAGACTCGTGCCCTAAGACTAGAATGGCTTGTGGCGGGGCTCCGGAGACCGTGCTTGAGCTGGAAGATATGCTCTATGAACACCTTCGCTTTCTCCACATCTGTCTAGGCAACTGCGATGCGTATGGATTCTTGAGATGAACTGACCATGACAAGCCATTTAAGCTAGGCAAGGGTCATTAACAGCGATATAGCTGGCGGTGACCAATGCCCTCGCCAAGCCTGCCGCAAGGCTCCTCGTCATAGTGACCAACCAATCCGCTCGGGCCGCATCTACGGGGCGTACTGAGCAATCGTCCGTTCGACGTGGGCATCGGCCAGCCGATAGATATTCAACAGTTCAGCGTCAAAGGCCTGTGCTATCTCTTCCAAGGTTGGAGAGTCACCCACTCGGTCAAACGAGCGTCTTAGGCGGGATTTCACCTTCTCGTAGACTCTGCCAAGCACCTGGTCGCTTTCCAGATACCTTCGCAAGCTAGAAAGCTTGTAAGGATCAGTAAATCTAGCTGCCGCATCCTGAACCATCACCTCGTATTTCGACATATCTACCGAAAACGCGGCGTCAGCGTAGAAATGGTAGGCACACGCCTTCCTGATGCGCTCATCGTGCTCATAACTTTCCTGCTGCTGCTCATGATGCTCGCGGTCAGCCTCCTCCTCTGCTGCTTCGTTATCGCGAATCATGCTCTCGACCTGCATCTCGGTTTTCGATGCCAATGCAAGCAGATCGAGATCGTCTTCTTGGTAGGCTACCTGTTTCAGGAACGTCGCTATCCCCATTACCTTGTACTCAAGGAAAAAGTCGTAATCCGAATAGGGGTCGTAATCCGAAGAACGGTCGCGCTCTTTATCCTGCTGTGCTTCGAGTCGGCTCATCCACAACTGCAAATGGGCTTTGAGTGTAGCTTTCATCAATGTCCTCTTTAACTCTGAAAATCAAACCCGTTAGCAGGGTTATATCGGCACCGTCCCCATCACTTCTGCCCTTGGGACAGCAGCTAAGAGGTATCGGCACAGGTGCGGGTCTCCCTACCCTGCGCGTATCTGGCGCATCACATTGCGGGGTTAACTGGCTCCGTTTAAGTCGGTCGTCGCAAAAAATGTCTCAAAGATATTTCGCCCCCTGCCGTTAACACACTTGGACGCGGAGGCTCTAGCCCCTGCATTTTGCTTGATTTAACGATTATGTTGGAGACAAACAGTTGAAGAATTTCACGGCGCAAAGCATTAAATCAAAAAGCAAATTTGAAATGTGGGGGGAGCGTAATTGGGGCTGGATCGTAGCGTTTCTGTGTGCGGCGTTGGCGGGAGGGCTGATAATTGCCCTTCGGATTAGCGCCAGTAACATTTCTCTAGCTGTGTCCCTTGCATCGGCCGTGATAGCGATAGTATCGGGTGCCGCTGACATGACGCTCAAAGGC
>Ga0302171_10000169_pt1 | contig 14087 bp, 12 predicted proteins | sample I_Fen_N2_2_FD_193495 | JGI IMG/M metagenome (GOLD analysis project Ga0302171, IMG submission 193495) | Peat permafrost microbial communities from Stordalen Mire near Abisko, Sweden - I_Fen_N2_2 | ecosystem: Environmental > Terrestrial > Soil > Wetlands > Permafrost | place: Sweden: Abisko... | reverse complement strand
ATTCATCATGGCAACGATCTTCCGTTCAATTTCCTCAGCAAGCGCGTCGACACCGGTAAGGCCTGTTGCTCGCATGAGATCGGTCGGCCTGACGGTCGCAAGGACCGTTTTCCCGTCCTGAGAGAAAACCGAGATGCGGCAGGGCAGAATGGCAGATGCGGTCATGTCCTGCGTGAGTGCTTTCGAGGCTGCCTGGGGATTGCAAACATCGTAAACGCGACATTCCTGTCCGATTTCAATCCCTTTTGCAGACAAGGTTTGCTTGAGATCAAGCACATTGAGAACGCCGAATTTGTGGCGCTGAGCTGCTTCGCGAAGCGAATGATCGATATCGTGCAATGACTTCGAAGAGATTACGGAGTAGATCATCAATGTCCTCCAGCTGGGGAATTCGAATGCAACATGTGCCGCCTGGCCAGACAACATAGCTTAACGACATAGTATGACGCGATCTGTGTCGCGGCCGACCGGCCGCTCTTCAGGCCCCTCAACGAAAGCGGCTGGAGCCAGAGCTGCTGCATCCGCCTGTGGCAAACGTTGAGAACAACCGGTCAATCAGCTCCGACTGGCAATCCGGACATCGCACATCTCGATCGTCGTCCTGCATGCGACGGAGCATCTCGAAACTGCTGCCGCAGCCGCGGCACTGGTAATCATAGAGAGGCAAAGCGAAGTCTCCTCAGCGAAACGGCATTTAGCCAGAAGTTGCTATTAGCATAAACGCATCAGAGGTCGAAAACGTTACACGCCAGCATTGGCGACTACGTCGGCGGAGTGACGCGGCACAACAAGCTCTGTTCGTCTACGGTGTTTGGGTTGACCTGCGTGAGTTCGAACTGCTGCACCTCAATCTGTTGCACGACAGGGTCAAACGCCGACTGAACCGGGAACCCGAGCTGGCGCCAAGAGTTGAATCCGCCTTGCAATGGTCGAACGGGTGAAATCCCAACTTGCCGCAGTTTCACCGCCGTGATTGCACTGCTGGCCTCGTTCGGACAAGTACAGTAGAGAACGACTTCACGGTCCCGCGGAATCTCGCCTTGGCGCTTCTCCAACTCCTCCAGCGGAATGCGGATCGCGCCGGGAATCGTGTACGGATCCGGAAGAAAATCGAGCGAATGCCGCAAATCGATAATGGTGACGGGCTCGTCCTTGTCGAGCTTCTGTTTCAACTCCGATGCAGTAATTCGAGCCATCCGTAAAGCCTGGAGAAAGGACCGGCGGCGCACATACTTCCGAACGATGTACACCACAAAAACGCCAGCTGCGAGGAAGGTGAACAGGAAAGTGCTCGCCCGGAATGCGTAGGTGGCGATTTTCTCCAATTGTGCCGAGAATACAAATCCGAGCAGCTCAAACGTCGCAATCCAAACGAGGATTCCGAACAAATCGACAAGCGCAAACATCCAGTAGGGAGTACCGATTGACCCGACGATGGGTGCAGCGATTGTGTTCAGACCGGGCACGAATTTAGCCACCAGAAGCAGGCGGAGTCCATGTCGATCAAGAAGGTTCTTCGCTCGGCGGACACACGAGTCGGGTTCCATCGAAAAATGGCATAACCGGCCGATGACATGCTGGCCGCGCGCGCGCCCGGCGTGGAACCAGAAGATATCAGCGGTAAGGGCAGCGCTGGCCGCCAGTAGAATTGTGAACGTCAGGTTCATGCGGCCGGAAGCCACGAGCGCGCCTGCGGCCAGCAGAATTGGGGCCGAGGGCAAAGGTGTACCCATCTGCTCCGCGAATACCCAGAGGGGTAGCAAGATATAGTCGTACCGCACCAGGTAACTCAGGGTCTCCGTCATAAACCGCTCGAGGTCAAATCAACTTTTCTGAACCACGGCAGTACCGCCCTGCCATGAAACCAGGACCGTCCATCAACCGGCCGTTTAGGACTGCCCGTGCTGAACGTGGGGCAGTAGAAGTACGGAGCAGGGAGCATGCCGAAGGATTCGCTCCGTGGTCCTTCCCAAGGTTGTGAACTCCAGGAAAGATCTGCGCTCAGCGCCTAATACGATTAGATCGACGCAGTTCTTTCTGGCAAAAAGAATAATTTGCTCGGCGGCATCGCCATGCACCACAACCTCGGAAAGCAGGCATCGGGCTCGCACATTTTGCGGGATCCATTGGCATAACTCCTGCTGGGCCTGATTGTTGTTGGATTCTCCGGCTTCCACGGCGTGAAGGATATTGAGTTCAGCACCGGCCGCGGAAGCCAGGGCAGCGGAGAGCTCGGCGCATCCCCGAGCGGAATTGCTGAGGTTGACGGGACATAGTAACCGTCGGACCGGTGGGGGATTCGTTGCTGGGTCGCCGTTCCTCACCACGAGAGTTGGGCAGACTGCCTCTCGAACTACATTCTCGGCGACTGAGCCCAACAGGAGCCGAGACACTCTTCCGTGGCTGTGGCTACCCATGACGACAAGGTCAGGAGGGTTGTGCTGCAACTGCCGGGTTATGACTTCAATCGCATGTCCCGTTACGACCGAAGTCGAGAAAGCTACATCATCTCCGAGGGTCTTACGCGCCAATTCTTGCAGCATGCGATACAGATCCTGATGGCGGGTCGCATCCTGGCGCGCCAGGATGGCCACCTGGTCTTCGGTGAAGTAACGGGGAGATTCGGACCAGTCGGCATGCAAGACCTCAATCCTCGCGCCGAAAAGTACCGCAAGGGAACGCGCCCACAACAAGACGCTGTCAGAAGATTCTCTCAGGTCTACTGGACACAGAATCTGCTTCGGCGCAAACTCCGACATCGTGTCAGCCCTCCAACTCGGGAGCCGCTCGGTCGATCACTGGCTGCGACTCAATAGATGAACGCACCGGAGCACCAAACTGTTACAGGAATTTGCGTGGAGCCTTGCGTCGCCTCGCTTGTAGGGTATTCGCGATTGGTGTGCGGGATCAGTTTGCCTGGTAGCAATTGTTAACCGGCAATCGGCGCACCGGTTGGGCCTTGCCTGTGCATGTACGGCGAGTACAGCCTCGAAAAGTCGAGATTTACCCTTAAGATTAAAATGATCAATATGGAGAGCAGTACCGCCACCGAGAAGCAACAGATGGAGGGGGCTTACGAGCGCTTCCTCGATCGATATCCCGAATATGCCGAAACCACCGCGTTAGACAGGTTGCGTTCGACCGACTATCGTCGGTTGGAGGAGCAGGGGCAGGTCTACCTCGACTACACCGGCGGTTCTCTCTATGCGGATTTGCAACTGGAACAACACCTGGCTCTTCTGCGCTCCGGCGTTTTTGGCAATCCACACTCGACCAACCCGACCTCCACAGCAATGACCGGGCACCTGGAGCGCACGCGCCGGTCCGTGCTCAATTATTTCGGAACCAGTGCGGAAGATTACATTCTGGCCTTCACCCAAAATGCCTCGGGCGGACTCAAGCTGATCGGCGAGTCGTTCCCGTTCGCGCCCGGAAGCCGCCTGCTGCTCACGTTCGACAATCACAACTCGGTGAACGGTATTCGCGAATTCGCGCGGGCCAAAGGCGCTACCGTGACCTACGCGCCGCTGGTTGCACCTCATCTGCGTCTCGACATGAACCAGCTAGACGTTCTTTTGGATCAGGGCGATCCTGCTCGTGAAAATCTGTTCGCCTACCCGGCGCAATCGAATTTCTCCGGCGTCAAGCATCCCTTCGAACTTGTGGAAAGAGCGCAATCCAAAGGTTGGCGGGTATTGCTGGATGCGGCGGCATACGTGCCTACGAATCGTCTGGACTTGCGGACAGTACAACCAGAGTTTGTGACGCTGTCGTTTTATAAGATGTTTGGTTATCCGACCGGCGTCGGCGCGCTGCTCATTCGGAGATCCACTTTTGCAAAGTTGAGAAGGCCGTGGTTCGCTGGTGGGACGGTGAATTTCGCTTCCGTTCAAGGCCGGGCCCATGTCCTCGCCCGGAGCGAAGCCGCTTTCGAAGATGGAACCCTGAATTACCTGTCCATCCCTGCAGTTGAAATCGGCCTACGCCACCTTCAGGCAATTGGAATGGACCTGATCACGCAACGCGTCCGCTGCCTGACCGGTTGGATCCTGGATGAGTTGTTAGCGCTACGCCACAGCAATGGGCACCCCATGGTGCGCATCTACGGACCCACAACAACCGAAGCGCGTGGCGGAACAGTGACCTTCAACCTCTACGATCCGCATGGACATCTGCTGGACTATCGACGGGTCGAGGAACTGGCCGGCAACGAAGGAATCTCACTGCGTAGCGGATGCTTCTGTAATCCCGGTGTTGGGGAAATTGCCGAAGGACTGACCGAAGACGACATGCGGGCGGCCTACGCGTTGGGTGACGAGGCCAATCTGACCAGTTTCATGCAATTGATGGAAGGCCGCGGCCACAAGAGCGCTGGAGCACTTCGTGCTTCGATTGGCTTGGTCAGCAACTTTGCCGATCTGTGGCGATTCCTGCAATTCGTCGCCGGCCTCCGCGATCAGACGCGGCTTGCCATCGGAGCCGTCACCTTCGATATTGAGTCCTGCCGAATCATTCGTGACGGAAGCTAGGCTCCCGGGGTCGCAGGCCCCGTCGTGTCGGCGAGTTTCCTGCCGTGGTCCAACGGTCACCTGAGATTGTGCTCACTATCACTGTTTGCCAGTGACTTGTGCGTGATACTGATTGGTTTCCCCGAGATACGGGAAGGGCGATTACTTGCGTCAACCCGATGGCGGGCGGGGAGCCAGAAGGAAAATTCATGGACACGAAACACCTGGGTATTAACAGCAAACTGATTCATGCCGGGCACAAGTCGGACGCAACTGGTTCGGTTAATGTTCCCATCTACCAGACCTCTACATTCGCATTTCGTGATGCTGCCCATGGTGCGGCGCTCTTTGCCGGCGAGGAAGAAGGCTACATTTATACGCGTATCGGGAATCCCACCATTGCTGCCCTGGAAGACAACGTCGCTGAGTTGGAGCACGGCTGCGGTGGCATCGCCACCAGTTCTGGCATGGGTGCCGTATGCACCGTCTACTTGGCGCTGCTTGAGGCAGGCGCACACGTTGTCAGTACAGCGTCCGTCTACGGTCCGAGCCGGGGATTGATGGAGAAGGACTTCTCGCGCTTTGGAGTTAGCGCCTCCTACGTCGACACTTCCGATTTCGCACAGGTTCAGCAGGCGCTGCGACCCAATACCAGAGTTGTTTATCTGGAAACGCCTGCGAATCCCACCATGCAAGTCAGCGACATCGCAAGAATCTCCGACCTGGCGCACGCTCACGGCTGCCTGGTGGTGGTGGACAACACCTTCGCCAGCCCCTACCTGCAGCGTCCATTGGAATTGGGCGCTGACGTAGTGCTTCACTCGGTGACCAAGTTCATCAACGGCCATGCTGATGTCGTAGGCGGAATCATCGTGGCCAGGGAGAAGGACATCTACAAGCGTCTGCGCAAGACGATGATTAACTCTGGGTGCAACATGGACCCCCACCAGGCGTTCCTGGTGCTGCGCGGCCTCAAGACGCTCGGAATCCGGGTTGAGCGGGCCCAGCAAAACGCGATGGAAATTGCGCTTTGGCTTGAACAACAGCCTGAGGTGAGTAAGGTGCTATACATCGGGCTGAAATCCCACCCACAGCATGAACTGGCCAAGCGGCAGATGAGCGGCTTCGGTTCCATGATCAGCTTCGAATTGAAGGGCGGTATGAAAGCCGGACGACTGCTGATGGACAACGTGCGAGTTGCCACGTTGGCAGTTTCGCTAGGTGGAGTGGAGACGCTGATCGAACACCCCGCATCGATGACGCACGCCAGCATTTCACCCACGGATCGGCGTGCGGCGGGCTATAGCGATGGCCTCGTGCGGTACTCGGTTGGCATCGAAGACGTGGCGGACCTGATCGCCGATCTGCGCCAGGCGCTGAATGCCGTCGGCGAAGCGCCAGAAGCACCAGATCAAGACAGCGCCGTTTATCTTCAAGAGAACGCGGCAACTTTAGGCTCGTGACCGAAAGCTTTGATTGACAGCAACTTCGACGCTGAGCGTCGTTCCAAATTGCTCGACCGACCGCTACCCACAGAATCCAAGAATTTCCTGTAACGAATCAGCCTCCGGCTGCGTTTATTGGAAGTTACGCCGGGTTTTGGAGGTAAGCATGCCGGACTATCGTTACTACACCAGCGCAACTTGGACAGAAGGACGCAAAGGCAGGGTTTCTGGCGAGGGGATCGCTGACCCTATACGGTTCAGCGCCCCGCCTGAATTTATGGGCGATGCAGGCACTTGGACGCCTGAGCATTTCTTCGCGGCCGCAATTGCATCCTGTTTCGTGACCACATTCAAAGCCATCGCCGAGTTCTCCAAGTTCGAGTTCCTGTCGCTACAAGTCGAGGTTGAAGCGATCCTGGAAAAGGAACAGGGTGGATTCAACTTTACCAAGGTCGTGGTCCAGCCGCTGCTGGAGATCGCGGCAGCCTCCGAGCAAGAGCGTGCCCTCCGGTTGCTCGAAAAAGCTGAGCGCGCTTGTCTCATTTCCCGATCGGTGAAAAGCCAAATCGAACTGCAGCCAGAGGTGTTCGTGCGCGCGGTTGAACCAACCGCAGTGGCGAACGCCTGAGCGCAAAAGGGCCGATCTAGGTCCGGGCTAAGGACCGTCCGGAGAGGAGGAATGTGGCGTGAAAAATCGAGTGGGCTTGCTACTCTTTGCACTCTTGACAGTACCGCTTCTCGCGCAAACCGATATCCTGCGGCCGCAGACGCTGGCCGCTTGGGATGAATACATTGGGACAGCGAACGTGCGCTTGGAGCATGACGTCCGGCAGAAGGACTCATTCTTCTTAATTGTTCACGACCCTGGTCTGCGTGCCCGATTGCGTGGCGGGGCGACTGTGATATCGCCAGTCGGCAACAATGGTCACACAGCGGTGCCTCACGGGATCATTACCGACTGGGTGGGCGATGTATTCGTTCCCAACGCAACCATCGGCGATGTTGTCGCCCGATTGAATGATTACGACCGGTACCGGCAGTTCTTTAATCCGACCGTGGTGGACGCTCGCCTGCTCAGTCACACAGGAGCCGGATACAGCTTTTCCATGGTTTTGCGCCAAAAGGTTCTCTTTGTGACGCCTGTCCTGGAAGGTGACTACGAGTCGCAGACCACCGAACTTGATGAACACAGATGGTATACCGTCTCTCGTACAACGCGGTTGCAGGACGTCGAGAACTACGGCGAACCCAGTCAGCGCAAATTACCGCCGGACCAAGGGCACGGTTACATATGGCGGATCTATAACATCACACGCTTCGAAGAACGCGACGGAGGTGTATACATCGAGATTGAAGCGATGGCGTTGAGCCGGGATGTGCCAGCGGGACTGCGCTGGCTGATCGACCCGGTTGTGCGACAACTGCCCAAGAGTTCGTTGGCGGCAACGCTACAGCAAACGCGCGATGCGGTGGCCGCGCCTAACGGGGTAGCTGGTATGCTCGCCCAATCCGGGAGCAGCGAGGGATCGAAATGACAAAGGCGGCGACCCGGCAGTCCATGCACGTAACGGCGCCTCGATCGGTGAAGCCCGCGGCCCGACTACAGTCGGAAGTGCTTATGCTTGGCGGTGAGAGAATGGTAACGGCCGATGATGTAATACAAAGTCTTGTTCAGGTTCCAACTAGGGTGCGTACAACAGCTTTCCATTCCATGGGTCGCGAGGATCTGCTGCGCGCCCTGGAAATGTTTGCGAAAAACTGGTTGGCTCATGACGGTTGCTGGTTCCTCGCTGCGGAGGAAGGTCTTGGGATGGCCGCCGCCATCTATCTGGACACAGTGGCATGGCAGCGGTTCGCGGTGGCCGAGGCAAACCGCATCATGACGACCTTCAATATCCGGTCCGGAAGCGGCCTAGCGGGGTTGGAAAAGGCTTTGGGCTTGCGACAGTACAGCTTGATCAACTCGCAGCGAACCGATTGGTCGGAAGACGGCAAACGCCTGCGGCTGTTCATGGATGTCTGCCGGGTGCAGGAAACTCGCAGACGCAAGGGACTGACTGATTTTCCTTGCAAGTCCGTCGGGACGGTTGAATTCGAGACGTTCGCTCGCACGGTTGACACTCGGATTCGAACTAGGTGCCTGCACTGCCCGCCGGAGTCTCCGGAAGGAAAATATTGCGGCTGGGAGTTCAGCCTCAGTCGAAAACCAAAAGCGAAGTAGCAATCGACAAAACGAGCACTACCCGGGGGTAAACGTGACATTGAATGTCGGCAGTATCGATCGTCTGATTCGAATTGTGATTGGGTTGGTTCTGATTGCCTTAGGTCTGCTCCACGTGATCACCGGGACGGCGGCAATCGTGGCATACGTAGTTGCCGCAATCGCGATTATCACCGGAATTGTGAGGTTCTGCCCAGCCTGGGCGATGTTCGGCATCAACACCAGCGGCTCCAAACCCGGCCGTTAGTATAGAGGAGGAATGATGGATTGGAGTTCTACATGAGAGATTGGCTCACGATTCCACTGCTTCTGATTGGCTACCTAGTTTTGACCCAGTGGCTTTTGCCCAAACTGGGTGTGCCCACGTGAGGGACCAACCTCCGTGCCGTCGGGTCTCGACGGAGCGATGCTGAGGAACAGGGAAGTGCAATTTCCAAGCCGCCATCTGGCAAATGTTAGGCCACAAGAATGAATGATCGCGTATTCAAACACACCGAAGCACACAAACTCGAAGATCCCGAACGATTGAAATGGTTGCCGCCGGAGGAAGTCCTGGCTCATCTGCGAGTTGGGCCGGGAATGAAAGTGGCGGATATAGGTGCCGGCACCGGCTACTTCAGTATCCCGATCGCGCGCGCTGTGGGCGCATTGGGTCACGTGTTTGCAGTGGACCTACAGCCGGAAATGCTGGACTTGCTGCGTGGAAAGCTTGATCGGCCTAACGCGCCGGACAATGTCTCCTTGCATCAGGGTGTGGCGTCGCAGGTTCCATTGCCTGACCGCAGCGTCCACATGATTTTGTACGCGAATATCTGGCACGAAATCGACGACCTCGATTCTACCTTTCGCGAGGCCGTGCGGATTTCCGTCTTGGGCGGCAAGATTGCCATCCTGGACTGGCGAGACGACTGTTCCGCACCGCCGGGCCCTCCGCAGGAGCATCGAATTTCGGATGGCTCAGTGACGTCATTCTTGAAGGGGAAGGGCTGCGGAAATCTCATGTGCAAGCGTGTTGGGCAGTTCGGATACCTCGTGACAGCCGATCTGAATTCCGCCCAAACTTAGGCGTCGGCCGGCGAAGGTCATTGCAGGACTATTTGTATTCCCAAAATGGGAACATTGCGAAATAGTCTGTAACACTTCGTCATGAGGATGCGTTTCTTCGTTAGAGCCTTGAATACCATCGAGTTTTGGTATTCCGCAATTCGCAGGGCTCGGAAAAAGGCGCAGTACGTCCATGGGCGAAAAACTCACCAGACGCGATTTCGTGAAGCTGTCTTCGGTTGCTGGGGTGGCTTTGGGTGCAGGCGCAACCTCGGCCCAAGCGATCCAGAACCCGCCCGGCTGGAGAGGTTCAGAGCGGGTTGAGCGAATCGCCACCAATTGCGAGATGTGTTTCTGGCGCTGTGGCGCGGTGGCAGAAGTCAGCGACGGCAAACTCGTCCGCGTAGCTGGCAACCCCGATCATCCCCTGACCAAGGGCCGTTTGTGCGCGCGTGGCAACGCTGGGCCGGAACTGCTCTACGATCCGGACCGGCTGAAGTATCCGCAAGTTCGCATTGGACAACGCGGAGAAGGCAAGTCCCAGCGAGTGAGCTGGGACCAGGCGCTGGATTTGTTCGCACAACGGCTCAAGGACATAAAACAGAAGTACGGGCCGGAAAGCGTGGGGTTCTTCCCGCACGGCGTCGCCTCTGGATTTTTCAGTACGCTGATGAAAGCGTACGGCACGCCGAACAGTGCCGAGCCGGCCTTCGCGCAATGCCGCGGCCCTCGCGAAGTCGGCTATGCACTCACCTTCGGCCAAGGTCTAAACTCTCCCGAACCGGTTGACCTCGAAGAGGCCAAGCTGATCATCCTGATTGGCTCCCACATCGGGGAAAATGTCTTCACCTCGCAAGTCACCGCATTCGCGGAGGGGCTATCTCGCGGTGCGAAGCTCATCGTGGTTGATCCGCGATTCTCGACCGCTGCGGCAAAAGCCGACTATTGGCTGCCCATTCGGCCCGGAACCGACACTGCGCTGTTGTTGGCCTGGATCAACGTACTCATTTCAGAATGTATCTACGACCGGGAGTACATCGAGAAATACGCCCACGGATTTACGGACTTGGCGGCGCACGTGCGCGAGTTCACGCCGGAATGGGCCGAGCCGATCACCGAGATCTCCGCCCAAGTGATCCGGCAGACGGCACAGGCCATGGGCGATGCCAAACCTGCCGTGGCGCTTCATCCCGGACGTCACGTGACCTGGTACGGCAACGACACGCAACGGGCTCGCGCCATGGCTATCCTGACTGCGCTGACCGGCAGTTGGGGACGCAAGGGCGGGATCTTTCTGCCCACTCCGATCAAGACCGGGAAGTTCGCGCTCCCGCCGTTCCCCAAAAGCTCCCGTGAACGGGTGGACGGGGCTGGGACCCGCTATCCGCTGGCCTCCGAAGAGCAAGGACTTACCAACGGGCTGATTGATGCAACGCTGAGCGGTAAACCGTATCCGATCAAAGCATGGGTAGTTTACGGGCAGAACGTGCTGCAAAGCATTCCGCAGCGGGAGAAGACGCTAAAGGCGATCGAACAGCTCGAATTCCTAGCAGTGGTCGATATCATGCCGATGAACCAGGTCAATTACGCCGACCTGGTCCTGCCGGAAGCCACTTATCTGGAACGCTACGACATGCCTGCGGTGGTGGCGTCGGCCAAGCAGCCGTTCATCGCGATTCGCCAACCGGCGGTCGAGCCCATGTACGAATCGAAGCCGGGCTGGTGGATCGCTAAACAAATGGCCAAGAGGTTAGGTCTGGAGGCTTACTTCCCGTGGGACACTCCAGAGCAGCACCTGGCAACTTTGATCAAGCCGCTCGGGATTGACGCAGCGACGCTGCGGGTGCAGGGAGCAATCGCATTTCCCGGCCGCCCTTATATCGAAGACCGTCTGCCGGAGGATGGTCCGCTATTTCCGACTGAAAGCGGCAAGATCGAACTGTATTCTCCGACACTCAAGGAGTTGGGCTTCGATCCAATGCCACGCTTCACCCCTGTGGCGGAAGTCCCAGATGGCTACTTCCGCCTGATTTACGGACGTTCTCCGGTCCATTCGTTTGCGCGGACTCAGAACAATGCCCGGCTGTATTCGCTGATGTCCGAAAACGAAGTGTGGCTCAACACCGACGCTGCCAGAGGCTTCGGCCTTCGCGAAGCACAGCGAGTTGTGCTGGAGAATTCCGACGGCGTGAAAAGCCTACCAGTGCTAATCCGGCTGACCGAAGGTATTCGTCCGGACTGCGCCTTCATGGTGCACGGCTTCGGCCATGAGTCGCCGAAGTTGCGGCGGGCCTATCATCGGGGAGCGTCGGACACGGAACTGATGACGCAGGTGCAGGTCGATCCCATCATGGGCGGCACAGGAATGCGCGTGAACTTCGTTCGCGTGCTGAAAGAAGGTGCTTGATGGCGCGCTACGCCATGGTGATCGATCTCGATAAGTGCGTGGGTTGCCAGGCATGTTCCGTGGCTTGCAGCGAGGAATGGGAGGTTCCGATTGGGCAGGCGCGCACCCATATCCGTTCCACTGGAATCGTCGGCAAGTTTCCCAAGCTTGTGTCCACCTTCCACGTGGGACAGTGCAACCACTGCGACCATCCTCCGTGCGTCATGCCTTGTCCGACGGGAGCTACCTACCAGGCGGAAAACGGCATCGTAAAAGTTGATCAGAGCCTGTGTATCGGATGCGGCTACTGTATGGAAGCCTGTCCGTATGATGCCCGCTACATCAATGCCCGGACGAATAAGGTTGATAAGTGCGACTTCTGTTCGGCGCGGTTGGAGCGCGGCGAACAGCCGGCCTGCGTTAATACATGCACGGCCCACGCGAAATATTTCGGAAGCCTTGAAGACCCGCAGAGCTTCGTATTCAGCGCCGTTTACGAGAAGCACGCCCGCCGTCTGGAGAACTCGAACGCGGCGGTTGGTCCCAATGTCTATTATCTGGGAAAGCCCGGGCACCTCGATCTGGTGTCTGCGACATTTGGACCGCGCGCGCCCCGCCTGTTGCGACCCGCGGAAGTCTGGAGGCGAATGCTGAAACCGCTGGTTCTGGCGGCGGTGGGAGTGACATTCCTGGGCCAGGCCGTGGCGTTCTTCTACCAGCTACGGACCGGCGAGAAAGATTTCGAGGAGTAGGCGGCGATGAGCGCTTCGAGCATGTCCCATCTTCCGGCGCAGTTAAGCGTGGCAGAGATCGACGCGATGTCGCAGCGCCAGATCAAGAAGCACCACGTCGCCATCATTCTGTTGCACTGGTTCAATGCAATTGTGTGGTTGCTGGAGCTTTCCACCGGTGTTGCGCTGATCAGCTCGCCGTACTTCCGCGTTGCCCCCAACTGGTATCTGCAAATCGTGCAGGGCATCTTCGGTACGCGCGCCAACATGCTGCATTTCCACATTGCGGTCGGCTTGACTTGGGCGATCATATTTATTGTGTATGGGACATTTGGATTTCAGACCTACCTGCGCAAGGAAGTCTTGCAGAAGGAAATTGCCCTCGACCGGGACGACGTGCGCTGGTTGTTGGTACGCGTCGGCAACATGATTCGCGGCACCAAGGAAGAGCTGCCGCCGCAAGGTGTTTACAACGCCGGGCAAAAGCTTTTCGCCATCCTGGTGTACATGATGATTCCGCTGGTCATGATCAGCGGGATCATCATGAGCTTTCATCTGATCAGCACGACCGTTGTCGCGTGGGCGGTGGTCATTCATTTCTTCGCTGTAGGTATGGTGGTGTCGGGGTTGTTGATCCACGTTTACATGGGCGCCGTGTTTCCCGAAGAAAAGCCTGCTTTCTTTTCCATGATTACCGGCACGGTCAATGAACTTTTCGCGTACCGTCATCACCACAAGTGGTGGAAGGAGGTTGCAATGGAGAGAGCGGTATTTGAGCGCGAGATGTCTTCGGGGATCGCGGATCCGGAGCCGGCCGTTGCGGAACAACCGACGTCGGCACAAGCCAAGGGCAATATGCTGATGCGCGCCCTTCGCGACCCGGATTATTGGCCGCCTTATGCTGCCGGCTTCGGACTCGGACTGACGCTGCTTGCGGCGTTCGTGGTCATGGGGCAGGGGCTGGGAGCATCGAGCGCATTTACCCGCCTGGTTGCATGGACATTGGAAAAGCTCTCTCCGGCATATGCCTCCGACAGCCTCTATTGGAGCCGCTATCTTCAACCGGGGCAGTCAGCGCTCTATGACTTCATTGTCTTCGAAGTCGTGGGCGCCGCCATGGGCGGATTCGTCTCGGGTTGGCTCTCCGGCCGGCTGAAGATCACGGTGGACAAGGGCCCGCGCATCTCGAAAGCCACACGCTACGCCTTTGCCTTGGGAGGCGGAGTTTTGACCGGCATAGGTGCCCGCCTGGCGCGAGGATGCACCAGCGGCCTGGCGCTCTCGGGCGGGGCGGTGCTTTCGGTGGGCGCGTTCGTCTTCATGATGAGCGTCTTTGCCGCGGGATTTATTGGGGCCTACTTCGTGCGGAGGAACTGGTTATGAACGCACCCTACGTGGAAACGTTTTCGACCGTCAGCTATGTCGTGGCGAGCTTAGTCCTGGGATTTTTCTTCGGGTTCTTCCTGGAGCGCGCCGGGTTCTCCAGCGCCCGCAAGCTGACCGACCAGTTCTACTTCAAGGACTTTTCGGTGCTGAAAGTGATGTTCACGGCGATCATCGTAGCTATGCTTGGGATCGCGTATTTCTCGCTGCTGGGCTGGCTGAACTTCGGCCAGGTTTATGTGCCGGAGACCTTCGTTTGGCCGCAACTGTTGGGCGGAATTCTGCTGGGCGCGGGTTTCATTCTTGGCGGCTACTGCCCCGGGACATCGCTGGTGGCAGCGGCCATCGGCAAGATCGACGCTCTGCTAT
>Ga0302171_10000166_pt1 | contig 14238 bp, 10 predicted proteins | sample I_Fen_N2_2_FD_193495 | JGI IMG/M metagenome (GOLD analysis project Ga0302171, IMG submission 193495) | Peat permafrost microbial communities from Stordalen Mire near Abisko, Sweden - I_Fen_N2_2 | ecosystem: Environmental > Terrestrial > Soil > Wetlands > Permafrost | place: Sweden: Abisko... | reverse complement strand
TGAATCCGTTTCAGATTTTTCCGATCAAAGACCTCTGAATTTTGGAGAGACTTTACGATTTTGACAACCAAAAATGGTATCCATATTCCTAAAACCAAAGTCATTAAAACCAATAAAGAATATACACCTTGTAATGCTTTCCACCATATAGGTTTATCAAGTAAGGATTGAACTAGCACCGTCATATTATTAGGACGAATCAATACTTTTTCACCTGTTCTGAGGTTTATTTCTGAATCTTCCAGATAATTATAATTTTTTGAAACCACATCCAACAGGATAAAATCATCCGTTTTCTCTTTGTGGTCCAGTTGATATTTTGCAATAGTCATACCATACCTGACACCCTCAATAAAGGGTAAGATGGCACCTTGATAGACACTTCCAAAAAAAACTATCAACAAAACCACACACAAAGTTTTTATCCTCTTCATTATTTATAGTGCAAGATTTACAAGTAGTTTAAAATACAAAGTAAGATATATTTTTTTGAATATCAAAATTAATTTGTTGTTTCTCGATAAATACAAATCAGCGTTTGGATTTTCAATACCTGATTGTCATTTTATGTTGGATTATACATCCAAGTATAAATAAAACAACTAAGCTCTGATATATTAAGTAAGCGGAAGAATAGAATGTCGTATTAAAAAAAAAGAATGGAACGCTGATTATACGGATTGGGCGGATAAAAACGGATAATAATTAGGGCCTGCTGAAAAACTCAGGTAGCTTTTTTTTATTAGATTACGGTGCGCTGCACCTTAAACTTATCCGTGAGATCAAATTTCTACAAAGATTCCGCCACCATGTGGCTTTGTCAAGAAGGTGCAGAGCACCCTAATATTTGTAGTGAGAATAACAATTCGGTATATTAAAGGTGCAGCGCACCGTAATATCATATGCAAAGAAATTAAGAGTGTAGTTGTAAGAATCTTGTATGTTGAAAAGCTAAATATGATTATATTGAATTTACATATAATGAGTTAGTCGCTTTTCAGTAGCCTCTAATTAAATGGATCTAAAACTGATTTTAGTCATGCAAGCATGACAGATAAAATCCTGAAGTATTGAAAATCATCTCGACTTGTCGAGATTAAAATCCATATAAAAATCCGCTATATCAGCGCTTATCCGCGTTCTAATCTTTTTTCATTTCTAGATTTACTTTATACGACATTATATTTATCTAAGTACTTCTATGTTGTGCCAGTCATTAAATCAGAACAAAGAACAGAAGTATATCTGCTAACTCATCCTATATTTTTCAAAATTCATCACGCTGTTTATTCGATAACAGAAATAAATAATTACTTTTGCAAGCTTTTTCTTATCAATTATAAGAATCTAATTCATTTACATCTATAAATATCAAACAATCCAATTCATTTACATTTTGTACACATTCAAAAACAAGAAACAGAAATGAAAAATAAATATATTGATCTTATTGAGCAAAGTTTTGAATTTCCAAACGAAGAGTTCAACATTGTAGAAAACGAATTGGAGTGGTGTGGAGTTCCACTCATGGATATAATAAAACAATATGGAACTCCCTTACGCATATCATATCTACCTAAAATAGCGCAGAATATACAAAAAGCACGTCGAATGTTTAATGTGGCAATGGCCAAGGTTGACTACAATGGCGACTACAACTACTGCTATTGTACAAAGAGTTCACACTTCTCTTTTGTGATGGAAGAAGTTTTAAAGCAAGGGGTACATTTGGAAACATCCTCAGCATTTGACATCAATATAATGGAGTCATTACACGAACAAGGACTACTCAAAACAGACACATTCATTATATGTAATGGCTTTAAACGGCCTCAATATGTTGAAAACATTCAGAATTTAATGCGTCAGGGATTTACAAATGTCACTCCTATACTTGACAATAAATTTGAATTAGACTTATTTCTAAAAGATTTCGACATTAAGTTTAATGTTGGTATGCGTATTGCCGCAGAAGAAGAACCGAAGTTTGACTTCTACACTTCCCGTCTAGGAATTCGTTACAACGACATTATTCCATATTATACCAAGCACATTGCAAACAACCCACAAGTGGAACTTAAAATGTTGCACTTCTTTATCAACACGGGAGTAAAAGACACTGCTTATTATTGGAATGAATTAAATAAAGCGGTTAACCTGTATTGCGAACTAAAAAAGAAATGTCCTCAACTGGACAGTTTAAATATTGGCGGCGGCTTCCCTATTCAGACACACCTGGACATGGTGTATGACTATGAATATATGGCAGAAGAAATTGTGGCACAAATCAAAACCATTTGCACACAAAACGGAGTTCCGGAACCTCATATTTTTACTGAATTCGGATCATACACTGTAGGTGAAAGTGGAGCCATGCTTTATTCGATTGTGAACCAAAAGAAACAAAATGATCGTGAGCTGTGGAACATGATTGACAGCTCATTTATGACCACCTTACCTGATACATGGGCAATCAATCAACGCTATGTTTTTCTGGCCATAAACAATTGGGATTCGGAATATGAGCGTGTAAACTTAGGTGGACTGACTTGCGACAGCGAGGATTTTTATAATGCGGAAGTTCATTCAAATGCCGTGTTTCTGCCTAAGATGAATGAAGATCGCGAACAATACATCGGATTCTTCCACACAGGAGCCTATCAGGAATCGCTAAGTGGATTCGGAGGTATTCAGCATTGCTTAATCCCGGCTCCTAAATTGGTGATTATTGATCAGGATGAAGATGGTGAGTACTTTACAAAACTATTTGCCAAAGAGCAAAGCTATAAATCCATGTTGAAAATTTTAGGTTACTAACCTAAATTTGGAAAAGCTTGCATTCATTTCCCCGACTAAGTAGGTGAAACACTATAATGAGGCTGTTTCAAAAGTCTTTTTAGCACGCAAATAACGCAAAATGCACAAGTTAACGCAATCTTATTGAATTCAAATTCAGCAAATAATATTCTACTTTGCGAATCTTAAGTAGGACGAACAATTAAATGTCGTATATTCATTCGTGACAATTCATATTCACACAAATTATTTCTCGAATTAATTTGTGGGAATTCGTGCAATTCGTGGTTTTAAATAATCATTAAACCACGAATTTCACAAATTTACACGAAAGTGAAAGAATTAAGAAATACGACATTATGTAGTTTCAATTACTTATTTGCGGAAATTTGTGTTGTTTGCGTTATTTGCGTGCTTTTGATAATAGTTTTTCAGCCCCACACACTAAGTATTTCTATTCCTTCCAACTACTCCTATCAGTCTTCCGCAGCCGACTGCTTTGCATTCTTCATGGCACGTTTCAGTGTGCTCGCCGACCCAAAACCTCCTTCATGTACCAAATCTTCTAAATGGACACCCGGATGGTCGTTCAAATATCGGTTTATATAATCCATCCGATACTGATTGATGTATGTATTGAAATTAACCCCAAACTCATTATTAATCAGGGTTGACAGATAGGTTCTGTTTGTTCCCAGTTGACGGGCAGTGAATGTCAAAGAAAGATTGGGCTGAAGAAAAGCCTGATTAGTTTCCAGATAATTTATCAGTTTATTCAATAAGGGGTTGTCTTTCGGCGGCACGTCTTCCACAATGGGCAAAGGTTCCACATCCATTTCCACCCAGTCGGTTTCCGGTTCCTGTTGCTTAAAAGAAGTAATGCCCAACGCCCAAACTGCCAGACTAAATAGAAAAAGAAAAAAGATAAACAGCAGATCATTGTTTTGGCGAAGAGGAATAAAGATGTCTAAAGACACACAGAGCAGCCCCATGAGCATAAAAAAGATATTATACCATTTCATCCTGTCGATCGATAATTTTTCGATATCAGAAAACTCATACTCCAACTGAAGCCGGTGCCCTTTACGGAGCCGGATAAATAAAACAAAATAGCAAAGTACCTGAATCGCAACAAGCCCTCCTCTAATCAACCGCAACGAATGAATCATTTTTAAAGACGGCACAGTCAGTATCAACTCCGTCCCGTGATTCATCAGATACAACATCTGCTCCTCACTGCTCAGCAAACCATAAAACAGAAGAGCCGACACAAGCCCAACCACCAAACCCGGAATAAGATGCCAGAGCTCTTTTATCAAACCTTTCCAGTCGAGCAATATAGATTTCAGATACAAATAAATAAAAGGAAATACCCACAGCATGATGGCCGAATGCAGACTATAGGTAAAGCTATAAAACCGATGCAGGTTATTAAACAGAAAATAATTGAAAAGAAAAAACAACGAGACATTGAAAAGCAGAGCAGCCATCATCACCCTCGATAGTTTCTTATTACAGTTCAGCAATAAAATTACTCCTAATGCCAAAGGGAGGACAAATGATGCAATCAACAGAATCAAACGTAGATGCTCCATAGGTAATCAGATTTAAATGAATAACAACACTAATTATTTTTATCAGAATTATTCGGTTAAATAAAGCAGTCTATAAGTAAATAGTGACAAATTATAAGTTACAAGACTGTTTATCTGCATTTTGATTTCAGAAAACAGATCATTAAATACTATTACCGGCTTATATTTTTGCAAAAATATAAAATTTTCAATATAGTTAGTATCTAAATAATTCAACTTTTTACGATTTGACCCTTTTTTTTTACGATTTGCATGGACATTCTGACGGCAGAGCTCTATTTTTGCATGCAATCGGTAGAGAGAGATCCCGATTTTGATTTTTTCCAATAGATTTAATGCTAACAAATGCTCTACTTGCTGCAATAATGATCGCAATAGGAAGAGAAATTACAACAACAATACTTATAGCGTTGATAATAAAGGCAAACAATATAGAAATCTATCGAGCAATCAAATGAATCGGGTCAATAACAACAGAAACTTATTGAATAACTTAAGCGATTCAATGAAAAGATGGACTTGTTCGATGAAAAGATAAACTTATTCAACCAAAAGATGAACTTGTTCAATGAAAAGATGAACTTATTCAACAAAAAGACGGACTTATTCGAGGAAAAGATGAACTTATTCAATGAAAAGATGGACTTATTCAACCAAAAGATGGACTTATTCAATGAAAAGATAAACTTATTCAACAAAAAGATGAACTTGTTCGATGAAAAGATGAACTTGTTCAACAAATTATTACCCTAATGAATTGAATTTGAATACATATAAATACTCTCTGCGATGGAAGATTTTAAAAATCAATATAATGAGATGGAAACTTATAACTGAATATATTTAAATATAAAATTGCCAAACTATAAAACAAATTCAATATTAAATTAACGCAAATTTCTAAAACAAAAAAAAGATATAGTATCAGATGAGTTCTATATCGCACATCAAAAGACGTAATTATTAACTTTTAAAGAAATGAGAAAATGAAAAAAGACAGAGTAGTATTCGATTTTGTTCAGCTTAAGATTAATGAAAAGCCTGAATTTGGAACCAATGTGATTCAGAAAATGACTGGCAATCTCAGATTTCCAACACCCGATGTAAGTCTGGAAATACTAAAAGCCAAAAATGATCTGCTACAAAGCCGTAGTGTAGCAGCAATCAGCGGAGGCAAAGAAGCAACTGCACTGCTACATCAGGCCATTGAAGATTGGCATGATGATATGCGCAAAGAGGCGAAGTATGTTGATCGTATTGCTGATGGAGATGGAGCGATAATTCTTAGTGCCGGATTCAATCTGGCTAAATCGAATACTCCTAACCAACGTTCTGAATTTACTGCAGAGAACGGCATGCATAGCGGTACAGTATTGCTGCGCCACGTTGCCATAGATGGAGCCAAATCGTATATCTGGCAATATTGCGTCGGCGAAATACCAAGTGATGAAAAAGACTGGATATTAGCAACAGTAACCACCAAAGCCAATGCCGAGCTAAACGGCCTTAAACCCATGACCAAATACTGGTTCCGCGTAGCAGCAGTAACTATTGATGGTACTACCGCCTTTAGTCAACCTATTATGTTGGTGGTGATTTAATCTGAAGTGAGTTCGAATACAAAAAGAGGCGGAAAGTACCATACTTCCGCCTCTTTTCTTAGCTCTTACTGCTTACTACTTACCGCTTCCTACTTGCCGCTAAATTCAGAGTATGATCTTCGTTCCACCTTTGGTATGAATCAGATCGGCACGGGTAATAACAACTTGTTTCACTCCTGCATTTAATGCTTCGAAAGAGTTGTCGAGTTTAGGAATCATCCCACCCGAAATAACACCATCAGCAACATATTTATTGTATAATGCCGGAGTTAGTTCAGGAATCACACTTTCGTCATCATTCTCATCCATCAAAACCCCTTTTTTCTCAAAGCAGTACACCAGCGTCACATCAAAGTGTTTAGCCAGAGCTTTCGCTGCTTCGCCGGCAATGGTGTCGGCATTGGTGTTAAGCAGATTTCCTTCTTTATCATGCGTCAGCGGAGCCAGAACAGGGACAACCCCTTTGGCTATCAGATCAGCCAGTAAGTCGGCATTTACTTCTTTCACATCGCCCACAAAGCCATAGTCTACTTCCTTAACCGGACGTTTCACGGAACGCATATAATTCATGTCGGCGCCTGTAAGTCCCAACGCATTCACATCGATAGCTTGTAAACCGGCCACAATTTGTTTGTTGACCAATCCACCATAAACCATCGTAACCACCTTGAGCATCTCCTCATCGGTCACCCTACGTCCGTTCACCATTTTACTTTCGATACCCAGTCTAGAAGCCATAGCCGTTGCCGAACGTCCTCCACCGTGTACCAATACTTTGTAACCTTCTATCTTTGAGAAATCGGACAATAGTTGTTTCAGACTTTGAGGTTCTTCCACAATTTTTCCACCAACTTTTACAATGCAAAGCCTCTCCCTAACCCTCTCCACGGGAGAGGGAACATAATTAGTATTGTTTTGATCAATCATATAAACAGAATGAAAAAGTCTTTAAGTCCCCCATGGGGGATTTAGGGGGCTTTAAAATTGAATTAATGAATGTATTTCTTTGGCAGCTTCCAGTCTTTTTCTTCCGTTCAGGAAGGTCAGTTCTATCAGAAAGCTAACATAAACCGGATTGTGTGAGAACTTTTTCAACAGCTTCAATGCCGCATTGGCACTACCTCCTGTTGCCAGTAAGTCGTCGTGCAACAACACCACATCATCGTCAGTTATCGAGTCCTTGTGTATCTCCAGTGAGTCCGATCCGTATTCCAAATCGTAATCTACCTTATAGGTTTCGGCCGGAAGTTTACCCGGCTTGCGCAACAACACAAATCCCGCTCCCAGCTTATAGGCCAAAATGCTACCCAGCACAAACCCGCGACTCTCTACTCCTACTACCTTGGTTATTCCTTTATCTTTATATTCGTCGTACAGACTGTCGGCAATAAACTTCAGCACTTCTGCATCTTTCATGGCCGTGGTAATGTCTTTAAACAGAATGCCGGGTTTCGGGAAATCTTCTACATCGCGAATGGAAGCGATAACTTGTTCTATGTTCATAATAACAACGTTTCGGCCCCCTAAATCCCCCAAGGGGGACTTAGAATTAGCCTTACTATAGTATTTTTAATTTATTGTTGTCCGGTGAAAACTGTAGATTCTTCGCTTCGCTCAGAATGACAGATCATTACATTGTCTTTGTTGGGGTAGGTTGGCGGCTTCGCCGCCAACCTACCCCAACCCCAAACGTAAAATATTGATTGTTATTTCGAACGAAGTGAGAAATCTCTCACTAAATTTCATATATAAAGTCTACAGGACAATACTGGTTTCTTATATGCTTTCTAATAATCTTTTGATAACTACCTGAGCCGATATTTCACGGTTAGCAGCTTCCGGAATAACAAGAGACTGAGCACTCTCAATGACTTCGTCAGTCACAATCATATTCCGGCGAACAGGCAGGCAATGCATAAAATGAGCATTATTGGTTACAGCCATTTGTCGGTCGCTAACAGTCCAGTTACGATCCGAGCTGAGTATCTTACCATAGTTAGGATCCTGATAAGCTGCCCAGTTTTTGGCATAAATAAAATCAGCTCCTTCAAATGCTTTCATCTGGTCGTACTCCACGCGTGCGCCCCGTACAAATTGCTCTGCCAACTCATACCCTTTCGGATGCGTGATCACAAAGTCAACATCCGCTTCGTTCATAAAGTCTGCAAACGAATTGGGGACAGCCTGTGGCAAAGCTTTAGGATGTGGTGCCCAGCTCAAAACCACTTTGGGACGAGCTGTTTTTTTGTGTTCCTCAATGGTAATCAAATCGGCAAAGGCCTGTAGCGGATGCCCTGTTGCAGCTTCCATGCTAAAAACCGGTTTGCCGGAATATTTGATAAACTGATTGATAATCGTTTCCTGATAATCGTATTCCTTGTTTTCGAACTGCGCAAAAGCACGAACACCAATCACGTCGCAATAACAACCCATCACCGGAATGGCTTCCAGTATATGTTCCGGTTTGTCGCCATCCATAATCACGCCACGCTCTGTTTCCAGTTTCCAGGCTCCCTGATTAATGTCAAGAACCATGGTATTCATTCCCAGATTCATTCCGGCTTTTTGTGTACTTAAACGCGTACGCAGACTCGAATTAAAAAACACCATCAGCAGTGTTTTATTTTCGCCTATATGCTTATAAGCGTAACGATTTTTCTTGATCTCCAGTGCCTCTTTTACTGCTTCCTGCAAGTTACCAAGGTCTTTTACATTTGTATAAGTCTTCATAATAATGATACCCCTAACCCCTAAAGGGGAATTAAGTTAGTATTGTTTTTATATAATAGTTTAAACGATTATCCTTTCAATCAAAAGAGAACACCACAAAAGGCACAAAAAGTAATTATATCAAAAGCACGCAAACGACGTAAACAACACAAATTTTCGCAAATAAGATTTATAACGTTGAATATTATTTACTGAATTTCAATTTAATAAGATTGCACTAATTTGCGCATTTTGTTATTTACGTTCTGAAAGACTTTTGAGACAACCTCTAGCTTTAGTTCCTTTGAAAATGCAGACGATAAGCCGGGCGTTATCTATTTTGGTTCCATCACAACAAGCGGTATAAGCATTTCTTCCAACGAAATTCCACCGTGCTGAAAAGTATCTTTGTAATAACCCACATAGTAGTTGTAATTATTCGGATAAGCAAAAAAGTTATCGTTATACGCAAAAATATATGCCGAGCTTACATTGGGACTTGGCAACCCTACTTTCGACGGTTTTGTTATCTCAAATACTTCTTTCGGATTGTAACTTAAATTCTTACCCACTTTATAACGTAGATTCACGTTTGTGTTTTTATCGCCAACCACCTTTATGGCGTTGTCAACCTGAATAGTGCCATGATCGGTAGTGAAAATGACCTTGTATCCCCGATTGGCAATTTCTTTAAACAAAGTATATGTGGGCGAATGCTTAAACCACGAAAGAGTCAATGATCGATAGGCTTCTGCATCGTTTGCCAGCTCGCGCATCATCTTCGACTCGGTTCGGGCATGCGAAAGCATATCAATAAAGTTCAGCACACAAACATTCAACTGGTTGTTATCAATACGGGGCAACTGATCGATCAGGCGCTCACAAGAGTTGGAATCATTGATTTTGTGATAGGAGAATGTATAATTCTTCCGGTAACGATGAAACATGGTTTCCAACAAGTCTTTCTCATTCATATTCTTGCCTTCTTCATCCTCTTCCTCCACCCAAAGATCGGGGAACATCTGTTGTATCTGCAAAGGCAAAAGGCCCGAGAAAATAGCATTGCGGGCATACTGAGTGGCAGTGGGCAGCATGCTGCAATACAATTCTTCTTCATTGAACTGATAAAACTCACCAAGCAACTCGCGGATTACCTTCCACTGATCGTAGCGGAAGTTATCGACCAGAATAAAAAACACCTTTTCGCCTTTGTCGAGCAACGGGAAAACCTTGGTTTTAAACAAATCGGGACTAATCAACGGACGTTTCTCGGGATGCTCAAACCAGTCGACATAGTTTTTCTTCACAAACTTGGCAAATGTACTGTTGGCTTCCGTCTTTTGCATTTTCAGCATTTCGTCCATGCCATTGTTTGTTTCGGCCAGCTCCAGTTCCCAATAGACTAACTTTTTATACACTTCCACCCAATCCTCGTAAGTCAAAGAATCGTTTATTTGCATGCCTATTCTTCCGAATTGCGATTGGTACGACGAAGTTGTATGCTCGGTTACAATTTCTTTCTTGTGAATGTTCTTTTTGATCGTGAGCAGAATCTGACTCGGATTAACCGGCTTGGTCAGATAGTCGGCTATCTTACTCCCAATAGCCATATTCATAATGTTTTCTTCCTCGCTCTTGGTAATCATTACCAGCGGCACATCCGCATCTAACTCTTTAATCAATGCCAATGTTTCCAGACCACTCAGGCCCGGCATATTTTCATCCAGAAAGATTATATCAAATGTACCCTTCTGACAAAGCTCTACAGCGTCTTTTCCATTTGTTGCAGTTACAACTTCATACCCTTTTTCTTCCAAAAAAAGGATGTAGGGACGCAACAAATCCATTTCGTCATCAGCCCAAAGTATGCGGTCTTTTCTCATTCTTTTCTTTTTTTAGGTGTTCTGTTTTCTGAAATTATACGAACCTGAGTAATAAATAATGTTTAATGATCTATTTCCTCAAAAAGCAAAATACAAATTAAACAGTCTTGCAACTCGTAACTTGTAACTCGCAACTATTTATTATTTAAGATAATACTGCTGCATAAATTCAAAATAGGTTTTCAGTTCATTCTGTTGAATAGCCGTATCCAGGTTTTGCTTTGAACCAAGCAGATTGCGGTAATTACTTCCTTTCAATCCTTCAAACGAACTTTCTTCTTTCACCATGCGCAACAGATATGATTTAGCTGTCTGCGCATCGGTTAAACTTCCAATAATTATTACTTGTTTTTTGCCTGATGTTTCCAACGAAACTTTCAAATTCAGTATTGCATAATTCTTTATATTGTAGGCATCAATAGCAGCTTTTGTTTTAGCAAAATCCATTGTTCCTGAAACGATATAAATGGCTACGAAATGCGGCTCATTTGCCCGGTATGCATATAATCCTTTAAACAACGGCACATCGTCCTTTTTCGGTTGAACAGCTTCCGGCACCTGTTTTACCGGAACATCCTGTTTGGTAGAACTAACCGGAACTACCGGAGCAGTTACAGGGACTGTTGTTTCGGGTTTAGAACTTTTAGTTGCTGCTGGCACACTGGTTACTGCAGATTTTTCAACCGCCTTTTCAATAGGCTTTTCGACCACTTTTTCAGTAACTTTTTCGGTCGATTTCTCCACTGCTTTGTCTGTTGGTTTCTCAGTAAGTTTCAATGCAATAATAGCGCCAATCTGCTTCTCCGGTATTTTAGTTGTAACCGTAGTGTTGATTAATCCTAAATTGAAAGCAGTTGTAGTTTCTTGATTCTTACTCGGTTTGGCCTGAACTGCCTGAACTTTAGTTGATCTGGATTCATGATTCTTTTGCTGAAATGCCAGATAATCGTCTAAGCTTGTAGTTTTAAGCAATGCATAATTTTCATCCGAAATAATAACTTGTTGAATCTGAAAATCCGAAAAGAGCTGAGCTAATCCGGCATCTGTCGACAATGAGTTTTGGTATGTAACCACTTCGTCGTACGATTCAAAGTTTGTAACCGACAATGTATTAAGCGTATCTATTTTGCTTACTACCAAATCAAAATCCTTAATCATAAACCGGGAAAAGTTGAAAGAAGCAACTTTGAATAGTAAACTATCCATTTGTTTCTTGTTCATAGAACCGGTCAACATGATCCGGTGTCGTGTTTGCTTATCAGTAGAAAAGGTTTGCGCGGAAGCTTCGCTCGTTTCATCCTTTACTTTTTCCTGTTGGTCGCGCCGGGCAAGTAACGAGCCGCTTGAAGTTCCTCTTTTAGCTTCCTTACCTTGTTTCATCAGGGCAAGAATGTCTTTGGACATAGCACTGACATCACTTTCCGGATAATTTTTCAGCAAATCGGTTAATGCCTCTCTGAAATTTTCGTCTGTATCGGTTTTTCCGATGCTCAATGCATTTAGAAACAACATCTTTGGCATTAATGTTGACCGTGGGTAATTCTGCTTCAGATAAGCTGTCTGCTTAAACACCGTTTTAAAATCACTTGCATTAAAAGCGGTATAAGCCAGACTATAAATTGAATCCTGTTCTTTATCTATATGTATAAGTTTATCTGTATAGTCTGGTTGCGACAATATCTTTTGATATTCCGAGTTGGGAAATTCAGAAATAAGCTTAGTCCGGTATAAATCCGCCTGAGCCTTATTGCCACTTCGGACCTGCATCATATATATATCAAAATAAGCGTCCGGCACTCGTTTATCTCTACCGAATCTTCGAACAAATTCTTCGAAAGTGCTTATCGACATCGGTATGTCCTCCACTTTTTCTTTATAAATCTGCCCCATAGCAAACAATGCATTAGCTATATCAAAATTCGACTTTGCTATCTGAGCGGCAGTCACGGGTATTTGTTGCAAATAAAACTCCGGTTTTTTATTATCGCTTATTTGTTTTGACTCAGGAACTGTATCGCCCTGAATAGAGTCGCTCACTGATGTCGGGGTAGTAGTTTCCTCAGCAAAAAGCGATGCAGCTTTATTCGTTCTCCGCCAGTTATCTTCCAGCTTGCGGTTGCCCCACTTTTTTATAAATTCCGATTCTCCAAATTGCATTGCGTCCTGATTGTAGAAATACCAATCACCTACAGTTCCGGCTGCATTATTCTTTGCCGAATTCATACCAATCGGAGCCTGATTTCTAAAATCAGATTCATTTGCGGCCATTGCATTTTGCTTTTCCTTCTGCTCTTTTTCGGCAGCTGCCTTCTCATCGGATATCAATTTATTTATGACCTTATTCACCGCATCAATGCGCTTGTTTTCAGACATAGCCGATAGTCTTTGCAAACTGTCTTGCAGTACCACAATATCATTTTGCGTTACCAGTTCGCCTAAAGTTTGTCCACGTTTAATCACCCGGGCATAATTCTCATTTTCATTTGTAATTATTTTTCCGGCATCCTCGTAACAAGGCTGAGCCTGTATATAATTCCGTTTTTTGTAATAAAGATCGCCCAGCGTAATTAAAGTTGCCGCTTTATCAGTTCCTTTACGCGTACTTTTTTCGATGGAAAGTCTATAGTTCGCAATGGCTTTGGCAGTATCTGCATGTTGTAAATACGTATTTCCAAGAGCAAAATACAATTGGTCAAGATAGTCTTTGTTATTCTTATTGCCAATCATGTTTGCCAATTCTTTTCGAATGGTCAAAATATTCCCCTGATTCAGTTGAGCTCTGCTTATCCGGGCATTGAAATTCATCTCGTAAGGAGGACTGGATTTGATTACCTTTGTGTACCAATTATATGCCAACTTATTATCATTATTCTTCTGATAAAGCTGAGCCAGAATATAGCTAAATCGTTGTCTTAAAAATCTATCCGATTCTTTTGCATACGCCAGTTCCAGATACGGAATAGCATCTTTATACTGATGTTTCTTTAATAGCAAATCGGCATTTACCGAGGCAAAAAGACCCGTATTCTCTGATTCCAGATTGCCTTGTTGGATTTTCGATAATACCTGCTCAGCCTCATATATCCAGCCCATCTCCCCATAAGCACGGGCAATCCATAGCTGGCAAGCTACTTCCATATTCTTGTCGTTGGCGTAATGGCGAAATACATACGAGAATGTACCTACCGAGCTCAGGAACTCAGCTTTATGAAACTCAGCCTTTCCAAGTAACAACCAGGCATCTTTTAATGCCGGATTAAATTCTTTCTGCTCATAAAACCGTTTATATTCCGGATCATTAGCTTTCTTATAATTTTTCTCTGGTTTAACTTTTATCGAATGCAATTTAATTGCTTTCCTGCATTTCTCTATGGTCCGGTCCATATTTGAGATTGCAGCATTTGCATTAGCGTGCCTACTAATCGGATACATTGGGATAACTCCCGAATAGTCTTCTTTATTTGCTTTCTGAATATTCTTTAATCCTTCGGTATAGCTTACATTTCCATTAAAGTAGACATTAAAACGCGTATGCATTGCCTGATAATTGCGCGACGCCCAGGTATTTTTTTTCGTGGAACAGGCGCTGATAAAAATTACCAGCAAGATAAACAGAGCTATATGTTTCAGTATGTTTCTCAAAAGATTTTAAAA
>Ga0302171_10000165_pt1 | contig 14262 bp, 8 predicted proteins | sample I_Fen_N2_2_FD_193495 | JGI IMG/M metagenome (GOLD analysis project Ga0302171, IMG submission 193495) | Peat permafrost microbial communities from Stordalen Mire near Abisko, Sweden - I_Fen_N2_2 | ecosystem: Environmental > Terrestrial > Soil > Wetlands > Permafrost | place: Sweden: Abisko... | reverse complement strand
GGGTTGATACAAAGTCGGTTGATGCGCAGCCGACCAGACCGTATTGGTCTGGACATCGCGCAAGTAACAGAACATCCCCCAGTTATCCTGTGAGATGTCTTCCTGCCAACGGGTGACGGCCATGTCATTGCGGCGGCTGTAACCACCCCCGCCGCTGGTCAACATGACATGGTAGCGACCGTTGGAGAGCAACTGCACGGCAGGACGTTTGCTTCCTGGATCAGCGAACACCCGAAGCCCGGCGTCCTGGCCTTGGTTAACATCGCCGAGCACTGGCGACTGTGCGGTTTGCAGGTACGGCGCAGCGGATTTGGGGACCCGCTCCTGCAACAGCAGCAGGGCTGATTGCAGTGCTGGGTCGGCCTCGAACCGCCGTTGCATCGGTTGATCGAGCAGTCGGCTGGTCAAGGCGAGCAAGCTCATGCCCTGGTGGTGAGCCATGAACGACCGGACCACGGCGAAGGACTGGCCGCGCGGTAAACGGGCCTCGGTGTAATCCACCGCCTCGTACAGACCGTAACGCCCAGAGGAACCTTGCAGGGCAAGCCGTTGCAGGTTTTTGCACGCCGCATCGGCATCGACCATCAACGCAAGGGCGCTGGCATAGGGGGCTATCACGACGTCATCGCTCAGCCCGCGCTTGAGGCCCAGGCCCTGAACGCCGAAGGCGCGATATTGATAATTGAAGTGTGCGTCGACGGCGTAGTATCCCGACTCAGAAACGCCCCAGGGAATACCCAGCATGTTGCCTTGTTCGATCTGCACCGACACCGCGGCGCGGCAAGTCTGGTCCAGCAGGCTGCCGTCATAGTTGGGCATCACCAGCATGGGCATCAGGTACTCGAACATCGAGCCAGACCAGGACAGCAACGTCGGTACGCCATCGTTTTCACTCAGCAGCCGGCCCAGGGTGAACCAAGCGCTTTGGGGGATCTGTCCTTGAGCGATAACCACGAAATTGGTCAGCCGCACCTCGGACGCCAGCAGATCGTAGTAACCAGTATCGAGCCTGCGTTCCTCGGCGTTGTACCCGATGACGAACAGGTCACGATGGTTGTCGTAAAGCAACGAAAAATCCATCTGCGCCAGCGACGTCGCCAATAATGCCAGGCGCTCTAAGGTCTCAAGACGCTTGCCGGCGACACTGCGTACTTGCTCGATTTGAGGGTGATGTTCGGCTGCCCAGTCGGCGGGGTTCAGACTCGCCAGCTGACGCAAGGTGCAAGGCGGCGCCTGAGGGATCACTAAAGGGGCAGGGAGTCGAAAGCGCTGCAGTTCCTCTATCCAGTCGATGCATTGACGGGTAAACGCCTCTCGCCAGTAGAGGCTTTCCTCGTCGGCGTCCGGTGGCGTACTTGTGAGCATGTTGCGAGCTGATTGCAGCAGGTCTGCCAGTGCCTCGGTGGTCGCCGCTGGCGAGGCATTTACAAGGCTTTTTCTCAGTTGACCCAGGGCAGACTCATCCGCGCCCGAGGCGTGTTGGGAATCTACAAGGATATCCAGGGTATCGCGCAGGCCCTTGATCAGGGCAGGGCCGAACGTTGGGGCGTCCGCAAGCTGCGCGATGCCGGTGCTCAAGGTCAGCAGCAGCCCCGCCAGGTTACCGCTGTCGACAGTGGAGACGTAATGCGGACGCAGCGGCTCGAGGGTCTGCGTGTCGTACCAGTTGTAGAAGTGCTGCCGATAACGCTCCAGTCCTTCCATGCTGTCCAGCGAGGCCGCAAGCCGGGACAGCAGCCGCTCGGTGCTCAAATAACCGAAATCGTGAGCGGCCAGGTGGGCGAGCAAGGACATGCCCATGTTGGTCGGCGAGGTACGATGGGCAATGGCGGACCTGGGTTCTTCCTGCACGTTGTCCGGTGGCAGCCAGTGGTCTTCAGGCCCGACATATTGATCGAAGAACGCCCAGGTCTTGCGCGCTAGTAACCGCAGGAAGCGTAATTGCTCCGCCGACGGTGCGAACATGGACTGCTTGGGCACCGAACTGAGCCGCCAGGCGATCCAGGGGCCAACCAGCCACGACAACAGCAGCGGACTGGCGATGGCCAGCGTTTGCGGACTGTGTGCCAGCAGGGCCAGTGAGACCAGAGCCGACACTGGCGAGATCCACATCTGGCGATAGAGGCTAGACAGTCGGTTAGCGGTGGTGCGCTCCACTTCGCGCGAGGGCTGCCACTGCAACAGCAGGCGTCTACTGAAACCGATTCGCCAGAGCGAGCGCAGGACCGCATCCGCGCTGTAGAACATCTCGAAGGGCAGCCAGGCGAGCGCCAGAAAAGCCCGAGCCAGGTCCTGCCCCAGATCACCCAGCATTGCCCTGAGGTATTGGCCATAAGGCACATCAGCGGGGCCTTGCATCAGATCGGTCACGGCTCGGAGCAATGGTTGAATCACCAGCAACCCAATGACCGTGAGGGTCCAGTTCATCGACTGACTGCTGGCAAACCAACCCCATGTAAACATCAGCACCAGCGCCAGGGGTTCCAGACTGCGTCGCAGATTGTCCAGTATCTTCCAGCGTGCCATGACACTCAGCCTGTTGCGCACCCACTCGCCGTCGGCGTTTCGCGTCCAGGGCAGTATCCACGGCAGCAATTGCCAGTCGCCACGAATCCAGCGATGCCGTCGTTTGACATCGGCACCGTAGCGCGAGGGGTATTGCTCATAGACTTGCACATCGCTGAGCAGGCCGGACCGTGCATAACAGCCTTCGATCAGGTCATGGCTGAGAATCTGATTATCCGGCAGGCAACCTTCCAGGGCAGAGGTGAATGCGTCCACGTCGTAGATGCCCTTGCCGATGAACGAGCCTTGCTGGAACAGGTCCTGATAAACGTCCGACACTACCCGAGTGTATGGATCGACGCCTGCATCGCTGCCAAACAACCTGGCGTAGATCGAGCGCGTGGCGCTGGTCAGGCTGATGCCGACTCGCGGTTGCAACACCGCGTAGCCGGAAATGATCTGCTCGCCCGCACTGTCGAACAACGGTCGATTCAGCGGGTGCATCATGGCCGCCACGCATTGGCGAGCGACATCGCGCGGCAGCAGGGTGTCAGTGTCGAGAGTGATTACGTAACGTACCCCGCGCAGCGGCGTGATATCGCCGACGATGGCCTCGAAACGCTCCTGTCCATTGCCGCGCAACAGTGCGTTAAGTTCAATCAGCTTGCCGCGTTTGCGCTCGTGGCCCATCCACACTTGTTCGTTCGGATTCCAGAGACGCGGGCGATGCAGCAGAAAGAACCGGGCGCTGGATCCGTCCGCGTATTTTTCGTTGAGCAGGGTGATTGCGCGAGAGGCCTGATTGAGCAATTCGGTGTCTTGCGGCTGAGACTCTTCAGCAGCATCCATAAAATCGCTGAGCAAGGCGAAATACAAGTTGCTGTCGCGGTTGGCGAGAAAACGCACTTCAAGGCCTTCCACCAGTTCGTCCACATCTGCCTGGCTGGCGATCAGCGTCGGGATCACCACCAGGCTTCGCGCGTCATCGGGAATACCGTTGGCATAGTCCATTTTTGGCAGAACCGCCGGCAACAGACTGAAAGTCACCAACCAGTTGATCAGACTGATCGCCAGTCGGCTGGTCATGATCAAGCAAGGAATGGCCAGCACCAGTAGCGCCGCATCAGGCATCCCGTCGCGCCGAGCAGAGGCCAGTAGAGGCCAGGCGAAGATGAGCGTCAGAAAAGCCACAGGCGCCAGATAAAAAATCAGTGGCGACTGCTGCAACAACCGATTCCAGCGCACATGAATCGGCACCCGAGCGTTAAGTCGTTGCTCCAGCGTCGGCAGTCCTGCACTGATCAGGTAATACCCGACGTGATGGGCCAGCAATTGGCAGGAAACCGAGGCAGTTGCGGCTGTGGCGAGATTGATCGCGGCGCGGGCGACCTGGATTTCCGAGTGTTGGGGGCTGCTCCGGGCAAGGCGCTCAATGACATGTCGGTAGCTGTCACGGGTACTGAAATCCATCAACCGGTAAATGGCCGCCGGATCTTCACCGAGAATCTGATCGACATGACTCATCGATTCGACGAACTCGCGCCAGTCAGTGGCTGACAAGAGGCGTAGGCTGCCGATGCTATTGCCGATGGATACCTGATCCGCTGCCTGCTGTTGCGCATCGAGTTGCACCTGGCGTTCAATGCTGGAGCCTGTTTCACCGAGCAATTGCTCGATCCAGTTCAGCGCCAGGGCCAAAGCTGAGCTTTGGCCCTGCAGGCAGCGGGTGAATTCGGCGACAAAGGCGGCGGTCATCGGCGGTGCGGACCGGGCCATATCGGCAACGGTCAGCACCACGCTTTTATTATCTCGTTCTGCGGTTTCGATCAGACGCTCGGCCCAGTCATCGGCCAGATTGCGATCATCGGCATTAGCCATGACCCGCGAGGCCACTCGCCGCAGGTTTTCGATCAGCGCCAGACGCAGCATGATCGGTATCGCCCACAGTTCCCCCAGCGCCAGTGGCATCACTGTCTGATAGGAAAAAATGAAGCGACTCAGACTTTGCTCATCGACTCGACCGTCCCCATGAGAGATGGTCTCCAGAGCAATGTCGTAGACCCGAGGCAGTCCGGCAGACGGGCCGTTGATCAAGCGAGGCAACTCGCGGCTATAGCCTTTGGGCAAGTGCGTTCTGGCAGTGCGAATGTGGTCTTCGACCAGAAAGTAATTGTCCAGCAGCCATTCTGCTGCCGGTGTCACCCGTCGACTGGACTTTTGCGCGGTAGCCAGCGCCGTGCAGCTGCGTTTGAGCAGTTGCTCGTTGTCATCGAGCCTGCTCAGCATTGAATCCCGTGCGGACAGAGCGGTCAGGCGATGCTGCCCGGCCAGGGCGATACCGTGATTGGCCATCTGATCGGCGCTGAAAAGCTCCGAGCGCAATATCGGCTCGTACTCGAATCGGGGTTGGGAAAACTGACCGATTCGGCCAAAGCCGGGCGAGCGGGAAAACACCTTTTGTATGCGTATCCATATGCTATTCATAAGCTCCTGAGCCTGACACGCATCAATACCATTGTGCGCAGTTTTAGAGGTGCGCCTACACGTTGCGCCGGCGCCGAGCAGCGCTTTGGTGGACGTGGCTTTTCAGCTTTGAGTGTGGAGACTCGAAGGGTTGTTTGTCTGTTCGATGGCGCACACAGCCAGCGTTTTTTGGGCGCCCACAATCAACGAATGCACGAAGCTCGTTGGGTGACCGGACATAGTTCAATCGATTTACGCGTTAACACTCTGCTCAAGTTTAATAGGGTGTAGAAAATCGGATCCCCATGTTTCAAAGGGTGAAGATTTTTCACAAAATGGTGACGGACATTTTTTGGGATGTGGGCCGATTGCAGGCTCCACGAAGTTATGTGGGTGCCCTCATCTGGGCTCGCAGGGAATCGATTCAACGGAAATTTATTTTTTAAACAACGTGCTCACGCCAGAGGCGACTACGCAGAATTTTGAGAATTGGCTGCCAGTGCAATACGAGCCAGTGCGGGAATGGATTTGGAATGAGTGCGGATCATGATTGAGGCTCGGTGATTTTCAACAGTGCGCTGGCTGATTCCGAGTTCTACGGCAATGTTTTTGCTTGGATGTCCCGCAAGTACCATGTCCATGATTTGTCGCTGCCGGAGAGTCAAGCTACCAATGCAATGAGTGGCTTCCTGAGCCCAGGCCAGTTTTTTATTCGCGTCAAGTGAGTGCTCCAAGGCTCGCGCTACACTTTGCAGTACCTCACTTCGTCCAAATGGCTTTTCAATAAAGTCCGAGGCTCCAGCCTTCATTGCATCTACGGCGATCGAAACTTCGCTGCTACCGCTGATCATTACGGCTGGCAGGTCATCGCCGTTGCGTCTCAACTGATGCAGGAGTTCAAGGCCTAGCATTCTTGGCGGATGAACATCCACCAGCAAACATGCACGGAGGCCGGGAGCGTATTCCTTCAGAAAAGCCTCGCTCGACGCATAGTCCCGGACTAGATAATCGCTGGATTCAAGTACGCCTCGGATCGTATCGCGAAAAAGATCGTCGTGATCCACTACGAAAATGATCGATCTCCTTGTATCACGGGATTCGGTGTTGTCGAGTTGTTCATCGTCGGCAATCGCCAGGCGTTGCTGTGCTAGCAGGGAAGTAATGACGAATATAACCTCTTTGAGCTTCGCCGGTTTGTTGAGCTGAGTGCAGTGTTCAAACGCCACGTCACGGGAGGTTTGTCGTGATATATCACCGGTCAGAATAATGGCGGGAATGCTGCGATGCAGTGTTTTGCGTAACTGAGTGATTATTTGTAAACCATTGATCGAACCAGGCAGATTGAAGTCTGCCAGTATCAGGTCGGGTTGCACGCCACCATGTGTGACGCTCTCGAGCGCAGTAACCGCGTCGATTGCCATTGCTACTTGATAACCTTCGGATTTGAGCAGGGCTCCCAGTAATTCGAGCAATTCCAGATCATCCTCGACAATCAGGATCATTTCATTGTCCGATGCGCGTCCTTGTCCTTGTCGATCGGTTTCTTGCGGCGCGTTCGCCATGGCAGCGCTTTCTCGTGACAAGGCGACATCGATAGAAAATGCCGAGCCCTTTGCGAAATTCAATTGCGCACGTAATCGGTGCCCCAACACGGCGCACAAACGCTTGACAATAAGTAAGCCTGCACCAGTGCTCAGGCCGCAACTATCGATTGGCTCGTGATCTTCGATGAATGATCCCGGCCCCGAAGGCTCCATGCCTATGCCGGTGTCCCAGACTTCAATGCTGAGCCACGCACCATGGCGGCGGCAGCCCAAAAGTATTCGGCCTTCATGGGTGTACTTGAGCGCATTGGAAAGCAAATTACGCAATATCTGTTCCAGTAGACGCGGATCACTTTCCACTGAGAGATGACAGGGTACTACCCTCAGTTTCAAGCCTTTAGCACCCGCTTTATAACTGAACTCGTCAGCGAGTCGATCCAGCAGGTCACTCATTCGAAAGCTGACGGGATTTGCCTGAATTGCTCCGGTTTCAATGTGGTTGATATCCAGAAGAGCATTTAACATTCCGGACATGGCGCCTACGGTTTCGCCAATCCTGACCGTCAGTTTGCGCGCTTGCTCTTCTTGCAGAATGCCCAGCAGTATGCCTTGCAACAACTTGAGTGTTTGTAAAGGCTGCCGCAGATCATGACTGGCACAGGCAAGAAAACGTGTCCGATTTGCGGTAGCGAGTTCCGCTTTCTGTGTAGCGTTTTCAAGTGCTTGGGTGACCTGCTTTTTGTCGCTGATATCGGTAAAGGTGATGACCACCCCTTCAACGAAATCATCGTGTTGGTTATAGGGCGAAATCCGACGGGTAAAACTCAGCCCAGTGCGTGATTGGACTTCTCGCTCCAGCGGCGTGATGTCGCGCATGACCGTTCTGGCATCTTCCAGCAGGTTGGTATCGGTAGCCATCGGGCACAGATCGGCCATGGGCCGTCCAATGTCCGCGGCGAGCATGCTGAACAATGCCTGGCTGGCCGGTGTAAACAGGCGAATATTCAGATTGGCATCCAGCAAGATCGTTGCGATGTTGAGGCTGTGCAAGACATTCAGGCAGTCCAATGACGCGGCCCGTTGCTGTTCGAGCGAGGCACGAAGCTGATCATTCATTTCGCTCAGTTCGTGATTAAGCGAGCGCAACTGATCCAACGATTGGGGGATGTTGTCAGGCGTCGATGGGATTTTTGCACTCAGCGTTGCAGCATCGGCTGAAGGGGATGGGGTAATCTCCTTGGGCGTGGCCGTTCCAGCGTCGAGTGGAAGGCGAACAGGCATTGTGACGTTCCGCTGCAAAGCATTCCGAAGGAACACATCTTTGGATCCTACACCCCTTACTGCCTGGGCAATCCATTACCCAGCGGTTCAGCCACCGAGTCTGCGACCAACGGTCTTTGCTGGCAGCCTCACCGACAAAGGTCCTTGTAGGTAGTTTCCGAGCCTGTCGTCATCCCTGTGATCCCCCATATCCTGAGTTCGAGGCTGGCGCACCTGTGCGTTGGGACTATTTCACGACTCAGCACCCAGAGAATGGTCCATGACCGATACATATGGCTGGGAAACAAACACACCGGACGAGGCGGATGCACGCTTCTATCTCGTGGGCGGGGGAATTGCGGCGATGGCGGCAGCAGCTTTCATGATCCGCGACGGCGATGTCATCGGGCGCGAGATCATGACCGAGGTGCTCGGGCATTTGCAGTTTGACTCTGATAGTCAGGCCATCCTGAAGAACGCCATTTGCATTCCCTGCATGATGCCGTTCATTACCAGTCAGTTCATGCCGCGAGAGGAGGGCGACCGACCTCAGGTCGTGCCTGCGGGTTACAAAAACCTGGCGTTCATCGGGCAGTATTGCGAACTGCCAAACGACGTGGTCTTCACCGTCGAGTACTCCATACGGACAGCGCAATGGGCGGTTTCCAGCCTGCTGGGGCTCAAGCGCAAGCCGCCAAAAGTTTACAAGGGCGCAACCGATCCTCGTGTCCTGTTCAAGGCCTTCAAGGCGCTGCATGACATGGATGCCTAAGTGTGTGCCGGTTCTGGATGCACACAGGATGAGTAGTTTCCGAGCCTTAATCTTTATCGAACAACCGCATAGTGTTCGCTCTGCGCATTAACAGAATAAACCCTGCCTGATCAGCCACCCAGGAGCGACACCATGAGAAAACTAACCCTGAGCATGTCATTGATCGTGGCTCTGGCGATGACCACCGGTTGTAGTCATCGCAGGCAAGAAGTGGATGCGCGATTGAGCGGCGCCGAAGACATGGCGACTGCAGCGCGAGTGCATGCCGACGAATCGCTGGTCAAGGCCAATCAGGCATTACAGGCGGCTCTGGCGGCAAAGAAATCGGCAGACGATGCCAATCAGCGGGCACAGTTGATGCTCAAAAAGGCCGGCCGCGCCAATTGATCTTGGGCGCTTTCCAACTCAATGAAAGGGCATCGCCATGAAAATGATCCTTGTGCTTGTCCTGACGTGTTGTGGTCTTGTTGGCTGCGCACAGACGCCGACTGAAAAAACCGTGACCACGCCAGATGCGATCGACCACCTCGACCAGCCCCGGATCAAGGTTCCGGTTACGGCCAGGGCCGACCACGATGCCAGGACCAAGGCACTGGCCGGGCTGGACGGTAACGGATGGCAATTCGACAAGCTGTATGCGACTGCCGTGAATACCGATGGGCGTGATCTCGCCGTATGCGGCTTTGCTCGCCAGCGTGGAACGACAAATTCGGTTTACTTCGCCTACTACAGCGGTGAACTGATCGTTTTGGATGACAAGGCGCCTGCTGGCGTCAGCGTCGAAAATGAATTTATCACACTGATCTGTAGCTACTCCTGAGGTGCCTGGCCTATGCGGGAGCGATAAAGGGATTAAGCGTCACGGCGTGTGAATTTGCTCATTGCAGTTGGCCTTTTGCGCGGTAGTGCCTGCATGGATGTAGGTAGTTTCCGAGGCTACTCATTTACCGGGCAGGCGCCTAACTTGAGGTTCATGCAGTTGCGCAGGCGGAGCCACGTTTCAGCGTTATGACGCCAAGGAGAGCAAGACGCGCAACCCTGTCACTGAACTACTCGGGATAAATTTCATGAAAACGGATAAACAGCTCAAAGACGACATCCTTGCCGAATTGCGCTGGGAACCTTCGGTGAGTGCCGAGCAGATCGGTGTCGAGGTCAAGGATGGCGTTGTGACGTTGGCCGGACACGTCAACAGCTTCGTTGAAAAGTGGGCCGCTGAAGAGGCAGTCAAGAGGGTCTCTGGCGTCCGCGCACTGGCCGTGGAAATGGACGTCAATCTACTGGGCCTGAGTCAACGCCATGATTCGGATATCGCGCGCTCTGCGGAAAATGCTCTGGAGTGGGCGACCAACCTGCCCAACGATGCGATCAAGATTCAAGTGGACGGTGGCTGGGTGACATTGACCGGCAGTGTGGAATGGGCATTTCAGCGCGACGAAGCCGTTGGTGCTGTCCGCAATTTGCGGGACGTCAAGGGCATCAGTAACAACGTTTTGATCAAGTCCAAAGTGTCAGCCAACGGTGTGAAAGCCGATATTACCGATGCGCTTAAGCGCCGGGCCATTACTGATTCGCAAAAGATCAAGGTCAATGTAAACGGTGCCGATGTGACGCTTTCCGGAACCGTCGATAACTGGGCTGAGCGTGAACTGGCAATGCATTCAGCCTGGAGTACGGCTGGCGTCAGAAATGTACAGAACAACATCATCGTCAGCTTCTGATCACCCTGCGGTGTGCGGCAGCGGAACTCGCCTGCCCTGCACCGTCTTTCAGATAAGTAGCGGTCAACTCATCTGTTCTTTAAAGGAGCAACCATGACCCTCAAGATGCAGGCCGCTGTTGTTGAAACGTTCGGTCATCCCCTGGTACTCAAGAGCTGTGATGTTCCAGCCCCGGGCCCTGGACAGATCCTGGTGCGTACCGAAGCTTGCGGAGTTTGTCATACCGACCTGCATGCGGCGCGCGGCGATTGGCCACTCCATGGCGTACTCATCACGGCGCCCTCGCTCAGTGCGTTCAAGCAGGGCGTCGCAATGACCCGTAAGCATGGGGTTTGCGTGTTGGTGGGATTACCGCCGGGCGAATTCCCGGTGTCGTTGTTCGATGTGGTCGCCAACTGCATCACTATTCGCGGCTCCTTTGTCGGCAATCGTCAGGACATGGCCGAAGCGCTAGCCTTTGCCGCTCAGGGCAAGGTCAAGGCAGACATCGAATTGCAACCGCTTTCGGCGATTAACCAGATTTTCGAGCGCCTCGAGCACGGTGATGTTCCATCGCGAGTGGTCATTGATTTCACCGCAGGCTGAATGAGTGCAAAACATGAACATGTTGATTTGCGAGGCTGCGCTGAACAATCGCCAGACCGCAGTCCTGACGGTTCGGCAGATGGAGGATGTCGATCGGCTATCGGTCATTGCCGGAGTTTCCGCTTTTGAATTGATGGCCAACGCCGGGGCGGCGGTCGCGCATGCAATTGAGCATCACTGGACACCAAGACCTGTGGTGGTGCTATGCGGCCCAGGCAACAACGGTGGCGATGGGTTTGTTACCGCGCACGTGTTGGCAGAAGCGGGCTGGCCGGTGCGAGTGGCAATGCTGGGTAGCCGATTCAGCCTCAAGGACGAAGCGAGACAACATGCCCAGCGATGGGAAGGGGAAGTCGAGGCACTGAGCCCAGCAGTCCTTGAGGGGGCTGAATTGATCGTCGATGCGCTCTTTGGTGCTGGCCTCAGCCGTCCTCTTGAAGGCCAGGCACTGGCTACGCTTGCCGCCGCCGGCGCAGGTGCCGTGCCCATCGTCGCGATCGATACGCCCAGCGGGGTAATGGGTGACACTGGCCAAGCGCTTGGGGCAGCCCCGGCAGTGATGACTGTCACGTTCTTGTGCAAGAAGCCGGGTCACCTGTTGCTACCGGGCCGGGATCTGTGCGGCGACGTCATTGTTGTGGATATTGGCACCCCCAAGGCCGTGATCGACACTCTCGCCCCGCACACCTTTGAGAATAGCCCGGCGTTATGGCTGGCCAATCTGCCCCGCGCCAGGGCCGGCACTGACAAACACAGTCGTGGGCATGCGCTGATCTTTGGTGGTTACCCAATGACTGGCGCTGCTCGAATGGCTGCCAGAGGCGCAGCGAGAGCGGGAGCTGGGCTGACGACCATTGCTGTGCCTGAAATCGCGTTTGCAATTTATGCAACTGCACTGGGCAGCATCATGGTGCGCCCATGGGCGACGCCGGAGGATTTTGGACACTTGCTCAATGGCAGTCGTTTCTCTGCCTGGTTGATCGGGCCGGGTGCTGGCGTTGACAAGGAAACGTTTGGCCACGTACTGGCGATGCTTGCCACCGGACGCCCCACGGTTATAGACGCTGACGCTATCACAGCCTTTCAGGATGAGCCCGGTGTATTGGATCGGGCGATTCACGGCCCTTGCGTGCTGACACCCCATGAGGGTGAGTTTCGACGTGTGTTCGATCCGACGGGCGACAAGCTGACACGTACCCGCGCGGCGGCCTTGCGTTGCGGTGCAGTTGTAGTGCTCAAAGGCAGCGACACCGTGATAGCCGCTCCCGACGGCAGAGCAATCATCAATACCAATGCGCCCTCAACCTTGGCCACCGCAGGCTCCGGCGACGTATTGAGCGGAATTATTGTCGGACTGCTTGCGCAGGGAATGCCGGCCTTTGCCAGTGCTGCCGCGGGTGTATGGCTACACGGCGCAGCGGCTGCCGAATTCGGCCCTGGATTGCTGGCAGAAGACCTGCCCGAGCTGCTGCCAGCGGTGTTTCGTCGGCTGTATGGCTAAGCCCCAGGCACTCGGCAGAAGCCCAGGGAACAAGGGAAAAATACCCGGTATGTAAACCTTTTGGCCGGCAACCACTACGCGAATTCACTGTGGGAGGAGCGAGCGCTCGGCCATGAGACAGAGGATGAACACGGGGTTGAGGCCTTGAACAACGATACCCACGTGCTGATTCGCCCGCTGCATGCGCAAGACTGGCTTTCAGACTGACTACTGGCTTGTTCGAGCCTGCTGTTGCCAGGCGCATACCGGTTGGTGATTGGGATTCATTCGCGAGGTACCTCATGACTGACGAATCGCGCCATGTGCTGCTGGTCCTGAATGCAGGCTCTTCTGGGATCAAGTTTTCGCTTTATCAGGCAAATGGCGATCCGGTGCTCGAACCGCCATGCTTGGGAAATGGCAGCTTCAATGTGCACCACGACATTGAGCATCTGATCTTCCAACCCACCGCAGTCCCCACCCGAAAGGAAGAACAATGGCCGCATAATGATGCCTCGCCGCCAAGCGGTACATTGTTCAATCTGATGGACTGGATCGAGCGCCATTACGGCTGGAAAATCTGTGCGGCGGCCCACCGAGTGGTTCACGGGGGCGACTGTATCGAAGTCGCGCAGCGTGTCGACGACTCAGTAATGGCCCAGATGCATGCGCTGATACCGATGGCTCCGCTTCATCAGGTCCAGTGCCTGGCTCCGATCATCTATCTGGCGATTGAGCATCCGGGACTGCCGCAGTTCGTTTGTTTCGATACAGCGTTTCACCACACTCTCGACTCGCTCGAAGTGACCTATGGATTGCCCCGAGCGTTGACCGAACAAGGTCTGCGCCGCTACGGCTTTCACGGTCTGTCTTACGAGTACATTGCCAGTGTTCTGCCCCGATACGATCAACGGGCGGCAGAGGGCAAAACCATTGTCGCGCATCTGGGTAGCGGTGCCAGTCTGTGTGCGATGCACAACGGTGTCAGTCGAGCGACGAGCATGGGCTTCTCTACTCTGGATGGGGTACTCATGGGCACACGGCCCGGCCATATCGACCCCGGCCTCTTGCTCTATTTGATTCGTGAGCGCGCAATGAGCGCCAAGTCGCTGGAAGACCTGCTGTATCACCAGTGCGGACTGCTAGGCGTTTCCGGTGGTATCTCCAGCGATATGCGGGATTTGCAGGCCAGCGTTGCACCTGAAGCCAAAGAGGCAATTGCCTTGTTCGTACGCAGCGTTGTGCGTGAGATTGGAACAATGGCGGCTGTATTGGGTGGCGTTGATGCACTGGTATTTACGGGAGGGGTAGGGGAGCACGCCTCCCAGGTGCGCGCCGAGATTCTCGATGGCTGTCGATGGCTAGGCCTGAAGCGCGAAGACAATCAGCCAACCGAGTCGTCAGGCTGCCTGTCGACGCCTGACAGCCCACTATCGGCTTGGGTCATTCCCACTGATGAAAACCTGATAATGGCCCGACATGTCTTTAATCTATCGAAGATCAAGGTCTGCCAATAATCAGGGTTTCCGCGACCACTGGTTTGTTGCGCTTACTTTTCTTGCTCTATGACGGTTTCAATCAGCCAATAGCCAGTGCGCCCATAGTGGTTATATAGACTCGACTCTCCTTCACGGTTCAACTGCTGCGAAGACTCATAGGGGGGCGATGCCTTGATCGAGGCACATTCGAGGTCTACCGAAACCGATTTGTCCTGCCACCGGATCTCGTCGATCCACTCGGGAGCAATCAAGACCTTGTGCCCGAGCCACCAATTGCTTGTGTTGACCACAAGATACTGAATCGCCCAGGTCTCTTCGTCGATCAACAGGCTTTCGACATGCCCCACCTCACCATCGGTGGCTTTGATGTGATACCCGATAATGGCTTTGCAACTGCGCAAATGCGGATCGTCATCCTCATGGCGTGCGCGTT
>Ga0302171_10000161_pt1 | contig 14319 bp, 10 predicted proteins | sample I_Fen_N2_2_FD_193495 | JGI IMG/M metagenome (GOLD analysis project Ga0302171, IMG submission 193495) | Peat permafrost microbial communities from Stordalen Mire near Abisko, Sweden - I_Fen_N2_2 | ecosystem: Environmental > Terrestrial > Soil > Wetlands > Permafrost | place: Sweden: Abisko... | reverse complement strand
CATCCTCGGTCAGATGAACCAGATCATCGGCCAGTCGCGTACCGAACTGTCGGCCAATGCACCGACCATGATCGCGATGAAGATCGACACCGACAAAATCCGTGATGTCATCGGTAAAGGTGGCGCGACCATTCGTGCGATCTGTGAAGAGACCAAGGCTTCGATCGATATCGAAGACGACGGTTCGATCAAGATCTTCGGCGAAACCAAGGACGCCGCTGAAGCGGCACGTCAGCGCGTTCTGGGTATCACCGCGGAAGCCGAGATCGGCAAGATCTACGTCGGTAAGGTTGAGCGCATCGTCGACTTCGGCGCATTCGTCAACATCCTGCCTGGCAAGGACGGTCTGGTTCACATCTCCATGCTGAGCGACGCTCGTGTAGAGAAAGTGACTGACATCCTCAAGGAAGGTCAGGAAGTGGAAGTACTGGTACTGGACGTGGACAACCGCGGCCGCATCAAGCTGTCCATCAAGGACGTAGCAGCAGCCAAGGCTTCGGGCGTTTAATCCGCTCCCCCGCCTGACCGCTTCAACGTTCTAAAAAAGACCCCGCCGTGAAAACGACGGGGTCTTTTTTTGCCTGTAGACAATCGAGGCGCTGGCTAAAGTTGCCGGTATGCCTTCGCGATGCTAGGTTTAGCGCACCGCCCGTGTAGCTCAGTCGGTAGAGCAGCGCACTCGTAACGCGAAGGTCGCAGGTTCGATTCCTGTCTCGGGCACCATCCCCCCCCCTGTTGTTTCGCCTTTCTGCTCCAATCCTCGATCGTACTGTTGAGTTCGTCTCTTTCGTTGCGGCTGGCGTCTTGGCCGGAATCGCTGCCGGCCTGTTTCCAGGCGCGACAGAAGGTGAGTGCGGTTTATTTGTGGATTGATGTAAAGAGTCGTGTAAATCGTCTGATAAACATCCTATATTCGGAACCTGCATGAGCTTAGCCCAGCAGTTTTCAGATGATCCCGAATGGTTCTGAAGGCCAGACAAACCAGGTTGAACACGGTTATTTGCGTCAGAGAGATCCTTGATGATCCAGATCCATCTTCCATTCCCCAGATCAGCGAGAACACCATGACCGTTAAAGAATTGAGCCAGGAAGCCCGGCACGAAGAGGCACTCAAGAAATATTTGCTGGATTCGCCCCAGCTAGCCGAAGAGATCAAGGACTTGCCAGCCGACGATCAGAAAGACCAGATCCAGTGGGCCTTCGAGGATGAGGCTGAAGCCCAGGGCCTGCAGCCGTGGGAACTGACGCTCAAGTACACATCAAGCCCCGAAGAGTACGAGGCCGCGCGCCTGGTTCTGCACAAGGAGGCGGCTGAAGTGTTGGGCGTCGAGTGGGATGAGTACTGCGAGATGAATAATCTGGTGGTCTGAAAAAGCGCCCACCACATGCAGGAGCGAGCAAGCTCGCTCCTGCAGTTTTTCATTGCGTGTGATCAGAGGCTCAGACGCATCGACAGATCCACAGCCTTCACATCCTTGGTCATTGCACCAATCGAAATGTAATCCACGCCGGTTTCGGCGATAGGCAGCAACGTGCTTTCGTTGATGCCGCCGCTGGCCTCCAGTTTTGCCTTGCCAGCGTTCAAGCGCACGGCTTCGCGCATGTCATCCAGGCTCAGTTCATCGAGCATGATGATGTCGGCACCGGCCGCCAAGGCCTCTTTCAGTTCATCCAGGTTTTCCACTTCGATCTCAACCGGTTTGCCCGGTGCGATTTTGTGCGCGGCGGCGATGGCCTCAGGAATGCCTCCGCAAGCGGCGATATGGTTTTCCTTGATCAGGAACGCGTCATACAAACCGATGCGATGATTGTGACAACCGCCACAGGTCACGGCGTACTTTTGCGCCAGACGCAGACCTGGCAAGGTTTTGCGAGTGTCGAGCAGCTTGACCTGGGTCTGGGCCACGAAATCCGCCAGGTATTGCGCGCGGGTGGCCACGCCGGACAGCAGTTGCAGGAAGTTCAAGGCACTGCGTTCACCGGTCAGCAACGAGCGCGCGGGGCCTTCGAGGTGGAACAGCACCTGGTTGGGTTTGACCCTTTCGCCATCGGCGACCTGCCAGTGCACCGCCACTCGTGGGTCCAGTTGCCGAAACACGGTATCGACCCAGGCGGTACCGCTGATGACGGCGGCGTCGCGGGTGATGATGGTGGCTTTGGCCAGGCGTTCGGCCGGGATCAGCTGTGCGGTGATGTCGCCGCTGCCAATGTCTTCGAGCAGCGCGCGGCGCACGTTGGCTTCGATTTCGGTGGTCAAATCGGCGAGGCGTAGATTCGGCATAACGGACTCCACAAACAAAGTGGCCCGATTATAGGGCCATGGTGCGAAGCAACCCAAGGCATCCGAGCTATCGCCAATGCTCAGACGCCTGCATTTGGTCGAATCCCAAGGACCTGCCTGTAGGCAAGGGAGGGGGCTATTTACGCAGAAGCCGAAGAGTCCTCTGGCGCAAGCGCTCTCTTTTACAAGATAATTCGCCTTGTATTTGACGCCATGACTTTGACGATTCGGATTTTCTGGAGACTGGATGCACAAAGACGGGAATGTAGTGCCTCTGCGCAAGGCGACTACCGATCAGGCGATCCACTTGCCGCTCGCCCGCCTGCCTGTGATTCTGCTTCAGGTTCGCGACAAGGCTACGCAACAACTCCGGCAGAGTTTGCAAGAGCTGTTCGATAACGCTGACGACACGCTTTTCGAATTGGCCGACCGTGCTCGTAGCGACGTCGAACACAACATCTTCTTTCAGGCGATGCGCGACTTGCGTCTCAAGCGCAAAAGTATCGAGCGGGTTTTTTTCGAACAGTTCTTCGACGGGTTTATCAGGCTGGCCCAGTACGAAACCACGCCTACCATCCTGACTCGCGTATCACCGGTCGACGTCAGCGTTGCACTGGAGAATGACGAACTGGAGCGCAATGTTGCGGTGGAGTCGATGGTCAACAAAGTGCTGAATCGCGATGGTTACGCCCTCGACCAACTCACCGCCCGCCTCAGCACATTGTTGGGTGGGGCGCTGATCGAACGATACAGCCCCATGGGACCGACGATGCTCTGCGAGTTTTTCCTGCAGGCCGCGCGTAACCTGGGGGTAACGTTCAAGGTCAAGTTGATCATTCTCAAGCTTTTCGATCGCTACGTACTCAGTGGTGCCGACCAGCTTTACGCTGAAGCCAACCAACTGTTGATCGCCACCGGCGTGCTGCCTGACCTCAAGCCTGCGCCAGCGCGCCGGTTGGCGGATCAGGCGCCCTCCATCACATCCCATGATGGCGCCGAGGGGCAAAACGAAGACGCTGTGCCGCCGGTGTTCCCGGCGCTACAGCAATTGTTGCTCCGTGTGCGCGGCAGCGTCGTCCCCACTCTGGATGCCAGTACCCCGGGAGAGCCGATTTCCAGCCAGGACCTGTTGCGTCTGCTCTCGCATCTTCAGGAATCTACACCCGCGCCGAACGCGCGCAATGACCTGGATCTGCGCACCCGGTTGCAACAGTTGCTGACAGGGGCCCACGCCAGAAGTGGCAGGTTGCATATCGTCGGTGCGGCCGATGCAGATGTGATCAACCTGATCGCCATGTTGTTCGAAAGCATCCTCGACGACCGTCATTTGCCGGATGCGCTCAAGGCCTTGATGGGGCGGCTGCAAATACCGATGGTGAAGGTGGCGGTGCTCGACAAGCGTTTATTCAGCCGCAGCAACCATCCGGCGCGACGCCTGCTTAATGAAATCGCCAGTGCCGCCCAGGGCTGGAGCGAGTGCGATGACCTCGAACGTGACAGCCTTTACGTACGCACGGAGCAGGTGGTGCAGCGCCTGTTGAACGATTTTGTCGACGACCCGGCGATATTTACCGAAGTGCTGGCCGACTTCCTGGCTTTCACCAGTGATGAGCGTCGTCGCAGTGAATTGCTGGAGCAGCGTACCCGCGATGTCGAAGAGGGGCGCGCCAGAACCCTGCTGGCCCGTCAGCGCGTCGAACAGGCGCTGAACCAGGCGCTGCTGGGCAAAGTGTTGCCGCAAAGCGTGGTGCTGTTTGCCCGGGATGCCTGGAGCAAAGTGTTGCTGTTGACCTGCCTCAAGCATTGCGATCAATCCACAAAGTGGCACGCCGATGTGCAAGTCATGGAGGATTTGATCTGGAGCGTCCAGCGTCATGAAGAGCCCGACGCCGGTACACGACTGTTGGCGCGGGTGCCGGGTTTGCTCAAATCCTTGCGCGAGGGTTTGAGTGGTTCGGCGTACGACCCTTTCGTCACCAGTGAGTTTTTCAGCGAGCTGGAAAGCCTGCATGTGCAATTGTTTGAGCGGCCCGAGCGCCCGCTCGCGGACGCGGCGGTCATGATCGAAGTGCTGGAAAGAATCGTATTGCCCAGCGCCGATGAAGGCCCTGTGGATAAGGGGCTGCCGCTGCCGGCAGACGATGCCGGAATGCGCCACGTCAATCAGCTGCACTCTGGCTGCTGGGTCGAGTTCCAGACCGATCCGGAAAACTCCCTGCGCTGCAAACTGGCGGCGATCATTGAAGCCTCCGGTCAATACATCTTCGTCAACCGCACCGGCATGAAGGTGCTGGAGCGCAGTCGTTCGTCCCTGGCGCGGGAATTTCGCCAGGGGGCGGCACGGGTCCTCGATGACACCTTGTTGTTTGATCGGGCGCTGGAGTCGGTCATCGGCCACCTGCGGCGTCTCAATCGCGGCAAGTGATCGCGTTCGGACGGGCTATCGCGGCATACTGGGCACTCACACGGTCGTCGTTGAAGGAGCCTGTATGCAGTTGGACCCCGCAAGCGGTTGGTGTCAGGACGTGCGTCTTTGCCCCTCGCCCAACTTCAATGCGCGCCCCACGGGCGAAATTTCCCTGCTGGTGATCCACAACATCAGCCTGCCGCCGGCGCAATTCGCCACGGGAAAGGTGCAGGAATTTTTCCAGAACCGACTGGATGTCACGGAGCACCCCTACTTTGAAGGGATTGCCGATCTGCGGGTGTCGGCGCATTTTCTGATCGAGCGTGACGGCACTGTCACCCAGTTTGTCTCTTGTCTTGAGCGCGCCTGGCACGCCGGCGTTTCGAGTTTCGAGGGGCGGGAGACCTGTAACGATTTTTCCGTGGGAATTGAACTCGAAGGCACGGATGATCTGCCGTTCACCGACGCCCAATATGACGCGTTGACGGCCCTGACCCGGCAACTGCAAAGCGCCTTCACGGCCATTACCACGCAGCGCATCTGCGGGCACAGTGACATCGCGCCCGGGCGCAAGACTGATCCGGGACCGGCGTTCGATTGGGCACGCTATCGTGCGGCCCTGGCAAAAGCCGCCATGGAAAAAGAGGAGTAACAATGAGTTTTCTGGTGCTGCTGTTGGCGGTCTGGATCGAGAAGTTCTCGGCCCTGCGCCACCGGGTACAACGCGACGGTTTTTGGTTGCGCGAGCTGGCCAGGATTGAGGTCAACGCGCGTCTGGTCAATCGGCCGTGGCTGATCCTGGCCATTTCGGTATTTTTGCCGGTGGCGTTGCTGGGGTTGCTGTTGATGGTGCTGCAGCCGGTGGCCTACGGTTTGCTGGTGTTACCGGTGCACCTGCTGGTGGTGATTTACAGTCTGGGTCGTGGCGATCTGCTCGCCGGTCTGGGGCCGTTTCGCGACGCCTGGCGTCGGGAAGACCTGCAAGCCGCGGCCCATGTCGCCAAACGCGATGTGGATATCTGCGCCGACAGTGGCGAACAACTGCTGGAACGGGTTGAAGGACATTTGCTGTGGGAGGCCTACCAGAGCTTTTTCGCGGTGATTTTCTGGTACTTCCTGTTGGGGCCGGTCGCGGCTCTGAGTTATCGATTGCTCGCGCTGGTTGAGGAGCATGGGAAAAACCCGGCCGTGGTCGAACGCGCGGCGCAACTGCGTCATGCCTTCGATTGGCTGCCGGTGCGCTTGCTGGCGGCAAGTTTTGCCTTGGTCGGCAACTTTGTCGCCGTCGGCCGGGTGATGTTGCACGAGTTGTTGAACTGGAACATCAGCGCCGCGCTATTGATCGAGAAGGCCGGGCTGGTGGCGGGTGAAATCCCGGCACCGGTGGTCGGGCCTGAAGGCATCAATAATCTTGACCGGATCTGGGAACTGCTGTTGCGGGCTGCAGTGCTCTGGTATGCCGGTTTCGCCTTGTGGACCGTTCTGGCCTGATTTCTTTATTAGCGGCCAAAAGATTGTCCGGGCGCAGCCAGAACCTCGGACAAACTTTTGCCGTTAACCTTAAGTTACAAAACCTCTCTTCGATTTACGCTATACAGAAATAGCGCCGGGTAGTGGCTATCTGCTGTCGGTCTGCGCCTGCCAATAAAAATAAGAAATCATGGGGAGACTTCCAGTGAAGAGCTTGCTCTATCCCGCTGTCGCACTGATGAACCGTCTGAGCTTTGGCATGAAGTTCAGTCTGATCAGCGTCCTGTTCCTGGTGCCGATGCTGGTGACCAACTTCTACCTGGTGCGTGACTCCTATCGCGAGTTCCAGGGTACCCGTACCGAACTGCAAAGCCTCGATCTGCTGGGCAGCAGCCTGGCGTTGCGGCGCGATCTGGAAACCCTCAACAACCTGGTGCAGATCAATGTCACCCTGGGCCAATCGGGCAAGGCGGGCAATGTCGAGTCGCAGATCAGCGCCCTGGAGCAAAGCCTTCTGACCCGTTTGCAAGGGCTGACCGCGATGAGCACGGACCCCGAGCAAATCGCGGTATTCGATACCAAGCGCGATGAAATGATCGCCGCCTTCAAGGCGCAACACAGCGAAACGTCCCTGCAAAGCAAAAGCGGAATGATTGGCAAGTTGCTCGGCAGTGCGCAGATTTTCAGCCAGATCGTCGCCAGTCAGGCCGGACTGAGCCGCGATTCCCAGAGCGACATGCGCCAACTGAGCGAACTCATCACCAATGTCACCCCGCCAGTGACTCAGCTTCTGGGTGAAGGCCGGGCGATGGGCTCCTTCTCGCTGGGCCAGGGGTTTCTCAATTCGGCGTCGAGTACCCGTTTCGATGAGCTATTGGCGCAGATCGAAAAGCTGCAAGGCGAGTATGGGCTGAAATTGCAGGACGCATTGGGTTCCAGTAGAGCGGCTCGGGAAACCCTGGCAGCCCTGGCCGATGGCAGCAGGGCGACGTTGAAAAAGGCCAGTGAACTGTTCGAAGAGCAAGTGGTAATGGCCGACACCCTGGATACGCCCTGGCAGGGTTTCTACGATCAGGTCACTGGCCTGATGGACCAGACGTATCAACTCAACGAAGCCACGCTGAAATTTCTCGGCGTGCAGTTGCAGCAGCGCCTGGATCAGAACCGCACGCACATGGTCTTGCAGGCAGTGGCGCTGTCGGTGGTGTTTGTGCTGATCTTCTACCTTTACGGCGGCTTCTACGCCTCGACCCGTACCACGCTCAAACGCCTTGGCGGGGTGATGGATAAAGTCGCGGCCGGCGACATGACGGTGACGTTCAGCGCCCACAGTCGCGATGAATTGGGCGAGTTGGGCGAGGTATTCAACGGCACCGTGAAAAAAATCCATGACCTGATTGAGCGCGTGGGGCAAACCGTCAGTGAGGTGGAACGCCAGGCCGGGCAAGTAGAAAACGTCTCGGCGCAAAGCAACCATGCCGTGGCCGGGCAACGGAGCCAGATCGAGCAAGTCGCCACGGCAATGAACCAGATGTCGGCCACGGCCCTCGAGGTCGCGCGCAGCGCCGCCGCGGCGGTCAGCAGCGCCCACAGTGTCAACGACGAAACCATCAGTGGGCGTGGGCTGGTCGAGTCCCAGCAAGGCAGCATCGCGGCACTGGCCAGCGAAATAGATCAGTCGGTGCTGGTGATCAATCAACTGGCCAGTGACAGCCAGTCCATCAGTCGCGTGCTGGAGGTGATCAAGAGCATCGCCGAACAAACCAACCTGTTGGCGCTCAATGCCGCCATCGAAGCGGCGCGGGCCGGCGAGCAGGGGCGTGGATTCGCCGTGGTGGCGGACGAGGTCCGGACACTGGCCAAGCGAACCCAGCAATCGACCGAAGAAATCGAACAGATGATCACCAGGCTCCACAGTGGGGTCGGCGCTGCCGTGAAGGCGATGGGTGTGAGTCATGAGATGGCCAATGGCACGGTAGGGCAGTCGGAAAAGGTCCAGCAGGCGCTGGAAAACATCCTCGGTGCCGTCGGTATGATCGTCGACCAGAACCAGCAGATCGCCGCAGCCGTGGAACAGCAAACGGCGGTGGCCCACGATATCGACCAGAACATTGTCGAAATCAATCGGGCCGGTGAGCGGACTGCTGAAGGTGCGCACCAGACCGAGGATGCCAGTCGAGTGTTGTCGGCTCAGGTGGTGGAACTCAAACAGCTGATTAGCGCATTCCGCGTCTAGATAGCAGCAGTCCGCCAGCTGTATAAACGCTTGCTTGCGATGATGGCGTGATGGCCGACGTTGATGCCGTCGGGCATCCCGCGTTCGCGAACAGGCTCCGTTTCAAAGGTTCTGTGTGTGGCTGAAAATTTTGTAATACCTTTCTCAAATTTCGTAAGAACCTTGCTGTTTTTCTCCATGTTCCTGTATTTCAACTTCAATGAACGGAGATTCATTTCAGTGCCCACACGGAGGAGGCCTTTCTATGCCTGTTGCAACCCTTGGAATCCAGGGACGCTGCGCCCATTGCCAGCGCACATCGCTGCTTGAGTCCTGGCAGATCAACGCCATTGCAATCAACGAAGCGTTCAGATGCACGCATTGCCGAAAAACCTTGCAACTGAACGACCCGAAACAAATCAAGCGCTTCAAGTCGCTTGATTCCCTGGCCATGTTGAAGGCGAGCCTGCTGGTGATGATTTGCACCGCTTTACTGGTGGCGCTGGTGCTGGAGTGGCTTGGCATGATCAGCGTTCTGGAACAGCTCAATTTCTCGCTGCTGGCGATTTTCGTCTACTTCATCGCCATGCGCTTTGCCCGTCAGCGTCAGCACATGACATTGATTCTTGAGGCCGCCAAGGCTCACGCCGACTGATTACCAGTTGAACAATTCACAGGCATTGGCCGTGCTGACCGCCGCCAATCGCTCAGGGCTGATCGCCATGATGCCGGCCAGTGCCGCGCAAATGGCGGGCAAGTGGGCCGGGCTGTTGCGTTGACCGGGGTACATGGCGGGTGCCATGTCCGGTGAGTCGGTTTCCAGGACCACTGATTCTAGCGGCAGCTCGGCGAGGACACGGTGCATGCGCAGCGCTTGGGGCCAGGTCGCGGCGCCGCCCAGGCCGAGCTTGTAACCGAGCTTGATGTATTCGCGCGCCTCTTCCTTGCTGCCGGCGAAGGCGTGGATGATGCCCGCGCGTGGCAGGCGAAACCGCTTGAGCGTGGCAATGACCGCCGCATGACTGCGTCGCACATGGATCAGTGCCGGCAGATTGAAATCCGCGGCCAGTTGCAGCTGTGCGTCGAACAACGCTTGCTGGCGTTCGCGGTCGAGGGTTTCGATGAAGTAATCCAGGCCAATCTCGCCCACTGCGCACAACTGTCGGTGACCGGCCAGACGGGTCAGCCACTCACCGAGTTCGCGTAAATCATCGGGCTGATGATCGTCCAGATACACGGGATGCAGGCCGAACGCGGCATGCAGGTCGGGATCGCTTAGCACCAGATCCCAGACGCGCTGCCAATTGCCCTGATATACCCCCAGCACCACCATCCGTCGTACCCCGAGGGCTCGGCTTTCGATCAGCAGCGCCTGACGATCCTTGTCGAAATCGGGAAAGTCCAGATGGGTGTGGCTGTCGATCAGCTCCACGGTTCAGTCCTGGCGGATACGCTGCTTGAAGGTGCGCGGGATGGCCTGCACGCCGGGTTGGTAATCGGACTGCTCGATGGCCGCCAGGGCCAGTGCGAGGGCCTTGTCGGCAATCAGCTGATGTTGCTGGGCCATGGCATTGACCGGCAGAGGCAGGAAATCCAGCAACTGAGTGTCGCCGAAAGTGCCGAGGCGCAACGGGCGGTTTTTCAGCGGGAAGTCGTGCAAGGCATCGAACACGCCCTGCAACAGCACATAGGACGTGGTCACCAGTGCTTCGGGTAAATGCCCTACACGCTGGAGTAATTCTTCCATCAGTTGTTTGCCGCATTCGCGGCTGAAGGATTCGCCCTGTTCGATCAGCACCTCGCCGTTGAAGTCCTTCAAGGCCTCTTTGAAACCGGCGGCACGTTCCTGGCTGATGCTCAGTTCGGGGCGGGCACCGATCAAGGCGATTTGCTTGGGCAACGGGTCCAGCAGGCTGCGGGTCAGTTGCAGGCTGGCTTCCCGGTCGTCGCTGATCACCGAGCAGAAGTGTTCAGGCTCCATGACACGGTCGATCGCGATGATAGGAATCCCCTTGGCTTGCAACTGGCGATAGCTGTCATCGCCCGGAGGCAGGCAACTGGCAACGATCAGGGCATCGCAGCGGCGGGCGCGGAACAGCTTCAGCAATTGGCGCTCGCTGTCCGGTGCGTCGTCGGAACTGGCGATCAGCAGCTGATAGCCGCGAGCGCGTGCGCCTTGTTCCAGCAGTTTGGCGATTCGCGCGTAACTGGGGTTTTCCAGATCCGGCAAAATGAACCCCAGGGTGCGGGTGTGCCGACTGCGCAGCCCGGCGGCCTGGGGATTGGGCGTGAAGCCATGTTGCTCGACGACTGCGCGTACACGTTCGACGGTAGCGCTACTGATGCGTTGCTGTTCGGCCTTGCCATTGATGACGTAGCTGGCGGTGGTAACAGACACACCGGCCAACTGGGCGATATCACTGAGTTTCAACCCGGGATTTCCTTGTTTTTTCGAGCTTGCCTCGACAATTTTGCCAATCCTAACCGATTCACGCAGGCGATCCCGCCTTCACGCAGCCGACAAGTTGGACTTCAAGGATGGGCCATTATCGAGTAACGTGCCAATCAATCTAGATTAAACGTTTCAGCAAGCGTATTTTCTACGTTATGGGCGCCTTAGGCCGGTTCTGCCACGAAACCGCTGAAGACTGTCACAGGACAAGCGCCTAAGCTGAATCAATCAAAACAATACCTGGTGCCAACAGGTGCCAAAAGGAGAAAGCATGCTCGAGCTCACCATAGAGCAGATATCCATGGGCCAGTCGGCTGTGGATAAGTCCGCAGCCTTGCAGTTGCTGGCCCGGCATCTGGTTACCGATGGTCTGGTTGCCGAGGGTTATCTCGCTGGCCTGCAGGCGCGTGAAGCCCAGGGCTCGACCTTTCTCGGTCAAGGTATCGCCATCCCCCACGGCACCCCGGAAACCCGCGATCAGGTATTCACCACGGGTGTGCGCCTGATGCAGTTTCCCGATGGCGTTGACTGGGGCGACGGGCAGATCGTCTACCTGGCCATTGGCATCGCCGCCAAGTCCGATGAACACCTGCGCCTGCTACAACTACTGACCCGCGCCCTCGGCGAGACCGATCTGGGCCAGGCCCTGCGCCGCGCCAGTTCCGCCGAGGCCCTGCTGAAACTGCTGCAAGGTGCGCCGCAAGAATTGGCGCTGGATGCGCAAATGATCGGCCTGGGTGTGGCAGCCGAAGATTTTGAAGAGCTGGTCTGGCGCGGTGCGCGTTTGTTGCGTCAGGCCGACTGCGTCAGCAACGGTTTCTCCGCCGTGTTGCAACAGGTCGAAGCACTGCCACTGGGCGATGGCCTGTGGTGGCTGCACAGTGAGCAAACAGTCAAGCGCCCCGGTCTGGCGTTCGTGACCCCGGACAAACCGCTGCGTTACCTCGGTCAGCCGCTGAACGGGTTGTTCTGCCTGGCCAGCCTGGGTGAGGCCCATCAAGCGTTGCTGGAACGACTGTGCGCGTTATTGATTGAAGGCCGCGGCCATGAATTGGGCCGTGCCACCAGCTGCCGCGCGGTGCTTGAAGTGCTCGGCGGTGAATTGCCGGCGGACTGGCCGAGTACGCGGATCGCGCTGGCCAATGCCCACGGTTTGCATGCGCGGCCGGCGAAAATCCTCGCGCAACTGGCAAAGAGTTTTGAAGGTGAAATTCGCATCCGCATCGTCGATGGTCAGGACAGCGCGGTGTCGGTCAAGAGCCTCAGCAAGCTGCTCAGCCTCGGCGCCCGTCGTGGTCAGGTGCTGGAAATCATCGCCGAGCCGAGCATCGCCGCCGATGCGCTGCCTGCGTTGTTGGCTGCCATCGAAGAAGGCCTCGGTGAAGAAATCGAGCCGCTGCCGCCCGTCAGCCAACCGCGTGAAGAAATTGTCGAGGCGGCCCAGGTACTGCTCGCCCCGGCGTCCGGTAGCGTGATTCAGGCCATCGCCGCCGCGCCGGGAATCGCCATCGGCCCGGCGCATATTCAAGTGCTGCAAGCCATCGAGTACCCGCTGCGCGGTGAGTCCGCCGCCATCGAACGCGATCGGCTCAAGCAGGCGCTGGCGGATGTGCGGCGCGACATCGGTGGTTTGATCGAACGCAGCAAGGCCAAGGCCATTCGCGAGATTTTCGTCACCCACCAGGAAATGCTCGACGACCCGGAATTGACCGATGAAGTCGACACCCGTCTCAAGCAGGGCGAAAGCGCGGAAGCGGCCTGGATGTCGGTGGTCGAAGCGGCGGCCCGGCAACAGGAAGCGCTGCAGGACGCCTTGCTTGCCGAACGCGCTGCCGATTTGCGCGATATCGGTCGTCGGGTGTTGGCGACGCTCTGCGGGATCGAAACCCCGAGTGAACCCGAGCAACCCTACATTCTGGTGATGGACGAAGTCGGTCCATCCGACGTTGCGCGTCTGGACCCGACTCGCGTGGCCGGCATCCTCACCGCCCGCGGCGGCGCTACTGCCCACAGTGCGATCGTGGCCCGAGCGCTCGGTATTCCGGCGTTGGTCGGTGCCGGTCCGGCCGTGTTGCTGCTGGCGCCGGGCACGCCGTTGCTGATCGATGGCCAACGCGGTCGCCTGCACGTGGATGCCGATGCCGCAACGCTGCAACGGGCCACTGACGAACGCGACACCCGTGAACAACGATTGAAGGTGGCCGCTGAACAGCGCCATCAACCCGCCTTGACCCGCGACGGCCATGCGGTCGAAGTGTTCGCCAACATCGGTGAAAGCGCTGGCGTGACCGGTGCGGTGGAGCAGGGGGCCGAAGGCATTGGCCTGTTGCGCACCGAACTGATTTTCATGGCTCACCCGCAAGCGCCGGACGAGGCGACCCAGGAGGTCGAATACCGGCGTGTCCTCGATGGCCTGATGGGTCGCCCCCTGGTGGTGCGCACCCTTGATGTCGGCGGCGACAAACCGCTGCCCTATTGGCCGATCGCCAAGGAAGAAAATCCGTTCCTTGGGGTACGTGGCATTCGCCTGACCTTGCAACGGCCACACATCATGGAAACGCAGTTGCGCGCCTTGCTGCGCGCGGCTGACAACCGTCCGCTGCGGATCATGTTCCCGATGGTCGGCAGCGTCGATGAGTGGCGCCAGGCCCGGGACATGACCGAACGCCTGCGTCTGGAAATCCCGGTCGCGGACCTGCAACTGGGGATCATGATCGAAGTGCCGTCGGCGGCATTGCTGGCGCCGGTGTTGGCCAAAGAGGTGGACTTCTTCAGCGTCGGCACCAACGACCTGACGCAATACACCCTGGCCATCGACCGTGGTCATCCGACCTTGTCGGCCCAGGCCGATGGCCTGCATCCGGCGGTATTGCAACTGATCGACATCACCGTGCGCGCCGCCCATGCCCATGGCAAGTGGGTCGGTGTCTGCGGTGAACTGGCGGCCGACCCGCTGGCGGTGCCGGTGCTGGTCGGGCTCGGTGTGGACGAGTTGAGCGTGTCGGGGCGCAGCATTCCCGAGGTCAAGGCGCGAATCCGTGAACTCAGCCTGAGCCAGACCCAAACCCTTGCCCAAGCGGCGCTCGCCGTGGGCAGCGCCAACGAAGTGCGCGCATTAGTGGAGGCCCTGTAATGGCCAGGATTTTAACCTTGACCCTCAACCCGGCGCTGGACCTCACCGTCCAGTTGCCGCGCCTGGAGCCGGGTCAGGTCAATCGCAGTGACGTCATGCACACCCATGCCGCCGGCAAAGGGTTGAACGTGGCGCAGGTATTGGCGGACCTCGGGCATCAACTGACGGTCAGCGGATTTCTCGGTGAAGACAATCTGCAAGCGTTCGAAACCCTGTTCGCCAAACGGAATTTTGTCGATGGGTTTATCCGCGTGCCGGGGGAGACCCGCAGCAATATCAAACTGGCGGAAAGCGATGGTCGCATCACCGACATCAATGGCCCGGGGCCGCAGGTCAGCGCAACGGCACAGCAGGCCTTGCT
>Ga0302171_10000160_pt1 | contig 14321 bp, 3 predicted proteins | sample I_Fen_N2_2_FD_193495 | JGI IMG/M metagenome (GOLD analysis project Ga0302171, IMG submission 193495) | Peat permafrost microbial communities from Stordalen Mire near Abisko, Sweden - I_Fen_N2_2 | ecosystem: Environmental > Terrestrial > Soil > Wetlands > Permafrost | place: Sweden: Abisko... | reverse complement strand
CTGAAGCTTGGCAAACAACTCATCCACCGTCCGCAGGCTCAGCAGCCGGCTATGGAAGCGGATCAACGCCATCTGGATCTGCGCTTCCTGGTCGGCCATGCGTCGATCGAAATCGACTTGCGGCCCGTTGTTGCAAAGGCTCAACGAGCTGAACACGCCACAGGGGTCATGCAGGATAAAGGTGGCGCCAGAGCAGATTCGGTGTTGACTGGAACGGCGAAAAAACTCGCGGCTCTTTTCACAAGGAGCGCGCTGCAACGCATCACTCCAGGAAAAGGGCGCGCAACTTTTAAACGCGTGATGAATGATCGGATCGATCAAATGATAGCGGGCTTCCTTATAAGCTTTCAGCCAGGGCAAGGGGTAGTTTGAAACAATAAGGGGCGCCGCCTCGCGATTGCGGGGAACGGCAAAGTAGGCATAACTTAGCCCTTGCAGCTCCCCCAGCAGCGCTTCAAGTTCAGATTGTAAACAGACGTTTGACTGATCTTCGTCGGCCGTGACGAAATCAGCGCATTTGAATTGACTATCCATGTCATGAGCTCGTTATCCATCAGGATTAACGCGACTGTGGGCAAAGTTCGAAGACAATGCAAGATTTTTATTATGCGTGAAGACGAGTGCAAGGCGTTGGCATATAGAATGGTTAATTCTGGTGCAGCCGACAGGCGGTATTCGACTAAGGCCTAATATAAGTCGAGGACTAACTAGATGGCTTGTTAGGACGGAGTTGACGTAATCAGTGTCTTTAACTGGCTCGTTACTTGAGATTGAAAACAGCGGAATGAATCGAAAATTCGACCATTTCTGCTCTGCGGCGCCGATTTTTTGCTGAATAGCTCTGGTCAGGGCTCAATACTGCAGTTCACGACTGCCTCTATTGCTTCGGGCAGATCCTGGGATCGTGGCCCGGCCATGTCTGTGACATGTGTACGGGGCGATGAGGCAGAAGCCCTGAGCCAGACATCCGTGCCGGTGTAGGTCATTGACACGGGGGGCTTGACTGCCGGCTTGTCCTACTCTGGCTCAAGGGACAAGTGTGACTGGCGTGCCGTTACAGCTTCTAGTCGATGCAGTGCGTGACGTCATGCTGGGCAGCGGGTTATGCACGACGATGAAACAACCACGTCTTTGCCTCGAGCTCGAAGAAAACTCACCATTGTGATGTTTGGGCCGGCGCTACCCCGCGAACTCCGCGAAACAGCGATCCTTGCTTACGTCTTCACGCGTCGCAGACGCAGGCCTTACTTTATATCCAAGTGCTTGACGACGGCGATAACGAAGTTTGCGATTAATCGTGAGTACTGTCGTGCCGTTGATGAGGCGGGGACGCGCGGCGGCCTACAGGCTGATGTGAACGTGTAAAGCGGGGGGTGTGTTGTAAGTGTCGTTATCTTAATAGTTGTATTCTTCGTTTAAATATCATAATGGCTGCCAAGAAATAGACTCTCATTTGATCGGTCTTGATTGGTGTTTTCTGGTTTAGAGCGCGATGCCATATGTCTGCGGTGTGCTAAAAAACAGGCCGAGAGCAAGTTGATTCTGGCGCGATTTCGAGGCTTTTCTTGTATCAGTTATTGCGTTGTAATGATATTTTTTTAGCGCGGGCTTTCTGAGTTGTTAAGTTAATGAGGTGTCCGGTCTTGATGTAAGGTCCGTGGATAAAGCCTTAAGTGGAGATGTTCGGGCTGAGGGTGGCCACGCTCAGGAAGCGTCAAGCTTGCAATATTAGGTGAATATAAACTTTTCATTGCTCTCTTGGCTTGTCGTGTGTTGCTTATATGTGCCGTACCGCAGGATTTAAGTGTCTTGATGGACGTGCTGCTGCCAGTTGCTGAGGGGAAGCTCAGCTCTAGAATTATTGTTAGGGATAAACATGTTTTTAGCCTCGCCTTACACCAAGATTTTTTGGAATGAGTATGTTCTTAGTCCGCAATCGTGTGAATACAATCTAGTCTTGGATCAAGATATCGAAGGCGATCTGGATGTCGATAGATTGCGTCTGGCTGTAGAGAACATGGTCAAGGACTATATTCTATTCAGTCATGTGCTCGACGATGAAGATGATCAGCTCAGGTGGGTAAAGGCGGGTACTGGCAGCACACTTGAGATCCTTGATTCGACGAGTGATCTTGCTTCAGTGGTCCGTGTTCCATTTGACCTGCGTCAGGGACCGCTCTGTCGTTTCTATCTGATCAAGCTGGCTGACAGGCATTTCAATTTTATTGTTGTTGTGCATCATGTGCTGCTGGATGGCCTGTCTGGTGAAGAGTTTTATGGTGCCGTATCTAAATATTACAATGAGGGGGCGCAAAATATTTCGCCGGTGAGCGAGGTCAGCAGTCTCATTGATTTATATGCAAGCTATGAAGCGGATGTGGATCAGCTAAAGCACAGATTTGACTCGGTGGGGTTTTGGAGAGATTTGCTTTCAGACTATCCTCGTCGTGTCGATTTGCCCTATATGCCACTTAATGAACAGTGGCGAAATGAGTTCGGTGAGGTGCGATTTAATATCTCGACTGATGAGTGGCGGACTTTAAAGTCAAGTGTTAAGTATGCCAGCCCCTTTCTCGTATTCAAGGCGGTGTGGGCAATGTTGATTGCTCGGCACACAGGCGTGCAAAAAGTTTGCATCGGTTATCCCGTTGCGGCAGAAGGGGGGGTAGGGATGTATTATGGCGCGCAAGTGAATACCGCCATTTTCCCATTGACGCTATTACCGGACTCTACTTTTTCCAGCGTGTACCATTCGACTTTGAAGTATACGAAGAGCCTAAAGATTTCAGGGAAGCTGCGGCACTCAAAACTACCGGTGTATGACCTGCTGAGTGATGGCCCGGTGAGGGAGTTGAATGTTAATTTTTCCCAAGGCTTTCTGAAAGATTTGCCGCTGACTTTTGACGGCTGTGAAACAAGTGTTAATCACCGTTTCAATAATGATCTGGCAGGTTCTGAACTGCTGCTGGAATATCAGAGTTCCGAGAAAGGTTTTGAGTTTCGTGTCAAGTACAAGGCGCAACTGTTTAATGATGTTCAGATGCTTGAGCTCGCAGAGCAGTATCAAGATTTATTGCGCTCGGCATTAGCGGAGCCGGAACGCCAACTCTCTACGTTGCCGTACTTGTCAGCTCAACAGGAGCAGCGTTTGAAGTCTCAGTGGCTCAGTCGTGATGATGTGCCTGGGAGGCAAGAGGCAACGCTGCTCACCGGATTTGAACGGAATGCTCGGTGCTTTCCCAAGCGCATGGCGCTTATCGATACACAGGGAGAGCTTAGCTATGAGGAACTTTCGAATCGTAGTACTCGACTAGCGTATCGGTTGCGTGAAGAGTATTTACGTATCCGGGGCGTAGAAATGCCGACTGATACGTTGATTCCCCTGTATCTGCAACGTGGTGCGAATTCAGTTGTGGCCATGCTTGCAATCATGAAGGCGGGTGCGGCCTATGTTCCTTTAGAACTTTACACCCCCGCCAAAAGGCTGGCGTATATTTTGAGCGATGTGAACAGTCCTATCGTATTGACTGAGACTGGCCTGCTGGACGCCGTGCAGGAAAGTTCGATGGATAGTCACTGTGTGTTGATTGATCTTGAGGATGAACGAGCATCCGAAGCGCGCTCTGTAACACTTCCCGAGGTACGTGGCGAACAACTTGCCTATGTTATTTATACCTCCGGTACAACCGGGAAGCCAAAAGGCACTCTGTGTGAACACCGTGGCGCGGCGAACATGGTCTTGGGGCATACTCAAAGGCTATTAAGTCGCGAGCATGATGTTCTGAACTGTCTGCAATTTGCGACCTTGGCCTTTGATGCGCATGTGTTTGAAGTATTTATCGCTTTGAGTAATGGACATCGCCTGTGTGTTGTCAGTGAACCTCAGCGTTTTGATCTTGAACTGCTGCTCGAACAAATGAGAGAGTGGCATATTAATTTCTGCTTCCTGCCTCCCGTTCTGTTGAGAACGTTCCCTCGGTTACCGGACTCACTGCGTTACATTGCGGTGGGTGGAGAGTCGACGCCGCAGGATGTACTTGATCACTATTTAGCGACTGGTTTACAGGTTGCTAATATGTACGGGCCCACAGAGGCATCCGTAAGTGTTAGCGTCAACCTGTATCAAAACAATGGCGGGCGTAATATTGGTTTGAGCATTGCGAACATGCGGTGCTATGTGGTCGACGAATATTTAAATCTACTGCCACTTGGGGTGGAAGGAGAACTTTGTCTTGCGGGTATCGGCTTGGCACGTGGTTATCTAAATCAACCCGATTTGACCGCGTTGGCGTTTGTCGAGAATCCGTTTAGCCAGGATATAAACTATCGACGCCTGTACCGGACGGGTGATCGTGTAAGGCGTTTGGCTGATGGCAGCTTGGAATACTGTGGTCGTGGCGACCAACAGGTAAAAGTTCACGGTTTCCGTATTGAGTTGGGTGAGATTGAGGCGGTGATTCGTGCTTTGCCCGGAGTGCTCGAAGCGCTGGTTAGTGTTCGTAAGGAGCCTTCGCCGCATCTTGTGGCTTGGTTTGTGCCAGCTCCGAATAGTGATCTGACGACGGAGCAACTTTATAAACTGATGAGTGCTCAGCTGCCGCCCCACATGTTGCCGGTGGCCATGAAAGCGATTTCGAGCGTGCCCCTGACGGTGAGTCGAAAAGTAGACTATCGGGCACTACCCGAGCCCGACATGATTAATCAGAGCGTCCCTTTTCGGGCACCATGCAATACACGGGAAAGCGAACTGTTGGCGCTGTTCAACCGGATGCTTGGTAGTAATGCAGGTGTCGACGATCACTTCTTTCGTCTCGGCGGTAACTCAATTTTAGCGATCAGATTTTGCCATGAAATTTATAAAGCTTTCGCCATAAAAATATCTGCACTGACACTGAATCAGCATCCAACAGTGGCGTTGCTGGGACAATACATTACCCAGCACGAGAAGGATCAAGAGCAGACTCTGCGCGGTGCAACGGTCAGTCTGAGCGGACGCAGCGAGGCATTATTGTCCTTCCAGCAATCACGTTTGTGGTTTATGGAAAATCTATCGGCTGGTGCTACGCATTACTTGTCGCCGGTGTTGTTGCAGCTTGCTGCCGACGTGGACTGTGATACTTACATCAAAAGTGTACAAGCAGTTGTAACGCGTCATCAGGTGTTGCGGAGCTTCATTCGTCAGAATGAAAGAGGCGAAGCATATCAATGTGTCACTGAGCAGGTATTACCGGTTCCTATATTCTCGGTGACAGAAGCTGAGGTCGCGACGTGCCTGCAAGAAGAGTTACAGCGGCCTTTTGATCTGTCGCGCGAGCTGCCAGTTCGAGCAATGATTTATCGTTACCAGAACGAGGCAGGGGACGAGTTAACAGCGAGTCTCTTGGTGTTCCATCATATTGCGTTCGATGGCTGGTCAATGGATGTGCTGATAAAAGAGTTAGCGGCATTCTATGATTACTTTCAAGGGAGAACAGAGCATCCCCCTGCACCGCTTGATGCGCAATATCTCGATTATGCCGTTTGGCAGCGCGAACAGCCTGACGCTAAGTACGAGGCTGAAGCGTTGGAGTTCTGGCGTCATGCGCTGGATGGCTACCAGCAACTTGATATTGCATCGGATTATATTCGTCCCACGACGTTTGACGTGCGCGGTAGCAACCATGAAGTTGCCTTGTCGGTGTCATTGGTGAAATCACTCAATGCATTGGCCCGTAAAGAGGGTGTCACGATGCACGCGGTGTTGTTAGCCGGGTTTACCCTGTTATTGGCACGCTACACCGGAGAAGATGACATTGTGGTCGGGACGCCGCTGTCCAACCGAGGTGAGGTGGAGCTGGAAAGCCTGATTGGTTTTTTTGTTAACACCTTGCCGATGCGCAATCAGGTACCTGCCGAGCGTTCTGTCCGCGAGTTTATCCGTCAGGTTGCTACCAATACTTTGCAGGTGCAGCAGCATCAGAGCGTCCCTCTTGAGCAATTGGTGGATTGCTTGCGGGTGCAACGTGACTTTTCACGCCATCCCCTGTTCCAGGTGATGTTTGCCATGGAAAGTGATGTCGGCACGGATCATCCGAATTGGCTCTCAGTGGTGGATCTGAGTGCCTATGAGAATACTGCCAAATTTGATTTGACCCTGATGTTAAGGCCCGATGCAGATCAGATTTTTGCTCGATTCAATTTTGCTACTGCACTTTTCAAAGAGGACTCAATCAAGCGGTTATCCGGTTACTTTATTGATGTCCTGCAACAGATGGTTCAAGACCCTGAGCAGCCTCTGAAAAGCATTAGCCTGAGCACTCAGCCAGCACGTCCAATGCCTCATGAACAGCAGTTTGAATATGCTTTCGAGCGGACTCTGCAGTTTGATTTTATACAGTACGCGCAGCAACATCCGCAGGCCGTCGCGGTAATTGATGAACTCGGTGAAATGACCTACGGCGAGTTGTACTTGGCTGCGCTGACCCTGTCGACACAGCTGCGATTGAACTGTGACGTGACGGGTGAGGCAATAGCAATATTGGCAGATAAGGGGCGTCAACAACCTGTCGCGATGTTAGCGGTACTGATGTGTGGCAAGGCCTTTTTGCCAATGGATAAAGGGTGGCCGGTGCAGCGTCGTCTAGGTGTAATGGCGCAGGCAAGTATCAATACCCTTTTGAGCAACGAGCCATGGAAAGCGCCAGGTATCAATGTCATCGAAATAGATGCCACCGGTAAGGCCCCCGCATTCCCATTGCCGACATTGCTTCTATCAGCTGTTGATGTTGCACCCGAGAGTCTGGCCTACATCATATTTACCTCCGGATCGACCGGCACGCCAAAAGGTGTGGCCATCGAGCACCGCAGCACGGTGAACATGCTTGAAGGCATGCAACGTTTTTTTGCTATCGATGAAAGTGACCGCAGCCTGGCGCTCAGCGCAATGAGTTTTGATCTGGCGATTTTTGACATCTTCAGCCCACTTTCAGTAGGCGGTGCGGTGGTTATGCCGTCCGAGTGTGACCGGGTTAATCCGCAGGCCTGGTACCAACTGATCATCACTCATCGCGTCACGATGTGGCTAAGTGCGCCGGCTTTGCTGGAGCTGTTGTTGGATTACATCAGTAATGCTGGATTTGTTTCAGCCCCTGAGCCAGCTTTGCGCGCGATTATGGTGGGCGGTGATTGGATTGCCACGTCGTTGCCGGAGCGTTTCCGGCAATGGGCTCCAGACAGTCGTTTTTGCAGCGTAGGTGGCGCAACGGAAGGGGCGATTTTTTCCACGATTTATGAAGTACCACAGGAAAAAGTGCTTTCGGTCAGCATTCCCTACGGCAAGCCTTTGCCACACGAGCGCTTCTATATTCTGGATGCTTGGTTACGACCGCTGCCTATCGGTGTAAAGGGCGAAATGTACATTGCGGGTGAGGGGCTGGCACGTGGTTACTATGCAGATGAGCAACGTACCGCCGACAGTTTTTTCTGGCATGAGCAATTACAGACGCGCGTCTACCGTACCGGTGATGCCGGCCGCTTCCTGAGTGACGGCAACATAGAGTTCATGGGGCGTATCGACCAGCAGATCAAAATCAACGGCTATCGAATCGAGTTAGGCGAAATTGAAAATGTCACGCTGTCTTATCCTGAAGTCAGCGCCTGTTGTGTGGTGCTGATTCAACATGCTCAGCCTTATCTGGCCGCCTACCTGATCGCGGCTAAACCGCTGGAAATGGCGGCGCTACGCCAGTATCTCTGTGCTGAGTTGCCCCAGTATATGGTGCCCAAGGCGTTTATCCAGCTGGACAGCATGCCGTTGACAGAGAACGGCAAGATTGCCAGGAAGTTGCTGCCGCCACCAAAGAGTGAACAACGCACACTGGTCGATGCCGAGAATGATCTCGAGCATGAGTGCAGCGCGATTTGGCGCGAGTTGCTGAAGCAGGAGCGGATCAGCGTTGAAGATAACTTCTTCTCTCTGGGCGGCAACTCTATTCTTGCAATCCAGGTCTGTTATCAGCTCAGCCGTAAACTGCAAAGAGATATAACCCTGAGCGAGTTGGGGCAGTATCCAACAATCCGCACCTTATGCCATTACCTGAAGTTTAGTGGCGATGAGTCCGGACCTTTAGTGATTCCTGCATTGCATCGTGACGCTTTTCCACTTTCGTTCTCTCAGATGCAGTTGTGGTTTATCGAGAACCTGAACGGTGGTAGCAACTTGTACCACGTGCCGATGCTGTTCCAATTAAGTAGTGATATTAGCCTCCCTGCATACTGTCAGAGCCTGAAGGCCATCGTCGCCCGTCATCACGTGCTCCGCAGTATCATTAGGCAGCAGCAAGCTACTACGGCTGTCTCACAACTGACAGCCCAAGAACTGCAAATACATGAGTTGCAGCTTGATGCCGAGTGCTGGCAACAACAACTGTGCAGCGACATTGATCGTCCCTTCAAACTGGACTGGGAAATTCCGATCAGGGCCATACTTTATGAGGTGCGTCAGCCTAATGGCAGCGTAGTTTTATACAGTCTGATAGTTGTGCACCATCTGGCGTTTGATGGTTGGTCACAGAATCTGTTTATGCAAGAGTTAGTGTGCTTGTATGACGCTCATCGACGCGGGCAAACATCCACATTGCCGGACCCGGCTCTACAATATGGTGATTATGCGTTTTGGCAGCATGAGTACCTTGCTTCACAGCAGGTGCCCGAGCTGAGAGCCTTTTGGAAGCAACAGCTGCAGGGGTGGCAAATGCTGGAAATGCCACTCGACTTTGTCAGGCCTGCTCAATTTGACCACCGTGGGAATAATCACAGTATCGTGCTGCCTGAAGCGATCGTAGCCTCTGCCGCCAGCTTTATTCAGCGTGAGGGTGTTACCCCTTTTGCACTTTATCTATCGGCATTCAATTTGTTGTTGAGCTTTTTTAGTGGCCAGCAAGATATTTTGGTAGGTACACCGGTAGCCAACAGACCGACAGCGGAAACCCGCTCAGTAATAGGGTTCTTTGTTAATACTCTGCCATTGCGCACACAGATCAACGACGAGCTCTCACTCTCTGATTATGTACGTGAGGTTTTTAACTCTTCACTTCAAGCGCAAAAGTATCAGGGACTGCCGCTGGAACAGCTGATTGATGTGTTGCAGGTGCCGCGTGATCTTTCACGGCATCCACTGTTCCAAGTACTGTTTGTGCTGGAAGACGTCGGGCAGAACACGGTGCTGCCCGACTGGTTACGACCACAGAATTTACTTGAGCAATATCAGGCTGCAAAATTTGACCTGACACTCAACATTCACGCGCAAGGTGACTGCGTGCAGGCAGTATTCAACTATGCAAGTGCGTTGTTTACTCCTGAAACGATGGTTTGTCTTTCGCAGTATTATCTAAATATTCTTGAGCAAATTATCGGACAGGGTTCCCTGCGAATTAACCAGTTGGCACTTGTTTCAGGAACAGAGATCGCTCGTCAACGCGAGGCTTGGCAATCCACCCCACCTGCGTATGACTTCGAACGGGCGATTCATCAGGATTTCATCCGCCAGGCTCAGCAGCAACCCCAGTCCATTGCCATTGTGGACAGCCTTGGGGAGCTGACATACGGCGCGTTGTACGAGGCTGCACTGACCCTGTCCTTGCAGTTGCGTGAGCAGGTGGACATGAGCGCTGAGACCATTGCGGTGATGGTCGATAAAGGGCGGGCGCAAATCATTTCGGTGCTGGCAATCGTCATGTCTGGTAAAGCCTATCTGCCGCTGGACAGTTCCTGGCCGGAAGGTCGCCGCCAGGAGATTCTCGGCCAGTCGCGAACCCGAGTAGTGATCAGCAGCAGGTCTTGGTATGAGGAGCCGCAGGCAAGATTGTTGTTGATTGATCCGTATGGTTCGGTTGCCTCACTTGCTCCAGCAATGCCAGGTGAACCTGTGCTCCCAGCAGCGTCCGAGTTGGCCTACGTTATCTTTACGTCCGGTTCCACCGGTGTGCCCAAGGGGGTTGCCATCGAACACCGTGGTGCGGTGAACAGTGTTGTTGATACCGTCCTTCAACTTGGCCTAAATGCTCAAGACCGTGGTCTGTCACTCAGTGCATTGAGTTTTGATGTTTCGGCATTTGATATTTTTGGTCTGCTGTCGGTGGGTGGCACCATGGTGATGCCATCGGAAGTAGAGCGTTATCAGCCGGATGCTTGGTATCGCTTGATGGTGGCTCACGGTGTGACGTTCTGGAACTCCGCGCCTTCGGTCATGGCATTACTGATGGAGCATTTGGAGTCCGGCAATGTGGGGGAGGAGTGCTTGCCTACGTTGCGCACGGCGGTGTTGGTAGGGGAGGTGATTGCCAAACAGTTACCCGCACGCATTCGGCTACGGAGCCGTGAGTGCCGAGTAGTGAGTGCCGGCGGAGCAACAGAAAGTTCTATTTGGTCGATTCTGTACGATGTTCCGTATGCGCCGATAATCACTCCGAGCGTGCCGTACGGCAAAGCCATGGCACACCAGCGCTTTTATGTGCTCGACAGCAACATGCGACTGTTGCCGCCATGCCTGCCAGGCGAGCAGTACATCGGTGGTGCGGGGGTTGCCAGGGGATATTTCCTTAATGAATCAGTGACCCGCGAGAGGTTCATCTATCACCCGGAGCTGGGTGAACGGCTTTACCGGACCGGAGATGCTGGTCGTTATCTGCCTGATGGGAATCTGGAGTTCATGGGGCGCTTGGATTTTCAGGTAAAGATCAACGGTTACCGGGTTGAACTGGGAGAAGTGGAGGCGCAGGCGTTGGCATTTGGCCCGATAAAGTCCTGTTGCGTCGTGGTCTGTAAAGATGCGGTGCAGGAGCGCTTGGCACTGTACTACGTCAGTGACGAGTCATTGGTGGAGTCTCAGTTGTTGGAGTTCATGAGTCAGCGTTTACCGCTGTATATGATTCCAACCGCCTTAACACAATTGCCTGCCTTACCTTACAACTCCAGCGGTAAGGTAGACCGAAATTTATTGCCTGCTCCCCGTGAAAGCGAACATAAGCATTACGTGGCCCCAAGTACCGAACTTGAACAAAAACTGTGTGGGCTATGGCAGGAAACACTGAAGTGTGACCAGGTTGGAATGACGGATGATTTCTTCAGCCTGGGAGGCACGTCGATCATGGCAATCTCGGTGTGTATGAAGTTGTCGGAGGTGCTGAAAACCTCAGTGCCCGTTATTAAGTTGTTCCAGTGCCGTACGTTGAAAAAGTTGTTGGCGGCGAGTGAAAACAGCCTTGTGATACCGCTGAATCCGGCGCAGAGCGGGGCGCCAGTATTATGGATGATTCATCCGGCACTGGTGGGGGCCGAAGTCTTCTATCCCCTGGCACAGAAGTGGAAGGGCCGAGTGAGCTGTTACGGCGTAGATAACTTCAACCTTTCTCACCAGCCGTCGATCAGCTCATTAGGGGGATTGGCCGACCGTTATCTCGACGAAATGATCGCTAATGGATTGCCAATGGATGGTGCAAGGGTGCATATCCTCGGTTGGTCGTTGGGTGGATTAATTGCTTTGGAGATAGCAGCCAGATTGGAGCAGCGAGGCATAACATCTGTTTCGCTCTATCTGCTCGACACGTTTTATCAGCAGACCACGACAGGCGTCTCGCTTGCTGAGCTCCTTCCCGTGCTAGGTATCACGGGAGCCGCAGCTGAGCGTGCTCAGAGGATCGCGGAGGTGGAAGACAAACTGTCGAGCGGGCAGTTGAGCCTCAAGTTGCAGAGTACGAGAGTGACGCTGTTCAAGGCGATGCAGAAGAATCCGCAGTTATCGGATTCAGTGATAGAGCCCTTTGTTGCAGTTCCTGATAACGGGCTAGGGGCTGCATGCTCGCAGCTCGCAGTCATTCCGCTTGCGTGCCACCATCACAATATCTTGGACTGCGAAGAAGAAATCATCAGTGCTATGAGTGAACTGCTGATGTAAGAGAGAACTACGGCGGCGTTTGACTAGAACGCCGCCTTTTCTGGGGAAAAAGATTGTGTGAGAAAATGCTTGGACTGTTTCCAATTGAATTGTCGCCGTGTTTTTTTGCGACAGCGATTAGTTTGAAATGCTATGAAATAGACAAGGCTCTCGTCGACAGACGCAAGTTATTTCACAGCTGTCCTGCGCTTCCTGAGGATATTCAGAACAGTGTGGAGTCGAGAAAAATCGAGTACTTGGCCGGCCGTTATTGTGCAGGCCAAGCGCTTGGGCAGTTGGGAGCATTTACGTCAATTATTGGGCGTAATGACGATGGCTCCCCGCATTGGCCTATGGGGACGTTGGGCAGTTTGTCTCACACCAGCGATCGAGTAATTGCTTGCGTAGCGTATCAGTCTGAATGGATAGGGCTGGGAATAGACGTCGAAAGGATAATAGAAAAACCAATGCTTCAGCCGTTAGAGAGTCTTGTATTTACGATCGCGGATAAATTGCAAATTGATCAGGTGAAGCTCCCATTGCTGGAAGCGGCTACGCTGGTTTTTTCTGCTAAAGAGTCTTTTTTTAAATTTATCTATCCGCAAACACATGCCCTTCTTGATTTCAGAGATGTGTCTTTGTTAGAGATAAAAGATGGGGAGTTCGTCATAGGGATTAATAAAGATCTGGGTATTAAATGGCGAAAGGGGAACCAGGTTCTGGGGAGGTATCTGTTTGAGTCAAATAACGTAATTACGTTAATCGCTGAGGGTAAACCCTGAATAATTTAACTGGAGCTTGAACAGTCATTTGCTCTGGAGTGTCAGGACTAACCTGATTGCCGTCGCGAAAGGCAGATGCGCGGTCCTTCGCACTTCTCGTTCCAGTTCCTCAACCCAATCTCCATCATCGGGAAACGCCTCGGCATATTCGGCAAAAACTTCCATGGCCTGGATATAACCGTAGAGCTCTGATCGACGAATCTAATTCAGGGGTGAGCACCAGAAAGGAGTCGGTTCTTTCGATATCGGACTTGATTAGCCTCCCTGGCGGGTATGCACCGCATTGGTCCTTGGCCTTGTCGCGTGTTCCATCAGTCCAGCGACAGGCAGAGCCCTGGCACTGCGACCTAGTTCAGCTATCTGTGCACCCAGTTGTTCGGCGCTCCCAACCACCTGGCTAATGTCCTGCCCACGGCCCTGGCTTCGGCGCGCGGCTAGCGCTGCTGTACCCTTTGCTGGCGCCCATGGGCCGCACCTGTGCGGTGCGTGACATGATGAACCTGGAGCACGACGAACAGCCGCTGTTCGTCAGCGGCGACGATCCCGGATAGCCGGATGAGCTGCCCCATGACTCCTGGGTGATCATTGCGCCCAAGGATCGGCGGTTGCTCGACAACACCTCGCTGGAGAATCATTCGCCGGTGTTCGAAGGGCAGTTCAATGACAACCCCTGCCTGGTGTTGCAGTTGCCGTCAGCGCGTGGCAGGCGCGTGGGGCGGGCCGTACGTTGGGGGACCCGCTGAATTTCTCGCGCCAGCAAGGCCCGCACATCGTGCACCCGCGCCCGATCAGGCCGATTCCGGCAGTTGCAGATGGAAACAGATGAGGCCTTCGTGCCCCCGGCTTTCCAGTGCCAGGTCGCCACCGTGCAGTTCGGCGATGCGCTTGACCAGATAGAGGCCGAGCCCGGCTCCCAGCGAGTGCTGGGATTGGGTGCCACGGAAGTATTTCTGAAACAGCAGCGGTGCCTGGTCGGCGGGAATCTCGGCTCCGGCGTTGAGCACTCGAAGCTGCATACCCCGGGTGCAGTCCTCGACCTGCACCTGCACCGGATGCTCGGCGGGGGCATGGCGATCGGCGTTGGCCAGCAGGTTGCGCAATGCCACGCGCAGCAGGCCAAAGTCGCAATGGAGATGGCGCCGGCCTGCCCGGTAGTCGAGCTGGATGCGCCCGGGCGGGAACTCGCCCATGCAGCCTTTGAGCAACTCCATCAGGTCATGTTCGGCGCGTCGCAGTTCGGTGGCGGAGTCCGTCATGCGGTCATGGTTGAGGTAGTCGTCCACCAGCGCCATCAGGCGCTTGGAGGCTTCGTGGATATTTAGGCAACGTTGTTCGTTGCGCTCCCGTGGCCCCGCCAGGTTGCGGCTCATCTGTTGCGCCGAAGTGCCGATGATCGCCAGCGGCGTCATGAATTCGTGGGAGACCATGGCCACGAAGTCGCGCTGCTCCTCGCGGATCTGCTTCTCGTGACGCAGCGACTCGCGCAGGTCTTCTTCCAGTTGTGCACGTTGCTGGATTTCGTTGCGCAACTCGTGGGTACGCAGGGCGATCTGGCTTTCCAGCTGGGCGTTCTGATTCTGGATCAGCTGCTTGAAGGCGTCTTCGGCGTGGCGGGTCTTTTCCTTGAG
>Ga0302171_10000150_pt1 | contig 14556 bp, 10 predicted proteins | sample I_Fen_N2_2_FD_193495 | JGI IMG/M metagenome (GOLD analysis project Ga0302171, IMG submission 193495) | Peat permafrost microbial communities from Stordalen Mire near Abisko, Sweden - I_Fen_N2_2 | ecosystem: Environmental > Terrestrial > Soil > Wetlands > Permafrost | place: Sweden: Abisko... | reverse complement strand
AAGCGCCATCTCGGGCAGTGTCATGCCCTGCGGGAGCACCTGCTTGAGGCGCTCGACACGCTCAATGGTGGGCACGAGGTTTTCGGGGCTGAAGTACCGGCCACGCCAGTCGCCTTCGGGAAACTTTGTTTCGAGCGTCATGTTGCCGCCGAGGCTGCCTTCGTCGAGCGGCACGCGCGCGATGACTCCGATGTTCATCTCGCGGCAGAGTGGGAACAATTCGTCTTCCGGAGCTTGGTCGAAAATGTTGTAGATGACCTGTACGGCGTCTACGAGGCCGGTGCGAATGGCGCGCAGGCCGTTGGCGGGCTCCCAGCGATTGAGGCTAAGGCCGAAGGCGCGAATGATGCCGTCGCGCTTGAGCCTTTCGACGGTGTTGCGGAAGTCGGGCTCGTCGGTCCAATGGTCTTGCCAGACATGGAACTGCAGCAGGTCGATGGTGTCGACGCCGAGGTTCTTGCGAATGATGTCGGCATAGCGGAAGACATGTTCGGGCGCGACGACTTCAGCGTGCGAGTGCGACGGCAACGCCGGCCACTTGAAATTGCCCGGTGGAATCTTCGAAGCAGCGTACAAGCGGCGTCCGGGATTCGCCTTAAGAAGGCCGCCGAGCAGCCGGTCGCTCTTGCCTTCGCCGTAGGCCCAGGCGGAGTCGAAGAACGTGCAACCCGCGTCGGCTGACTGCTGCAGCGCAGCGACCGATTGCTGATCGTCAGAGCCGGACCAGCCGCTCATTCCCCAGAGTCCGTAACCGATGTCGCTGATGTTCCAACCGGTGCGTCCGAAGGTGCGGTATTGCATGAGAAGGATGCCTCGAAGAATGGGATTCCGTAAAGACTGATGGTATCAAGAGGACAGTTTCGAGTTTCAAGTTTAGAATTTCGGAAGAACGCCCCCACTGGTTGAGACTGCCCACCGGCACCTGTATTCTGAAAGGTGCACCTTCGGATTCAGGTTCGTGCTGAGGTAGGTGCGGAGGACAATATCTTGTTTGCCGCTTTTTCGCGCCGTATTCCACTCTTACTCTTCCTGATCATGATCGTCGGGGCAACTCAGGTGTGCTGGGCGCATGCCATCCTCAGGGAGTCGACGCCCGCGCTCAATTCCAGCGTGCAAGGGCCCGACGTGGACATTTCCATGCGATTCAACGTCCGCATCGACGGCTCGCGGTCGCGCGTACTGCTGGTGGCGCCGGATGGAACCAGTTCGGCACTACCGCTCGCCGCCCAAGCCAAGCCTGATATTTTGCACACCTGCGCCACCGGGCTGAAACCCGGCGCCTACAAGCTGCAATGGAAAGTGCTGGCCTCCGATGGCCACATGAGTAACGGAGTCGTTCCCTTCACGGTGAAGTAAGGCCAGATGCTAGTCAAGCTGATCGATCTGTTTTCATTTCTTTCGGTGGTACTGCGCGCCGGGACGCTAGTGTTCCAGTCGGTGCTGCTGGGCGGCGTGCTGTTTGTGCTGTGGATCGCGCGGCGCTCGCCTGACGCCTCCGATGAGAGCATCGACCGCGTGCAAGCGTCATCGTGGAGACTGCTGCGGCTGAGCGCGGTGGGCCTGGCCATCGTGCAACTGTTGTATCTGTATGTTGATTCGGCCGTACTGATGGCCTCGGCCGACATTGGTTTCCCAGCGGTGGTCGGCGCTAACTTCTTCATCTCAGGTTCCATCGTGCTGGTGGCGGCGCTGCTGACCGCGATTGTGACGGGGGGCAGCAAGAACATTGCCAGGTGGGCATTGCCGGTACTGACAGTGGTCATCATGGTTGCGTCTGTGATGACCAACCATGCTGCGTCGCGGCTGTCGGGCCGTCCGCTGCTAATCACGCTGTCCTCCATTCACGAACTGGCCACGGGCTTCTGGATTGGTGGAATTCCCTTCTTGATCCTGGGGTTATTTCGCGCCAAGGACGCGACCACGCGCTGGTACCTGACCGAGCGCTTCTCGCGCATGGCGCTCGTGGCTGTGGGATTTCTGGTACTCAGCGGAGTGGCCCTGAGCTATCTGTATATCGGTTCGTGGGGCGCGATACTGGGCACAGCTTACGGCGTAATGGTCAGCGCCAAAGCGCTAATGCTCGGCGTTCTGCTGCTGCTGGGCGGAGTGAACTTCCTGTTGCTGAGAAATGCCCCGAAGGATCAGGTGATGCCGCGGTTGCGGAGGCTGATCGAGGCGGAACTCGGCATCGGCATCACGGTAATCCTGACGGCGGCTTCGCTGACGTCTCAGCCTCCGGCGGTGGACCAGCCGGAGGAAACGGTCAGCATGCACCAGATCTGGCATCGCATCAAGCCAACGGTTCCGCGGCTAAACTACCACTTCATTCCAGAGACTGACAGCGCAACCGGCGAACCTCTCCAGCCCGGTCCTGGAACCCCAGTTAACGTGGACGGAGTTCCGCTAACGCCGCGGCTCATCAACAACTCGATCGAATCGGAATCGAACCACCACTGGATGGGCCTGGTTGTGCTGTCGATGGGTCTGCTCGCGCTGCTGGCGCGGACAGGCAAAGCTCCGTGGGCGGAGCTGTGGCCCCTTCTGCTGATAGGCATCGCAGTGTTCATCTTTCTGCTGGCGGACACTGAATGTTGGCCCGTCGGCTGGAAGGGCTTCTGGGCCTGCTGGGCCGATCCTGAGGTCTTCCAGCATCGCGTGGCAGCGCTGGTTTGCGTGGGGTTCGCCGTGTTTGAGTTACGCGTGCGCAAACAGAAAAAAGAAAATGATCCGTGGGCGATGGTTTTCCCCTTGATGTGCGCCCTGGGCGGAGCAGTGTTGCTGACACATTCGCACGCCATTGTGAATGTGAAAGAAAACCTGCTCGTCGAACTCAGCCATGTGCCCATGGGCATCATCGCGGTCTTCGCCGGATGGGCGCGGTGGCTGGAGTTGCGCCTGCCGGAAAAAGACCGTGCCATCCCTTCGTGGATCTGGCCGATGTGTTTTGTACTGATTGGCGCTGGGTTGCTGAATTATCGAGAGATGTAGAAAGCGGACAGTTTAGACTGTTCTGCATGAAAATTCCGTCGCGCAGTTTCCCTGCTTGGTGCATTCTTCTCGCCTTCACGTTTAGTCTGGCGTGTTCCGTGCCTGCATCCGCCCAGTCGGGCAGTGCGCAGTTCTCCCTTTCTTTCAATAAGCAGCTCAGCGACAAGCCGCTCGACGGCCGCATGCTGCTGTTGCTGTCAACCGATCCGTCGGAAGAACCCCGCATGCAGATCAACGATCAGCTGCGCACACAGATGGTGTTTGGCGTTGACGTTGACGGACTGAAGCCCGAGCAACCGGTGACGGTGGACGCTTCGGCATGGGGCTATCCGGTTCGCTCGCTGCGTGACGTGCCCGCCGGCGAGTACTACGTACAGGCATTGCTGGTGAAGTACGAGACGTTTCACCGCTCCGACGGCAAGACCGTCAAGCTGCCGATGGACCAGGGCGAAGGCCGCCACTGGAACCTCACACCCGGCAACCTCTACAGCAAGCCGGTAAAGATGACGCTCGGCAAGGGCGGCGCGCCCGTGAAGATCGTGCTCGACCAGGAAATTCCGCCAATTCCCGACAAGCCCGACACGCAGTTCGTGCGGCACATCAAGATTCAGAGCGACCTGCTGACGAAGTTCTGGGGACGCCCAATGTACATCTCAGCCGTGGTGCTGGTGCCCTGGGGATTCGATGAGCACCCCGAAGCACACTACCCCCTGCTGCTGTTCCACGATCACTTCGTCAGCGGCATCGACGACTTTCGTACCGAGCCGCCCGATCCCAACCTGAAGCCGGACTATAGCGACCGGTTTCACCTCTCGGGGTACAACCGCATCCAGCAGGAAGAGAGTTACAAGTTCTATCAGCAATGGATTTCGCCGAAGTTTCCGCGCTACCTCGTGGTAAAGATCCAGCATGCGAACCCTTACTACGACGATTCGTATGCGGTGAACTCGGCCAATCTGGGGCCGTACGGCGACGCGATCGAGTCCGAGCTGATGCCCGCGCTGGAAAAGAAGTTTCGCAGCATCGGCCAGGGCTGGGCGCGGTTCACTTACGGCGGGTCGACCGGCGGCTGGGAGTCGCTGGCTGTGCAGATGTTCTATCCCGACCACTACAACGGAGTGTTCTGCGCGTGTCCGGACCCGGTCGACTTTCGCGCTTACACGCTGATTGATCTGTATAAGCAGAAAAACGCGTTCTATCTCGAGGGTCCGCACAAGAAGGTGTTGCAGGGGGGATACCGGAACTACCTGGGCAACACTCTGGTCACCATCCAGGATGCCAATGCTATGGAGCTGGCGCTCGGCACACACGGCCGCTCCGGCGAACAGTGGGACGTCTGGCAGGCCGTGTACGGACCCGTCGGGGCGGACGGCTATCCGGCGCCGATCTTCAACAAAGAGACCGGCGAGATCGATCCCAAGATTGCCGAGTACTGGCAAGAACACTATGACCTGCGGGCGATCCTCGAGAAGAACTGGACGACGCTCGGCCCCAAGCTGCAAGGCAAGATTCACATCTACGTCGGTAGCGCCGACAATTACTTCCTCAACGACGCCGTGTACCTCATGCAGGACTTCCTCGAGAAAACAAACAACCCTGCCTACGATGGCGAAGTGAAGTACGGTGATCGTGCCGAGCATTGCTGGAACGGCGATCCCAAGCTGCCGAACTACCTGTCGCGGTTGCACTACAACACGATGTATCTGCCGAAAATCATGGAGCGTATCGAGAAGACCGCGCCTCCGGGGGCCGACCTGACGAGTTGGCGCTATTAGAATTGTCACACGCTAAACGGTTAGATTGCCGAACGACGGCGACGCTCGTCACAGCGAAGTCCGGTGCACCCGTGATAAACCAGCCATGATGGAGGGCCGTCATGGCTTCTTTGCAGGAGAAGTTTGCTCAAGCCCAACAGGACCTAAACGGTTTGGCTAAGCGTCCCAATAACGATACGATGCTCAAGCTTTATGCCCTGTTCAAGCAAGCGACTAAAGGGGATGCTGCGGGAGATCCGCCGGGTGCATTCGACTTCGTGGCACGGGCCAAGTTCGACGCCTGGCTCGGCGTAAAAGGCGTCCCGGCCAGTGACGCGATGCAGCAGTATGTCGACTTGGTGAAGTCGCTCCAGGGCTGATAACAAATGAACTCAGGGAGTTAGCCGGACCGGTGCGGGAGGGACTTACTGGAGCCGACGATCGGACTTGAACCGATGACCTGTCGATTACGAATCGACTGCTCTACCAGCTGAGCTACGTCGGCCTCCCTTCGATTGTAAATGCAGTTGGAATGTCGGTAAAGCTAGGTGCCCTGCTTTCGGCGGCACTTGCGAAGCCCGGCAAACAGAGGTAAGTCCCAGTTTTCCACCGGGGTACGACGAATAGGCACTTGCGCAACTCGTACTGTGTCGCCATAATCTGCTTAGCGTCCCGGAGCCACTACGGGCTTACATGAATCGATTCGGTCGTTCTGACATAATACGGATCCTGCACATCACGGCCAGGCAACTCTCTGGCTGGCAGCGAGCCGGATTGGTGCCGGATACAGACGAATATTCCTTCTTCGATCTCATCCAACTGAAGCAAGTTCGTGACCTACGGGCAAAACGCGTCCGTTCCGCGGTCATTCGCGAATCGCTGGTGGCCATGCAGCAGCATGTGGCAGGCATGGAGAATCCGCTAATCGAGGCCGGTGTCTTCAGCATGGGCAATCGCGTGGCGTTCCGTCACCAAGGGCGATCGGTGGAACCGGTGCGCGGACAGTTCGTCATGGAGTTCGAGCCAGTTGGCGCGGTGGTGTCGGCGAAGGTCAGACCAATGGTCCCGAGCGATACGGCAGCCGACTTATTTTTCCGCGGAGTCGCTTTGGAAGAACACCCCAGCAATCACGACGAAGCTATCAGCATTTACCTGAAGGTCATCGAGCTCGAGCCACAACACGCTGCAGCTCACATCAACCTCGGCACGCTGCACTACAACCGGCAGAATTTCGTCGAGGCCGAGAAGCATTACCGCCTCGCGGTTGCGGCGGATCCTCGCTACGCCCTGGCGTACTTTGATCTCGGTAATGTGCTTGACGAAACCGGCCGCAACGAAGATGCCATCGTCGCGTATCGAACCGCCGTTCAATTGGCGCCGACTTATGCTGACGCGCATTACAACCTGGCACTGGCTTACGAGCGCCAGAAGCAGCCGCGTCGGGCACTCCCCCATTGGAAGATCTATGCCAAGCTCGACCGGATGGGCCCTTGGGCCGTCCACGCGCGCAACCAAATTGCGCGCATCCTCGAAGGCGACCGCCTTAAGATGGTTTACAAGCGCGAAGCGTAATCGCGCAGTAATCTCCTCTATTACTGAATCGCTGCTATCGCAGATGTCCGCTTTCGGACGAATGCTCCGCGAACGGACGAGACCCGCATCGGCCTGACCCACAAACACTCCCTATCTGATTGATAAGTAGAGGCATCGAAGCAAACGAAGTTGGCCGCGCAGTTGCACCACCCAGTCAGCAATCTCACGTGGAGACCGGCCGTTCATGAGCAAGCTATTCAGCGATATCGGTTACGCCCTGCGGCAAATGCGCAAAGCCCCCGGATTCACTTTGGTCGCGGTGGTTACGCTGGCGCTGGGAATCGGCGCCAATGCAGCCATTTTTACCCTGATCCATGCCATGCTACTGCGGCCTTTGCCGGTACAGAAGCCAAGCACCTTATATCGCCTCGGTTCTCACGACGTGAGTTGCTGCGCAACCAGCGGGTTTCAGGACGAATGGGACCTCTATTCCTATGCCCTGTACCGCCAGATCAAAAGTCAGACCCCGGAGTTCGAAGACGTGGCGGCACTGCGGGCTGGCATCTGGAACATCGGCGTCCGGCGTACTGGTGACAATGGCCCGGCTCTCCCCATGCGCGATGAATACGTTAGTGGAAACTACTTTTCGCTTTTCGGCGTGCGCCCGGTCTTCGGACGATTGCTAACGCCATCTGACGATCAAACCAATGCGGCTCCGGCTGCCGTGATGAGTTATCGCGCCTGGCAGAATTACTTCGCCAGTGATCCCTCCATCGTCGGGTCAACCGTCGCGATCGACGGTTTTCACGTGACGGTGGTTGGTATCGCACCCGCGGAATTTTACGGTGACCGGCTCACCACCAATCCTCCCGACTTCTGGTTGCCGCTGGCAATTGAACCCGCCATGCGGGGTGCGACTTCATTTTTGAACAGCGCCGACATTCACTGGCTCTATGTAATCGGACGACTCAAGCCCGGCGTCTCGCCGGCAGCGGTACAGTCGAAAGTCACCGTCGAACTGCAGCAATGGCTGAATAGTGGCGAGGGCGCAACCACGATCCGCGATGGTGATCCCGGCCGGATCGCGAAGCAAAAAGTTCTAATGATTCCGGCGGCGGGCGGCGTGGGCGAGATGGCCAGGGACAACGAGAAGGGCCTTCACCTGCTGATGGCCCTCTCCGGACTGGTGCTGTTGATCGCTTGTGCGAACATCGCCAACCTGCTGTTGGCGCGTGGAGCGGGGCGCAAACTGCAGACCTCCGTACGCTTGGCGCTAGGGGCGCGTCGGGCCAGGCTGGTTCGCCAATTGCTCACCGAAAGCGCACTGCTCGCCATCATCGGAGGTGCTGCCGGATTAATCGTCGCCTATCTCGGCACGCGCAGTATTGTAGCGATTGCGTTCCGCGGTTCCGACTTCATCCCGATCGACCCAACGCCATCGGCTCCGGTAATGCTGTTCTCGTTCGTGCTCGCCTTGGTGACGGGCTTAGTGTTTGGGGTTGCGCCAGCGTGGATCACGTCGCATGGCGATCCTGCAGAAGCGCTGCGCGGCTCCAGTCGCTCGACCACACACGGTGCCTCCCTCCCCCAGAAGGTGTTGATCGTGGTGCAAGCTGCGCTGTCTCTGGTACTGGTGGCTGGGGCCGCGCTCATGGTCCAGAGCCTTCGCAACCTAGAACATCAGAACTTCGGATTTCAAAGCGACCACCGCTATATCGTTCACCTGGACCACGCCTTCGTAGGTCTGCCGCAGGAGGACTTGGCCGGGCGCTACCGCGAACTTCAGCAGAAGATGCGGAGCCTGCCGGGAGTCATCACTGCCAGTTATTCCTTGTACAGCCCGCTCGGTGGCGACAACTGGGGTACCTCCGTCTATGTTCCCGGACGTGTGCATCAGAGTGGCGTACAAGGCGATTATTCGTCATGGCTCCGCGTCGGACCCGATTACTTTGAGACGATTGGAACACGCCTGCTGCAGGGACGAACCATCAACGAACATGACACACCAACATCGAGACGTGTTGCCGTCGTCAACCAACAGTTCGCGAAGATGTACTTCAACGGCGCCGACCCCATCGGCAAGCATTTCGGCGCCAACGATGGCCAACACACGTCTGATTTCGAAATCGTGGGCGTGGTGGAAGATGCCCAGTATCAGAACAATCACAGTGCGGACCGCCCCAGGTATTTCCTGCCCTATCTGCAACAAGTGGAGTACTCGGAACCTTCCACCATGTCCGGTGAAGCAGCTTCACAGAGGATCCAGGCCATCGAACTGCATGTAGCAGGCGCTCCTGAAAACCTGGAAAGCACGATACGGCGCGAACTGACGGCGATCGATCCTGACCTCACGGTAATTCACATGAGGAGCTTTGGCGAACAAGTAACCGAAGCATTCAACCAGGAACGGCTACTGGCTCGGCTGACAACGCTGTTTGGAGCGTTGGCCCTGATCCTGGCGTCGATCGGACTCTACGGCGTCACCGCCTACACGGTCGAGCAGAGAACTCGTGAGATCGGCATCCGAATCGCCGTCGGAGCGAACCGCGGCGACGTAGCCTCGATGGTGTTGAAAGGTGCGTTCCGGCAAGTAGCGATAGGACTGGTGATTGGCATCCCGCTGGCACTGTTGGGAGGAAGACTCATTGCCAGTCAGCTTTTCGAAGTAAAGGGCCATGACCCGTTCGCCTTGGGTCTGGCCGCACTCCTGCTGGCTGCCTGCGCACTGATAGCAGGACTCATTCCTGCGCGCCGCGCAGCAGCCGTCGAGCCCATGCAAGCGCTGAGGACGGAATAGGGTAGTGCTTTGTATCAAGGCTCAACTTCACCCGCTGCGGCGGGCTGAAAACTCGTTTCGTTGAATGATCCGTGTCAGGGCATGACTTCGGTCGTGCTGTAAGACTCGGGAAATTCACTGGCTTTGGCCCCTGAGGTTTTTCCGGCGCGAAAGATGACCTTTTCAGCAACCGCGTAAGTCCGCGCGCTTGAGTGGAAAGATCGTCGAGTCAAGCCGCGCAACCGCGACACTGTCTCTACAACCCAAGTTGGGGTAGAGGCGAAGTGTGGTTCCGCTAACGCGTCCCCCTTTAGTCACACGGCCCTGTGCTGCATGCCCTTGCGCACCCTGCTTCTCTATCCGTATTGACTAACTATGAGGCGAGGGGGGTAGTGTCTCTGGCCACTCCGCGCCCAGTGCGCGTCGCAAGTAGCTCTTTGAAATATTCTAAAATTCGACCTGACCCTTTCCGTCCAGCCCGAAATAGTGACCCCTAACTCCTACGGGCAGACATGGATACGTATAACTAGTTTACGAATCAATGGCATGCGAATAATTTCCAGCTAAACCATTGATTCTAAACAGTCGCGATATTAATTTTTATGCGATTGTGTTATACATCACCACTTCACCATGTCGGGTAGCGGGCGAACCGCTTAATACGTAGCGGCAGCAGCTTTCACCCAATTCGCGATGTCGGTGATGACGTCTTCCGACACGTTGCCTGAAACCGCATAGTCGTCAGGACTGGGTGGGCCTGAACTTGCCCCGGGCGCGAACAAGTGAGTGTAGTTCGGATAGAACTTGAAGGTCGCACGCGGGTCTCCGGCCAGCGCCTTCTGCCAGATTTCGTAGTCGGCGCTTGTGACCTGGTAGTCGTGGCCGCCTTGCAACACGAGGATAGGGACCTTCAGCCCGGCGGCGACCTTGGCGGGATCGTAGCCTCGCAAATCCAGAAAGTACGAGCCGGGGATCGGAGCTCCGAAGAAATCCACCATGTCAGTTGATTTCAGCGCTGGGCTCTCCACCTGGGCGGCGATCGCTTCAGCCCGGTCGATCTGCTTCTTGTTTTCCGGGGTCTGCGGAGTGGTCAAACTGGCGATGTACTTCACTTGCTCGACCACGACTTTTTCGAACGGTCTCGCGGTCCCCGCCAGGATGATGATGCCCGCGATCTGTGGATCTTCGGCGGCAATACGCGGAGCCAGCATGCCTCCCAGGCTGTGCCCGAGGACGTAGATCTGCTTCTTGTTGATCTCGGGCATCTTCGTCAACAGAGCTACCGCAGCGATGACGTCGTCGGTCACTTCGTCTTTTACGGTGAACGGCGCGTCGGATTTGGAGTCGGCCCCGTACTGCTTGGTTCGCTTGACGTAGCGCAATACAGCTATGTTTTGGCTGGCGAGGCCGTATGCGAGATCGGCGAAGGGTTTGTTTGCGCCAAGGGTTTCGTCAGCGTCCTGAGGGCCCGATCCGTGCACCAGAATGACGGCGGGAACAATAGTCTTGGTGTTGGGTAGGGTCAGTACGCCGGGTAACTCCCAGCGCCCGCTGATGATGTTGGTATCGCGATCGTGAAACAGATTGGTGTTGACGTAGGGCGGAGTCTTCCACTCCGAAGCAGCGGCGGACTGGTTCGCTGCTGCCGATGTCGGCTCGAAGAACAGTCCTTTCACCCTGCCTTGATTGTCCATAAATACTTTGGCGTCAAGTGTTGCATTTTGGAACTCGCAAGTGACAAACGCAGCGTGGAGCCCCTGCTTTTCCATCACTTTGACGGAAGCGATGCTCTTAAATGGCCCTGCCTGTGAGAGCAAAGAGTCCCAGATTTCAGGCAGTTTGGCGACTGGCAACGCGGCCTTCATCTGGTCGTCGAATTGAGCCTCGACCTTGTCGAACTGGCGAGCGGCAAGTTGGGTAACGAGCCCTCGGCCAGTGGCTTCGAAGTCAGTGGTTTCGGCAAACGACTGTGGAACGAGGGATAGGAATGCCAGGGCGACCAGGAGTTTTGCGACCGTTTTCATAGGGGTACATACGTGACTATAAACCTCCGCTACAGGCGCGCGCTCAACACGCCGCCCGGTGCTAGAATCGAGGGTTTTGTAACCCAGCTTCGAGGTCTTATGCCATGACAGACATTACCGCCACCAATATGCCGCCGGCACCACTGGTTTCGCTCACAGAAGACGAAACCCTGTTTCGCGATACCATCCGCCAATTTGCCAACGAAACCGTCAGACCACACGTTAAGGAAATGGACGAGAAGGGTGTATTCGAGCCTTCGCTGATCAAGAACTTCTTCGAACTAGGACTGATGGGAATCGAAGTGCCGGAGCAATACGGCGGCGGGGGCGGAACATTCTTCGAAGCTATCCTTGCGGTTGAGGAGTTGTCGGCTGTCGATGCGTCCGTCGGCGTCATTGTGGACGTACAGAACACGCTGGTCAACAACGCCCTTATGCGCTGGACCACCGAAGAACAAAAGCAGCGCTTCCTGCCGAAGATGTGCGCTGACACGGTGGGTGCTTATGCCCTTAGCGAAGCCAACTCCGGATCCGATGCGTTCGCGCTGCAGACCCGCGCGGAATTGAAGGGGGATGAGTACATCCTGAACGGGCAGAAGTTGTGGATCACCAATGCCAAGGAAGCTGGCATCTTCATTCTTCTGGCGACGGTCGATCCGTCGGCCGGATACAAAGGCATCACGGCGTTCGTGGTGGAGAAAGGCATGCCGGGTTTCGCCGTCGGCAAGAAAGAAGACAAGCTTGGGATACGTGCTTCCAGCACATGTGAGCTGATCCTGACCGACTGTCGCATTCCTAAAGCCAATGTTCTGGGTGAAGTGGGCAAGGGATACAAGATCGCCATTGAGACGCTGAACGAAGGCCGTATCGGAATCGGCGCGCAGATGATCGGCCTCGCGCGGGGTGCATGGGAATACGCCGTGAAATACGCACAGGAGCGCAAGCAATTCGGCAAAGCGATTGCTGACTTCCAGGGAATACAGTTCCAGATCGCGCAGATGGCGACGGAAATCGAAGCAGGCCGCATGCTGCTCTACAACGCCGCCCGCATGAAAGACGCGCGCATGAATTTCGTGAAGGAAGCCGCGATGACGAAGCTGTTCTGCTCGCAGGTGGCCGAACGCGTGGCCTCGTTGTGCGTAGAGATTTACGGGGGTTACGGCTTCTCTAAGGACTATCCAGTGGAGAAGTACTTCCGCGACTCCAAGATTGGCAAGATCTACGAGGGCACGTCGAACATGCAGTTGCAGACCATCGCCAAGCTGGTGATGGGCAAGTAGCTAGGGCTCGAATCGCAACCAGCCGAACTTCTGCGGAACGTGGAAGTTCGGCTCCGATGTTTCCGTAGGCTGCCAGGACGAATAGAAGCGCTCGGGGTCGAGTCCTTCGCAGCGAAAGAAGTTCACGCGCCAGGGTTCTGCAGGATCGAATTTGGTGGTGACACTGGCGATCGGAACGGCAAGTTCGGCGGTCCATACTCGCGCCTGTTCATCGGTGCGCACTCTTGATTGGATGCCGCTGGTGATGTGGCGAAGACCTTCGGGAGTGATGTCGAGATCCAGCCACTGACCGTTCGGACTTACCTCGAATTCCTTGTAGTATTTCTCGTCAAAGCGATCGGGCTGGAGGAAGACCTCGACCACATCGCGATCCCACAACTCATCGCGGCGCCCGCTCAAGTCGGAATCAGCAAAGACGTTTATCTCGCAATAGCCGCAAAAGAAGCGAAGGTAGAGTGAGTGCGCATCCCAAAGCAGAGACACTGCAGTCTGTCGCTGGGGATCGGAGTTCTTCCCCTGCCAATCGTGACAAAATAACGCGGGCTGCGCTCGCTTCCATTCTGATTCGTCAGGAAATGCAGACACCGGCTGAGTCAGTCGCCGAGCAGTAACTTCAGCGAGTCCGGTTGGCAAGCTTTACTCGACCTCGTGTTTGGCGGTATAGCCTTCACGCGCAACGATCTGGTACTTAATGTCCTTGTTCTTCTCGTCCTTAATCGCGAGCGGCTTGTCGTCGGGGCCAACGAGTTCCACCTTCAACTTGCGGTAGGTGCCGTCCATCTTAGGGTTGGTGGACTGGTAGGTGATGGTGTACTGGTTGCGAATCGCCTGGGCGACTTCCTTGAAAATTGCGGGTAGATCGCCCTGGAAGCGCGGGGAGTACCATCGCCCGCCTGTCAGCTGCGCGAACGTCTTCATCTGGTTATCGGCAACGAGATAATCCATGTTGGCTGCATTGAAATCGGGATTGTTGCCGTAGCGAGCTTCGTTCGTGATGCGCATCGCCGCGCCGGTGGTAATCGTGTAAATCGTAATATTGGGCGTGGCTTTCACCTTCTTCAAGATCTTGTCAAAGATCATGTGGCTCATCGTGTCCACGCCACTGGCGACGACAACTAGTTCTTTGTGGCCCTGGATGCGGTCGAGCCGGTCGAGTGTGTCGTACATCGCATCCCACAGATTCGTTTCGCGAAACCCGGGAATGCGCAGGGTGTTGAGCGCGCCAAAAATGGCCTGCTTGTCCTGGGTGAAATCGACCAGGATATGCGTCTTCATGTCGAACGCAATTACGGCGACCCAATCAATCGGCTTCAGGTTGGCGGCGAACATATAAGACGCGTTAAGAGCGTCATACATGAAGTTGTAGTTGGTGGAAGCAAACTCGACCAACAGCACCGCCGTGATCGGCGCTTCGCTCTGGGTCACGGTCTGAATCTTTTGCGGAACGCCATCCTCCCAGACCTTGAAGTGTTCCTTGGCCACATTGGCCGGAAGTGCGATGGGACGTCCGTCCTTCATCACGACGCGAGCATCCACCGTGACAACCGGCACATCTACGCGCAGCGAATACTCAGGGATATCAGCCTGCTTCTTGGGCTTAGGCGGAGGAGGCGTGTCGTCAGAAGACTCCTTCTTTTTGGGCACGGCAATAGGGCCAACATCGCCACCGGGCCCACCCGCCTCGGGGGGAGTTTGGTCAGGCTTCTGCGCTGTGGGGCTTTGGGACGGGGTTTGCGGGCTCGATGTCTGGGCTGTGGCGACGGCAGTAAAGGTCAAGCTCAAGGCGATCAAAATCGCCCCGAACGATCGACCGAGCGACCAGGAAAGAGGTCGATTCGTACACACTTCGTTGCAGAAAATCAGTTGCTTCATCTCATTCGCTCTCTGCTAGTATATGGCCACCGGTAAACCAACGCGTGGGCGACTAAGGTCGTTATCACGATTTAACCCAGACGCGAACCAACAGTCTCGACACATCGAGACATCGGTACCGCCCTTCTGGCCGAAGTCCCGCAAATGACGGGACAATGCGGTATGGGGCGCTCGGCCTGACTTGCCGAAGTTCGGGCCAAGGATGGTTGTAATGTTGCGCAGCGCAGTTTCGTCTCTTCTCGCCTGTTTGCTCACTATCTCCGCATCTGGGGTCGAAGCAGTCAATAAACCAAAAATCATGCCCGAGGACCAAGTGAAAGCGGGGATGC
>Ga0302171_10000145_pt1 | contig 14697 bp, 2 predicted proteins | sample I_Fen_N2_2_FD_193495 | JGI IMG/M metagenome (GOLD analysis project Ga0302171, IMG submission 193495) | Peat permafrost microbial communities from Stordalen Mire near Abisko, Sweden - I_Fen_N2_2 | ecosystem: Environmental > Terrestrial > Soil > Wetlands > Permafrost | place: Sweden: Abisko... | reverse complement strand
CCTTTCTCTTTCTTCCTTAAGAAAAAGTCACCTAAGGGTATAGTGGTAAGGGGAATGTAGGGAGAAAGGTCTGTTTACAGGAAGATGTTTTATGATTTATAGTAGTTAATAGAAGCTCAACATTATCAAGTTGCTTCTAATCGATTGATAAATTTCAAATTTCCTCACTTTGTGTGGAAACTTGAAATACGCTTAAAATTCATTTAAATTCTTTGCCTACTATTCCAGGTTCAGAGTATTTTTTTCACTGTCATATATATAACTTCCTTTTACTTTTCTAGTATTGTGAGTCCACTATAGAACTTGTATCGTTAAGCAAACAACATCTTAGACAAAAACTTAATCTCTGAAAATTTCAGAAGAAAAAGAACAAAAGTATTTTTTTGATTAGTTAAACTTAGAACTTAGAGGGAAACATCCATGCAGCAATCTGTATAATTCAGATATTACTTATTCAGGATAGAATAAACAAAGGCATTTACCAAATAAGGGGGACGGCTTGAAAAGATGCATTACACTTAACAGGTAAAGGTGGAAATTTATTTTTAGTTACCTCGTTAACAAAGCAATCTTAGATATAAAGGACATTAGTTTTAAGACAACCAACATCTTCTCTTCTTTACAACTATTTTATTTTTTGTTTGATGCACGTTCTATCTTTTCCATTGAATTATCAAGAGTTGTAGCCCTTTTCATATTTGAATTCTTTTTTAGAACCATAAATTTCGCATCTACTAAGCTTCTAATATATATGTTAAATCATTAGCTTTATTATAGTTGCGCTTTACAAAGATAATAAACTTATCTTGAAATTTTCTAATTAATTCAGTTTTTTCAAAATAGCATTGATTTGCAGCTGTTGTTTGTCTAAACGGTCCTTTAAATCGTTTATTTCCAATTGTTGTTGGTGTATCAATTTCTGTTGTTCCTTTATAGCCTGAATCAAAACGGCTGAAAGTTGGGTATAATCCACTTTAAAAAAACCATCAGCACCTTTAGTCACCATTTCAGGAAATACTTTTATTAATTCCTGAGCTATCACTCCTATTTTAGGTCCCTTAGCATACTTCTTTTGGTCCTTGTATTCAAAACGGACTCCTCGCATAGAGTCAATAGCCTGCAAGGCATTTCCAAGAGTAACGATATTTGTTTTCAACTGTTGGTCCGATGGAGTATAAAAATTACCATTTACGGTAACATCCTGTGCAAAAGTGGCATTGCCGGAAGTCTCAAAAGTAACACCTTTTCCATTCAGACCATCGTAGTTAACTGCGAATGTTCCCATCTTAAGATTTTTAGTTGCAGTGTGATTTCCCATATCATCCCCGGGAATGGTAATGTCGATGGATCCATCAAAAGAGACATTATTAATTTTTCTTGCATTAGTCAATATAGTTGCAGAAAGCACGTTTTTGTTAATATCTTTGGTATTATCCACTTGATCCAGGGTTAATAAGCTTTTAATCTGAAGAGGAGTTAATGCAATTGCATCCGTGGTCGAGGCTGTATTATTACCAAGTATCGTATAGGCACCAATGGGCGCTAATTTGTTTGCAGCCACCTGAACATCCACATATTTCTTGGTGGAAGCATCCTGATTAGCTAACGGGTCCACCAGATTGATTAATTTATGAGTACCTAAATCCACATCGGCAGTCGGCAATCCAAAAGCACTTAAAGAAATTGTACCTGGTGAAGTTTCAGCTGCTTTACCTGAAGCATTTCCAACAAATATTTTACCGGTAGACAATGCAATATTGGCCGGATTAAGTGGTTTAGTATCCACATAGTTCTTGGTAGCTGCATCCTGATTACCGGTTGGATCTGTCAGGTTAATTATTTTATTACTACCAAGATCAAGATCGGCTGCTGCTGTTCCAAAGCCACTCAATAAGATGGCACTTTTCAATGTTTCAGCAGCTTTTCCGGAAGCATCCCCAACGAAAAGCTTACCAGATGCCAATGTGATATTGGCCGGATTAATGACCTTGGTATCGACATAGTTTTTAGTAGCAGCATCTTGATTGCCACTTGGATCGGTCACGTTAACCAACTTATGGCTTCCGAAATCCACATCGGCTGCTGCAGCTGCAAAACCACTTACTGGAATGGCATTTTTGGCAGTAGCTACAGCTTTATTGGTTGCATCCCCTACAAACAGATATCCTTGTGTCAGGGAAGGGCTTGAGCTGAATGAAGCCAAAGAGGTATCCACGTATTTTTTGGTAACCGCATCCTGTGCAGTTACAGGATCTGCCAGATTTGTAATCTGATACCCGGCCAAAGTAAGATTACCGGTAATCGCACCAAATTCACTCAATGAAACATTGCTCTTAGCCACTGCTGTTGCCTGGTTGGAGGCATTACCCACTAAAATGTAATTCGTCGTGAGGGTGATAGAGGTCGGAGTGATCACTTTTTTATCTACATAGTATTTAGTTGCAGCATCCTGATCACCCGTTGGATTTGCAACGTTAATAATCTTATAATTGTTTGACCCGGTTCCCATGGAGATATTGGCCTCTGCATCACCGAAACCACTTAATGTAATTGTACTCTTAGCTATCGAAGCTGCTTTCCCTGAAGCATCACCCACTAACATATTTCCTTTTGCAAGGGGAATAGATGTAATAACATTTGACATTGAATTATCAATATATTTCTTCGTAGCGGCATCCTGATCATTCGTAGGATCAGCCAAACCGGTGATTTTAAATGCTCCGGCGGCAATATCGGCTATTGGTGCTCCAAACCCGCTTAGTGGAATAGAACTCTTTGCAGTAGCTACTGCTTTGTTCGCAGCATCCCCCACATAGAGCTGGCCGGTAAGCAGGATATTATTCACTGGAAGCCATTGGGTGCCGTCAGAGATATAAAAGGTTTTATCAGTGGTATTGTAATAGGTGGTTCCTAAAGTTCCGACAGCAGGAGTGGTTGCAGCGGTAGTAATACTACCATTTTTTCCATCCACATATTTTTTGGTAGCTGCATCCTGAAGAGCAACCGGATCGGCTAAATTGTTCAGATTGGTTCCTCCCATGTTAACACTTGCAGTAGCTGCACCCCATTCATTTAAATGGATGGAAGTTTTAGGCACTCCAACCGGCGCATTGGTTCCATCCCCCTGGAAAACATAGTTACTTGTCAGGGAAAGAGTTTTTGAATCCACATAATTCATGGTGGCTGCATCCTGAGGGTTCACAGGTTCATGAAGGTTTTTCAGATTCTTACCTCCCATCAGGATATCGGCTGTTGCTGCACCAAAATCACTTAAGCTAACGGCGGATTTAAGCACTGCACTTGCTACTCCGCCAGCTGTCCCCACCAAAATCTGATTATTGGCCAATGAAATATAGGTTGGAGTAATCATGTGGTTATCCACGTAGTATTTTGTTGCCGCATCCTGAAGAGCGGCAGGATTAGCCATGTTCGAAATATTATAATAAGGACCGCCTGAAGTTCCCATGGATAGGGCATTTACAGCTTTTCCGAAATCACTGATAGGCACAGCGCTCTTAAGTATAGGTGCCGCTTTATTAGAAGAATTCCCAACAAACACACTGTTGTTTGCTAGTCCAAGAAGAACAGGAGCAGAGAAGGACAAATCCACATAGCTTTTGGTGGATACATCTTCCGGATTGGTTGGATTTGCTATGCCCTTGATTTGATAGAAAGGGGATCCTGTACCAATTACAATATTATTATTTGCGTACCCAAACCCACTAATCGGGATATTTGCTTTATCTAGTTTTGAATCTGTTACGGCAGCAGCATTTATCGTCAGCTTCCCGAGATAATTAATTGTCGCATCTCCGGACAAAGGAACGGATACCGGCACATTGGAAGAATTCCCGATAAATATTTGGCCACTCATAAGCGAATTGCTCAGAATTGCCCATGCAGTTCCGTTATAAAAATAAAGCTTTTTGTCTGTTGTATTATAAAACAGTTCACCTTCTTTTACAGTTGTCGCTAACGGATCCGGATTTAATATTCCTGTTGGGGTGGAACCGTTTATGGAAACCACTACCCAACGGTTCAGTGCATCATATACATACAAAACATTATCTACTTTATCAAAAAAGAAATCACCCGATTTAGGAGAAGTAGGTCTGTCGGAAATAGGTCCTACCGGAATAGAGGACCCGCTAATAGCCATCCAAACACCGCTATTTCCCATCATGTATAACTTATTTTCACTCGTATTATAAAATATATCCCCTAATTTAGGTGGAATTGGCAATGCTGTAACAGTTGGAATAGGATTCCAGGATGATCCGCCGGTACATACATAATAGACTCCATCCAATATACCAACAACTACATCCCCTGCATTCCCGGACCCTAAACTAAAAACACTGGGAATACTGGTCACAATTACCCAACCGGCACCGGTATACTGATAAACACTTCCATTGTATATAGCATCAGTTCCGATGGTAGTAGTAACTGTTGGTAATACCGTACCACTGGTAATAAGTGGTATGCTATTATTAATTTGCAGCAAGGCCGAATTTACTACAGTGCCAACAAGTGTAGGATCATCAGAAAGCCCCAGTAGATTTATACCTTTTGATGTAGGACGATAAAGTACACCAATTTTAGGAGCTAAATCAACACCATCTAAACTTTTTACAGTCAATTTTAAATTACCTCCATCAGCATAAGAAATTATAGTAACTTCAAAACCATTCCCGGCTGCGTCTATAATATGATCTCCTACCTGGGTATCTAAACCACTGAATTTGCCAGCTGGGTCGGTAAATGTCATGTTAGCACGTGTTTCCACGCCTGGTATTATAACTTCAATAGATAGTTGGTCAATATTAACGACTCCGTTAAATTGTCTTAGTACCTGAGCAGAACCACATAAAGCACCCAAAAGGAATATCGTAATAATTTTTATTTTTTTTAAACAAATCATAGTCATTGACTTTTAAACTTTTGAATACTTGATCTTACTCACTTTAAATAAATAAATCTACCTGTTTATGGATAAAAAGACTCTGCATTCGTTGTTTGTGAAAAAAATATTCATTTTGTGTTTCTTACTATACAAGTTTCCTCCAGGACAATTGGTAATTAAATAGATTATCCATATTCCAGGATTTTAAAACACCATGTTAATTAGAAAACCAGTAGATTGACTATGACTCCCAATACTTGAGGTAATAAGTGTCAAAGAACCATTTCCGACATTCATTATGGACATGGTTAAATAGGTTGTTCCAGGAGGATATATTGTCCCACTAAGTGGAGCAGTTACTGTACTCATATCAATTAATGTCGTTTCTGGAACTAACATATCTTGCAAAGAGTTGTTAACCGATTTATCTAGCCAGTTAATTACAACATAAAGTGTATTGACATTTCCCATTCCACCCTTATATTGCCAAAAATTCAAATTACGTAACAAAACACCGCTAGGCACTATAAATGTAACCGTATTAGCTGACCATGAAGCCGTTATACCAGGACCACTGGCTACACAGGAAGCATTTGTAGCCGGACTGTAACGAATATAACTTCCTGCCGTTACCGGTGCTTGCCAAACGGCCGTTCCAGTAGCATCGACAGTAAGAACCTTCGTTTGGTCAGCGGGCATGGATGGAGTGGGTAAGGATGTTCCAGTGCCCCCTGTGGGCGTTGCCCATACTCCATCCCCACGCAAATAAGTAGTAGCACCTGCCGTTCCGGAAGTCGTTAAGATATCAGCAACAGGTATCGAACTTGTTGCAATCCTGGCAGTAGGAAGAGTTCCTGTTGTTAATTGAGAAGCATCTAAACCATAGATACTACCACTGGCATCCCTTTTAACGAGCATATTGGCGGATGCATTAGGAGTGGCAGTATTCACTAATCCTGTCGCAGTACCAACGTCTGCAGCAGTTTGTCCACCAACTTTAGCCACCGTAGGCAAAGCAGCTGTTCCACTTAAATCGTTGGCAAGCATCACAACACCCTTTGTAGTAGCTGTTGCATCGGCTACTGTAGCAGAAACCCAGGTTCCGTCTCCCCGCAGGAAGGTAGTGGCATCTGTTGTCCCGGTTCCTAATCGTGCCGGAGCGACTGTTCCGGCTACCAGATAAGTCGCATTTAAATTTGCTATATAACCCGATGCATCTCTTTTAACAATCATATTCGGAGTTCCTGCTGCTGTTGCAGTATTCGCTAAAACGGTTGCAGTACCCACAGCAGCAGCTGTGGATCCTCCTACATTGGCAACAGTCGGTAACGATGCAGTTCCTCCCAGATCATTGGTCAACATCAGAACTCCTTTTACGGAGGATGTTGCATCCGAGCCACCTGCTACAACAGCCCACGTTCCGTCTCCTCGTAAATAGGTAGAAGAACTTGCAGTACCTGTACCTAATCTAGCTGCAGGTACAGTACCTGCAGTAATATTAGCAGCATTTAAATTTCCACTGAAAGAAGTAGCCGTTAATGTCCCGGTTGAAGGTACAAAGTTAAGCTTGGAAGAAGAAACTTTCGATGGCATAGTACCCGAAGTGGCACTTACCCAGAGTGGATACATGGTGGAAGAACTTCCTACATCATCCGTAATGTTGGTAGTGGTAGCCGATCCGGCAGTTCCGTTAATGCTGCCATTGATAGTCGCTGTTACAGTTAAACCACCCAAAGTTCCCACAGAAGTGATATTTGGCTGGGCTGCATTGGTAACAGTTCCTGCTGTAGTAGCCGAAGCGGCAGTTCCCGTTGTACTTTGGTTTAAGGTTGGGACATCAGTTGCAACTATAGTCCTGAATGCAGGTACGCCGGTACCTGATGCCGGTCCAGCCAAAAAGGTTGCCTGTGTCTGGCTGGCCAAGGCTCCTGTCAGGGTACCCGTTCCTGTTACCGGGGAATTGGTAACCGTAAACATAGCCGGCAATGCCAATCCTACCGAGGTTACCGTACCGGCACCCGAGGCAGGGGTTTGCCAGGTAGGATTACCCGATACCACAGTTAATACCTGCCCATTGCCTCCTGCTGCAGGGACTTTAGCATCTACATAGCTTTTAATAGCATCTACCGTCGGATATTTGGTATAGGTGCCATCGGCTGCTATGACATTTACCTTATTGGATTTATCTTCTTTGGCTACTACCGTGGCATTGGCGGAAACCAACGCATCCGAATAATACTTGTTCGTAGCGGTTGCAGTAACCTGATCCGTGGTATAATCTCCATTAGCCGCTACAATAGCACCGGTACGTGTAAATACCGAGGATACAGTACCTCCGTTAGCCACCCGGTCCCACGTTGACCCGTTACAAATAACCCAATCGCCAGTATTCAATGCCATTGGATTGCTTCCGGAAACAGTAACCACATAATAATACCCCTGGCTGCTAACTACAGGTGGCAAAGTTGGAGTTCCAGCAGAAGCATCATAGGTCCCTTTGTACGTTACAGCACCGGTAACAGAACTTGGCAAATAGGCAGCCAAAATTTTAGAAGATCCATCCAACGGCACCACGCCATTGGCAGCTCCCTTGGAGCTTACATCCACCTTAGAGGCAAAATCGGATATGTCTGCACCAGCTAACATACGGAAAGCCGGTGTGCCTGCACTCCCATCGGCAGGTGATGCTAAAACAACATGGGCAGTTTGGTTTGCCAAAGTAGCTGTTAAGGTACCATTGGTGGTAATGGGTGAATTGGTGACCGTAAAGATAGCAGGCATCGACAACCCTACCGAGGTTACCGTGCCACTCCCGGCAGTAGGTACCGCCCAGGTTCCATCCCCCTTTAAAAAGGCATTTGTATTTACGGTACCAGCCTGAAGAGCAGCTAAAGGGACAGTTGTATTTGCAAATCGTCCTGTAGCTATACTGCCAGTTAAATTTGCAGCATCTAAACTACCGCTAAATGTAGTTGCACTTAATATCCCCGATGCAGGTGAATATTTAAGTTTTGTTGTATTAATATCCAATGGCCTGCTACCTGTCCCATTTACAAAGGTCGGATACATAGTTCCGGAAGTTACGTCTGCTACTGTCACATTGGTGGCAGTAGTCGCAGAGTTTGCCGTAACGGCATTTCCGCTAATATTACCAATTATAGTGCCCACAACCGATAAATCAGTCAGGGTGCCCAATGAGGTGATAGTCGGTTGAGCTGCCTGGGTTACGGTAGTAGCTGTAGTGGCAGTAGTGGCAGTAGTGGCAGTAGTGGCATTCCCATTCAGATTACCGGAGATAACACCTGAGCCATCCCGTATAACAACCGTGCTGGGGTTTGCAGTCATATCCGGAAGATACAATCCAGCCATTCTTTCAACGGTTGGTTGGTCGGCAGTACCCCCTAAATCATTGGTCAACATTAAAATTCCTTTTGTACCTGAATCTGCATCAGGAATGCTCACACTCCCCGGAGTAACCCAGGTAGCAGCATTACCAAGCGCATTTACCGTCAATACCTTATTGGCATCACCAGGTGTGCTGATCGCAGGAAGCGTGCTTGCACCTCCGGAAGGTACGGACCACACACCGGACCCATCCAGGTAGGTGCCTGCAGCCTTTGTTCCGGAGGCATTAATGGCAGCAATGGGAATGGTATTTGCTGCATACCTTCCTGCTGCGATGGATCCCGTTAATTTGGCAGCATCCAGGCTTCCCACAAGGGTAGTTGCAGTGATGGTTCCGGCTGTTGTGACTGAACTTGGAGTAATGGCACCCAGGGAAAGGGTAATAGCCGGAGTTGTTGTCGGGTTAGCCACAACACCGGAAACGCCGTTAGCTGTTGTGACGGATACAGAGGACACCCCGCCGTTCACCCAGGTTGGAACACTGCTGGCTATTGTTAATACCTGACCGTTGCTGCCTCCTGCAGGTACTTTGGCATCCACGTATTTCTTGATGGCATCCACAGTTGGATACTTGGTATAACTGGCATCAGCTGCAATCGTATTTACTTTATTTGCAATATCCTCCTTCCCGGTCAGGGTAGGATTCAGATTGGCAAGAGCATCGGAATAATACCGGTTGGTGGTCCCTTCCGTAACCAAATCGGTGGTATAATCCCCGGCAGTAGCAACAACAGCCCCAGATCGTCCAAATACGGAAGGTACGGCACCGCTGTTTGATACTTTCTCCCAGGCTGCTCCATTAGATATCACCCAGTCGCCCAGGCCTAAATTCATAGGGGTGGAACCAATGACATCCACCACATAATAAAATCCCTTATTGGCGGCAGATGCCGTAGCTAAAGTTGGTAAACCTGTATTTGCATTGTAGGTGCCTTTATACGTTACCGAACCCAGGATGGCATCCGGCAAATAGGTTGAAGGGACTTTCTGGCTGGCATCCAACGGGGCAACTCCTAAAGCAGCTCCCTTGGTACTTACATCGATCTTATTGGCAAGTGAGGGTATATCCGTATCCTGTATGGCACGAAAAGCAGGGGCACCGGCAGCCCCTGATGGCGCTGCAAAGAAAGTAGCCTGTGCCTGGCTTGCCAGGGTGCCAGTCAATACACCGGTTGTAGTAACCGGCGAATTGGTAACCGTCATAAACGAAGGCAACGACAACCCTACTGAGGTTGCCGTACCGGCTGCCACCCAGGTGGTACCGTCCGAAACCCAGTAGGTATGGGTGGAAGTGTTGTAGAAGGTAGTTCCCGCCGTGGCAACACCGGGTAAGACAGTACCACTCGGCGTACTGCCGGCATTCACCCATTTAAACTGGTTGCTTCCGGCCGATGACAATACCTGGCCGGCAGCACCTGCAGCCAATGCACCACCTCCGGAAGCCTGTAATTTTGTATCAGTAATACTGCCATCGGAGGTACTGCTTGCAGGCACCCATGCCGTACCATTAAAAATTTCAAGTACATTCAGTACCGGATTCCCATTGGTTAGATAAAAGACGTCTCCCAGTTTGGAATCAATAATAGCCGGGGTGGTTGGTCCGCTTGGTGTGGAAGATACAAGTACCCACTGGGTATCTTTGTAATAATAGTATCCTTTTGTAGTGGTATTATAAAAGACATCCCCGGGACTTGGGATTGGACTGACAGGAAAGGAAGAGCCACTTGGAGTTAACTTTAAATCATTCTGATCGGCTATACGAATCCATTGGCCTCCGGTTATATCGGTTGCAAAACTTGGATTTGTCCCTGCATTTGGATTACTAAAATAATAAAAGCCTGGGGTCACACCTGTTGATTTAACGCCCTGTACTGTCGCTAAGGGAGTATTCCCGGTTGCAACGTTATAAACAATCATTCCATCAAATGCAGCAGGGAAATTAAAGCCATCCAACATGTCTGTTTTAAATGTAAAGACTGTCAAGTCTGTTCGAGGGAAAGCAAGTCCCTTTCCTGCTCTGGTAGGATCTACACTTAAATCAAAATTACTGGATGCATCTAAAAACGGATTCTCTGCAGTTGCATTTGGTGCAACTGTACCATTTGAAAAAACCTGAGCGTAAGTTTGATTACAAAATAAAATAGCCAGTAGAAATACTAACCCTGCTTTATTCCTATTCGATATCCTTATTATCTTTTTCATGTTTTTCTTTTTAAGCACCAGCTATCATATACCAATTCGTTCCATCTGAAACTAACATTTGTCCCCTGGAAATTGCAATTGAAGTATTATTTAAAGGTACATAGGTAATATAGGTATACGCTCCAGGGGAACCTGTGGCGGTTGAATTATTACGTATTATTAAAACTCTACCAGCATTAGTTGCAGGGTTTGGTAATACAATATTTCCAGCACCGGAAGCGGTTATAATGACAATATAATCATCCGTATTCCAACTGGCATCACCTGTAGGAAATGAAGCAATATTTCGAATCTTAGCATAAACTGCACCTGTTGTTTTAAAACTACCATTCATAATAGTCTGGCCTGTAGTTCCTGCGTTACCTGTATTTGTAAATGTCAGGGTATTAGCACCCTGGTCAACAATTGTGTTAGTATTTAAAGTTCCACCTAACGTTACATTTCCAGATGAAGCGGTTAACCCATTGTTTGCTGTTGCACTACCTCCACTCGCAGTGCCCCATGCTGCTGCTCCCGCAACTACAGTAAGAACTTTCCCATTATCCGCTACAACTGATGCCGGAACACCGTTACTACTCAATACATTACTCGTCAAACTTAAACCAGCTCCAAGAGTTATTTCAGCGACAGTTGTTGAAGCGGAACCGGCTCCGATTAAACGGCTGCTAGCGGTCAGGGCTGCCATTTTTCCTAGAGTAACTTTATTCGCTCCAATAACAGTTGTTGTCTGATTACCAGTAATATCTCCCAACAAAGCTCCTGAGAAATTCGTAGCAGAAGTGGCAGTAGTGGCATTTCCTGTTAAGGATCCGACAAATCCGGAAGCAGTAACTACTCCCGAACCATCCCGTAAAACGATAGTATTATTAGTACTGGAAGCCGTAGCAGTTGTTGCTGAGTTTGCAACTTTCCCTGCTGTTGAAATGGTTGCCAGGTTTGCATCGGTAATACCGGCTGTTCCCGAAAGGTTGGCATTCACCAACCCTGTTATGGTATTTGAACCGGCTGCAATAGTCTTATTCATCAAGGTCTGGGGAGTAGAAACACTGGCCAGTTGACTTGCAACTCCTGCCGGATCATACGTGGCAGCTAACATATCTCCGCTACCTCCACCACCAGCTGTTGCATTCAGTACACCGGCAGCAGTTAAGGTAAGGTTAGAGCCAATGGTAATTTCGGAAACGGCTGTTCCGGATCCTGAGCCTAACAATCTAAGAGGCGTTATAGCTTGCATTTTAGCAAAAGTAACTTTATTAGCACCTATCAAAGTGGTTCCTTGCGGACCGGATACATCCCCCGCTAAATTTCCTGAAAAACTGCCTGCTGTTGTGGCTGAAGTTGCATTTCCTGTTAAAGGTCCTGAAAATCCGGCAGCAGTAACAGTTCCGCTAGAGGTAATCGTTCCGGTAGTTATAGAAGTCGGAGTAATAGCCCCCAAGCCTATCGTTAAGGTTGAGCCGGCTATAGAACCGGTAGTACCGCCGTTTGCAGTAACTGCTGTAACACCCCCACTGGCAGCTGCCCAGGTTGGTGCAAGAGTAGTACCTGCGGAAGTCAATACCTGACCGGCTGTTCCATTAGTCAGTTTTGAGGTTACTCCTGCTGCAGACTGGTAAAGAAGCTGACCTCCTAAACCACCTGAGATATTTGCAGTGGTAGTAGCTGTGGTTGCAGTTGCAGCATTTCCTGTAGTATTTTGGTTGAAAGTGGGCCAGTTGATCAACGATGCCGCACTGCCTGTTGGAAGTAAATAATCGGTTCCGGCAACGGCTGCAGTAATAGTAGTCCCATCACTTTTTACCATGCCGTTAATAGCTTTTACCATTGGGTCGGTTTCCACAGCAGAGATCGATTCCCACTTATTGGTACTACCGTTATATACAGCCTGTCCACCTTGCGTAAAAGACACCCCCCCGAACGTTCCGGAAACGGATACCACATAATAATCGCCATTTGTACCTGTCCCATTCGCAAGACCCTTGTCATTAGTTAAGGCATTCCACATTCCTTTATACGAGGAAGTAGTAGCTTGCCATGTAGCATTCCCTGAGGCATCCGACTTTAACACATACCCGTTGTTTGCACCTGTGGTAATCTGTAATGATGAGGCAGTAATTAATCCGGAAGCAGTGATTGTGCTGCTTGAGGAGATTGGTCCCGTAATTATAGAAGTTGGACTTATAGCTCCCAACGAAAGAGAAACAGTATTTCCGGAAGGGGTCGCTATAACTCCATTTGCCGAGGTAATGGAAGCGATTCCGGCAACAGCAGGCGCTTGCCATACCGGAGTGGTGCCGTTCCAGGACAAAACATTACCTGTAGTGGCAGTAGAATTCAGAATTTGTGAAGTTGTATTTGCGGCAGATTGATAAAGAAGACCGGGAGCACCTCCTGTAATATTGGTTGCAGTTGTTGCATTTCCGGTCGTGCTTTGATTCAGCACGGGAAAGTCTGACGCAATGGCTGCGGTCATTGAAGTGCCGTTTCCTTTTAATATTCCGGAAATGGAAGTACCAAGAGTAATAACAGGAGCTGTGGCAGTACCACCTGAAGTACTGCTAAAACCATTAGCCGAAGCTACAGAAATGCTGGTGATTCCACCGGCTACCGGTGTTTTCCAAACAGGTAACCCTGATACATCCCATGTCAACACATCCCCAGTAAGCGAAGCTTTTGCAAGCATTGATGTAGTATTTGGAGCCGATTGATAAAGCAACTGACCGGCAGTTCCACCGTTTATATTCGTGGCAATGGTAGCTGTTGCAGCATTGCCGGTTGTAGCTTGATTAAAAGTAGGCCATCCTGTTAACAAGGCTGCACTACCGTTTGGTTTTAAATAATCGGTTCCGGCTACTGCTGCAGTAATGGTGGTTCCATCACTTTTTACCAATCCGGTTATTGCTTTCACCATAGGATCCGTTTCTACAGCAGCTATTGATTCCCATTTCGAAGTAGTTCCGTTATAAACAGCCTGTCCACCCTGGGTAAAAGCAGTACCTCCGTATGAACCGGAAGTGGATACTACATAATAATCTCCGTTGGAACCTGTTCCATTTGCAATAGTCGGAGTATTTGTTGAAGCATTCCACATCCCTTTATACGAAGAACTGGCAGATTGCCAGGTAGCATTACCGGCATTATCCGTCTTCAAAACATACCCGTTAGTGGCTCCTGTAGTTAATTTCAGACCGGTGGCTGTTATAGCTCCTGTATTTACAGAAGTAGGGGTTATATCTCCCAATGTTAATGCAATAGCCGGAGCTGTTGTCGGGTTGGTCACTACACCGGAGACTCCGGCATTCGTAGTCACTGAAACATTAGTAATTCCACCACTGGCCGGAACGGCCCAGGTTCCATCACTTCGAAGGAATGATCCCACGGCAGCAGTACCGTTTCCTGCTAAAGCAGTTGTGGGAATGGTATTTGCACCAAATAACCCGGCACGAAGGGTTCCGGTTATATTGGAAGCATTCAATGAACCGTTTAATGTGGTACCTGTGATGTCCCCCCCGTTAATGGAACCTGTAGTATTGATAGAGCTTGGTGAAATGGCACCTAAACCAAGGGTAATGGTTGAAGTTGGCAATACATTCGATACAGTGGCTGTAATACCATCATTTGGAATTACAGCTACTAATGAAAGACCGCTTCCACCTACCGAACCTGCATCAGCCCAGTTAAAACTTCCATTACCGTTAGAACTTAAAACCTGACCGGCATTTCCGTTTGTTGAAATACCAGTCATTTTCAAAGGAGTAACCCCTTGATTAGCTATTCCCAATGCACTCGATGAAGTTCCTGAACCGGTTAAACTGGCATCGTGTGTAACCACTCCTCCTGTACCGGATGATGCTTGTGCCAATATTCCGGCCAAATCCACATGACTGTCTCTTGGACCTGAGATGGAAAGAATTGTTCCGGCAAGACTCAGTGATTGGTACAAGTCAGCCAGACTGACTAGATTGCCCCCTTTGATCGATAAGTTCATGTTGTTATCCAGGCTCATGATAGGCACAAAGGTAGATGATCCTGATGATCCTGATCCTGATGCTATTGCATTATCTACATAGATTTTATTCACAGCATCTTTGTCGCTTACCGGATTTCCAAGATTGGTAAGCTTATATCCGTTCATCGATATATTGGCGGCAGGCGCTCCAAAGCCACTTAATGGGATATTTAAT
>Ga0302171_10000141_pt1 | contig 14831 bp, 10 predicted proteins | sample I_Fen_N2_2_FD_193495 | JGI IMG/M metagenome (GOLD analysis project Ga0302171, IMG submission 193495) | Peat permafrost microbial communities from Stordalen Mire near Abisko, Sweden - I_Fen_N2_2 | ecosystem: Environmental > Terrestrial > Soil > Wetlands > Permafrost | place: Sweden: Abisko... | reverse complement strand
GTTGGGATGGAGATGATAAACACTTCCATCGAAAATATAGTCGACTTAGTTTCCCCCGATTATCATCCACTAGCCGGAAAAGCAAAAGATATAGCTGCCGGTGCAGTACTCATATGTGCCATTATCTCGGTAATAGTTGGACTATTAGTATTTGGTCCGAAAATTATGTGTACCATATCATCATTATTATAATTGATATAAATTATGAAATCAATGCTCACAGATTTTCTAAACCTAATGTTTCCAAATCTATGCATTGTTTGTGGAGAAAGTCTACATAAACATGAGCAACAACTATGTATTAGCTGCAGACATGGTATCCCAAAAACAAATTATCACCTGGTTACTAACAATCCAATTGAGAAGCGATTCTGGGGCAAGGTACCCATTCATCGTGGCACAGCTTTCTTCTTCTTTCAAAAAGGATCACCCTACCAGAAAATTTTGCATAGCCTAAAATACAGAGGCAATCAGGAAGTGGGAGAACTGCTTGGAAAATATGCAGCAGAAGAATTACTAGACTCTGTAGATTTTTCTACAATTGATGTCATCATACCCGTTCCGCTTCATCCAAAAAAATACAAAATAAGAGGTTACAATCAGAGTGAATGTATTGGAAAAGGGTTATCCAAAATACTCGAAAAACCTATTGATACAAAAAGTCTAATTCGTATTCGCGAAAATACAACTCAAACAAAAAAGTCCGTATTTGAGCGCTATGAGAATACCGAAGGAATATTTATATTACAAAACCAAAACAATTTAACGGGCAAACATGTTTTACTTGTTGATGATGTGCTTACTACGGGTTCAACACTTGAAGCCTGTATACGCGTTTTAATTGAAATTGAAGGAATAAAAGTGAGTATTTTTACATTAGCAGTTGCTTAAAATATCGGTATTTTAGTAAATATGGAAGTTATATCAATTGACCTTGGGCAGTACAAAAAAATCACAATTTATTTTAACTCTAAATCAAAGATATAATGTAAAGAATATCGATTTAGAATGAAATTTAATTTGTAGTTTTGTATTTAAATACATGCGGAGACCCCCATTAACACTACAAAACACGACTATGCAGTTCAAATATCGCATATTTATTCCATACATCTTTCTACTCCTTGTAGGTTGCTCATTGCTTCCGAACAAAATGAAAACTGCAGAGCAATTAATGGAAACCTCGCCCGATTCGGCACTGCATCTCTTACAACAAATTAAACCCAACCAAACACTATCCAGTGCCGACCAAGCTGCATACGGTCTTTTACTCTTCGAAGCATTAAGCAAAAACAAATTACCTCTCAAACCTGATTCAGCCATCAACTTCTCGTTGGAGTATTTCCAAAGTAAAAACGACAAAGATCATTTAGCAAAATGTTATTTTTACAAGGGACGTATGTATAATAATGCACAACGCTACGACGAAGCTACTGAGCTGTATTTAAAAGCATTAGATAATTGTCAAGATAAAAAGAATTATGAGTTACTCGGTAAAATTTATGGTGATATGGGTGACATTTGTTTTATCCAAAGAGAATATAAAAAAGCCCAAAACAAATACTTACTTGCTGCAGAATACTTTAAAAAGGCAAATAAAACAGTTGAAGCCTGTTACAAACTATTAGATATTGGTCAAACATATCGTGCAACAAATGACTACAAGACTGCAAAAAAATACTTTACAGCAGCATTACTTTCAAGCAAAGACTCATTATTGCAGGGCTCAGCATTAAAAGAGATTGGAATTAATTTCTTTTCAGCAAAAATTTATGATTCAGCTAATTATTATCTTCGTAAAAGTATCAAGTACCCTTACATCGGATTTAACTTTTCAACAAGATGTTTTGCATTAGCTGACCTGTATTACAATACTAAACAATACGATTCTGTTTATTACTACGCAAATCTTGCTTTAAAACATCCTTCTAATGTATATACTAAGCGTGAATGTTATAGACTTTTAGCAAATACTGCATTTACAAAAGGGGATTTCAAGTCGATGGCGACATACATGACATACTTCCAATCATGCACAGATTCGGTTCAAAAAATCGAATCGCAAACAAAGACTACAGTTTTGGAAAACATTCATGATACAACTCAAACAGCATATAAAACGAAAAACTATCTTGTTATATTAGGATGGGTACTACCATTTATTATTTCAATAAGCCTATTCGTTTTGTTTCGCTTAAGACAAAGGAACAAAGGTAAAGAAAAACAATTAGTAGAAGCAGAATTGCAGCTAACTGAAAAACAATTGAATTTAAAAAATAATTTTATCCAAAAAATTGAGGAATCGAAGTCATTACACATGGAAGAATACCGCAAGTCACCTTTGGCAAAACGGGAAGCCATGGATAAAGAGGTGTACAATGTCTGCCTACACCTGAACGACTGGAAAGTTTTTAGCGAAAGCATGAACCGCACCTTTAACAATACTGTGAGTTTTTTGGAGAAAACTTACCCTGATATTACGCGCAAAGAAATTACCTGGTGCTGCCTCTATCTACTTAACATTCATAGTGGCGACATGGCATTAGTATTGGATTGCAAGCCTGAAAGTTTATACAAACTAAAACAACGCCTAGCGCAAAAAATGAAACTCAAAACAACACTTGAGTTAAATCAACTGCTTAAAAAAAGATCAGTATCAAAATAATTTTATCTCATCCTATATTATCTATTTCCCTTCTTCACACCTCTGTTTTTCTACCCCTATTTTTATCAATTTTCCTCTTGTCCTGATTTTTCTCGTCTGTCCAGTCATATTTATCTGATAATCTGATATATAAAAAAAGACTTGTCCTACTTTATTTCGCCCAAATATTTGGAGCTATTGTATGCTATGTATAACTTAGCACCTTGAAAGAACACCCTTTTACATTTACAAAACCACATGTATCACTTTACAAAAAACTCAATTTTTATGAAAACATTAAACTCTTTCCTTATTAGCATCTTATTGATACTACTTTGCTCTTTACCATTTCAAACTACTTTGGCTGGCGATGTACCACTAAAGCCAGATCTTGATCCTAACACAACAAAAGGAACTTATCAAATGGCGCCAATTCACATTGCCCTTGATGTTGCTCAAAATGAAACTGACATCACTTTAAGCTTCTTGTATCCTGTAGGCATAGCACAGATAACAATCGAAAATGAGAACGGCGATGTGGTTTATCAGGAAGGGGTAAACACTTTTTCTACTTTAGATGCGTCAATTGACACTCAAAATTTGGATGGTGGTGTTTACACATTAAAAATAAGCTATGGTTCAACTAACTTAGCTGGAGAGTTTGAACTATAAGAAAAAACTTAGGGACGAGGCGGAGTTAGTGCCGCCTCGTTATCAAAGCAACGACAATCAATAAATAGAAACTTTCAAAACACTTTAGGGTATGATAAAAATATTAAAAGCTTGGCTGACAAAGAGCATTCAGTCATACAACACAAACGAATATAGTGCAGAAGTTACTATAAACAAAAATCTATATTTGTCGGATATTATTGATGAAATGATAAAAGAAGGTCTTGAAATCGACCGCGATTTTGCAACGAAAGTGATTACAACTTTCAACAAGAAAACATCTGATCTTGTATTTAGCGGAAACAAAGTAGATACAGGCTTAGTATCCATGTATCCAATTATCAAAGGACAGTTGTACAACAAAACATGGAATCCAAACGTAAACTCGGTAAACGTATCGATTATTCCAAGTAACGAACTTAGACAAGGAATGTTTGAAACAACAGTGGAAATTATTGGAGAAAAAGCAGCTCCACAAAACGAAAAATCAGCCGAGCAAGTAGTTCAAGGCTATGAGAATTTTAAGCCTATAGGTCGTAACCCTAAAAATGATATTCCGGCTTGTGGTCTGGCCTTTAGAGCATGGCTTTGCAAAGCATAATAACCCACTAGCCCAACTCGCATAAAACCACTATTAACTCTATTATTTATCTGTTTCAATAACTCTGTTGTTTTCATTAATATTTTTTGTATTTTTGCATTAGGGTCAACTTCATTTATTCTCAAATAAATTGAGAGTATTGAGGTTGCCATATGCAAATACAAAATTATGATTAGAGCATTTCGTCTTTCTTTTCTAATTACATGTCTTTCACTCACAGGTTGCTCATTCACTCCCAATGAGCTAAAGATTGCCGAGCAAGTTATGGAAGTACATCCCGATTCTGCATTACACATCCTGCAGAAAATACCCAAAGAGAAATACAATTCTAATGCTAACCGTGCTCTATACGGCATACTCCTCTTTCAAGCTTTGGACAAGAATTATATGTCTTTGCAACCCGACTCACTGATTGATTTCTCTATAGACTATTATCTGAAGCAAGAGGACAGACCACGCCTTGCAATGGCATACTTTTACAGGGGACGAAAACTCAAGTATAAAACAGAGTATGAGAAAGCATCCATAGAATACTACAAATCGATAGATAACTGTAATCCAAATTCTGACTATCTACTCTTAGGTAAAGTTTATGAAGACTTAGCAGCAATAAGTCTCATGCAAAGAGAATATAAAGAGAGTCGAAAGAAAAACCAATTAGCAACCTCATTCTATCACAAAGCCGGGAGATCAGAATTTGCATACAACACACTCATATCTATCGGGCTTACATATTTAGCTGAAAATAAACACAGCACTGCCAGATCATACTTTAAAAAAGTCTATTCTTTAAGCACTGACTCGCTTACAATTGGTATAACTCTAAACGAAATTGGTATTTCATACTACAACAATAAACAATTTGACTCTGCATTATACTACTACAGGAAATCATTGACTTATCCATCAAGAGAAAACACCCTTCCTCTCAGATACTATTCATTAGCGAATGTGTTCTTCAACATGGATAAATATGACTCAGCCACTATTTATGCAATGAAATCGTTGAAATGCCCAAGTGGAAACTTATTCCTCCGTAGGGGGTGCTGTCGCATAATTGTAAATACAGCCTACAATACCGGAGACATAAAGCTCATGAATCGATATATGACTAAATATCAACTATATGTTGATTCGATTCGCGTTATCGAATCACAAACCAAAGCTACTGTAATTGAAAAACAACACAATAGCAAAGCGAAAGCAACTGTTGCAAAACAAAATCTAACAACATTTACCTTACTCCTTATAGTATCAATCCTGATTATAGTAATTATCAGTGTGTACTTATATCACCGAAGTAAACTTCGCAAACAAGAAATTAAAAATTATAAGCAGGAATTAAACAGCAAGCAAGTTTTTGTTAGTCAGAGTATCAGTAGTAAAATTGAGGAGATGAAATCCATCCAAACTGAAAGATTGAAACAAGCACAACCTGCCGATCGCGAAAAAATCAGCAAAGAGCTATATAACAATGCACTGCACATAGATAACTGGAATATATTTTCATCAGAAATGAATCATGCATTCAATAACATTGTAGACAAATTGCAAAATGATCACCCAACTTTGAGTCGCAAAGAAATTAGTTGGTGTTGCCTACATCTTTTGGACATTTCGAACACCGACAGGGTTCTATTACTGGAAACAACTACGGAAGGATTGTATAAACTAAAACAACGTGTGGCACAAAAATTAAATCTAATCAACACAAAAGAACTTGACATATACCTCAGAAACATAGTAGCGATTAGAAACTAGCTCACCCACATCACTAATGTGAATTATATTTTGTAAATTTGCAAAAAAAACAGTATCAAATCGGTTGATACAAAAGTTCCAAATTGCTTATTATGAGATTTATTACTCTACGTATTATAATTGCAACCATACTTACTGTTAGCCTTACAAGTTGCTCAACCACTCCCAATGAGCTAAAAATTGCCGAGCAAGTAATGGAAGTACACCCCGATTCCGCATTACATATCCTGCAAAAATTACCCCAAGAAAAATACTGTTCTGAAGTTAATAGAGCCCTATACGGTATACTCCTTTTTCAAGCTTTGGACAAGAATTATATGTCTTTGCAACCCGATTCACTGATAGATTTTTCGATAGGCTATTATTTGAAGCAAAATGATAAACCACACCTTGCAATGGCCTACTTTTTCAAGGGAAGAGAACTCAAGTGTAAAACAGAGTATGAGAAAGCATCCATGGAATACTACAAATCGATAGATAACTGCAATCCAAATTCTGACTATCTACTCTTAGGTAAAATTTATGGAGACCTAGCAACTATAAGTATCTTCCAAAGGGAATATAAAGAAGGTCGAAAGAAAAACCAATTAGCCGCCTCATTCTATCTTAAAGCCGGGAGAACAGAATTTGCATACAACACACTCATATCTGTTGGATATACGTATCTAGCTGAAAAAAAATACAGCACTGCGAGATCATACTTTAAACATGTTTATTCACTAAGTAAAGATTCATTCATTCTTGGCATCACATTAGAGCAGATTGGCTCTACCTACTATCAGAACAAACAATATGACTCTGCATTATACTATTACAGAAAATCGTTAACCTATCCATCAAGGGGGAGCAACCTTCCTGTCAAATACTGTTCAGTAGCGAATGTGTTCTTCAACATGGATAAATTTGACTCGGCTACCATTTACGCAATAAAATCGTTGAAATGTGCAGGTGGAGACTTATTTACACGCAGGGAAGGCTGTCGGGTAATTGCAAACGCAGCGTTTAACAACAGAGATATAAAACTCATGAACAAATACATGAGCAAGTATCAGGAATATACTGATTCTGTCCTCAATATAAAATCTCAAACAAAAGCTACTGTAATTGAACAGCAACACAATAGCAAAGCGAAAGCAACTGTTGCAAAGCAAAATCTAACAATATTCACCATACTGCTTATATCCTCAATTTCATTTATAGTAATTATCAGTGTATACTTATATCACCGAAGTAAACTTCGCAAACAAGAAATTAAAAATTACAAGCAGGAATTAAACAGCAAACAAGTTTTTGTTAGTCAGAGTATAACTACTAAAATTGAGGAGCTGAAATCCATCCAAACTGAAACACGAAAACAAGCACAACCTGCCGATCGCGAAAAACTCAGCAAAGAGCTATATAACAATGTACTACATATAGATAACTGGGATCTGTTTTCCTCAGATATGAATCATGCATTCAATAACATAGTAGACAAACTGCAAACTGACCACCCAACTTTAAGTAGAAAAGAAATTTGTTGGTGTTGCCTACATCTTTTGGATATTTCGAACACTGACAGGGTTCTATTACTCGAAACCACTACGGAAGGGTTGTACAAACTAAAACAACGCGTAGCACAAAAATTAAATCTAATCAACACAAAAGAACTTGACATATACCTCAGAAACATAGTAACGATTAGAAACTAGTTTATCTGCATCACTAATGTGAATTATATTTTGTAAATTTGCAAAAAAGGCAGTATCAAATCGTTTGATACTAAAGTTCCAAATTGCTTATTATGAGATTTATTACTCTACGTATTATAATTGCAACCATACTTACGGTTAGCCTTACAAGTTGCTCAACCACTCCCAATGAGCTAAAAATTGCTGAGCAAGTAATGGAAGTACACCCCGATTCTGCATTACGCATCCTACAAAGATTACCCCAAGAAAAATACTGTTCTGAAGCTAATAGAGCCCTATACGGCATACTCCTTTTTCAAGCTTTGGACAAGAATTATATGTCTTTGCAACCCGACTCACTAATTGATTTCTCTATAGACTATTATCTGAAGCAAGAGAACAAACCACGCCTCGCAATGGCATACTTTTACAGGGGTAGAAAACTCAAGTATAAAACAGAGTATGAGAAAGCATCTATAGAATACTACAAATCAATAGATAACTGTAATCCAAATTCTGACTATCTACTCTTAGGTAAAATTTATGGAGACTTGGCAATTATAAGTCTCTACCAAGAGGGATTTAAAGAGGCTAGAAAAAAAAATCAACTCGCAGCATCGTTTTTCACAAAGGCTGGAAAGCCAGAGCTTGCATACAATACACTCGCATATATCGGGTTTGCATATCTATCTGAAAAGAAATACGTCACAGCGAGATCATACTTTAAGAAAGTATACTCTTTAAGCAAAGACTCAATCACAATTGGTATGACTTTAAACTATCTTGGTAGTTCCTTCCTCAATACTAAGCAATTTGACTCAGCAATCTACTACTTCAGAAAATCATTGACTTATCCATCAAGAGGAAATAACCTTCCACTCAGATACTGTTCATTAGCGGAGGCATTCTTCAATATAGAACAATATGATTCGACCACCATCTATGCAATGAAATCGTTGAAATGTACAGGTGGAAACTTATTTACACGTAGGGAAGGCTGTCGAGTAATTGCAAACGCAGCTTATAATACAGGAGACAAAAAACTCATGAACAAATACATGAGTAAATATCAGGAATATACAGATTCTGTACGCGCTATTGAATCTCAAACCAAAGCAACAGTAATTGAACAGCAACACAATAGCAAAGCGAAAGCAACTGTTGCAAAACAAAATCTAACAATATTCACCATACTGCTTATATCCTCAATTTTATTTATAGTAATTATCAGTGTATACTTATACCACCGAAGTAAACTTCGCAAACAAGAAATTAAAAATTACAGGCAGGAATTAAACAGTAAACAAGTTTTTGTTAGTCAGAGTATAACTACTAAAATTGAGGAGCTGAAATCCATCCAAACGGAAACAAGGAAACAAACACAACCTGCCGATCGCGAGAAACTCAGCAAAGAGCTATATAACAATGCACTGCACATAAATAATTGGGATCTATTTTCCTCAGAGATGAATCATGCATTCAATAACATTGTAAGCAAACTGGAAACTGATCACCCTACTTTAAGTCGAAAAGAAATTTGTTGGTGTTGCCTACATCTTTTGGATATTTCGAACACTGACAGGGTTCTATTACTGGAAACAACTACGGAAGGATTGTATAAATTAAAACAACGCGTGGCACAAAAATTAAATCTGATCAACACAAAAGAACTTGATACATACCTCAGAAACATAGTAGCGATTAGAAACTAATTTATCTGCATCACTAATGTGAATTATATTTTGTAAATTTGCAAAAAAAGGCAGTATCAAATTATTTGATATCTGGTCTCAATTGTTTATTATGAAATTCATCACACAGTATATTCTAATTATCACCATACTTGCTCTCAGCTTTACGAGTTGTTCCGACACCCCGAATGAGCTAAAAGCAGCTGAGAAAGTAATGGAAAATCACCCTGATTCGGCATTACACATCCTTCAGAAATTACATCCTGAAAAATATTCCACCTATGCCAATCGGGCATTATATGGTTTGCTTCTTTTCAAAGCGTTGGACAAAAATGATTTGCCATTACAACCTCTTTCATTATTAGACTTCTCAATAGATTACTACACAAGGCAGGATGATAAAATTCGGCTTGGGAATTGCCAACTATACAAAGGCCGAGCATATCTTAATAAAAATAAATACGAACAAGCTACTTCTGAATTTCTAAAAGCACTGGACAACCTAAAAAGTGAACCCGACTACAACATCCTTGGAGAAGTGTATTCAGACATGGGTAAAATTTGTTCATTACAGCAGCAACACAAAGAAGCCAGAGAAAAATACCAACTAGCCGCTAACTATTTTGCGAAAGTTCAAAAGAAAAATGCAATATGCTATTCGATGTTAGACATTGGAGTAACATATAGATGCACAAAAGAATATAAGATTGCACTTAAATATTGCCATAAAGTAATTTCTCAAACTAACGATTCAATATTACTTGGCGTTGCATATCAGGAAATCGGAAACATTTACATGATTTCGAACCAACCCGATTCTGCAATACATAATTTGAAAAAGAGTTTGCAATATCCTACAAAGGGAACAGATTATGCCATTCGTAATTATTCTTTAGCAGATGCTTATACACACAAAAGCCGAAACGATTCTGCTGAAGTTTACACAAAAGAGTCTTTAAAATATCCTGCCAGTTTTTTTACCAGACGCGGTTGCTACCGAATATTGGTAAATACCACTTACTTGAAAGGAGATATAAAGCTTATGGGCAAATACATGAGCAAGTACCAAGATTATACAGATTCCGTTCGCACCATCGAGTCCCAAACAAAAGCATCTGTTATTGAAGATTTGCATACAAATTCTGTTGAAACTAGTGGTGCAAGACAGAGTTTGACAATAACTATTTTATTATTGTTCGTTGTCATTATTGTTGGTGCCGCAATTTCATATTACTATTACAACCGGAACAAGATCAGAAAGCAAGAACTCGACGGGTACAAAACAGAGCTAAACAGCAAGCAAGCTTTTGTTAGCCAGAGCATTAGTAAGAAAATTGAAGATTCAAAAGCAATTCAGGCCATTAAGCGTAAACATGCATTGCCAAATGAGAGAATAAAATTAGACAAAGAAGTATACACCAACAGTCTGCATATAAATAACTGGAATGTATTTACTTCCGAAATGAATCATGCGTTTAACGGAATAGTTGACAAACTGCAGTCCAACTATCCAACTTTAAGTAATAAGGAAATAAGTTGGTGTTGCTTACATCTATTGAACATTCCAAACGCGGATAGGATTCTTATTTTAGAAACGACCACCGAAGGTTTATACAAAATGAAGCAACGTATTGCTCAGAAATTAAATTTAAAAAGCACAAAAGAATTAAATGCGTTTTTAAATGAAATTGTCTCAACACACATCTAACTTCACTCGATTATCTTTTTTCATTGTAGAGATAAGCCTACATTTAAGTAAATATTTTGGCCGATTTGACTGATGTCCAAAAATAATCGTCTTAACGAATCTATCACGTTGATTTTCAGCATAATATTTTTTAAGATGTCCAAAGTATTTTTGCTCCAAATTTGGATAAGCTAGACGTATTTTCTAATTTAGCCGTACAAATGACTAACAATATCTTTCAAATATCGTTAGTCGAAAACACTCAATCCTAATTTTACATTTCATAAGCAAAAGGGAGGAGCGGTATATTCAAGTATGGTGATAGTGAAACCCATAAGGCGTTTTGTCCTCAAGACCTAAACCAAAATAGGGAAAATGCGACTTGTAAATTTTTTAGAGAGAAATAATACCACTCACCTTTTGTGATATAGTTCGCCCCATTTAGCGCATCAATAGTGCTAAATGGGGCGATTTATTCTTAAATCTTATATCTTCTTCAAACTTGCAACCACTCCATCAGCTGTTGCAATCTGCTCAAGAAAATCCCTGAAATCTGTATAATCCTGTGCGGGGAATGTTCCTTTTGTCAATTCGAAATGACGAATGTACGTAATTTCACCACCCTTTTGAGTCGATTGCGAAATGTATTTTCCAAATTTACCTACAAATTCTGTCTTTTGAGGCAAATCTGTGACCTGATACCCCTTGGGCAATCGATAAGTTACGGTGTCATTTTCCATATAGGAACGACGAATACACATGTCGGTTTTACGATTCCTCACTTTATCTGGAATAGAACTTAATCTATTCATAAAGTTCAACGGCAACAAAGCAATATCACCCATTTTCTTTATATAATTAGTAAAAGTGAGATCCAAATGCTCATCAAGCGAAGGTGTTTTGCTTCGATTTTCGACCAGTGAAAATTTTGTAAGTGAGAATGATGGGAGCTCTATACTTTGTGTAATTTTTTTTAGCTTGTCAGCATCATCAGCGTAATAAGTAGACATCATATCATCATAGCACAATCCTATATACTTTGTCGATGCATTTGCAGCTCCTGACTCAATATCAGCCAGATCCACCTTAGTATTTCTATTAATACAATTTTCAGTTGCCGGGTATATTCGGGTATGTACCAATTTACTATTTTCTCCATCAACTATCAGTACATCTCTGTCGTCTGTAAAATCACCATTAAATCCACAAGGTTTCCGTTGGCTAGTACACTCCAACCAAATCGTATCTTTGTCGAGAGGGACACACAACATTACATGATTGAAATGATAGGCTGGGAATTCTCTGTCGATATTGCTTATTGAAGAACCTGCATCAACACAAGTGTAATATGATTTCAACCCAACAGTAGACAACAAAGCTTTCATATAATTTGAAAGAGCTTTACAATCACCGTAAGAGGTCTTATCGACAGTTTCTGCATCAAAAGGCTGCCAACCACCTATCCCCACTTGAATACTTACATATCGAGTCTTACGTTGTGTATATTCATATATGGTTTTTATTTTCTCAAAATCAGTTTTGCAAGAAGCGGTTAGTTCCTTTATCTTATCCTTAGTGGCATCTGCGAGCAAGTCCCTCTTGTCAATTAGACCAGCCACCCAAAGGCCTAAATCTTTCCATGTTTCAGAAGACCCTTTAGTTTCCCCTATTTCAAATTTATTGGGAACTAAACGAACCAAAGGATAAGTCGGTAAAGATTTAGTCGTCATAGGTTCAGACATCCGTGCTGGTAAATTACTAATTGTCCATGTGTAAACATCCATATTATCTTGTATTGACTTGACAACACCTTTTGGTAAATTATATTCTTTGTAACGAAAAGAATAACCAACAGGAGTTTTCACAATAAATACAGAATTCACGTATGATGTATTTTCACTACCATGACTCCAAATGGGTAAAAAAAGTGTCTGTTTAAGATCAATGTCATATGTATATTCGACAGTAAATGGATAAGTCAGAGTCTTAGGGTCAATGTACTTCACTCTGTTATCTTCGTATAAAGAAAATCCGCTTATTGCGCTGTGATCGATCACGTCATCACCTCCCAAGGATTTTATTTGTTTACCAAATTCATTGTATACTTTTCCTTTTATATTCGATAGCTTACAAATTGGAGTTGATGATTCTTGAAAATAGGCATTATCCTCCCCATTCTTATTCAGGATAGTACGCACTTCAGTTACTGACACAACAGCCGATTTCTCGGATTTAATCTCTACCTCCTGCTTATATACACGCATTACTGTGTGTGCATTTTGCAAAAGTGCGGCAGGTATTTCACTAACCGGATACATTAGTTCCTTAGAAAAAGCAATAATGCAAAACGATAGCAAAATTGAACTACAAAGAATTCTTTTATACATTTACTTATATTTTTTTGAGAATCAACATTTCGGATTGCTTTTTCACCAATTCATCAAAATAAACCTTTAAATCGGGATATTCAGCTGCATAAAATATCGGCTTATTGATGTTAAATTTAAAAATCATTTGAACGCCATTCTCCGATAATGCCGTTTGCATTTGAAAACTTGCTGAATTTTCGGGTAAAGCCATCTTTGTATTCTTAGGCAATTGTTCTACTACATATCCTTCGGGCAGCTCTAAATAAACAATCAACGATTTTTCAATCGCAGTTGTAAAATCAACCGGATAAATACGTTGTTCCAGTTTAAATGGATTTTCTGTCCATTTATCCATTAATATAGGGTTCACGAATAATTGATTGTTCGTTCTCGTAGCTCTATTTTTCCATACCACAGTAAAATCCTCTTTTACCGGGTTTTGCAAACTATCTAAATCGGAAACAGCATATTTATCAACAGAAAGACCAATATTATCACTTTCAATCGATTTCAAATAATCATCCTGACTATTGAAAGTTTTATAATGATTTCTGAGATCTAATGCTGCATAATCACTACACATTTTAGTCCAGTCACCCTTCATTGTACCATCTGCCGAGAGTTTCAGCTTAAAGAAAGATGCCGTTTTATCTTTTTTTACAGGATTTAAATCTACCCATTTAAAACCTTCTTTCAACACCAGCATTCCTCTCCCATTTAAAGCGCGTTCGGGCAATAACCCAACTGGCAAATTCTCTTCAGTAGCATCTAAAAGATAGGTTTTATCACCTATTACAGCATGTGCAGCGACATAATTCAATTTATCAAAACTTACAGAGAATTGCGGTAAAACACCATTCGAACGTGTACTTAACACTAATGGATTCGCACTAATATCCAACTTCCGAAGTAACAACACCAGATTAAGATTGACTTCCGAAGCATTACCAATTTTTTTATTGTATGAATGATTCAGACCACTTGGTGAAATCCAAATGGATTCGGTTTTATTCCATTTTATTTTCTTTATTTCGCTATAGGCTCTAAACAAACGCTCTTCAGGAATGCTTGTAGCCTCTTTAATTTGCTTAGCAAGTCCGTTCAAATATAATTGGAGGGTATATAATTCCTGCCCAAAATTCGATTCTTTATTCAACGCTTCGCCAACAGCTTCCCAGGTAGTGGCATAGTCTTTATACAGCTCACCAGGTATATGTATAGAAGATATTTCAATATCAAATCTTGACATATAATTTTCATAATTATTGATAAACGGTTCGGATTTGAAAGCAGGAACATCTTTGGTAACCCAACGACTATCAGTAGAAACAAAAAAAGGAGTAAATCCAACAGCATTCTTGCGAAAAGACAAGTACTGGTTGTCTTCAATAATCAACTCACTCCAACGTACGGGAATCGTTTCCTGAAACCTCCAGAGAGTGGGTAACCCAGTATAATAAAACTCCACATCAATGACTGAACCAACTTTCACATTCGGGAAAGCAACTCTGGCCCGATACTGATTTTTTGAAACCTGTTCAATAAAAATGGATTCTTTACCCAGCTTGGTGACTACAGGGACGCCATTTTCCATGTTTACGATTTGTCCCTTCACTACAGCTTTTTCACTGGCCGGGACATAAAAATCACCTTGCGATTTACCTTCTTCTTTCAAGATTTTAATGCGCTTTTGATGCACAAACTGAAAGTCGCGTGAGCTAAAATAACCGTAATTA
>Ga0302171_10000140_pt1 | contig 14838 bp, 14 predicted proteins | sample I_Fen_N2_2_FD_193495 | JGI IMG/M metagenome (GOLD analysis project Ga0302171, IMG submission 193495) | Peat permafrost microbial communities from Stordalen Mire near Abisko, Sweden - I_Fen_N2_2 | ecosystem: Environmental > Terrestrial > Soil > Wetlands > Permafrost | place: Sweden: Abisko... | reverse complement strand
CCCGGTTGCATTGGCAGCCCGTCTGGGCATCCCGCTCCCGGCGGTGATTGCCCATCGCGGCGCGTCCTTTGATGCCCCGGAATCGACTGCCGCCGCCTACAAGACCGCCCGCGATCTCGGCGCCGATTACCTGGAGCTGGACCTGCAACGCAGTAAGGATGGCGTGTTGTTCGCCCTGCACGACAACCATCTGCAACGCACCACCGACGTCGCCACCCGGTTCCCCGAGCGCAAGGACAGCCCGGCCACGGCATTCACCCTCGCCGAACTGAAAACCCTGGATGCCGGCAGCTGGTTCAACAGCGCCTACCCCGATCGCGCGCGGCCTGCCTTTGCCGGGCTGAAAATCCTCACCCTCGATGAAATCATCGACATCGCCGAAGGCAATCCGCTGCACAAACCCGGCCTGTACATCGAAACCAAGGAGCCCAGGCAGTTTCCCGGCATCGAACGCGAGCTGAAGGAAAAACTCCAGGCCCGTGGCTGGCTGATCCCGCCGGGGTCGACACCGACAAAAAACGAAGTGGCCGTCGGCCAGGGCAATGGCAAGGTGATCCTGCAAACCTTCGAGAAGAACAGCCTCGAGCTGCTGCAAAAGGAAATGCCGCAGGTGCCGAAAATCCTTCTGCTGTGGGTCGGCGAAGGCAACATCGAGCCGGCCTCCAACGTGCCGTTTGCCGCATCCGGCGAGAAAGACAAAGCGGCTTACTACGCCAGACAGCAACCCAAGGACAAAGCCGAATTCCAGCGCTGGATCGACTACGCCAAGGCCCAGGGCGCGATCGGCACCGGCCCGTCTGCCGCGCTGACCCAGGGTGGTGAACAGAGTTACGCGGATTTGGTGAAGCCCTGGATGAACCAGTACACCCACGACCAGGGGCTATTGGTGCATGTCTACACCCTCGACGATGCGGTGGATTACCAGAAAGTCATGGACGCCGGCGTCGACGGCATCTTCACCAACCGTGCGAGCGAGTTACTCAAATTCTACAAGCGCCCGGCGGCGGCGAGTGTGGAGCAGGTGTTGCGCAACAACGGTTTCTGAGCCGGGATCGACGCGTCCGCATCGCTGGCAAACCAGCGATATTCGGGAATTAAGGCTGAATTAAGTTGCCACAATTAACCTGATCCCACTCAAACCGCTCACCCAAGGAAAGAAGCCCATGAAAACCCTGACCGCCCTGTTCACCGCCGCTGCCTTGACCCTGACCGCGGGTTTAGCGCAGGCCGATGTTCGAGTGGACGAGATCCCGCAACTGGTCAAGGACGGCAAGATCAAGCCGTTGGAAGAGCTGAACAAAATCGCTCTGGACCTGCACCCGGGTGCAACGATCACCAAAACCGAGCTGGATAACCATTTCAACGATTACGAGTACGAGATCGAACTGCGCGACAAGCAGAACGTCGAGTGGGATGTGGACATCGATGCCGCCACCGGCAGGGTCCTGAAGAACAAGCAAGACAAGTAACCGCGACACGCACAAAAGCCGCACGACCTGACCATCGTGCGGCTTTTGTGCGTTTTCACGTCACGCTGATGTGCTGACCAGCGAACCGGATGTGCTACCGCCTTCTTCCTGCAAGGCCTGCAACAGCGACGCAGTGGCGGTTTGCAATGAGGCAGAGGTCGTCGCGATCTGCGACTGAGCCGCCGCCACATCAGCCGCCTTGGCATCGGCGCTTTCCTGCCTGGCCTGGGCCGCTTGCAGTTGCTGCTGTTGTTCCTGCAATTGCTTTTGCAGCTCGGCGATCTGCTTGCGCAGTGCTTTGACCGAGTCGGATTCTTCGCTGCTACTGGAACTGCTGCTACCCGATGCCGATGCGCCGCCAGCGGAAGCCTTGGTGTCATTGCTAGAAGCCGATGTCGAGGTCGCTGCGGTGGTGGACGTGTCTTCAGTGCTCGTGGCGCTGGTCGAAGCGGTCGCCGTGCTCGACAGTGGCTGGGCGATTGAAACGGAGGTGATGCTGACCATGGGCGTTATCCAAAGTAGTTCGAAGTCCCCTCCCTCATCGACACGCCGAGCCAGCACTTGAGATCGACTGTGTAGCGAGTCAGTAAGCAAACCGATACACAGCCGTTTTCATTACGCGCTCAGACGCGCCGTCACCTCGTTCAACTCCCCCGACAACCCGCGCAGGTTGTTGCTCGCCGCTTCGGTGCGTTGCACGTTGTCCAGGTTGGTGCTGGCGATGCTGGTGATCTCCGTCAGATTGCGCGAGATGTCTTCGGCGACGGACGTCTGCTCTTCGGCGGCGGTGGCGATCTGGCGGTTCATGTCGCGAATCGCTTCCACGGCCAGGGTGATGCGCTCGAGCATGGCGCCCGCCTCGGTGACTTGCCGGACGCTTTCCTCACTGCGCGACTGACCGCTTTCAATCGCCTGGGCCGCATCCACCGCACCGCTCTGCACGGTGTGGATGATCTGGTTGATTTCGATGATCGACGCCGCCGTACGCTGGGCCAGGCTGCGCACTTCATCAGCCACCACGGCAAAACCGCGACCGGCCTCTCCAGCGCGAGCGGCTTCAATCGCGGCGTTAAGCGCCAGCAGGTTGGTCTGTTCGGCGATGCCGCGAATCACTTCCAGTACCTTGCCGATGCGCCCGCTGTCGGTTTCCAGCTGACGAATGACCGTGGCGGTGTTGTCGATTTCGCCGCGCATCCGGGTGATGGTGTCAATGGTGCCCTGCATGACTTTCTCGCCCTGCTGCGCGGAATGGTCCGCATCGTCGGCGGCGCGTGCGGCATCAGCGGCATGGCGGGCGACTTCCTGTGCGGTAGCGGACATTTCATTCATCGCCGTGGCCACCTGATCGGTGCGATTGAACTGCTCATGGGTGCCGCCGGCCATCACGGTCGCGATCGAATTCAGCTCGCCGCTGGCGCTTTCCAGATCCGAGGCACTGCGTTGCAAGCGGCTGAAGGTTTCGGCGAGGAAGTCGCGCAAGGTATTGGCCGCCATCGCCAGTTTGCCCAATTCATCCTGACGGCCGCTGGCCACGCGCTCGGCGAATTTGCCGTGGCTGAGTTGCGCCACGTATTCGATCAGTTGGCGAATCGGCTCGACCAGGTTGCGGTTGATCAGCCACAGGCTCAACAGACCGATCAGCGCCCCCGACACCAGCATCACGATGATCCCCAGCAACACCGTGCGATGGGCACTGGCGCTGAGCTGTTTCGATTGGTCCACACCCTGCTGGCGCAACTCGCTGACCAAGGCGCTCATCTGATCGCTGGTCGCGCGGTCCACCCCCTTGACTGCAGTGTCACCGGCCGTGGGATCGGTACCCGCCGCGAGATAGGCGTCGCGGCCCTTCTGATACGCGGCGCCCAGTTGGCGATGCTCGTCGCGCAGCCGTTCGATGCGCGATTTCAGTTGCGGCTCGATGCCCTGCTGCCCGGCCAGTTCGCCGAGGATGTCCTGCACATCGCGCTGACGCTCCTGGAACTGCTTCCAGTATTTGTCCAGGTCAGCCGGTTGCTTGCCGCGCAGCAGGACGTTTTTCCACTCCTGTACCTGCACCTTGAATTGCAGGTTGGCTTCATCGATCAATTGCGACGTGTGCAACGGCCCCTCGATCAGGTTGGCGTAGCTCTGGACACCGCTGGACAAAAAGTGAAAGCAGGCCAGCGCGATCAGCAACATCGCAATCAGACTGCCGCTCAGCAGGGCGAGAATTTGCGCTCTCAGGGACTTTTGCAAAAACATCGGACAGTACTCATGACAGGAATGAAGCACGCCCGGTTCAGGCGTGAAAGGTCTCCGGACATCCTTGTCTGCGGCGTCGGCTTTTGGCCGAAGGCGCGCAACTTACCCCAAGCAAGATCGGCGTGCCAGAGCGGTTCTTTAGGGAAATCCGACCATCGGCCGAGCAATCGTTTGCGTTCACTTTGTCGTCACAAAAACGTCATCAGTGCTTGCGATGATGCGGCTCTAGTGAACCTGTAAAACCCGCAGCAGGCGCCTCACCTTGCGAGCACTCATGAACCACAGCATCGATCAAAGCCATCGCGATCCGGATCTGTTCGGCTTGCTTTACGGCTTCAGTTTTCGTCCTGGCGAGCGCGGTCGCGAGATCGATTCGGCCAGGGCGCTGCAGTGCCTGCAGCAACCGGACGACAGCGGTGAATTCCTCTGGCTGCATTTGAATCTTGCCCATGCCGCGTGCGAGCGCTGGATGAAAAGTCATCTGGAATTGCCTGACGAGTTTTTCGAGGCCTTGCACGAAGGCTCGCGTTCGACGCGTATCGAGCATGTCGACTCGGCATTGCTGGCGGTGGTCAACGACGTGGTGTTCAACCTCAGCAGCATGGTCTCGTCGGATGTTTCGACGCTGTGGGTCTGCGTGCGCAGTCGGCTGATCATCAGCGCACGCCTGCAACCGCTGCACTCGGTGGACAAGCTGCGCTCTTCGGTGAAGGCCGGCGAACGCTTTCGCTCGCCGCTGGAACTGCTGGTGCACCTGCTGCGCGATCAGGGTGAAGTGCTGACCCAGATCGTGCGCAAGACCAGCCTGAGTGTCGATCAGGTCGAAGACGAATTACTCTCCTCGCGCCTGTCGACCAACCGTGCCGAGCTGGGCGCCAACCGTCGGGTGCTGGTGCGCTTGCAGCGGCTGCTGGCGCTGGAACCGGGGTCGTTGCTGCGCCTGCTCAATCGCCCGCCGACGTGGCTGCAAAAGGAAGACGTGAAGGAGCTGCGCAAATCCACCGAGGAGTTCGCGTTGATCATCAACGACCTCACGGCGCTGGGTGAACGGATCAAGTTGTTGCAGGAAGAGATCGCCGCCAACATCAACGAACAGACCAACCGCACGCTGTTCACCCTGACGGTGGTGACGGTGCTGGCACTGCCCATCAATATCATTGCCGGCTTCTTCGGCATGAACGTTGGCGGCATTCCGCTGGCCGGTGATCCGGAAGGGTTCTGGATCCTGGTGGCGCTGGTCGCGACCTTCACAGTGATTGCCGGGCGTTGGGCGTTTCGCAAGCAGCGGGATTATTGACACGCCCTCATCAACTGACACAGGTTTTTTGTATAGCCCTCAGGATTGTCTGGGTTCCAGATAAACGGCCCACGAAACACCTAAACCCTGATCCAAAGCAGTCTCCCTGTAACAATTAGCAACGATTATCACTGATACACCTCCCTCCTCAGGAATGTCAGCGATGGCTACACCCACCTTCTCCGCCGCCCAGGCGCCCGTCAGTAGCGCAAAACCGCAATTGGATAAAAAACCTGGACTGTTCACCATCGTGGTGTTTTTTGCCGTACTGGCCATCGGCTTGCTGTTCACCGCCTACAGCCTGATGCACGACATGCACGAACTCGGCACGGTGGTCACCACCTGGACGCCGTTTCTGCTGCTGGGCGTCGCGCTGTTGATCGCTCTGGGCTTTGAATTCGTCAACGGTTTCCACGACACCGCCAACGCGGTGGCCACCGTGATTTACACCAACTCATTGCCGCCGAACGTCGCGGTGGTCTGGTCCGGTTTCTTCAACTTCCTCGGTGTGTTGCTGTCCAGCGGCGCCGTGGCTTTCGGCATCATCGCCCTGCTGCCGGTCGAGCTGATTCTGCAGGTCGGGTCGTCCGCTGGTTTCGCGATGATCTTCGCCCTGCTGATCGCGGCGATCCTGTGGAACCTCGGCACCTGGTGGCTGGGCCTGCCGGCGTCTTCGTCGCACACCCTGATCGGCTCGATCATCGGCGTTGGCGTGGCCAACGCACTGATGCATGGCCGTGATGGCACCAGCGGCGTGGACTGGGCGCAAGCGACCAAGATCGGTTACGCACTGCTGCTGTCGCCGCTGGTCGGCTTCGGCTGCGCCGCATTGCTGCTGCTGGCCCTGCGCGCCTTTGTGAAAAACCGTGCGCTGTACAAAGAACCGAAAGGCGACACGCCGCCACCTTGGTGGATTCGCGGCCTGCTGATCGTGACCTGCACTGGCGTGTCCTTCGCCCACGGCTCCAACGACGGCCAGAAGGGCATGGGCCTGATCATGTTGATTCTGGTCGGTACGCTGCCGATGGCCTACGCCCTGAACCGCACCATGCCCGCCGACCAGGCCTTGCAATTTGCCGCGGTGGCCGAAGTCACCCAGCAAGCCCTGGTGAAAAGTGCCCCGCAACCCGCGCCGGCCGACCCGAGGGCGGTGCTGTCCGACTACGTGCGCAGCAAGGACGCCACACCGCAGCTGGTGCCGGCGCTCGCCGCGCTGACCGGTAGCATTGGCGCCGAGGTCAAGGGGTATGGTTCGCTGTCGAAAGTCCCCGCCGAAGCCGTGGGCAACGTGCGCAACGACATGTACCTGACCAGCGAAACCATTCGCCTGATGGACAAGAACAAGCTCGGCAACTTCGACGCCGACACCAGCGGCAAGCTGCAACTGTTCAAGCAGCAGATCGATAACTCGACGCGCTTCATCCCGCTATGGGTGAAGATCGCGGTGGCCATCGCCCTCGGCCTGGGCACCATGGTCGGCTGGAAACGGATCGTGGTGACGGTTGGCGAGAAGATCGGCAAGACCCACCTGACCTACGCCCAGGGCGCCTCGGCGGAAACCGTGGCCATGCTGACCATCGGCGCCGCCGACATGTTCGGTTTGCCGGTGTCGACCACGCATGTGCTGTCTTCCGGTGTGGCCGGGACCATGGTCGCCAATGGTGGCGGCCTGCAGATGAGGACCATCCGCAATCTGCTGATGGCCTGGGTACTGACCTTGCCGGCGGCCATTGTGCTGTCGGGCAGCCTGTACTGGTTGTTCACCCAACTGTTCTGATTCGATCGCTGTTTCAACCGTCCCGGCCCGATCCTGAGCCGGGATTTTTTTTGTCCGACGGCACGGCATTTGCTCGCAGCCTCAGGAGCTTACGCTTTATTGACGCACCACACGTCCAGCAGCCCTTCAGTTTGTTAGCGTGATGCCGACTCATAAAAGACTCGATGCATTCAGGAGTGAAATCGTGAATCTGTACATCAATCAGCTTCAACACAAAGCTGACTTCAAAGAAGCCATCTACGCCGGCGACATCTTTCTGAACACTCATCTGCGTGCCGCCAAGGATCTGTGCGCGTTCGCGCAGGAGAGCATCACCGCCGCCTTCGACGGCGAAACCCATCACCAGGCGCTGCACACGCTGATGCCGGTGGAAGAATTCGTGGTTCTGGTGACGCGCCTCAAGGGCCAGTTCACCAACAGCCAACGCGTCAAGGAACTGATTCTGGCGTTTATCGACGAGATCGGCGTCGACCCGCGCGAATACATTTTCGACGTGCCGCGCATTCGCGTGGTGCCCAACTATGACTACCTGCACGCCGGGGTCAGCTACGCCTACAAGCCGCATCGCGACACGTGGTACGGCAGCGTCGATTGCCAGATCAACACCTGGATGCCGGTGCACACCATCAGCCCCGACCAGACCATGATGATCAACGCCGGCTACTTCGACGTACCGGTGAAGAACACCTCCAGCCAATGGAGCCTCAACGACTGGATCAACAATCAGCGCCACAAGGCCAAGGACAACCTCAAGGAGGAAGTCCGGGTGCACCCGGTGCCACTGGAAGCTATCGATAGCGCCTCTGAAGTGCGCATCGCCGGCAACACCGGGGAGATGCTGATCTTCTCCGGCTCGCACCTGCACGGCACCGTGGCCAACCACACCGATCAAACCCGCTTCAGCGTGGACTTCCGCCTGATGCATCTCGACGACCTCAAGCACCAGCGCGGCGCCATCAACGTCGACAGCGCGTGCCCGGATGTCGGCGCAGGCTTCAAAGACTATTTCCACGCCCACGACTTTTCGAATTTCCAAGGAATCGACCAATGACCAAGCGTCGCATCACGCCTGCCGAGGCCCAGTACAACGAAACCCGTGCCAACGTCCTCAAACGGGTCGATGCCGAATACGTCGCCGATGCACCGTTCGTTTTCGCCAACCGCATCGGCGTGACCGCTGCGCTGTCGCGCATGGAGCTGTTCAAGAAAGTGGCCGAAGTACCGGGCGCGATCATCGAGTGCGGCGTGTACAAGGGCAACTCGCTGATGCTCTACATGCACCTGTCGATGATCCTGGAACCCTACGCGATCAACCGCTCGATCATTGGCTTCGACACCTTCGAAGGCTTCCAGAGCATCGACAAGAACGAAGACCCGGCCGACGTCAACGAGACCATGTTCTCCGACACCGACCAGTCGCTGATCCAGGACATGATCGACGCCAACGACCTGCTGCGCCCGGTCAACCGCATCCCGCGCTGCGAACTGGTCAAGGGTGACATCGTCAAGACCGTGCCTGAGTGGGTCAAGACCCGTCCTGACCTGGTCGTGGCCATGCTGATTCTCGACACCGACCTGTACGAATCGACCAAAGTCGCGCTGGAAACCTTCCTGCCGTACATGCCTAAAGGCGCAATCGTGGTGCTCGACGAAGTCGCCTACCGCAACTTCCCGGGCGAAACCAAAGCCCTGCGTGAAGTGCTGGACCTGAACAAGATCGAACTCAAGCGTCTGCCGTTCGATTCCTGCGTAGGTTACTTCCACGTCTGATATCCGGACCGGGACCTGACACAAAACCTGTGGGAGCGAGCTGGCTCGCGAATGCGGTCTGACCTTCAACAATGATGTTGAATCGTTGACCGTTTCGCGAGCCAGCTCGCTCTCGTCGTTTATGCGCCGCAGCTTTCACGAATGACCATGCGCTCGCGCACCACGTCATACACCCAGTGGTACAGGTAGGTGTACGGCAGGAAAAACAGCAGCACCCCGATATCCAGCAAAAATGCCTGCCACAAGCTGATGTTCAGCCACCAGGCAATCAGCGGTACGCCGAGGGCCACCAGGCCGCCTTCGAACAACAGCGCATGCACCACCCGGACCCAGGCGTTGTGTGCAATGGCCAGGCGCTTGAGCATCCGATCGAAGAAACCGTTGAAGACCACGTTCCACGCCAGGGCCAGTGCGGCCATGACCAGGGTCACGACGCCCATGTCGAGCATCGGCTTGTCCATGATCCACGCCAGCAATGGGGTGCAGATCAGGATCGCCAGCAATTCGAAACCGATGGCCTGGAAAATACGCTCAGTGATGGATTTGTTGGCGCTCATGTCCAGACTCCTTGAGTGACGGTGGTTGCCATGATCCTTTCTCGCACCGATACTTCATAACCAATAACCATCGATCAAGGCGATAGTTCATGGCCTCCCAAGAAGTGTTGCAGGCCTTCGTCCAGGCCGCGACTCAGGGCTCGTTTTCCGCTGCGGCGCGTAAATTGGGTCGCAGTCAGTCGACCGTCAGCGCGGCGGTGGCCAGTCTGGAAATCGACCTCAACCTGACGCTGTTCGACCGCACCACCCGCAAACCCACGCTCACCCCGGCCGGGTACGTGATGTTGCAGCGCGCCGAGGACATTCTGGCCGCCACCAGTCGCCTGGAAATGGCGGCCAGCCAACTGTCCCAAGGGGTCGAGGCGAAATTGACCGTGGCGCTGTCCGACACCTACCAGTCCGACCGTTTCGAAGCGTCACTCAGTGCCTTCGAGCAGCGTTATCCCGACCTGGAACTCGAATGCCTGATCGCCGAATGCGATGACCTGGTGGCCCTGGTACAGAGCGGTCGGGCGCAGGTCGCCTTCGCCGAAATGCAGGACAGCTACCCACCGGACCTGGTCAGCTCGACGGTGGATGAACGCACGGACATCGCGCTGTTCGCGTCCCCTGAACATCCGCTGGCAGCGCTGCCATACATTGATCAGGACGTGCTACAGCAGCACCGTGAATTGCGCCTGGCAACCATCGTCAATCCCTATGAAAGCCGGGCCAAAGGGCGCGTCTGGTCGGCGCCGAGTTATTTGATGCTGCTGGAGATGGCCCAGGGCGGATTCGGCTGGGCGCCGTTGCCGCGCTGGCTGGTGGAGCGCTTCGGTCCGGGCACCTTGCAGGAGCTGCCGGTGCGTGGCTGGCCGAAGACGGTGTCGGTCGATGCCCTGTGGTCGCGGCTGCACCCACCGGGGCCGGCGGGTAGTTGGCTGCTGGGCAAGATGCTGGAGTGAGAGTCCTTCGGCGCTGCGCGGAAGCTGTAGGAGCGTGACTTGCCCGCGATGACGTCAATTCAGACACTCCATCACCTGAACCTGATCACGCCACCTCGACCCGCATCGGCTGATTCATTTGAAAAAACTCATGCAACCCGCGCATCGCAGGTAACTCCAGCGCCTGGGCGGCGTAGCACAAACCCACCCGACGCGTCGGGGTCGGCAAGTGCATCGCACGAGTCGTCACCCGTGCCTGCCCGCTCACCAATGACTGCGGCAACAGCGCCACGCCAATGCCCGCAGCCACCATGTGCAACGCCTGTTTCAACGAGCCGGCATGCCCCGCCACCGCGTCTGGCGAACGTCCGTACAGCGCCATCAAGCGTTGATGGGACGGGTGCTGCGGGCAAGTGATCCAGTCACTGATCGGCGTCCAGGCTTGCCCGCTTTGCGCGATGGCCATCGGGTGTCCCACCGGCAGCGCCATCACATAGGATTCCTCCCACAGTGGCAGGAACAACTCGTCCTCGCAGCACATCTCCTCCACCGCCAGGCGCCCGTCGCCGCGGCAGCCTTCTTCGAGCGTCAGCAACAGGTTGGGCAGTGCCTGTCGGGCCATGCGCACGAACGCTTCGATGTGACTATCGGCAATATCGCCTTCGATGCCCAAGGTCAGCGGCGTGCGGTTTTCCTGGCCGAGGAACAACCGGCTCAAGGCTTGCGCATCCGCCACCATCCGCAGGGCCTGCGGGTACAGGACCCGCGCCTCATCACTGACATCAACGCCACGGGGCTGACGCACGAACAGCCGGGCACCCAACTCCTCTTCGAGCTGCTTGATGGTTACCGACAGGGTCGGCTGGCTGACGAACAACCGCTGGGCCGCGAGGGTGATGTTGCGCTCCTCGAACACCGCGACAAAGGCTGTGAGGTGGCGGATATCCATAGGCAGTTCCGATGACAGACAGAGAAATAAGGCATTTTTCAGCCACAGCAGCGATAAATATACTGCGCGTCACGTTGAGTTATTTGTTTTTCTGATTTCAGGAGTCCAGCCATGGGTAAGCCATTGATCATCATCACCGGGGCCAGTTCAGGCATTGGCGAAGCCGCCGCTCGCTTGCTGAGCGCAGCCGGCCATCCGCTGTTACTGCTGGCCCGGCGGGTCGAACGCCTGCAAGCGCTCGATTTGCCGAACACCCTCAGCCGTCGCGTCGACATCACCGACCGCCCGACCCTGCTCGCCGCCGTGGCCGAAGCCGAAGCACAGTTCGGCCCGGCCGATGCGCTGATCAACAACGCCGGGGTAATGCTGCTGGGCGAGATGAGCAAACAGGACCCGGCACAGTGGGACCAGATGCTCGACGTCAATGTGAAAGGCCTGCTCAATGGCGTGCACGCGGTGGTGGCCGGGATGATCGAGCGCAAACACGGCACGATCATCAACGTCAGCTCGGTGGCCGGGCGCAAGACATTCCCCAACCACGTGGCCTACGTCGGGACCAAATTCGCGGTACATGGCCTGTCGGAAAACCTGCGGGAAGAACTGTCACCGCATAACGTGCGAGTCATCACCATCGCACCGGGCGCGGTAGAAACCGAACTGCTCGGCCACACCACCGATGAAGCGATCAAGACCGGTTACCAAGCCTGGAAACAGGACATGGGCGGTACCGTATTGAGCGCCGAAGATGTCGCATCAGCCATCGCGTTTGCGTACCAGCAACCGCAGAACGTGTGCATTCGCGAGATCGTGATGGCGGCGACACGGCAGCAAAGTTGACGGTCGTGCGGGTTTGATTGTGCAGAGATGGCGTACATCTGTGGGTGATTGGTCGGCTGTCAGGCCGCCTTCGCTGCGATGCGGCGCCCCGACGAGCCAGCTCCCACAGGACAGCGGGTACACCTGCGGATGATTGATCGGCTGATCGGCCGCCATCGCTGGCAGGCCAGCTCCCACAGGAGAACGGGTACACCTGCGGATGATTGATCGGCTGATCGGTCGCCTTCGCTGGCAAGCCAGCTCCCACAGGAGAGCGGGTACACCTGCGGATGATTGATCGGCTGATCGGCCGCCATCGCTGGCAGGCCAGTTCCCACAGGAGAACGGGTACACCTGCGGATGATTGATCGGCTGATCGGCCGCCATCGCTGGCAGGCCAGCTCCCACAGGAGATTGGGGCAGCTGCAGGTGATTGGTCGGCTGTCAGGCCGCCTTCGCTGGTAAGCCAGCTCCTACAGAAAAGCAAGGCCCACCACCCCGCTCTTCACCACTCATCAGGCCGAGCGTTAGCTCGCCTGCAGCGCTTGATCTTGATCCACCCGCCCCTTCGGAAGGCTGAGTGGAGGTGTGCATCCGGGGAGTGGCGCGCAGCGCCGTTCGACGCAGTCGAACACGCTGCATGTAGGTTGAAGCGAAGCCAACCGGAGGGCAGTGTCCCCGGATGGACACCGCAGCGAAGGAACCCCGAGCCCCAGCGAGGGGCCGGACGCTCGGGGCGAGCCTTTTTTTGCTTATCTTTTTTTTGGCGTCTGAAAAAAAAGTAAGTCGCCGTAAGGGCGAAACCATAGGCGGCCGTTACCGCAGCAACGGATATGTACACAATCAACCAGGAGCCCGGTCGGCCCAAAGGCCGCCGATACACCCCATATCACCTCAATGCCCTGAGCCGCCCCTCGATAAACCGCCGCTCCGGCTCCTGCCGGGTCAACTCCAGTGCCCGCTCATACGCCTGCCGCGCCTGCTCCACCCGCCCCAACTGCCGACAAAATTCCGCCCGCGCCGAATGGGCCAAGTGGTAATCCTGCAGCTCACCGCGATCCAGAATCGCCTCGACCAGCGCCAGTCCCGCCAGCGGCCCATCCCGCTTCGACAGGGCCGCGGCGCGGTTCAACTCGATCACCGGTGAAGGTACGGCGCGCAGCAACACGTCATACAGCCCGACAATCTGCGCCCAATCGGTTTGCTCCACCGACGGTGCTTCGGCATGCACCGCCGCAATCGCGGCTTGCAGGCAATAGGGGCCGAATCGCCGCGTGCCCAGCGCCCGCTCCACCAACGCACAGCCTTCGGCGATCATCTGGCGGTCCCACAACGTTCGGTCCTGCTCATCCAACAGGATCAGTTCGCCACTCGAAGACGTGCGCGCCGGACGCCGCGATTCGTGCAACAGCATCAGCGCCAGCAACCCCATCACCTCGGGCTCCGGCAACAGCTCCATGAGCAAACGACCGAGTCGAATGGCTTCACGGGTCAACTCTTCGCGGGTCACCAGCGCGCCGATGGACGCCGAATAACCTTCGTTGAACACCAGGTAAATCACCCGTAACACGCTGTCGAGGCGTTCGGGCAGTTCCGCCAGGGTTGGCACCTGATAAGGGACTTTCGCGTCACGGATTTTCGCCTTGGCGCGCACGATGCGCTGGGCGATGGTGGCCGGCGCCGAGAGGAAGGCCCGGGCGATTTCTTCCGTGGTCAGGTCGCAGACTTCCCGCAGGGTCAGCGGCACCTGGGCGTCCGCCGCCAGTGCCGGGTGACAGCAGGTAAAAATCAGCCGCAGGCGGTCGTCTTCCACGTCCTCGTCACTCCAGTCGGCCTGCTCCAGTGCTTCCAGTTGAGCAATCAACAGCGGACGAGACGCGGCGAAGCGGGCGCGCCGGCGCAACACATCAATGGCTTTGAAGCGTCCGGTGGACACCAGCCACGCCCGCGGATTGTCCGGCACACCGTCCCGCTGCCAGCGCTCGACTGCAATGAAAAACGCCTCATGCAGGGCCTCTTCGGCGAGGTCGAAATCGCCGAGCAAGCGGATCAGTGTCGCCAGAATCCGTCGCGACTCTTCACGATAGACCTGCTCGACGCGCTCCTTGACCGGCAACGTCATTTCAAGGATTCAACTGACGAACGGGGCGCACTTCGACACAGCCGACCCGGGCCGCCGGAATGTCACCGGCGACCTGGATGGCTTCATTGAGGTCCTTGGCGTCGATCAGGTAGAAGCCGGCCAATTGCTCCTTGGTTTCGGCGAACGGGCCGTCGGTGATCGACAGCTTGCCGTTGCGCATGCGCACGGTCGTGGCGGTCTGCACCGACTCCAGCGCCTCGGCGGCGACCATTCGGCCACTGCCCTGGATCGACTCGGCGTACGCCATGCACTCGGCGTCCTTCGGGCTTTCCGGCAACGAATGCAGCAGGTGCTCGTCGCTGTAGACCAGGCATAAATACTTCATGAGCTTCTCCAGGATCGAAGATCAACTATGGCCGTGAATGAGCCGTTTGGCGCAGCTTCCCGATCAACTGCCCGACGGTCAGGGCTCCAGGTTGAACAGGGCCGTGCCACTCATCATGTCGAACGGGGCCGACCAGTGTTCATGGACGATGCGCCATTGACCGGCCTCACGCCGGTAGCAGGCCGTCACGCGCATCCAGCACGCCTGGGTTTCACCCTTGTCATTGGTGCCGCCACAGTGGGCCAGCCAATGGGCAAAGGCGATGTGCTCATCGGCCACGATGTTGGTGTGGTCGAAATCAAAGGTGTGCGGGCCCTGGCACATTTCCATGCATTCCAGCCAATGCGCGCGGTAGGCGGCCTTGCCGCGAAACTGCAGCGCCTTGACCGCGTCATAGGAGACGATGTCCTCGGCATACAGGGCCATGATGTTCTCGACATCCTTGGCGATGACCGCCTGACGGTAGGTGTCGATCAGGGTCTGGATTTCGTGTGTGGCGTTCATGGTGGTTCTCCGTGGTTTTTGTTTTGAAGACACCCCTAGTCGTCTGGCGATCCATCCAATCGACAGT
>Ga0302171_10000139_pt1 | contig 14842 bp, 9 predicted proteins | sample I_Fen_N2_2_FD_193495 | JGI IMG/M metagenome (GOLD analysis project Ga0302171, IMG submission 193495) | Peat permafrost microbial communities from Stordalen Mire near Abisko, Sweden - I_Fen_N2_2 | ecosystem: Environmental > Terrestrial > Soil > Wetlands > Permafrost | place: Sweden: Abisko... | reverse complement strand
CTGGCCCACCGGCCCACGTCAGAGTCCATGAGTTGCTCATCGATAGCGCGTGCGGCGCGCTTGCCGAACGCCATAGCGTTCGACACATTAGACGCACCCGTCACCAGGTCTCCCCCGGCAAAGAATCGCGGCCGGCTCGATTCCAGCCGATAGCGGTCCACCTCGATGGTGCCGTCGCTCTTGATCTGCAGGCCCGATGCCTTGCAGAAATCCAGGTCGACCGTTTCTCCCACGGCCAGCACAACGGAGTCGCATTCAATGCGCTGCACTTCTTCGGTCAGCACTGGCTTGCGGCGGCCTGACTTGTCGTACTCTCCCAGCCGCGTCTTCACTACTTCCAGCGCTTTCACATTGCCCTTGGCGTCGCTGATGATGCGGTGTGGCGCCGACAGGAAAACGATGCGCGCACCTTCCTTCTCGGCCGCCTCCGTCTCCTCCTCGATCGCCGGCATGTCCTTTCGCTCGCGGCGGTATACCACCACAACCTCGGCGCCCTTTCGTAACGCTGTTCGCGCCGAATCGATGGCAGCGTTGCCGCCTCCAATGACCGTTACCTTGCGGCCAAGATTTACCGCCTCGCCCTTGGCTACCGACTCCAACAGCGGAAGCGCCGGATAGACCCCCTTTAACTCCGTTCCGGGGAGATAGACCCACGATTCTTTCCACGTCCCGATAGCCAGGAACGCGGCATCGAATCGCTCGTCCAGTTCGTTCAGTGAGATGTCGGTGCCGACGCGGGTATTGAGCGCGAACTTCACGCCCAAACGCTCGATCAGTTCAATCTCGCGGCGTAGCGCCGGTTTGGGCAGTCGATATTCAGGAAGCGCAAAGCGCAACATGCCCCCGGCTTCCGGCAGTGGATCGAATACCGTCACGTCATGCCCCAGCAGCGCCAGGTAAAACGCAGCCGTCAGTCCGGCCGGGCCGGCACCCGCGATCGCGACCTTGCGGCCCGTGTGCTCCAACGCGCGTTTGGCGAGCCGTTCGGCGGCTGCCTCAAAGCGATCAGTGAGCAACACGCTATCCGCGATGAACCGGTGCACCTCTCGCATGTTGACCGAGGCATCCATCGTCAGCCGGCGGCAGCGTTCATCGCACGGATGCTGGCACACCCTGCCTGTCGACGCCGGCAGTGGATTGTCGAGGATGACCGAATCGAATGCCTCGTCCAGCCGCTCTTCCTTGTACAACTGCAGGAACCGTGGAATGTTCATGTGCAGCGGGCAACTGTTCTCGCACGGTGACAGCGCCAGTTCCGTGCAGACCCCTGCCTGGCAGCGCTGCGCCACGATGTGGTCTTCGAACTCGTGGCGGAAGTGCCGCATCGTTGTCATTACCGGGTTCGGAGCTGACTGTCCCAGGCCGCACAGCGAGCAATCACGGATGTACCGGCTCAACTCCTCCATCGTCTCCATGTGCTGCATGCGTCCGCCGCCGGTTGTGATGCGGTTCAGGATGCGCAAAGACTTATTCAGGCCCACCCGGCACGGCACGCATTTGCCGCACGACTCGGAATTGGTGAACTCGATGAAGTAACGGGCGACATCCACCATGCAGTTGTCTTCGTCCATCACAACCATGCCGCCCGAACCCATGATCGACCCCAATTGCGCCAGGCTCTCGTAGTCCACCGGCGTATCGAACATCTCGTGAGGAATGCATCCCCCCGACGGCCCTCCCGTCTGTACTGACTTGATGGTCCTGCCGCCTACGCCGCCTTCGCCGATGTCGTAAACAAACGTCTTCAACGTGGTGCCTAGGGGCATCTCAACTAGTCCAGTGCTGTGCACCTTGCCCACCAGCGAAAACACTTTCGTCCCCGGACTCTTCGCGCTGCCGGTTTCCGTAAACCACGCCGGTCCTTTGGTCACGATAGGAGCGATGTTGTACCAGGTTTCCACGTTGTTGATGTTGCTCGGCTTGCCCCATAGCCCCTTCTGCGCAGGGAAGGGTGGCCTTGGACGCGGTCGTCCCGCTTCGCCTTCCAGAGAAGCGATCAAAGCGGTCTCTTCACCGCAGACGAACGCGCCCGCTCCCTCGACTAATTCAATGTCGAATTTGAAGCCGCGTCCCAGGATGTTCTCGCCCAGGATGCCGTACTCGTGTGCCTGCTCAATCGCTTTGCGAAGGCGATGCACCGCCAGCGGATACTCAGCGCGGACATAAATGATGCCCTGCGTCGCCCCTGTCACGTATCCACCAATGATCATTCCCTCGATCATCGAGTGCGGATCGCTCTCGATCTCGTTCCGGTTCATGTAGGCGCCGGGGTCGCCCTCGTCGGCATTGCAGATGAGGAACTTCTGGTCCGCCACGGCTTTCCGCAGGAATTCCCACTTATTACCCGTCAGGTAGCCGGCCCCGCCGCGGCCGCGCAGCTTGGCCGCCTTAATCTGCTCAACGATGGCTTCCGGCTTGGCGTCGATCAGCGTCTTGTAAAGCGCCTGGTAGCCGCCAACCGCGATGTACTCCTCAATGTCGTCAGGGTTAATCAGGCCGCAATTGCGCAGCACGATCTTCTTCTGCCCTTTGAAGAAGGGAACCTCGCTCCACGCCGGCACTTCCGGGTAACCGTGACCGTAGCGAATTACCCCCGTGATGTGGTCCCATTCTTCAACCTTGCAATAGACCAAATCAGGGGTGATGTTCCCGGCAATCACGTCATGGACGATCCTCCCGGCATCGCTGGCCTGCACCTGGCGCAAGATCAGCAGCGGTTGACCGGGAACACGCACATTGACCAGCGGCTCCTGGCAGCAAGCGCCAAAGCAACCCACGGAGGTCAGGAAGAAGTTCTCGCCACTATGGTCGATCGCCTCCGCGAAAGCGTGGTACAGGCCTTCCGCGCCGTTGCCTCGTCCGCAGGTGCCCATGCCCACCGCAATGCGTGGAACCGTCGGCACCAGCTTGCCCATTCCAGTCTCGCGAACGCTGTTGAATACGCCGATATCCTCGATGCGGGGCATTATTCAGCCTCCCGTTCCAGTGCTCGCACTTCGCGTTGCAGCGTGCGCTCATTTACGTGTCCGCAGATGCGGTGGTTGATCTCCACCACCGGCGCCAACGCGCACTGGCCGAAGCAAGCCACCGTACGCACCGTGAACTTCCCGTCCTTCGTTGTGAGTGAGAGTTTGTCGGCCTCGCCGCTGGCGTCGTCGTCATTCAAGCCGAGCCCCAACTCCAAGCGTATGCTCTCCAGCAGGTTTCGCGAGTTTCGCGTGTGACATGCTGTTCCGCGGCAGATGCAGACGGTGTGATCGCCCTGCGGATCCAGGTTGAACAGCGCGTAGAACGTCGCGAAACTATAAATCCGCGCCAGCGGAATATCCAGTTTGGCCGCCACGTAGCGCAGCACCTCGGCTGAAAGATACTTGTGAGGATGGTGTTCCTGGATGGCTTCAAGGATTCCCAGCAACGCGCCCGGTCGGCCCAGGTTACGGGTGACGGTCTGATCGATGAAGGCTTGTTCGCCGCCATCAGGGAGTGTCGGCAATGCTGACATGTGCTTCGGTGCTCCTTTCGCCAGAGGACCAGCACTGGGCCGTTATTCGGCCCGTACAACGGCTCAGAAGTGATGGGGCGGTTCGCAATGAGCCGCCCATCTCCTGTTATCGTCAGCTTGTTCTATTTTGGTAAGGAACTCTGTGAGAGCGGTCACGTGGGCAGGTGATAACGCACACGCACGGCAAGAAACGGGGATTGATTTCCAAATTGAAACAAATGTTACTTTCGTAACTCGACCAAATTTCGGTGCATTGCCAGCGAGCGAATCTGCTGCTGGAAGCACCGGGCTTTAGCCCGGTGACAACGCATCGTCAAACAACAGGCTTTAGCCTCGGCCGTTTCCTTGCCAAACTCTCTTTATTTCCCGCCCGTCTCATTCCACAAAAACGCCAACTCATCCGCCGTGTCGTTCACCAGCTGCGTGATTGATACTCCGGAGCTGTGTCCGGCCTTGAGCTCATAGTGCAGTAGGATAGGCCTGTCACTTCCGCTATCGGCCTGCATCAGCGCCGTCATCTTGCGGGCATGGAGCGGATCGACCCTCGTATCCGCATCGCCGGTGTTGAACATGATCGCCGGGTACTTCAGCCCCTTTTTCACATTGTGGTAAGGAGAATACTTCATCAGGTAAGGGAATTGCTCGGCGTTCTCGGCGGATCCATACTCCGTGGTCCACCAGCGGCCGACGAGGAAGTTCTGGTAGCGCAACATATCGAGCAGCGGATAGCCGCACCAGATGGCGCCGAACATTTCCGGATGCTGCGTCATCGCTACGCCCATCAGCAGTCCACCGTTGGAGCGCCCGCGGACCGCCAGGTGTGCCGGAGAGGTGTACTGCTTGTCCACCAGGTACTGCGCCGCGGCGAAATAATCGTCGAACACGTTCTGTTTCTTCTCGAACATGCCGGCCTTGTGCCAGGCTTCGCCATACTCGCCGCCGCCGCGAAGGTTCGGCTGCGCATAGTACCCGCCCTGCTCCATCCACCACGCGTACTCCGGGTCCCAGTGTGGCACCATGTTCACGGTAAAGCCGCCATAGGCAAACATCAGCGTGGGAGTCTGTCCGTTCCGCTTGAGCCCCTTCTTTCCGGAGACAAACATCGGCACGCGCGTGTCGTCCTTGGAAGTGCAGAACACCTGCGACACCTCGTACTCGTCCGACGCAAACGGCACCTGCGGCTTGGCGAAGACCTCTGTCTTTCCGGTGGCCACTTCGTAGTGGTAAATCGCCGGAGGAATCGTGAACGACTCAAAGTTGTAGAACCCGCTGTTCGAACCCTGTAGCCCATAGACCGCCGATGCCGCCCCCAGTGTCGGATACCCAATCTTCCCCGCCGACTTGCCATCCAACGTATAGATCTCGGTTTGCGTAATGACGTCATGCAGCCGCGTCACAAAGAGCTTGCCGCCAACGATCGACATCGCCTCGATCACGTCCTTGCCTTCGGGGATGATCGTCTTCCACTTTTCCGGCGCAGGGGAACTGAGATTGATTTCGACGATCCGGTAGTTCTCCGCCTGGTAGTCCGTCAGAACATACAGCGAGTCGCCGTAGTTCTCCGGACGAAACTGGCTGTCGATCCCGCGAATCACCGGCACAATCGGAGCATTCGCGGAACGCAAGTCCTTCACGTAGATGTCCACCCGCTTGGCAGGTACGCCATGGCTAACGTGAATCAGCAGGTACCGGCCGTTCTCCGTGACCTGCGGGTAAATCAGGTCCATCGGCCCCAGCGTATCGCCGCCAAAGGTCTTGCCGAAGATCATCGCGTCCGATGAAACGGGTGTTCCGATCTGGTGGTAGTACACTAGCGAACCAGACTGCTCAAACTTCGAGTAGTAAAGTCCCTTTTCATCCGGGCTCAGCGAGACTCCGCCATATCGCGCCGGAGGGAACACGTCCACCAATTCCTTTCGCGTCTTCACATCGAGCAAGTGGATCGATTGCTCATCAGCGCCGCCCACGCGCACTTCGTACACCAGCAGATTCCCATCTTTCGAGATATCGGCGATGTTGATCGACGTATTCTGGTCGGCACTCAGCCCCGTGGCGTCCACTAACTTTTCGTCGCTGCCCTTCAGGCCGGTGCGCACATAGATTGATCCCTGGTTCTCTTCCGGCAGGCGCTTCTTGAAGTAGTATTTTTCCCCGCGCTCAATCGGGAGGCTGTAGCTCTCGACCCGCACCAGTTCCGTCAGTCGCTTCTTGATCTCCGGACGCACCTTCACCTGCGATAGGTAGTCTTCGGTGTACTTGATTTGCGTATTCAGCCACTCTCGCGTGGCGGGACTCTTCGAGTCCTCCAGCCAGCGGTAGGGGTCCGTGACGGCGGTTCCATGAATGGTCTCGGTAACCGGCTCGGCCTTTGTCGGCAGCGGAGGCGGCAACACGATCCCATTACCACCGTGTATGGTGGCGGCGTTGTCGGCGGAGAAAGAGGCGGAGGCAATACCCATCACAAGGAGAGCAAACCACACTTTGATCATCATGGCAGTTGATTTAGGATACTGCAGGTTTGACGAGGCAGCCGCGCGGACGTAAGCACTAGACTATTGCGATGCCGGCGTGCTTGCAGCCGTGAGATGCGCTAGCGCGCTTCGTACTTGCTGCGCTTCAGCTCCGTTGGGAGACTCACTCAGGTAGGTCTCGTACTCTGTGTAAGCCTGCTGCGGATTGCCCTTCTGTTCCAGCGCCCGGCCCGCGATGTAATGCACCAGCGGGTAGCCTTCGTGCGGGAGCTGATGGGTCTTCCGGGCCGTCGCCAGCGCACCGTCAGCGTCACCAGACTGGGCCTGCGCCACACACAACAGCGTCAACGTCACCGGATTCAGCGGCTCCACGAGCAGCGACTTCTTGAGCAGGTCCTGCGCTCGGGTGAAGGTTCCGTCGTTAATCAGGATTCTTGCCAGGTTTCGATCCGCATCCGCATTCTTCTCATTCAAAGCGACCGACTTCTCAAACGCCGCTCTGGCCTTTTCCGCTTGGTTCGTCTGGAAGTACATCACTCCAAGGTTGTTGTAGGCCGTATCGTAGGCAGGGTAAATCGCGATCGCTTTCTCAAAGTAATCTGCCGCTTTCTGAAAATCGCGATGCTCCCACGCATCCATCCCCTTGTGAAAGGCCTTTTGCGCGTCCGGAGGAATACGCAACTCGGTAGCCGAAGTTGTGGCAGGCGTATTCGGCTTAGAGGTTGCACCAGTCTGATCGACTTTCGGTTTCACCTTCACGAAGACGGTATTGCTTTTGTCCTGGTCATCGACGTGAAACGTGGCCGTAGTGGACCCTTCCAGGGTGCTACCCGACACCTGCAGCTGGTAGTCCCCTGGAAAGGTGACCGTGAACGTTACCCTGCCTTCCGCATTGGTAAACGTATCGGCGACACGTACACCCCCGCCGGTCAATAGCTCGACCCGAATGCGGTCGCCTGCCGGCCGTTCGTTCTCGAACGTAACTCGAACCATGATTTGTGCGTTGGTTCCGCGGCCGGTAGGCATTTGTCCCGCGCTCCACAGCGGAACCGCTAGTAGGCAACCGAGCGCGAGATGAATAGATCGAATCCGCAGCATGTAGTTCAGGGCGGAACCTACCGTCGCTCTGTGGAAAAATTGTACGCCGGTTCGCTGCCGTTGATTGTCAACTATTTGCGACAAACACTCACGCCGAGCCGTCCAGTGCATGGCGCTACGGTTTCATCGGTACGTACATCGGGTCGCCGGGTTTCGCCGCCTCAACTTTGTAGTCCGACGGCACCTGGAACAACGACGCATCCGGCGCGCCCTGTGTGACATTCACCAGCTTGGTCGTCACCGTACCCATCATCGGGTCGGTGTGGACGGTCATCACTGCGATCCGCAATTCCGGCGAATACCACCGCTCGGTAGAGACTGTAATGGCCTTCTCGTTGCCCATCGCTCCGGCCGGAATCGTGCGGGTTACGCGAATTCCTTCCGCCTGGACTCCATTGATCGCTTTCGTCCCCAGCGTTTCCCGATTCACCGCTCCCGATCCACCCATCATGCCCATGGCGTGCGCGTGGGCCTCGTGATCGGGGCCTGCGTGTTTGGGACCGATTAACGGCGCCTGGTGCGCCGTCTTGTTGTCCGGATTCAGCATGTATCGAGTACCCGCCACCGGATCGGTAATGACAATCAGGTTGCGCTTGATCTTTCCGGTGGACGGCATCGCCAGGTCCACGCCCAACTCGCGGCGTACCCGCCCTTCGGCATCGCGATACACCTTCGATTGCGACTCGTTGTGGATCTTGTTGCCGTCGCCCAGCGTGGTGTCGCGAGTGGTTACAATCTCGCCGCTCAGAGGTACGCCCTTAACGGTCTTGCCTGCGCCAAAGTCGTCCATCGGCCCGACCATCGGACCCGGTCCACCCATAACTCCGGGCCCGCCCATCATGTCGTGCGACGGCGGAGGAGGTAGCTCTTGTGCTCCAGCGGCCGCGATCAGCAGAGTCGCGACCAGCAACCATAAGAAAGAAGTAACGCGATATTTAGAATTCATCGTTCCACCTCGTAGCCCAACCAACTCAATTCACGATTCTCATCCCGCGAACCAATCCATCTTCTCCGATGACCACATCAGCCAGCACGGTCTGGCCGGCACTTCCATCCGCAGAGGCCGAACCCGTTGCCGGCAACTCCATGCGGATCACCTGTTCGTCACCCGAGCAGATCAGCGGGTCGCACAACATCAGCGGTACATACTCAGCACTCTCGCTGGTCCGCGCCGCTGTTTTGGCTTCCACCGGGACCGAACGCTTCACCGCAACCACCGCAGTCTCCCCACTAGCGTCTCCTGCAACCTTCTCAGCCACATCAGCCGTCGCCTGTGCCGTCGCTCCGCTCTTGCTCTCCGTCGAAGAAGTCGTCGATCCTCCGCTTTGCGGCGCGGTGACGGTGGCCTGCGTCGCAGTCACCTTGCTCTGTGTGTCCCGCAGAACCCGCACGCCCAGGAACACGCCCACGATGAGCGCCGCCGCCACCGCGGCATATGCGCCGTACTCAAACACCCGGCTCAGCGTCCAGAGCGGAGAGGTCGCCCGTTGCGGCATAACCGCCATTGGCTGCGCGAAGTCGTGATTTCGGAACGCCTGCAACACAACCTGTTCCACCTGCGGACCGGCTTGCTGCTCCGCCGTTTCAGAACTCAACGCGTGAAACGCATTGCCCAGCGCGCGATGCGATTCCAGCCACTCGCGGCACGAGCCACACTCGCTCGCATGTGCGGAGAGCAGCTGTTCTTCCGCCGGCAAACGCAACAACTGCGACGGCGTCAGCAATTCAGCGGCATCCATAAATTCTCGACAGGTCATGACAGGCACCTCGCGGCATTACTCGACAACCCCGTCAGTGTCGGGGCAGTGTTCTTCAGTTTCTTTTGCAGCATGTCGTGCGCGCGATGCAGACGTGATCGCACCGTTCCCAGCGCGCATCCCAGCGCGACCGCCGCATCGGCGTATGACTGGTCTTGCAAATCGCACAACACCACAACTTCCCGATAATGTTCCGGCAGCGACAGCACCGCCTTCCACACCGCTTGGGTCGTCTGCACTCGCGCAATGTCCCGCACAGGATCGAAGTCCGTCACCAGCGCCGGATCATCGTCCTCCGCCGGAACGGTGTTCATCGCCTCCGAGTAGCTCTTCTCCATCGCGCGCCTCACATAGTTCCGTGCCACGCCAAACAGGTAAGCTCCCAACGCCGCGCGCTCCGGATCGAAGCTGCGCCCGCGTTGCAGCAGGAAGATGAACACCTCCTGCACCACTTCCTCCGCCACCTGCGGAGAACCGCTCATGTGCAAAGCAAACCGATAGACAGGCCCCTGCCTCCGCCGGTAGAGGGCGGTAAAGGCGTCTTCGTTCTTGTCCAGCGCCATTTGCAGGAGCTGTTCGTCGGTATGCTCGGCTAGCAACGCCACCTCGGCGGTAAATCTGCTGTCGATTCCACTAGTATTTCACTCCCGCTGGGTAGAAAGTTCCGTCATCTGTCCATTTTGGATAGCGCGGCCTTCAGGCCAGCGTCTAAGCCGTTAATTTTCCACCCGCCGAGCGAACTTTAGTCCGCGAGGCTGGCGTGAGCAATCTAGAAATCCTTCGGCAGTCCGCCGCAGCGGACCAGCTCTTGATCACAGTCCGCGAGAGTGGTTTCGCTCACCTGGAGTTAAACGCTCGGCCATTACGACATATACGAACACTAGCTAGTCGTATTTTGGACGGCACGTTTCAGCGCCGGTCGATACGAAAATAGATTCCCCGCGGCCTGGATGCTGCACGGGATAACAGATCGGGAGGCAAGCGGGGCGCGGCGCTGAAGCGTGGCCATCCCATAACCGCGAAAAGCCCGCCCAACCAAACCGGGTTGGACCGGGACCCGCGCTTGGATACACCGCCCTCCCGGGCTCGCTGATTGTGATGAAGCCTTCCCAGTGCTGAAGCACTGGGCTTAGATATTGTGTCCCGGCCGGGACGGGCGGTTTCGCGAGGTTCTGCGGCAACTCCACAATAGCCAGTTCCGCAATTTTCGGCGAGGGATGACGTGTTCCTATTGCTGAGACGCGCCGCCTGGCTGTACATCGTGGGGCGTACCCAATTCGTGCGGGGACATCATTACGGCCGTGTCGGGATTCAGCAAAGCTGACTTGTCGGGGCCCAGACCCAATTTGATCAGCGCGCGAGAGTCGGGAACGGACTTGGTCTGCCAGCCGTTGGTTCCCTGGAACCGGGCCAAGGCATCTTTCGTGGACTGGTCCCAGTTACCCGTCGGCTCTCCCGTGAGATAGTGCTCGCGAATCAGGGCTTCCTGAATTTGCGTGGTTCGCGACTGGTCGATGCCGCGCTGTCCGTGAGCCGTGGATTTCCCAGACTTCTTCTTCGCGGACTTGCTGCTTGTTGTCTTCCCAGATTTCGAAGATTTTGATGATTTTGAGGACTTATGGGAATTGGAAGAAGACTTGGTGGAGTGAGACGTTGTCGTTGCGTTTGCCACGCCCGAAATTAGCAGCGAGACCGCAGCAACTAACAGCGGCCGGAGAATTCGTAGATTAAAGCGCAAAATCGGCACCTCTGGGGGAATCTATGAATTCCTATAGAACGGTTCGATTGTAAACAAGTATTCATGAAAAAAGAACAGGAAAATGAACAGGGTGTTACCCACAATTCGAGGGGAGAGTTCCAAAACGGGAAGGGCGCCCGTGGGAGTCACGGGAGCCCTTTCCTGTCTCGAACGAATCGCCAGGTCAGTTTATGGCAGAGTCCCACCCATGAAGATGGTGCCTGCGTTGGGACCGAGTCCGCGCGGCCTGACCAGGAAGACGACGTCTTGCCCACCCTTCAGGCTCGACTCCACCTTGCGGAAGTCAGCCTCACTGTTCACCGGTTGCTTGTTGATCTCCAGGACCACGTCGCCCCGGCTTAGACCGACATTGTCGCCAAAGCCGCCGGGCTTCACGTCCTGTACCAGGACGCCCTTGGAGTTAGGTAACTTCATGCGTTCGGCAATATCTGGTGTGAGGTCGTGGACGTTCACGCCAAGTTTGCTCTCCTGGGGCTGCGCTTCCTCGCCGCCTTCGTCGTCGCCACCGAGTCGCGTGGCAAAGAGTTTTTGACGGTCGGCGATGGTGACGTCGGCGGTGCTGGGCTTGCCATTGCGAACGTAGCCGATTTTGGCGGTGGTGCCGGGCTTGATGGCCGAAATCTCAGACACCAGTTCATCGCCGGAAGCAACGGTCTTGCCGTTGACAGAAACGATGGTGTCACCGGTGAGGAGTCCAGCTTTCGCTGCGGGGCCGTTAGGCGTGACATTGGCGACGGTCACTCCGCTGGACACACCGTAGACACGCTGCACTGCCGGATTGGGGACGGCATTGAATTCCACGCCGATGGAGCCGCGCGAAACCTTGTGGTTGGGGCCGATTAACTGGTTGTAAACCGAAACCACGGTGTTCGACGGCATTGCAAAGCCTACGCCCTGGTAGCCTCCGCCGCTCGTGAAGATGGCGGTATTAATGCCGATGACTTCGCCGTTCATGTTGACGAGCGGGCCACCGGAATTGCCGGGATTGATGGCGGCGTCGGTCTGGATAAACGACTGGAACTGACGCTGGGGAACGATATTGCGGCCGCGTGCCGATACGATTCCGGCAGTTACGGTTTCTTCCAACCCAAACGGGCTGCCGATGGCCAGAACCCAGTCACCGACCTGCATGCTGTCAGAGTTGCCCATCTTAGCGGCGGGTAATGGGTTCTTGGCGTCAATCTTGATCACTGCGAGGTCGGTTTCCTTGTCGGTTCCGATCACCGTGGCATCGTAGGTCACTGTGGCAGGGTCAGACATCAGCTTCACCTTGATGCGCTCGGCCTTGTCGACGACGTGCGCATTGGTGACGATGTAGCCCTTGGGATCGACAATTATGCCGGAACCAGTGGCGCGTTCCCGCATGTCTTCGCCGCCCGGTCCCCCCGGCATTTGGCCTCCGCCTTGACCACCCTGGCCACCCTGACCTCCGAAGAAGCGGTTGAAGAAGTCCTGCATGGAGTTGTCGTCGCTGCCGTCGTCACCCGGAGTTTGCTTGCCACCGCGCCCATGCGGGTTCTTGACGGTGATTTCGCTGCTGATGTTCACTACCGCAGGCTCCAGCTGGCGGGCGATTTGAGCAAACTGGTTTGATAACTGCTGTGGCGATGGCACCTGAAGCGGAGTCGCATCAGACGACGAAGCCGCCTTCTCCTTGCCCTTGACTCCCGACGACACTACCGTGCCTATCAGGATCCCCAGCGACAGGGTCGCCAGGACTACCAGGGTTGAGGCGAAACGGTTTGACTTGAGCCTCTCCCTGAAACTCACTGATTGACGATCCATTGCATCTCCTCCACCATGAAACCCAAACTTAAATTATACGTTGCTATTAGGAACCGCCGATTGTCAGGGGAACTAGCGCGGTGAGTGTTTGACGGAGTTATAGACGGCCCAAGGGCAAGATTTGTCACCAGATGAGGCAGATCGGGGTAAGTCCTGCTTAATTTGGTACTTCAAACACCGTCTTTCCTCCTACCACGGTGCGGAGGACCTCAGTCTTTAGAATCTGTGGCGGACTAACTTTGGTCAGGTCGCGATCGAGCACGACGAAGTCCGCCAACATTCCGGGAGCGAGGGTGCCTTTCTCTTTCTCAGCGAATTCGGCATAGGCAGAGCCGGTGGTGTAGGAGGCCAGGGCCTGCTCGATCGTGAGCTTTTGCTCGGGATAATACTGCTTAGTACCGGCCTCGTTCTGGCGGGTCACGGCGGCGTAAATTCCGCGAAATGGCGTGATGGGTTCAACGGGGTAGTCGGTGCCGAATGCCAGGGGCACGCCGGCGTCGAGGAACTGCTTCCAGGGATAGGACGTCTTGGCGCGCTCGGGCCCGATGCGATCTTCGGCCCAATTCATATCGGTCAGCAGGTGAGATGGCTGCACCGAGGCGATGACGCCGAGCTTTTTGTACTGCACGAACTGGCTGGGTGCGATGACCTGATCGTGTTCGATGCGGAAACGGAAGTCGCGGGGCGAGGTCGCTCCGGCGGCGGCGTGGGCTTTGGGGCTGGCTTCGGCGACGGCGAATGCGTCCAGCGCCATTTGAGCGGCGCGATCGCCGATGGCGTGAAAGCCTAGCTGAAAGCCGGCATCCACGCGCTCGACAGCCATTTTGTTCAGCGCTTCCTGTTGGTACTGAGGCAGTCCCGAGTTCTTGGGGTCGTGGGCATAAGGAGCCAGCAACGCGGCCGTGCCCGAACCGAGGGAGCCATCCATATATCCCTTCAGCATGGTGGTATGCAGCATGGGGTCGCTGGCCGGGTGATGCGCGCGATGCTCGATGAGTTCGCTGACGGGATCGCCGAAAGTCAGCCATTCGCTGATGCGCACGGTGAGTTTGCCGTCACGCTCCAGGTCTTCGTAAACCAGGAAGTCGTTCCAGGAAGAGTTGTCCTGTGCCGAGGTGACGCCCCAGCGGCTGGCGTTGGCAAGGGCTAACTCCGCGGCCTCGCGGTGCTGCGCCTGCGTCGGCGACGGAACCTTGGTGAACACAAGTTCCTGGGCGCCTTCCCGGAGGATTCCTGTGGGCTCGCCCTTGGCGTCGAGATCGATTTTGCTGCCCTGCGGCGCCTGCGTCTTGCCGGAAACGCCGGCGGCCTGGAGCGCGGCGGTGTTGGCGATGGCGATGTGGCCATCAACACGCACGAAGATCGCAGGGTGGCCGTTTGTGATCAGGTCGAGGTCTTGCCGGGTGGGCAGCGTCTGGCCCAGCCACATCGTGTGGTCCCAACCGCGGCCGATGATCCACACTCCAGGCTCAGCGCTATTCACCTTCAATCCGATTCGGTGCTGCATTTCCTGCAGTGACTTCGTGCCGGTGAGGTTCGCGTTCATCTTCTCGAAGCCGCCGGACGCGAGGTGTACGTGGGCATCGTTGAATCCCGGCATGACGAAGTGTCCGCCGAGGTCAACGACTTTCGTCTGGCTCCCTTTCAGCTTGAGGATCTCGGCGTCGCTTCCGACAGCCACGATGCGTCCGTCTCGCACCGCGATCGCCTGTGCCCGCGCCGGCGTAGCTTGCGTGTAGATGTCTCCGTGGACAAAAACTGCGTCAGGAGCTTTGGCGTCTTCTGACATCGCCAGAGTGGTAATCATGAATGTTGCAACCAAAAGGGAAGTGCAGGCGAGCAATTTCATTGTTGGGGAACTCCGGACAGTGCCAGGGTCAGCAGGAGGATTCGTTTCAGGCCCAGATCGCGGCCCGCAGGGTCGTACCATTCGTTTAAGGTGTGGGCTCCGCCTCCGCTGCCGCCGGCTCCGATGGCGATGGCGGGACGTCCCAGGGATAAGGGAATGTTGGCGTCAGTCGAAGCGCGCTGTACGCGAGCGCTGTTATTGAGATGGGCATCCACGGCACGGATCATTTTGAGCAGGGGCGAATCAGACGGCAGGTCAGCGGCCGGCCGGTCACCGATGATTTGAATCTCGGCGGTCAGCGCTTCTTGTTTTCTGCGTCCATTCGTTTCGGCAGTGCCGTCTTTGACCGCGTCGCGCAAGGCTCGTTCCAGGCGATTGAGTTGCTCCACGGATGCAGAACGGGTATCTACCCTCATGGTGGCTGACTGCGGGATCGAATTCACCGAGGTGCCGCCCTCTATGGTTCCGACGTTGAAACTGGTTTTCGGGTTCGATGGCACTGACGTAGCGCTAAATCGGCTGATGATTCGGGCGATCGCTACGACCGGATTTGGAATGCCGAAATCACTCCAGGAATGGCCGCCGGGACCGCGGACGGTAACTTCATAGCGCCGACTTCCC
>Ga0302171_10000138_pt1 | contig 14854 bp, 8 predicted proteins | sample I_Fen_N2_2_FD_193495 | JGI IMG/M metagenome (GOLD analysis project Ga0302171, IMG submission 193495) | Peat permafrost microbial communities from Stordalen Mire near Abisko, Sweden - I_Fen_N2_2 | ecosystem: Environmental > Terrestrial > Soil > Wetlands > Permafrost | place: Sweden: Abisko... | reverse complement strand
TCCATTTTTGAATGTATTTTTTAGCCTTCATCATTTTGTATGCGTTATTATTATCATTTTTGATTTGTATCTATCATCATCCGTTTTACGTCCAATCAATGCAATGGTATAAACACCTGTGTTTAAAGCAGGAATACCTTTTGAATATAGTTCCCGACGAGGAATGAGATCCTGACTTGTGAGAACGGGTATTTCGTCGGCCCAAGCCCCCGGCGCAGTAGTTGCCGTAGAGCGATAAGCCATGATCTGAAAGCTATTCAACGTTTCGTATTTTAACGAGACATAGGGTTCCTCTTTGGGTACATAGTTCGGTTTTAGTTGCAGTCCAATAGTAGAACTAAAAGCTTGTCCGTTGTCTGTGGTAAAAGACAGGTACTCAAAATCAGTATCGAAGTTTAAAAAGCGTAGCTTTAGAAAATAGGGTCTGTTAAACCGATCATAGGAAGCATCTTGTCCGTCACCTGTATCGCTATACATTGAGCCACTTAAATTATTGGCAACTACTATCAGTGAGTCATTTCCAGTATTAGCATTGCTTAGCCAAACCGAATAATTATCTCCGGCAGACATGGAATAAGTAGTAGATGCAAGTACATTTCCACCGGAATCCATGGCTTCAAGCGTGTAATTTCCATTAATCAGCGTTGTGTAGTCAGTAACACTGCCAAATGTTACTCCCGCTTCCGAGATTTTATTTCCATTCAACTTTAAAGTAACGGCACCGTCCTTGGGCAAAGCATTTATAAATTGCACCCGTGCATACGTGGTGTTCACCGGTTCATCCAAATCTGCAATTATTTCAAAGCCATTCTGAAGTGCAGCAAGTTGATCATCGGTTGTAGAGCCAGGGTATGGATATTTAAACGATTGGGCCGAAACTACAATGGTATAAATTCCGCCCGGCTTATAGGCATGGATAGGCGCATAAGACTGGTAAATGGGTTGCCGCTGGAGAGCAGCATGGTTAAAGGTGCTGATGGAAGATGTTGAAGGATCAATGATATAATAGTCGTCAGGTTCCTGACCCGGAATTTGTCGTCCATCGGGTGTCAGTACCTTGAATTGATAGGTACCATAAGGAATTTCTATATATTCTGAATATTCGCCCGGCTTGATATTGTTCAGCTTATCACTCACCGGAGTTCCATCTGCCCAGCTTAATTGCAAAGGTCCGTTTAGATTCTCCATTCCGGCAGAGTTGTTAAGTAGTTGAGAAGAAAGATTCAGTAAGCGAATCTTAAAATAATCCGGTCGCGCCGGACTCTTAGTATCTCTGGGTATTGCCAGCATATCCGGCTGTCCACTTAAATAGTACTCATTGGTTTGAACCAAATAATAGTCGGTTGGAGCTGTTTTCTTCTGGATACTGAATTCAACCGGGGATCCATAATAGTTGTTGGAAAGAATCTCTATCTTTAATTTAAGGCTGTCAGAAGCATTAAAAAGGTCTTGCGGTATTTGCCACAATTTACCCATCTTCCCATTCTTAGTGAAGTATTTCGTACCCGGGTAGTCTAAAGCATCTGCAGCCTGAGGGTCTTTTAAAATAAAGCCGGTAAGACTGTCTCCATTAGCTATTACCTGATTCGCTCCACGCAGGTTGACAATCCTGAACTTAGAGTTCTCAATTGCTGCGGTACTAGCCCGGTTATCTACAACGTAGTCTAATTTATCCTCACTGCATCCGCTTAGCATCAGCAGAAAATAGAATAAACTAAATACAGGTACTATTTTATATATGGTTATATGTTTCATTCTTAAATACTTGTTTTCCAAAGACCGTATAAAACCCGCCAAAACACTCATTTTCTCGTTTATAAAAATTCTTAAGGCTCGTTTCATAATTTAAAATAAATTGTAAGTTAATCCTACCATGATTTCACAACCACGCTTGTAACTTCTGTTAATATACTCATTGCCATACCATTTACCACCTGTATTCGGGTTGGCATATACTGTTTTGATAGCCGGATCCAGGATGTTTTTGGCAAATCCTTTGAAAGTCAATTTCTTAGCCAACCGCTGGCTAAATACGAAATCCAGGGTAGGTGCAGGTTGCGCATACAAATCGGGTTCACCTGTGAGGTTGATTTGAACCAATCGTTCGCCAACCATATTAAATGTTGTAGTCAACTCTGTGCCGGTTTGCCTGTTGCTATAGTTTAGCCAGACATTAATGGAATAGGGTGCTTGTTCAAAAAGCGGGCTGTTTTCGGGAGCATGTCTATCGAGAAACTGACTGGCAGCTAATCGCTCAGCTGATTTTTTAATTTTACTTTGCGCCAACATTAAATTGACACCCATAAAAAATGTCCGTTGCTGTCCCCATAGTTTGCTGATGTCTTTGACTACCTCAAATTCCATCCCCCAAACCTTACCTGTATTTTTGTCATTTTGAAACTGTATAACCGGAAACTCAGGATAAGTGGCGGCTAACCCATCCGTTTTCAATGAGTACACCTTAACTAACTGATTTTTTATCCTTTTACCGAACGCCGATACTGAAATCACTTCTCCCGATGCAGGAAACCATTCCCAGCGAAAGTCCAGATTTTCGGTGTGTTGGTTCTTCAAATCAGAATTACCTGCAACTAACCCCATCTGATAAGGATCGAATTCGAATACGTTGGTTCGCTCACGTAGTTCCGGACGCGCCAGCGTAGTGTTATATGCAAACCTGAAATTCATATTCTCTTTAAAAGCATATGTTAAGCCTGCAGAATAATAGGGGTCATATCTTGTTTTATATACAGAGTTTGGATCACCAAACGAAGCAGATATAACGTTTCCATCCGCATCTTTCGTTGTCAAAGAGGGGTCAATATATACGTTTTCTGTGTCCACTGTGGATTGTATATTGGTTTTCTCGAAACGGACTCCACCTGTTAAGCGAATATTCTCCGGAAGTTGTAAGTCCAACATGCCATAAAATGCAGAGGTTTCAAAAAAACCTGTATAATTGTTTGGCGATTTTTTGCTATTATATAAAAATCCTCCAACGGGAATATCGCCCTCTCCTGTACTTCCTGTAGCTACTTTTACCCCAACTACTTCGGAACTGACCATTCTATCTATATTGCCATCGGCACTCAATAAAGTGGTGCTACCATTCGAATTAAAGTTTGATCCGGGCAGATAAAGAATATTTTCCGTAAACTTTCGCTCACGGTTCAAATAATTGAATCCTGTTTTAAATTCCTGTACTTTGCCAAACAATGGGAATGGTAATGTTAAGTCCACTTTGTGATTATAGCTTACTTCGTTCAAATTACGCCAACGTCTGCCGTTTGGTTCTGCCTGAATAGTTCCATACGAACCGAATCCGTTTACATATCCTGAGCTCAGAGCATATAAATGTTTGGTATATACACGTTCCACTGCACCAGTACTCGTTCCAACTACGGGCTTATCATACCACGTTCCACCATCAGGCATATAATCCACTAATGATACATAACGGTAGTCCGGATCGTTCTGTCCGGAACGGGAAGTGGACAAATTATAGCTTAGGCGAGGGGAATATTTACTGTCCCAGAATTTATGTTCTCCCTGAAGATTATACGTATTCAAATTGCGATAGCTTTGGCGCAGCGAATAAATAGTATTGGACACCGTGCCGGATAAACCGGTATATTCATACGATCCGTTCATGTTGGTTGATTTTGTTTCACCTCCCCAGCTGCCTATATACTGTGCACTGATTTCGTGCCGCGGGCTGAATTGATAGGTTAAACCAAGTAATGCACCATACGTTAAAGTCTCAACTCCGGTATTCTCTTTATAGGTCTGATATTTTCCCATATACAAGCTGTTCGGAGTAATGTAATTTGGTATTTGCCGGTGACTGTAAATGGCTGGATTCCCTGTAACAACTCCCTGATAAATGCTGTATTGTGTTACCTCACCACCCTTGATATCGGTTATCCTGCGATAATAGTTTCCACCGACAATAAGACCCAGGGTATGCTTTCCACCGAATAATTTATAACTATTTCCAAAGGTGGCAGAATAGGATTGGTTTAGCGGAGCTTGTTTGTAGCGAGTCGTCATCACAGGATCAAAACTTTGCATGATCGAATTGATACGTGCTACTTCCTGTTTGGCTTCCGTGCTGTAACCACTGTTGGCGATCAACTGTTGAATGTCCGATAATCCATTGGGATATTGGGTTGACAGGTTTTTAAAATCAGAAGTCAGGTTTTTATCATTGATTTTTTGTCCGAAAGTTCCCATATCGCTGTTCCAAAAGCTGTTGTACTTACCTCCGATACCTACATTTGTATTGAATCCGATCTGTATACTAATATCAATTATTTTATGGTCAGGCACTGATTTGGTTTTCAGTTCTACGAGTCCGGCAGAGGCATCTGCGGGTTTGTCGGGAGTTACAGTTTTATAAACCGTGATATTGTCGAGTAAAGATGCCGGAATCAAATCCAACGGAATACTACTTTTATCAGGATCTGAGGACGAAAGTCTTACCCCATTTAATTGACCAATTACACTTCTATCACCAAGACCCCGGACAGCTACATATTTTTCATCGGTAATAGTAACCCCCGATACTTTTTGAAGTGCCTGAGTAGTGGTAATGCTCCCCGTTTTTTCAATCTGAGCTGCAGATATCCCATCTTGTACCGTTGAAGACTTTAAACGACTCTGCAATAAAGCAGCTTCTGTATTTTCTTTCCGTCTTGCCATAACAACAACTTCACCCAAGTTGGCATTGTCTGGCTTTAAGGATATGTTGAGTTGAGCGGGAACTCCATTTTTAATTACGATGTTGGTTATTTGTTTTTGGTACGATACATAACTTACAGTAATCTTATGAGCTCCAGGTTGTAGCTCGATACTGAAATTTCCGTTTACATCAGTAATAGAACCTTTATTGACATCCATAACCCATATGTTTGCACCAGGTAACGCCTCGTTTTTTTCGTCAGTAATTTTACCTAGGAGCTTTATGTTTTTGGCTTGTACTGCCGGTGGTTGCAGTGCGATTTTTTTCTTTAATACGGCATAAGACGTTTCAGTCGTTTTTTTCCATGTAAATGTTGTACCGGAAAGGCTACGTTCCAAGGCTTGTTCCACGGTTAAGCCCGCAACTTTAAGTGCCGGAACGCGAATCGTACTGATTAGCTTAAGGTCGGAAAGTATGGTAACAGATCCCTTTTCGGCAATTCTATTTAAACGTGTAGCAAGTAATTCCTCAGGAAACTGCCCGTCAAAAGTTTTGGCAGCTGAAACTGTTACACAGCAAAGTGTAAGTAGGGCTACCCATAGCACTACGAATCGTCGGAGCTGTACACTTGTCGTTGTTTTTTGTTTTTGTTGTAACATTTATTCTGTTTTCTCGTTATTATTAGTTTATTATCTGTTGTCTGCCTATCAGGCTAATTGGGAACAGCACCCTTGCTTTTTCTTTTTTTAGATTTTTTTCTACTTACTGGTAAACGCTTTATATATAATTCCACTTGTACATGATTGTCTATCTCGTCAGTTGGAAGATAAAGAGGTTATCGTTACATGATTGTTTTTAATGGTATAGCGGATATTATAAATTGCCCCAATAGTAGTCAGCACGTCTGTAAGCTTACTATTCGGATTGAATGTTCCCGTAAGTCGTTCATTGGCCAGCGCATTTTTTTCAAAGCTGACTTCCACACCAAACTGCTGCCTCAAACGCAAGCGGAGTTCTTCTACACCCCCGTTGAGTACTAAACGTCCTTCTCGCCAGCCTGCAGCATCTTCCCAATTTGATTCGGCTATTTGAGTTTTTTTGTTTGCAGTGTTGTAGGTTAACTGTTTGTTGTGAGTGAGTAATCCGAAGGTTTGGGTGGCATCACTGACTTCTACTTTTCCACTGCGTACCGATACAATATTTTCATTTAACTGCGGATAGGCTTTTAGGTTGAATGATGTTCCACGTACGGTGGTTTGCATAGCACCGGTATGTATAATAAAAGGTTTCTCAGGATTCTTAGCAACTTCAAAAAAAGCTTCACCGGTAAGCCATACCTCACGAAGCTTGAGGTTGAACGCATTGGTGCTATAACTGAACTTAGTGCCCCTGTTCAGCTGTATAAGGGTTCCATCTGGCAAAGTGAGTTTCATATTTTGATCATCGGCAGTTTGGAAGCTGGTTTTGGCTTGGGCTACCATCCTTGACTTCTCTTGTATAAAATCATGTTGGGTGTAATAAAGAATGCTCCCACCGAGAAGGACGAAGATGACAGCAGCTGCGGCGTAACGGCGTTGCAGTTTCCCAATGGGAAGGTGTTGTATGGAGAACCTGGGTTGGCGGTCGAATTTTAATTCGTGTGACACAGCATTCCATACGGATACTGTATCACACTCTTTTTCCAACGTTTTGTTGTTCAACAATTCTTCCTCATTTTCTATCGGCTCCCAGGTTTCAATGCTGTTTTGTTCTCGCTGAGAAGCTTCACCTGAATAATAGCGACGGAATAATTCAACCACCCGAATCAATGCCGACCATTGTTCGTTTTGTGTTTTTTGAGCGTCTTTTTTCTGTTCGTCTGACATACTTATTTTTTACTATCGTTTATTATTTTACCTACATAAAGATATTCGAGTTGAGTTCCCTGTTTTTTCCCTCTATGTCGATTACATTTCTATTATCTATTTATTTCAAAGCTGTTACCTACCTACAATTGAAATAATTAGAGGATGTTTGATTTGTAATGTCCGGCTTATAATTATGATGGATTGAAAGGGAAATATTTATATTCCATCTATTGCTATTTCTTTTTTTAGCGTATTGAGAGATACACTTCTTTTTGATTTACAGAGAATGTAATCGTATTGTAATCTGTAGCTCTTATCTTTGTCGTGTTCTATTTATGCAATTATGGCTGATTCAGATAAAGAATTATTAGAAGCAATAAAGAGAAAAGACCGTAAGGCATTTATGGTTTTTTACGAAAGGTATGCACGTTTGCTACAAATGTGGGCATTGAAACGAACACGCAATAAGGAGCTTACGGAGGATATTGCACAAAATTTCTGGATTATTGTCTGGTCTAATCCAACTGTTATTAAGACCAATGAAGACGGAATGGCTAAAGATTATCTGCTCCGATACTTTTCATATCGTATGCTGGACTATATCAAGTCTGCTGGAGCTCAACTCCTGGGTAATGAATCGAAACTGGAAGAAATGATAGCCTCACTTAGCTATACCCATGTATTCGAAGAACTGGAGACAAACGAAATACATACGATAATAAACGACGTAATTGGCAGCCTGTCTCAACTGACCCGTGATATCTTTGATTTGTTATGGGAAAAGAATTACTCGGTAAAAGAGGCAGCTCAGAAGTTAAACGTAAGTGAAAAGGTGGTGCGTACTAATTATAATAAAACGATAAATACACTCCGAAACCATTTGACTATGTTACAAGCCGGGGATAATACAAAACTTCAACCTGAAACAGCTTTGGTTCTGTTTATTTTGTTGGGGATGATAAATTAGTAAACAAAGAACAAAGAACAAAGAACAGAGAGACCAGTTAGCAGTTTACGCTCTTTTGTTTTACACTATTTTTCATAGATTGCAAGGAAAAACATAATTAACCCCATTTGCAGAATGTTACGAGGGACTCTGCAAATGGGGTTGGGTTATAAGTTGGTGCACTTGTTGGTATTAGTCTATTTGTAGGCTTTTATCTTCTTTTGCATTTCGGGGCTTAGTTGCTTCAGCAGTTCTGCATTGTACGATCCGGAAGAGAGTGGCGCTTCTGTTTTGCTAAATACCTCCTCCGCATTCGATGAGCCGGACGAAGTTGGTACTGGTTTTTTGCTGAATATCTCCTCGGTGGCAATGGCATACGAACGGGAGAGAGCGGTCAGGGTTCCTTCCTTAAGAGCCGGATCAACATCGGTGCAGCGTATTGAAAGGGTATTGTCGCTGCTTCGGGCTATATCAAAGTTGCGAAATTGTTGCGGAAAATCCCGCAACGAAGAAGTCTCCACCTCCCAAAAGCCAAGTTCGGGACGATTCGGATCGGGCGATTTAAAGGCGGTTATCGCATTGATGTGCCGGTGTCCCGACATCCATAAGATCAGATTGGGGTAAGTGTGTAACCTGGCAATCAGATTCTTTTCGGTGACAGCAGCCACGGTGCTCCAGCCCATAAGTACATTCATGAGCGGACTTCCGTAATCCACCCCAATGGGGATATGTGCAGCAACAATCATGAGCTTGCCTTCAGCTTGTCCTTTGTCAAGCTCCTTGACCAGCCATTCATAGCGACGTTTGTCGAGCGATCCATGACCGTAGCCGTGAATATCGGGATCGTCATCCTGTTGCGTATCATCCACCACGATCACCCTAAGTGGTAAATCTGACTTGGGCTCAAACGTATAGCAGGCAAAACCACTGGTGGTGTCGGCAACCTGGAATCCATGACCCAGAGGTAGGGTGGTGGAGATGAAGAACTGGCTCATCCATTGAGCTCCTGTTTGTGCACGACGGTTTGGATCGGCTGCTGGAATGGTTGGTGGTGTGGCAAAATTGCGCACCGGACCTACCCCTATTACGTCGCCGTAAATCGTGCGCCCATCTATCGCACCCATATAATATCCACGGCTCCGAATGCCGAGTGTGTCTTTGAATATATTGCCCATATTGAGGATAGTATCCGATACATAGGCTTTTTTCAAATAGGCATCCACCGGATTTGTTCCCATCCAAAGGTGATCGTGATTGCCCATTGTTTGATACCAGGGAATGGCTTTATCCAATCCGGTAGCCTGAAATTCGTCCTGATAATCATTCAATGGTCCGGGAACAGGATCGTCCTTATCGCCCGAATCGGGATTTATCTTTTTCCCATCCAGTACGTCGATATAGGCTCTTAACTCGTTGTATTGCGCATTATTTACCACATCGCCCAGTGAGATTCCAAAATCAAATTTCATTTGTTGGTGTAGGGCATTAATTGTCTGAATAGTAGCATCGAAGAATTGAGTGGTATAAAGCATACTTGGTGTATAGGCTGCACTTACCCCGCCTCTGTAACCAAAGAAAGGAGCCTGAGCCGGAGATTCCTTGTCGGTGATGTGCACATCGGTTATGGCAAAGAAGTGCAACAAATTTGTTGGTTTGTTAACCTTGGACTGAAAGTAGTTGGACGGCATCAGGTCCAATCGTTTTTGGCAAGGCTCTCCTGTGCCATACTCCCAACGACCATAGCCGTATTTCGCGTATTGGACTATATCGGTAGGAAGCAACTTGGGTGATGTTGCCGGTACGGCTATCGGAATGATGGTTCGTTCGATGGTTGTCACCACCTTTGAATCGATGGGATAACCATGCTCCTGTCCCCAACTGTGAGTAGTGAGCAATAAGCACCCACTGGTAAGGAGCAGATGCTTGTATATTCTGTTTTTAGTGTACATATTTGATTCGTATTGGGTTCGTGTTTCTAATTGAAATTGGTAATTACTGATCTGATGACTATAAGTCATCAGATCAGTTGATCCATTAAAAATCTATTATTTGGTCAATAATCCGTCAAAGGTGATAGAACCGTAATAGAAACCTCCAATGGAAGATCCACCAATATACTGCGTGTAATATTTGTTCAGTAGGTTGGTTCCACCTAATGCAAGAGTAGCTTTCATTTCCGGCATTCTGTATGAGCATTGCGCATCTACGGTTTGCCATGATGGTACGGTTCCGACCGAGAAATCGGTTTTCCAATCCGTTTTGTCCGTCCATTTATAAGTAACTTTAAATCCTAGGTTCTTGTATACATTCGGGTTGCTGATAGATAGGTTCATACTGTATTTGGGTGTATTAAACCCGTTACTCAATGCTTCTTTCGACGTATTTCCCCAATTCATCTCAATGTAGTTGAAATTACCTGAAATCATATATTGTTTGTAGAACTCATAATCCACACTTATCGATGCTCCGTAGACATACACATTGGAAGTAACATTCGAAAGAGTTTGATAAACACTGTATTTTGAACTCAGAATTTTAGTTGCATCGGTAGTTATTGCTGTTGAAATGCCACCTGTCGGTTTAATCACCGTAAAGGTTTGAATAAAATTATTGTACTGAGTGCCGTACACATTAGCATCTACGTACAGTTTATCGTTTAAGAAAGACCCTTTATAACTAAAATCGATGGTTTGATTTTGCTCCGGTTTCAAATAATCGAAGGTAGATACTTTCAATAAGCTTGCATTGTTGGTTAGGGCCTGAGCCGAAGTGGAGCCACTGGTAACATCGTGTAAATAGCCCGCCTTAAATGCCAATACCGACTCGTACGAATAGGAATTATGAACAATGTTGAACGATTCCAGACTTTGTTTTAATCCTCCTACTCCGATACCATTATCTGTTTTTATATACATGTATGCTTCCACAAAGGTGGGTAAGCGATACCCATTCTGATAGGACATTCTGAAGTTATTGCGGTTGTTGGGAGCGTAAATAAACCCGATCCTTTCGGTAAACACCTGATTGATATCACGTGCCTTATCTACTCTCACAGAACCAACTATCCTGAATTTGTCACTCAGGTCGCGTGCTGCCTGCACAAAGCCCCCGAACTTGTAGCTAAAAACCGGCGAACCTCCTACTGTGTCAGCATATGCAGTTCCTTCGGAGTGCACCTGGCTATACCGATAATCGGCTCCAACCTGAATATCGGCTATATCTTTCGTATACTTTGATAAATCATATATAGCTTCATTGTGCCAAAAGTAACCACTGGCAATAAACTTATCTGTTTTACTGGTTTTTATCTCAGCCAGTTTTGTGTTATAAGCATCTGTACCCGGTACCAACCGACCAACATCTGCTGTGGTACGTGCCGTTTGCAAGGCTTGTGTACTTGTTTGTCCAGTCTTAATAGCCGCATTATATGCTGTCTGAAAATCGGTGTTCCACTGTGCATTCGATTTTACCGAAGTGTTCAGAGCCTCAGCCAAATAACGAATTCCATAGGAATCTCCCGAGTTTTCGGTATTAATGTAGAAACGGAAAGAAAGTTCCGGAGTTTTTAGCTGTAACACGTGTTGTTGAACAATAAAGTTTTTCAGTTTTATTTTGCTGCCACGTGTAAGAATATTATCCGTCTCTCCAATGCGATAGGTATAGGAAACATCGGAATGCTCCCCTAATTTATAATCAACCGTAGCATCGGCATGCAACAATTTTGCTTCATAGTCGGTCAGATCGCCTTCTTTGTATCCGGTTCTGCTCACTTGTACGGGCTTCCCTCCCAGAATGATTGTGTTAGAAATACCACCCTCGTCCCCATAGATATTTGCACCGTTGAATGCCGGGTCATTACTCTTGTTAACCCCCATGCTATTATAATCGTTGTAGCTATTAAAGTCACCTGAAGCCCAATCCTGTCCTTTCAGATAACCCAGATTAATTTTAAAAGCCAGCTTATCGTTCAGTGCTTTGGCATAACGGAGTGCTATGTTGTTGTAAGGCGATGCATGAACATTATACACCTGCTTAAACGGGGAATTAATATTGTTGACACCTGATTTTAAACTGATACTTAGCCCTTGATAGGTAAACGGATCTTTGGTGATCATATTGAGCAATCCGTTGGAAGCATTCAGTCCGTACAATGAAGAAGAGGCTCCCGGTATCAACTCCACACTTTGCACGTCCAATTCACCCGGGCCTATTGTATTAGCCACAGGCAGTCCCAATTCGGGTGATGAATTGTCAGCCCCATCGACTAATTGCATAAATCTGAAATTATTCGGGTGTTGAAAACCACGGGTATTATATACGGTAAAAGCAATGCTTGAATTGATGGTATTCACTCCTTTAAGTATCGATATAGCATCATAGAAACTGGCAGAGGGGGAGCGACGTAAGTCTCCGGCACTAAGCGTCTCTACGGTAACAGGAACTTTTGATAATGTTTCCGATTTACGTGAAGCAGTAATCACAACTTCATTCAATTTATTCAGATTTTCCCGGATGGTAATCTGAACAGCTTTCTTGTCCTGAATTTCCGATTCATCTGTCTTTAGCCCTATAAAACTGGTTTGTAGGGTGACCGGAAAATTCTGACTAGTAGCAATCTTGAAGTGCCCTTGATTGTCGGTAAGCATTCCGTTGGTAGTTCCTTTGATAACAACACTGGCACCAGGTAAGGGTTGCCCACTTTCATCCATGACGGTACCAGAAATAAATCCGGTCTGCAATGAAGTTGCCTTAGCGACTTCTTTTTTTTCTCTTTGTACAATCACAAGCGAATTATCCGCTATGGTCTTATACGTAAAAGTCGTTGTACTCAAACTGGCGGTCAATACCTGCTCCACCGTATGTTTTTTGACAACCAGGATCGGCACCCACACATTTTCGAGCAATTTGGCATCGAACGTTAAGTCTTTATGACTAGCTTTTGTAATTTTACTAAGCCTATCCGTCAACTTTTCACGTGGATAAGATGCGATAATCGTCTGCCCGTTGACCTGACAAACCGGGGACAATAATAGAACAGCAAGCAGTAGAACAATACTGAATTTTCCTCTCTGAATCATTTTTTTTGTGTTTATAATTAATTACTTATTTTCTGAACATTTATTTTGATTTGTATCTCAATGTGGAATTCGTAACTTCTTGTTTAAAAACCGCTTACTGATAATATTCTCATTTACATCACCTGTCACGAAGAATGAAATTATAGAGATTCATTAAGAATGAATTCGTATTTTGTTGCCTGATAATTCGTAATGCACATTATACAGGGCACATATACGTTCCAGTATATCTTTCAATTCGGTTCCCTTGTTAAAAGATGAGTTAAACATTACTCCCTCAAGTAATGATCCTTCTATCGTCAAGTCTGCATTGAAATTTTGCTTTATTCTGAATTGCAATTCTTTTACGTTTGCATTACATAGTACCAGTTTTCCGTCCATCCATCCGGCAGCATTTTTCCAGTCCATATCATTGGTTTGGAAATGGTTGGTGGCACCATGGTATATTAGTTGCTTGTTTTTGGTTAATGTGGCGATAATTTTCCGGTTAGTATTGGCAACTTCTACTTTTCCACTGCGCACCGATACCACATTCTCGGCTAGCTGCGGATAAGCTTTTATGTTGAATGAAGTACCGCGCACGGTGGTCTGCATGGTTCCGGTATGTATAATGAAGGGTTTCTCCTTGTTCTTTGCTACTTCGAAGAATGCTTCACCTTCGAGCCATACTTCGCGTTGTTTTTTATTGTATTGTTTTTTATCGTAATCTATACGAGTACCGCCATTGGCATATAATTTAGTCCCGTCGGGCAAAACAAGTTCCTTTATCTCACTTGCACCGGTTTGAAGAACGATTGTTCTATTTTGCACCGACTGCGTAAAGTTGTTCTTTAAAAACGAATGCTCGTCGATCAGCAAGAAATAAGATAAACCGAAAACTAAGGCAAATACGGCGGCAACTGCCGCATACTTTCTGAAAGGAACCGTAAACGGCATTTTTCGTTTTGGAGTCTTAGGCGTAGCTTTTTCTGCTTCGTTTTCCGGTTCGATCAGATTCAAGGTATGAAAGACTTGCTTTTTGATTTTGTGATCACTTTTACTTAGCTGATTCTTCGTCAATCTGACCTCGGTGGCATCTGATAAGCGATCAATTGATTGCAACTGTTTTTCTACGGATTGTTCTTCATCTTTTGTCAGGTTACCTTCAAAGTAGCGTTTAAGTACATTTGTTACCCAATACAGTGACCGCAGAAACTTTTTATCCTCCGTCATTTTTGTCTGTTTCTTTTTCTTCATAATAAATTGTTACTGTTTTTACCTGCTTTTATCTTTCAACCGAAAGGTATTTTAGTGCTTCTACATACTAATCGTATTTTTTTTGAAAAAAGGGGGCAACAAAAACGTTACGATATTATGTCATAACTATTACAAAACAGGTATGTCTTTGTACCATAAATTCTTATGTGAATTTAAAAAATAGCATATAAAAACGTGAGGAAAGTTTATTTGTAGTTTCACTAGGATAGCATTTAAATTTAATCATATTGTAACATATGAGTTGTACTTTTGCAGCGACTATACTCAAGCGGAAAAATATGTCTGATCAGGAATTGCTCGAAGCAATATCTCATGAGAATGTGAGTGCTTTTAATGAGCTATATAATAAATACAATAAGGTTCTATTCAAAAAGGCTTATATGCGGGTACAAAACACGATACACGCAGAGGAGATTATGCAGGAGTTCTGGATAGATATTTGGGAGCATCCTACCAAGATAAAATGGAACCAGGATGGCGATACAAAGGGCTTTATGTCCAGTTATTTGTTGTTCCGGATTTTGGATTCGGTACGTAAAGAGAGTGCCAATGTTATGGCTTCGGAGAGTAACGTGAGCTTAGAGAATATTGAGAATGAATTGTCCTATTCCCATGTTTCGGAAGAGTATGAGATAAAAGAACTGGAAACAGTTATCAATGGGATATTAAATGAGCTTTCGGAAAAATCGGCAGAGATATTCATGCTTCACTACAGGGATGGTTATACAATGAAGGAAACGGCAGATATGCTGCAAGTGAACGAGAGAACGGTAAAATATAAATCGAAAGAATGCATTTCCACCCTGAAAAAGATACTTGAAAGTGAGGGTAATGATATAACATCATTTACGGTGCTTAAAAATGCTTCTTCTTGCATTGTCTATATTATACTTTTGTCGAATCAAATGATTAAGTAATGTGTGTTTTGGGGTGTTTGTGGAAGCATTGGTATCAGCGTTGGTTCTTGAGGTTTTGGCAATATGCTTGCAAATATGATGATAATCTCTATCATTTTTCAAACAATATGTATTCTGTAATAAATGGA
>Ga0302171_10000135_pt1 | contig 15034 bp, 13 predicted proteins | sample I_Fen_N2_2_FD_193495 | JGI IMG/M metagenome (GOLD analysis project Ga0302171, IMG submission 193495) | Peat permafrost microbial communities from Stordalen Mire near Abisko, Sweden - I_Fen_N2_2 | ecosystem: Environmental > Terrestrial > Soil > Wetlands > Permafrost | place: Sweden: Abisko... | reverse complement strand
CCCGAGGACAACGGTCAGACGCTGGACTTCAGCCAGCACCCGGAGCTGGCCACCACCTACCGGGAACTCAAAGCTGTTCGCCAGAGCATTGCCCAACAGGAGATGCGTGAGGTGCAGCTCAAGCAAGTCCTGCAGCAGGCCATGGGCGCAGCAACTCGTGTCGAATTTTCCGAAGGCTATATCAGCTGGAAGAAATCCAAGGACAGCACCGGGCTGGATGTCGAACGCATGCTCAAGGACAAACCCTACCTGCAGGCCCGCTACCCCAAGATCAATACAGGCAGTCGCCGCTTTCTGATCATCTGAACCATTCCTCGTCACCCAAGCCACCTGGACCGTTTACGTCCTGGTGGCTTTTTTATTTCCAGATCAAGGATAACCGCCATGCTCAAAGGTTTAGCGATCACCCCTCCTGTACTGGGGCGTATTTCCATCGGCAAGGTCGTCGAGAAAAATGGCAAACGTCTGCCGGAGAAAGACGATCAATTCACCATCACCTCACAGGTACAAAGCCGCGACGGCTGGCTGCTGCACCCACTCAATGAGGAACTGCGTAATGGCCAGGAGGGAAAACTGCGCAGCATTCCGATCCGTTTACTGTTCAACGAGCCGGAGCTCAACTTTCGGGCTGACTACAACCTGTTCGACCGTAACACCGGCCGGCCGGTGTGCGTCGGTGATGGTGAGACCTGCAAGCGTTTAACCAAGGATGGCATCCAGTCGTTGCCCTGCCCTTCACCCGATGGCTGTTCACTGGCTCAAGGCAATGCCTGCAAGCCTTACGGCCGGCTGAATGTGGTGATTGGCGATGACGATCCGCTGGGTAGCTTTGTCTTCCGTACAACCGGTTTTAACAGCATTCGCACTCTGGCGGCACGCCTGCACTATTTCCAGGCCATCTCCGGCAACCGCCTGGCCAGCCTGCCACTGGAGCTACGCCTGCGCGGTAAGTCCACCCGGCAGAGCCATGGCACGCCGATTTTCTACGTGGACATCACGGTACGCAGTGGACTGAGCATCGAGGACGCCTTACTAGAGGCTAAGCGGCTGGATGAAACCCGGCAGGACTCTGGCTTTGACCAAAACGCCTTGGATCGCGCGGCACGACTGGGCTTTAACAACGGCGCCTTTGAAGACAGTGAGGAGGACACCGGCGCCATCGTCGAGGAGTTCTTCCCTGCCGTTGAAGACTCCCCCCGCAACGAAGACGCCCCACCCCAACCGGTTGCGTCTGCGAAACCTTCACTGGCCCAAAAGCTGGAGTCCCAGGCGACCCGACATAACGGCAGGCCTTCGGTCCAGTAACGCCCTTCTCGACCTCCTCAGCGCTCCCCCCATTCGTACAGGAGTATCAGCATGAAATATCACAAGCTCATAGCCGGTGAAACGACCGGCACTTATGTCTTGGAATCACCAATCACCGAAGCTGACATCCTGCAGATGGCTCAACAACTCGCGATGAGTCGTTTGTCAAAAGGCCGGGCATTGACTGAACCTAAGCACGTCTTCAGCCACCTACAAACACTGCTGCAGTACCACGAGCATGACGTCTTTGCTTTATTGCTGCTCGATACCAAGCACCGGGTCATTGGTTTCCGAGAGTTATTCAGAGGCACCCTGGACGGAGCCAGCGTGTACCCATGGGAAGTGGTCAAGATCGCAATGGAACACAACGCTGCCGCCGTGATCCTTGTTCAGAAGGTACATAACCATCCCTCCGGTGACCCGGAGCCCAGTCAAACCGATCGCGTACTGACAGTAACCCTCAAAAATGCCCTCAACATGATTGGCAGCCAATTATTGGATCATGTCATCGTAGGCTACCAAAGCTGCGTATCACTGGCAGAACGGGGGATTCTGTAGGGGCGCTTTGCCATCGGCATGGCGCTAGGCAAGCCGATCCTGCAGATGGTAACCGATACGACCGGGGCCGGAACCAACATCACCTCAAATCCAGGAGGTTCTCATGGAGTTGATACGATTCCCAATCACATTTCTCACCTTCATCGGCATACTGGCAAGCGCTTTCGCAGTCGTGCTGGCGGTGATCCTGATGCTGCGATTTCCGCCGATTTTGATCGCAGTGGGCATGGCCTGCCTGCTCTTTCGCTGCGTATTGAAGCGCTTCCCGAGCATCGGATAAACAACATAAGGCAGACAGGAGGCACATCAGCCTCCTGTCTGCCTTAATGCTATTTTCTTTTTTTGGTCCGGACTGCTGAAAGCTTAAGCCCTGGTCGAACTCAGCAGGTCTGCCCCTGCATCTTTCTTCAGCAACTCATACACCACCGTCAGGAACACATCCCGCGTCGCCTCGTCGCTCAGCAGCTTGGTTGCCATGCTGGCGTGGCTGCTCATGGCACCGGCAATCGCTTGGATGGCTTTCGTCGGCAGGTCGGCCTTCATGGCCTGATCCATGGTGTTGTTCTGCACCTGGGCCATAACCACACTGTCGCTGCGCAGCTTTTCTGATACATGCACGGCAAAAGCCACCTGGTCGGTGTCAGTGATGTCCTTACCAAAGGCGTTGTTTAGCTTCTCGATGAGCTCCGTTAGATATTTTTTCTCGCGGTCGCGTGCTTCGCGCAGGCCATTGTCGGTCATGCCATACAAACCCGGAACCTCGGCCAGCACGCCAACGCCGATCAGGTCATCGCCTTTCTTGATCTTGTAGTGGGTCAGTTTGAGATCCCCCAAATCGACCTGCTCGGCACTGATCCCTTTCAGACGCTTGCGCAGCAGCCGCGCATAGCTGGCGAAGGCTTCCAAAGCAGGATCAGCGAAGTCCACCAGTTGCGCGATGTACTCGTAAGCGCGGACGAACTTGGTCAGGCTCTCGCTAAAAACCATCAGTTCGTCACGCGCCTTGCAGTACTCGGCGCGCTGCACGTCGGCATACTCCATTCCCTTGTCGTCACCGCTGTCATGGGCAGACTCCCAGGCCTTTTCCCACTGGTCGATAGCATCGTTGAGCGTCTTGAGTTTGCCATTGAAGCGGTCAGTAGCCGACTGGGTCAGCGAGTAGAGCTTCTGGTGCGTAACATTCAGGTCAACGATGGCATTGCCGAACGCCTCAACCTCGGCCTGCTCATAAATGAACATGCCATCCAGCCGTTGTTTGATGTCGTAGACGATATTCGGGTCCTGAATGTCCGTCACCTGGGCATCGCGGTAGAAGGTTTTGAACCCCGCGAGGATTTCCTCGGCTTCGTTGGCAAAATCGATGACGTAGGTCTTGTCCTTGCCTGGGAAGGTGCGGTTCAATCGCGAGAGGGTCTGCACTGCCTCGACGCCGGAGATCTTCTTGTCCAAGTACATGGCCACCAGCTTGGGCTGGTCGAAGCCGGTCTGGTACTTGTTGGCGACGATCATCACCTGGAAATCAGGGGTATCAAACACCTTGCGCATATCGCGCCCATGTAAGCCAGGGTTCAGGTTGGTTTCGCTGAACTGATGATCCGCAGGCAGGCTGCTTTCTTCTACATCGCTGTTAGGTACTTCGCCAGAAAAGGCCACCATGGCCTGCACATTGTCATAGCCCTTGCGCTGACAGTAATCTTGCAACGCCAGGTGATACTTCACCGCTGCTGCACGGGAACTGGTCACCACCATTGCCTTGGCCTGGCCACCGAGCAGGTGAGCCACGTTTTTACGGAAGTGCTCAACGATCAGCTCGACCTTCTGCCCAACGTTCACCGGGTTGAGTGCCAGCCATTTGGCCAACTTACGCCGGGCGCTCTTCTCGTCCACACGCGTATCATCAACGAACTCGCTACCGATTTTGAAGGCCACGTTGTAGCTGGTGTAGTTCTTCAGCACATCCAGAATGAAACCTTCGTCGATAGCCTGCTGCATGGTGTAGAGATGGAATGGAGCCGGTGGGTTGTCCTGGCTCACTGGCAGCGCCGGGTTGCGCGGACGACCAAACAGGCTGAGGGTCGAATGCTTGGGCGTGGCGGTGAAGGCAAAGTAGCTGGCGTTACCCGGTCGGCTACGCGACGCCTGCCACACGGATAAACGCACTTCCTTGGAGAGCTTTTCCCACTCGGCCTCGCTCTGACCAGTCAGCACATAGCGCAGGTCATCGGCGGTACTGCCCCCAGTCGAACTGTGCGCCTCGTCAATGATGATAGCGAAGCGACGGCCGCGCAGGCTCTGCTCGCCAAGAATGGTTTTCTGCGCATAGGGGAAGGTTTGCAGGGTGCAGACAATGATTGGCACACCCTCCAGCATTGCCTTGGCTAGCTGCTGGCTCTTGGGCAAGCTGGATTGTTGACGGTCGATGGCGCACACCACCCCGGCTTGATGCTCGATCTGCTGAATGGCGTCCTGCAGCTGTTGATCCAGCACTTGGCGGTCGGTCACCACGATCACGCTATGGAAGTACGGTTCGCCATCCGGACGGCGCACACGGATCAGTGAATGCGCGGTCCAGGCGATGGTATTGGTCTTGCCCGAGCCAGCACTGTGCTGGATCAGGTAGGGTTGTCCCGCCCCTTCGATGCGCACGGCATCGATCATCTTGGTCACGCCTTCCCACTGGTGAAAACGCGGGAAAATCAGGCCTTCCTTGAAGTAGGTCTTGCCGTTGACGTCCTGGGCTTCCTTGCGCTCCTGCAGCACAAAACGGTGGAAGATGTGCAGCCAGTTGTCCTTCTGCAGCACCTGCTCCCAGAGGTAGCTCACCGGATAGCTGTTGTTGCCGCCGGGCGGGTTGCCTGCTGCGCCATCGTTGCCCCTGTTGAACGGCAGGAAGAAGGTCGAGTCACCCGCCAGCTTAGTGGTCATGCGGATGTCGCTATCGCTCATGGCGAAATGCACCACTGCACCACGTCTGAAGGTCAGTAACGGCTCAAGACCACCGTTCTTGCGCTCGGGCTTGCGATCCATGCGGTACTGCTGCATAGCGGCCTGTACCGACTGAGTGAAGTCGGTCTTCAGCTCCACAGTGGCCACAGGAATGCCGTTGATGAAGAAGGCCAAATCGATCTCGTCGGCCTTGTCCAGCGAGTAGCGCAGCTGTGGAACCACGCGCAGGCGGTTGGCGGCATAGCGCTTGATTACCGTCTCGTTGCGACCATCCTCTGGCAGGCCCTGGCTCATGGCTAGAGTGCCACCACCAGCGATAGCAAAGCCGTAGCGCAGCACATTGATAGTACCGCCCTCGATTTTGTTCTCCAGCTGCTTGACCAAACGATCCAGCACTACATTTTCGGTGCCTGCACCATTCATGGAGCGCAACTTGGCCATCGAATCAGGCTGGCTATCCTCCAGCCAGAGAAGCACATCCTCCGGGAACAGCGCTCGCGCTGCGTCATAATCAGCGGACTTACCAACCAGCCAGCCACAGGCCGCCAGTTGCTCGACAATATGGCGTTCAAGTTCGCATTCGTGGTGAATGTGGCTCATAGGTGTTCCTTCACGTTCACTACCTCGGCTAGCAACCTTTGCAGCTTTTCGAGAGTTTGTCTTGAGCCTGTCTACTCCTACGAGCAGCCAGTCAAATACCCATCAAATACGAAAAGCACCAGGATTAGGTCTAAAACTCAATTATTGATGGGCGTCAGTCATGAAGATTGTCGTCCGGTAGACAGCTTGTTCTGCGGGCCAGTCAGTACATGGCGGACCCAGTCCATGATCTCGGCAGTGAACAGGCCACTGGGAGTGCCCTCGACCAGAAACAGGTGGATGCCGCGACCTTGGCTCATATTGCCTCCTGCAGATCAAGCTGACCGGTAACGGCTGCGGTGATTAGGGCGGAGCGGCGTTCTTTTAGAAGCCCAATGCTGCGCTCGGTCTTGTTAATCAAAGTGTCGATCCTAGATGTTTCATTATCGAGGTATATGGATATTTCAATCTGCTCTTTATCGGACGGATTCAGCATTAAATAAGGGGCGATCTGTTCGGCGGACAGCTGGCTAACAGCCGTACTTCCTCCATGAAAATCAAGCACTGCATTTATAAAGTAAGCCGAATACTTGCAGTGCTTTCTTGATTTCGGAGTTAAAACCAGAAGTCTAATAATGGCATCGTAGGCATTTTCCCGATACACGGCATGCCCGATCTCTCCCCTACCGGAAACCGAAATAGTATTCGGCAAATAAAATGCCTTGCTGGTATAGCCGTAAACAGCATCAAGCTTTACTGAGTTCGTGTAGATGGGATAACAATGAACCTCATCCTGCACATCAGAAAAAAAATCCTCCTTCAAATCTCCGCCGGCCTTAATTTCAAACAAACGCGAAACCGTTGTAACCAGCCAATGCTCCGGCACCTCTCCCAGCCACTCCACGCCGGAGTCCTTCATTTTCACGTTCGGGTCTAGCCCCTTGGTGACAGCATGTGTGATCAGCGCCTGACGCTTTTCATGCAGCAGTTCGATAAAACGGGTTTTCTTCTCCACAAGCGCATCGAGGCGGGCGGTTTCGCGGTCTAGCCGGGCAACAATATGTAGTTGCTCGTCAAGTGATGGAACGCACAAGCGGATATTTCCTACTTGCTCTTGATTTATAGATGGGACAGCGCCAGGGTTAGCAATTAACCCCATATCAATGATGCTAAAGACCCAAAATAGCCATCTAGGAGAGCATGAGGTCGGCGACAAAGCCATCATGTTGTTATCGAGGCATGCAGCCACCTCCAGCAAGCACCTTCGGTTCAGCAGAAGCGCGGCACCAACCTTCGCGAATACTAACGTATTCGGTTGAAAAATTTTCGCTCCGAGCCTTTTGGCAGTAGCTTCAGATACGGTGTTATCAGTAGTTTGAAGATTGCTGACCAATTCAGCGACCTTGAAAAAAGGGATGGAGTGTTCGCTTTGACCTTGCTCATCCTCGGGAAAACCCGACCCGCCATCTAATCGAGCTAGTGTTTTAACAGCCCGGATATCCCAATTCTCAGGCACCCGTCCCAACCACTCCACTCCGGATTCCTTGTATGCCGGATACGGCTGATAATGACTCACGCCGTCACCTCGCCCAGCAGCGCTGCGATCTCGGCCTCCACGGCCTTCAGGTCGGCATCGATATCAACCAGCGCACGCGGCGATTGGTAGACGTAGAAATAGCGGTTGAAGTTGATTTCATATCCAACGATGCCGACCTGCCCGTCTTTTGCATCCGTCTTGCTGGTGTCGATCCAAGCGTCCCGTACATGGGGCTGCACTTCTCTGGCGAAGTATTCCTCAATGGACTGATTCAGAGGTACGTTTTCGTTTTCACGCAGGTCGCTATCGGGCTGCACATTGCCCTTGTCGTCCAGCACCGGTTGGGCGTCACCATCACGCTCTCCGAAGCAAGACAGTGCGGCTTTCATTGCCCCTTTGCCGAGTTTTTTGATGCCTGCAGCCTTGAGGAAAGCTGGCAGATTGTCGAAGCTGCCCTCGACTTTGGTAAACGCTTCGACCTGATCGGCACCTTTGGTGGCTTGATAAGCGGCGAGTTGATCCGGCGTAACCGAGAATCGCAGGCGCAGCGGACGCTCAACAGTGATACGCCGGTAGCCGAAGTCGGTTGTAGCAAATACCTTGCTGTTCACGCCGCTCTCGCCGGCTTCGTGGAGCTTGGCAATCTCGGCGATTTGCTCCTCAGACAAGAACTTGCGCTTGCTGCCCAGACTCTTGCGCATGGGCGCATGCATGGCGGTGGCGTCGATCAATTGCACCTGACCTTTGCGCGCGGCATCCTTGTGGTTGGACAGCACCCAGATGTAGGTGCCAATGCCGGTGTTATAGAACAAGTCGTTCGGTAGGGCGATGATCGCCTCCAGCCAGTCGTTCTCCAGTATCCAGCGGCGGATCTCTGACTCTCCCGAGCCCGCACCACCATTAAACAGTGGAGAACCGGACAGGACGATACCGATGCGCGTGCCGCCCTGCTCCGCCGGCTTGCGCTTGGACAATAGGTGCATGAGGAACAGCAGCGAGCCGTCACCAACTCGCGGCAAGCCGGCACCGAAGCGCCCGGCGAAACCGAGATTGGATTGCTCGTCCTGCACTTGCTTCTGCACCTTCTCCCACTTCACCCCGAACGGAGGGTTGGCCAGGCAGTAGTCGAACTGCTCATGGGGCAGCAAGTCGTTGGATAGGGTGTTGCCAAGCTTAATATTTTTGGTGTCATAACCCTGAATCAACTTGTCCGCCACCGAGATGGCGTAGGTTTCCGGATTCAATTCCTGAGCGTAGGGAACCAAGCGGGCATTGGGGTTCCATTCTGCCACCTGCTCGATGGCTGACGACAGGAAGCCACCGGTGCCGGCGGCGCAGTCATACACAGTACGCACAACGCCATCGCCATTCAGGGCTTGATGGTCCGGCGCAAAAATCAGCGTGGTGGCTAGGCGAACCACGTCACGCGGGGTAAAAAACTCACCTGCGGTGTCGTTGGCCGACTCAGCGAACTTGCGGATCAGGTGCTCAAACACCAACCCCATTTCATGGTTGCTAATGACGTTCGGGTGCAGGTCGATGCCAGCGAACTTCTGCGTCACCAGGTACAGCAGGTTGGCTTTCTCCAGTTTTTCCAGCCAGCTATCGAAGGCAAAGTGCTCGAACACTTGACGGGCGTTGGCGGAGAACTTAGCGATGTAGTCCTCTAGGTTGGCGCGAGTGCTGGTGGAGCCAACACTGTCTAGGGCGAACTGCGAGACATTATAGAAGGTGGCACCAGCGGTGGCCGGCAGAATCAGGTCCATGTCCACACCGCTGGCCTGCATGGACTGATATTGGCTGCGTACCTTGTCGCGGGTCGGTTCTAGCACACACTCCAAACGACGCAGCACGGTGAACGGCAAGATGATGCGACCGAACTCCGACTGTTTGAAATCGCCACGCAGTACATCGGCCACGCTCCAGATGAAGTCGGCTAGGTTTTGCTGGTTCACGCGAGGGAATCCTTGTCTAGGGTGAATCGCAGAGAAGGCTCAGCCAATAAACGAATGACTGCCAATGACTTCTCTGCGATGCGTTGATTACGAATAGCCGAACATTAACCCCTTGGGCAAATCAGAGCCAGCACGATGGTTCTGACCTGTGAAGTATTGAAGCAATTGCTCTGTGCAATACGACCAGTGTAAAAGGTTCTCGCCCCAGTAGGCCTCATGCGTAGATGCTGGCTGCCCTTGGCCAGGTAACTCATGGCCTTGATGACCTTTTTCGGAGCTTGGATATCCTTACGAAGGATCCCCCTAATACCGGCTTCGTCACCGTATTTCGCCTTGTCATCGTCGCAGCTGTAGTAGCTATACCAGTTCGTATCCAGACCAGAACTGGGTGATATCGAAGGCAGCCCGTCTGTTCGCTTGATCGCTTGATCGCTTGAAGGTATCTACAAAACCCCGTGTGATTCAGCGCCTGATCAGGTCTTTGTTGGGATCACTGAATGGCCCATGAAGACCGCCATGGGGGCAATGTCGACGTACCCACCGGCCGAGTAATCTTCAATGTACAGGTCGTCGTCCTCCGCCATTGAGCTGTCCAGCTTTTCCAGACGTTCTTCAATTGCAAGGCGTCTCGCTTCGCCTGTCAGATGCTCATACCCCTGCAAGCAGTGGCTGCTTTTCGAGAAGTACTGCAATAGGAACTCGGTATGGCCATCATCAGTAAAACTCGCCAAGTCAAAAGACTCACTGTCGAGCTTTATGTGCACATGACCGTTTCCCACTGAAAGACTGAAATTCGGTAGCACAATCGGCATCCGCTGTAAGCCGAACAATAGTCTTATCAGGCTTTGGCGTACTTGAGCGTCATCTTGGCCACGTACCAATCTGCGGGTTAGCATTTTCGCGAGCCACTGAATGACCCAGGAGTCTTCGAGGGGTAAATTGATTTTGATGTTGCTCATTGAAGCCACCAGTCCGGCTCAACACACATCGTCTTCGTAATTGACTTGAACGATCTCAGCTAATAAGCCCTGGATGATGTCGATACCATCAGGGCACTCCACCAGCTCGACGGCGCCAATGCTTGGAGTTGTGAAGCCGTAATCAGCCGTGACGCGCCATACGACATCCCCAACCTGGGTAGTCCCTGTGAACAGGGTCGCATAGGTTTCACCATCCCCCTTGAATCTGGGAGCCTCCACCAGCTCAGATAGGGACTGAACAATCGAATCTGCCGGGATAGTTACCTTCTCGCCTGACAGCTCGTAAACCACATCTTGAGTCACTTCAATCACTGATGCCATGGTGCCCTCCTAGTAAAAGGGCACCACTGTAGTAGCAATCAGCCAGTCAGGAAATAGGACATTCGCCCAGGAGGGGAAATAGCCATCGACTGATCGATAGCACTCAAGCAGTTGCCCGTCGAACGCGACCAGTGCGAAAGGTTCGTGCCCCTGCCGGCTTCATACGTAGATGCTGAGTGTCCTTGGTGAGGTAGTGCATGGCCTTGATAACCCTGCCGCACGCCTGAGTGTCAGCTCGCCTGATCGTCCCGATTCCGACTTCATCGCCGTAACGGCCCTTGTCATCGTTGCAGCTGTAGTAGTACCCATGCCCACGGCTGATCTGCTCCCACAGCCCACCAATCTCCCTAGCTTTATTAAAGTCGCTACGCACCTCAGCACCATTGAAGAAGAAGGCAGCATGGACGTGGAACCCCTTGTCCTCTCCTTGCTCAACTGAACAGATATAGCCCGTCTCGTGCTTGAAGATCGGATTACGCTCCCTCGCTCGGACCAGCAATTCCAGGTCCTCGAATACATGTTCGATACGCAGACGTGCTTGTGCTATCGCTTGGTAGTGCAGGTCCACACGCACCACAACCGTACGGGAATAGCGATCCAGCACCCGTCCCACGTACTCAGTAAGCATGGCCTGCTTCTGGCTGGCCTCATAGCGGCGGTCATTCTCCTTGCGCTTGAACTCCTTGCCTCGGATTATCTGACGAATCCGAGCGACCAGTACGTTCATGGAGTGGTGGAAATCCAGATAAGCCGTCCCTTGCTCATTCAGGCAGATCAGACCTGCAGAACTACGCTCCAGGCCAATGTCCTGACAGGCTTGCCAGAAGGCTCGCAGGTGTTCGCTGTAGACGTAGGCGTGACGATCATCGAAGAGGTAAACCATCTGCTGCATGGAGTCGAAGTATTTGGAGAGCCTGGTCTTCTGTGCCCGTTCGTATCCCGAAGGAGACTGAATGATCTCGAAGGCTGGCCTGTCAGTACGCTCAATGGATTGAACGAGTCGCTCGATCAGGATCGAGGCTTGAGACTGGGAGAAGTTGGTGTAGGTGGTCGTGCTGAGTGAGTACATGGTTGAGTACCTGGTTGGCTGGATGCACACCAAGTACTCACTGAGTATTTTTTTACTGCTGAGGCACTCCCTGCTTGAGACTATTGGAAGGTAGTAGTTGATTAGATATAGCTATATCAATAAAACCAGCTTAACCAAGGAAGGGGCTGCCCGGGAAAGCAGGCCATTGGGAAGCAACATTGCCCTGCCTATCGGGACTTTTGGCCATGAGCCTACCGCGGGAGTTGTCTGAGGTGTCGCCACGGCAACCGGCTGACGCGGCACAAAACGCCATGGCCGGGGAAGCCCCAGCCATGGCGTATTCAGACTGCTGGGAACAGGCATCCGAACTCCCCCTGATGCCTGAAAGTCACACGGCTACCCATCGGCCAAGTCGCGTGCCTCAATCCTAGCCAGGATCCAGTCGTGAACTTCACTTTCCACCCAGGCAACGCACCGATCCCCCAGAGAGACTGGTTTGGGGAAGCTGCCTTCCCCGATGTACTTGTAGATGGTCGACCGTGCCAGACCGGTCGAGTTGATGACTTCTTTTAGACGGATGATCCTCATGAACGGGCTCCTGTAATACGTTCAGAGGATTCGCAAAATCTGTAAAAAATTACTTAATCACCTCGTCACTGCCAGGCCTAGAAAGCAACCCATAGAGATAGAGCTCTTCCAGAGGGATTGCCTGCTCTCCAGCAACGCTGCGGACGCGCGCTTCAGGAGCGCTTGTGTCAATCACCAGACACCCATTCCAACCTTGCTCTGCCTTCGGAAGCGCTAGAAAAGCACGGCAAAAATAGCCTTGCGTAACAGGTTGGGGGACGATGACGAAATCAAGCTCACTGAGAGGAACATTCGAGGCGTTGGATAGCAAACACTTGAACCATAGAGCCATGTCATACGCCGCATCGAAGAGTTGATCCCTAATGTGGGCATGAATAAGACTGATATCAGTATCCTCAGCACCTTGCAGGCCAGCTGGTAACCTAAAATCTTTTAGGATCTGCTGACGTAGCTGCAGGTCATCGACTCGATCCCCCAGCACCACGCCCTCAGCTAATTTGAGCCAGTGCCTGGATAAAAGCTGTGCAGCGTAATCCTCCATGAGGGCCTGAAATGTGCGAAAAAATAACGGCCCTTGCCCCGCAAAGACCTCCAGTACCGGAAAAATCAGCGAACGTTTAGCGCGTTCATCATCTTTTCTGATTCCGTTTGCTACGTTACGAATCCTTAGCAACAGCCCTAGCTGATCGGGGAACTTATTCCCGTCTGTAACCCCCAGAATAGAAGTCGTTTGACCACTCCCCTCCAACTGCTCATTGTTCAAATTGAGATAGTAAACACTGCTCCTCCTCCCCGACAGCACCGAACTGCTCAGACCCGGCAAGTACCCGCGTATCAGGGCTTGATCCATCAGCGTCTTGAGCCGGTTCCTTAATCTCTCCTTATTCAGACCTGTCGCCTTGCAGATCTGCACTATCCCGAGATTGCGTACGACACCAAACCGATCAGCACCGCACAGCAACACAGCCATTAACAGCCTATTAACCCTGTTCAGACTACCGGGCTTTTTTCTCGCTCTAAGGTGAGCCAGCGATTGCGCCTTCTCCTGGTTCTGAAATGTTCTGATTTCAGCTGCATCAGTGCCCACATGCACCATTAGCCGTTCCATGGCTGCTTTATGCATTGCGCCTACCGGCACAGGCAAACGGTTTAGCTTCGCTAGGAAGGCCTCAGCAATTCCGTGGCACCTTGCTGGTTTCCCTCTCTTATTAGGTACCAATGAGCGAATCAGAATCTCAGCATCCACCAAGGCATCCAGAGCTGCCGAAGCCTGGTGGTCCGTAACGCCAACCTGCTTGGCAAACTCTTTAACACCTAGGCAGACAGGATCTGTAACGCCGAAGCACTGAATGAAGCGCACCAGGAAATACTTAGCCTCAGGCTGAAGCCCCCTGATCTCACAAAGCAAAACACGTAACGGCAACTAAGGGCTCCGGTCAGCGGTTAAGAGAGCTTAATATATCGCAATAATTACAGACTGTAATAAATAACTATCCGTTACACATAACGTTATGCATAACGTTACGAATAACGAAAATGAATGTACCATCCACCCTCATTTCTAAAAACGAAATCTGAGAGGCAGGGCATGCGCCAAAGGTCAAGGGGGCTTGAGTGGGTCGATAAAAACGATTACCTACAGCAGATGTGGGCCCACGAGTACCTTCAAGCGAAAGGCCACATCGAACAGAAGCGCAGAGCTTCAACGCACGAGTACCTACTCGGCGTGGGCAGAAACCTAGAAGGGTCAGACGCCGGCCAAGGCCTAATTGGCAAAATGAAGAATGCCTGGAGACAGAAGAAGTACAGGTCTCCCGACAAGGGTCGAAAGGCCTGCACCTTCAAACTCGAGACCGGGGTGAAAAAAGAGCTTTCGTCACTGGCTAGGAGAAACCGAACCAACGAGACCAGCTTGCTTAGCACGTTGATATCTGACGAATCGCAAGCCCTGGCGGGCCTGAAAAAAGAGCTCAAGCAGGTAAACGATCGGCACAAAGCGCAGCTATCAGCCAGCAAAGAAGAAATCAACAAACACAAGCAGGCCAATAAGACCCTGATGGATTTATTGAGGAGCAGCGTGGGATCGCTTTGTCGACTTGAGGTTCTGCTGCAGGAGGCCGCGCCTTCAATAGAACCCGTCACCCAGGATCAGCAACGCAGGATCGACAAACGGTGCAGGCAGATAATGGTCGATGCCGAAGCAGTCGTGAAAGGCCAGAGCACCCTACTCCCAAGCGAGCTCTTTAATCACGCCATACCCGTAGGCGACTCCACACTGGCACTAAAAGAGGCGGCGGCGGAGAGCCCGCCTTGCTCGAATAACTCTCCGGCAGGCAATCAATCAAGCTCAACTGAACATACGTTTAGGATTGACTCGGAGCGCCTGCCGCTGCCAGAAGGTCATTCGGAACCCAGCCTTGTGCTCGAAGCTGAGCCTCATGGTCCAGGAACGAATAATCACACTGGTCTACGCCCAACGGAGCTACCAGAAGAGAATATTTCTGTCTCCCTTGAAAAAAATTCGACCGGCCTTGAGTCTCGATCAGCACCACAACGCCCGCCAGACAGTGCCGCCACTGATGTAGCCAGTAGATCTAACAAAATCACTCTTCAAAGAAAGAAGCACTCCGTTATCCGAGGACCCCAGGGAAAGCTCGAAGAGGACTAAGCTATTCACCTTGAGACAGGCATAGGGCGACCTCAGTGCGGCATAGACACGGAAACGGCAGGGGCATCCGCAAGCGCCTATTCTCCCTTGATACCTCAGTTCAAAAATTACCGTGGCCGCTGCCAGCACCATCCATATAAAGCCCTTACTGACGAATCTCAGCTGACGGTATTCCAAATGGTATTCCAAGCAATAAATTAACCAGTAATTTTCGTTATAAATCAATAACTTAAATCAACAGTTCAAATTACCCCGGCCCACCAATCCCTACACAAGCCCCGTTTTTAGGGCTTTGTGCTTTCTGGCGCTACCGTTTTCGATGAATGCGCCATTGAGGCATGACATTCTTGTGAGGCATCACCCGGTGCGCAGCCTGTAGCACAATCCCTTCTACTGCCTCTCAATCGCCACGGAACATATGGTTTGGGGATCATGATCCCTAAGCCCATCGGTCAACGGCAAACGTGAGACTCGACGCTCGCTCAAAACAGTTCGTCTTCAAACGCGCAAGACAGCGTGCCGTGCACTTTGAATCGGATAGCCCACCACCGGACGCCACCTTCCAGA
>Ga0302171_10000133_pt1 | contig 15128 bp, 11 predicted proteins | sample I_Fen_N2_2_FD_193495 | JGI IMG/M metagenome (GOLD analysis project Ga0302171, IMG submission 193495) | Peat permafrost microbial communities from Stordalen Mire near Abisko, Sweden - I_Fen_N2_2 | ecosystem: Environmental > Terrestrial > Soil > Wetlands > Permafrost | place: Sweden: Abisko... | reverse complement strand
GCGGCAACGATGGCCTGGTGACGGGCCGCTTCAATCGTTTTGTCGAGCAACTCGACAGTCTGGTCGCTGTGGTTTCGCGAGATACCCTGAGCCTCAACAACCTCGGGGAGCGCTTGGCGCAAGCAACACACCCATTGCGAACGGGTGCGAGCCTGCAGCTTGCTGAGACCTCGTACATGACCGGCGCTATGCAACAGATGGGTAGCGCTATTGAAGAAGTTGCCAAGCACGCCGAAGAGGCTGCCAAAAGTGCATGCCAGCTCAATGACGAAGCGCGCGATGGTAGTAGTACGGTAAAAGGCGGACTGGAAGAAACTACCCGACTGGCCGAGCAAATCGACAGAAGTGACCGCCAGGTACAAGCACTAGCTGAGCAAGTCGAGCAGATCGGCCGGGTTCTGGATGTGATCCTTGGCATTGCCGGTCAGACCAACCTGTTGGCGCTCAATGCCGCGATTGAGGCCGCACGTGCGGGTGACGCCGGGCGAGGGTTTGCCGTGGTCGCAGACGAGGTACGCAAACTAGCCCAGAAAACAGCATCCTCTACCGAGGATATCAGGGGAATTATTGGTCGCCTGCAGCAAGGTAGCCGAGATGCTGCGAGCGCCATGCAAAACAGTCGCGCCAGTGTCGATCAGTGCGTGCTCAGCAGTCAGCGCACGGCACAACTGCTTGGTCGTATGTCTGCCGGTATCGAAACGATTAACCAGATGAACCAGTTAATCTCCACTGCCACGCACCAACAAGCCGCCGTGAGTGGCGAGATAGGGGAGCATCTACAGGGGGTGCAATCCATCGCTGAGAGCAACGATCAATATGCGCAGGAACTCCAGCAATACAGCGATGTGCTGCTGGGTTCGGCTAATCGCCTCATGGAGCTCACAAGTCGTATCCAGGTGAGTTAAGGGGGCGTGTTCATTTGAGCCATCCCGCGGCGATTCAGAGCGATCAGCTTTGGCCGGGGGAGGGAGTTTTGGCATTGATGCTGGTTGCCCAGTTGCTCACTTATTTCCTCGCCGATCGTATCGGGTGCCAGATAAGCTCGCTTTGAATCTGAAAATTCGGATGCACTAACGGGCGGTTTCAAGCCAAATGAATGCATCACGTTGAGCGTTGATGCCGGACAGTCTTTACTCCTCCAGAGGAGGGGACTAGACACGAAAATATCTCCGGGTGCTCCAAGTGCTTAGGCGGTCTAATTGCTCCTTGGAAAGAAGCTGGCGAGTCGTGTTTCGATACGATATCCCCACAAACTCTGATGGACTGGAAATAGAGGAACAGACGGAAGTCTGACCATCTATAGCGACGGTCGATGCAGGCCGTCGCTATCCTAGTAAGAGCTGCCCGCTTCATCCGGGTCTGATGGTGTAAATACCGAGCAGAAAGGGTGGCAAATAGGCGATTTCAGCCATTCACTCAATTTCTGAAGGTTTGCTATATGCCATGTACTCATTCTGCAACACGATATGATCCGCTAAGTACTTCGCATCATGCCAAACCCCATAGATAAACGACGACGCACGATTCACTAGGTTCGGCAAACCTAAAAAGTAAATCCCGCTCTGCGCCGAGATCCCGCGTTTATGAAACGGTTCGCCTTTCTCATCAAAAGCATTCACCTTCAACCAACTGAAATCAAAAAGAAACCCGGTGGCCCATAGGATAGTGGTGACGCCAGCTTCAGCCAGATCCAGGGTCAGGGTCGGGTTTGTCAAACATGTCGGGTCTGGTAGTAGTTTCCAGGCTTCAGGTTCTCTAGGAAACGGCAGCCCGTTCTGTTCAATATAAGCATCCGCGTCACGCAACACATCAAAGTAGGCGCGGTCACCTTCAGCCACGTTGGCGGCCAAGCCTGGTTCAAAGGTCATCACGCCTTCGTGCCAGTTCTTGGTAACGCCCACTAGGGTGATGCCCATTTGAGCTAGGCGGCGAAAGTCGACGGTCTTACCGCCCTCGTAGCCACTGACGGCGAAGGCTACATGCTTTTTCTTGGGCTGAATTTTGACTTCATCCCACAGGCCCAACGCGCCGAGCCACCAGCAGTAATCGCGGCCGCGATAGGTACGTGGAGGACGATAGTGCTCACCGACTGAGAGGTATACGGTCTTGCCGGCCTTTCGCAGCTCTTCGGCAATTTGCGAGCCGGACGCGCCAGCGCCTACAACCAGTACAGCGCCTTCGGCTAATTGAGCGGGATTCTTGTAGGCTGAGGAATGAAGTTGTTGAACCTTGGCGGTTGCAGGGACGATGTTCGGAATGGAAGGGCGTTGGAAGGGGCCTGTCGCCGCTACCACATTAGCAGCATCGATGACGCCGGCGGAGGTGGTTACCTTAAACCCGGGGCGCCCTGCATGACGCTCCACTTGCTGAACTTCTACACCCGTGCGCACGGGTGCTTTTAACTTGTCGACATACGCTTCGAAGTAGTCCGCCATGCGCTCCTTCGGTGGAAAGCTTTCGGGGGAAATGCCATCGAATTTCAACCCGGGAAACCGGTCATGCCAGGCCGGGCCGTTGGCGACCAGTGAATCCCAGCGCTCCGAACGCCAGCGCTCAGCAATGCGGTTTCGCTCCAGCACAATGTGTGGTACGCCCATAAGGGAAAGATGCTCACTCATGGCGACGCCCGCTTGGCCTGCGCCGACTACCACGGTGTTGATTTTTTCCACTGACATAGGAGATTCCTGAAAAGTAATTACGCGTTTTGAACTAGCAATTCGGCCACTACCGCGACAACAATGCCTTCTGCTTACAAACCAAGCACATCAGTGATGACTCGTGGGGCGTCAGCAGGCCGCTGCGCTGCATTAAGTCCGGGCGATTCACCCCGGCGGCCGCGACACGTATCAGCACTTCTCCCGCCTGCGGTATCGGCACCGGACGCTGCACTATCTGCAGTACCTCCGGCCCGCCAGGCTCTCGGGCAATCACTGCACTCATCATTGCGCAGCTGTCCAGTCATCAGGCACAACAGCGATTACATCGATCTCCATCAACCATTCCGGCTGACCCAGCCCGGATATCACCAGGCCAGTGGAGATCGGGAACACGCCCTTAAGCCATTTCCCGACCTCCTGGTACACCGGCTCGCGGTAACGCGGGTCGATCAGGTAGGTGGTGGTCTTGACGATATGCGACAGGTCGGAGCCCGCCTCCTCAAGCAGTTGCTTGACGTTTTTCATCGCCTGTTCAGCTTGGGCGCGCGGGTCGCCGAGGCCGACCAAGTTACCGTCGAAATCAGTGCCAATTTGGCCGCGTACATAAATGGTGTTGCCGGCGCGCACGGCTTGGCACAGGTCGTTGTCCAGAGCCTGGTTAGGGTAGGTCTGCTTGGTATTGAACATGCGGATACGGTTATGAGTGGGCATGGCGAGCGACTCGTCAGGAGCGGGATGCAACCAGCTTCACATCCCCCCTTGCCTGACGAAACCAGCATTTTCTCAGGGTAGTGGTTAGGAAAAGCCGAAGCCCTCCACTTTGTCGGCTGGGAGTGCGTCCGCGCATTAACCCGGCATGAACCATGCAGCGCTGTGTTCGTATGTCATTGTAGAGGTGGAGGCATCATGCTCAGTCGTATTACTCAGCGCCAACTGGAATATTTTGTCGCATCGGGGGAGGCCGGTAGCATCAGTGCAGCCGCTGAACGCATTCATGTGTCATCACCCTCCATTTCGGCGGCGATTACCCACATGGAGGCGGAGTTGGGAATTCAATTGTTTATTCGGCATCACGCCCAGGGCATTTCCCTGACAGCCGTCGGGCGCCAGGTGATGCAAGAGGCCAAGCTGATTCTCGAGCAGATGACCAATCTCTACACCATCGCCTCGGAATCGCTGAACGCTGTACGTGGGCCGCTGCGGGTCGGATGCCTGGAGTCGCTGGCGGCGATGATCACCCCCGAACTGGTGTTTGGTTTTGGGAGGGCGTTTCCCGGGGTTAGGCTCGCCCAGACAGAAGGAAATCACGAGGAACTACTGGAAAAACTGCGCAGTGGAGAGCTGGATATCGCCCTGACCTATGACCTGGTGACCAGCCCAGATATCGACTTTCAACCCTTGGCGCACCTTCCACCGTATGTGATGGTGGGCGAGTATCACCCATTGGCGGGCTTGTCGGCGGTCAGTATGCAAGATCTTGAAGCCTACCCAGTGGTGCTGCTCGATACGCCTTGGAGTCGTGACTATTTCCTCAGTCTGTTTATGCATGCGGGTACCACGCCCAACATCATCATGCGTTCCACCAACCTTGAGACGGTGCGTGCCATGGTGGGCAATGGCGTTGGCTATTCCTTCGCGAATGCCCGACCAAAATCCAACGTGTCCCAGGATGGGAAACGCGTTATCCGACTACGTCTGGCGGGTTCTCACCGGCCGATGAGGTTAGGTTACGCCACGGCGAGTAATGCCCAGCTGTCCCGTGTGGTGTCGGTTTTTGCCGAGCGTTGCCGCATGTTCGTGTCCGACCAATACATCCCCGGCATGGCCCCACCAAGTTTTTTCGACCCTCATGCGGTGCGCGACGAAAGGCCCGAGCCTGATGAGGCGAGGGAGCTTGCCCCCGCTGGAGCGATAAGCGCTCCCAAAAAAACTGGGGCGGCTTCTTAGCCTGACGTAGCAAGTTCCCTCATCACAACAAACGTCCTCCAATACAAACCCGAGGCATGATGTTTTTGCACTGAAATGTAGCACGCTGCGCTGAAAATTCAGTCGCGCCCCATTTTGAGGCGTGCCTGTTTTCAAAGTCCACAGCTCATCGAGGGACAGTTGAGGCTGCGTAGGTTCTCCCTACTCAAAAGGCCGGCTTTTACGAATTGACCCCAAGTGCCTCTCCACACGACTCTCAACCCATCGATGCAGATCAACGTTCGACGTTTGATAGGCCATTCCTTTTTTACAGGGCACAGCGACGATGACATTCGACTGGAATTACATGTTTGGTTTGCTCGGCGATGCCGAGTTTTGGCGCGCGACTTGGACAGTGATCAAGCTGAGTACCTTGACTTGGGTCTTGAGTATTGCCCTGGGTTTTCTGCTAGCACTCGCCAAGCAATCCAAGCACGGGCTACTCAGCATGCCGGCCCGCGGCTACATATGGTTGTTCCGTAGTCTTCCGCTGCTGGTGTTGCTGATCTTTATCTACAACTTGCCCCAGGCGTTTCCATCCACCTCGACGATTCTGGCGGATCCGTTCTGGTCAGGCCTGTTGGCTCTGGTTATCTGCGAAACCGCGTATGTCGCCGAGATTCATCGCGGTGGTTTGCTTTCGATCCCGAAAGGACAGGGCGAAGCGGCGCGAGCGCTGGGATTGAAGTTTTTCGGCACCCAGTGGCGCGTGGTAATTCCCCAAGCGCTGCGGGTGGCGCTGCCGTCGCTGGCCAACGAATACATCTCTATCGTCAAGCTCACTTCACTGGTGTCGGTGATCTCACTCACCGAGATTCTGATGGTTGGTCAGCGGCTGTATTCGCAAAACTTCCTGGTCATCGAGACCATGGCTGCGGTGGCGTTCTACTACGTACTGATCGTCACCGTGTTCGATTTCCTATTAAAACGCCTAGAGCGCTTTCTAGACGTCAATCAGCGCAATGTGTCTCGGATTCCCGATGCGCAGGTGCTAGCTCTGGCAACGCAACAGCGTACTGCGTTTCAAGGCTCGTCGAACAGCGAGGCAGAGGCCCCGGCGCTGAACGCCACCCGGCTGCACAAAGCCTACAACGATATTGAAGTGCTGGGGGCGGTCAACCTGCAGATCCAGCCGGGTGAAGTGGTGTCGGTGATAGGGCCTTCCGGATCCGGTAAAACCACACTGATCCGCTTGCTCAACGGTCTAGAACAACTGGACAACGGTGAGATCAAGATTAACGGCCAGCCGTTCATTCACTTAAATAAAATTGGTGCGCAAAAACCTCAATACCTTGAGCACTCGGAGCATCGCCTGAAAATCGGCATGGTGTTTCAGAGTTTCAACCTGTTTCCGCACCTGAGCGTGCTCGACAACCTGCTGATGGCACCGCGTTACCACCGCATCGGGCGTACTGATGAGCTCAAGCAACAGGCCTATGCGCTGCTACACAAGGTGGGCATGCTCGACCATGCCTGGAAATATCCGCATCAGCTTTCCGGCGGCCAACAGCAACGCGTGGCCATCGCCCGTGCGCTGATGATGCGTCCGCAAATCATGCTGTTCGACGAGCCCACGTCGGCACTTGATCCAGAAAAAGTCAACGAAGTGCTGCAGGTCATTGAAGCTCTTGCCCAGGAAGGCATCACGATGGTGATCGTCACCCACGAAATGAATTTCGCGTTCAAGGTCTCCGATCGAATCGTATTTATGGAGAAGGGGCGTGTGGTCTGTGATGACACGCCTGAATTTTTGCGCAGCGGCCAGAACCCACGCGTCGAGGCATTCCTCAAGGATGTCTCGCTGGCGTGACCCCTAAACGTTCGAGGTAAAGGAAGGAAAACAGCATGATCGAGCAATCGCAATTAGAGCAGTTCCAGCGCGACGGTTTTTTGGTAGTGCAAGACGTGCTTACCATGGACGAAGTGGCTGCACTTCAGAAGGACTTCGACCAGTGGGTAGAAGAGAGCCGTGGTCATGACCAAGGATGGGGCGCAACCGTGGATGGCCGCGCGCGTTTCGATCTGGAAGGCGACCACCGCCCTGATCATCCGTCGTTGCGTCGGGTGAGTTCGCCCACCGAAATCTCCCCAGCGTACCAGCGCGTGGCATTGCATTCGCGCATGGCGGCGATTTCCGCGCAGTTGATCGGTGGCCATGGCGCGCGCTTCCATCACAGCAAGATCAACTCGAAGCTGCCGCACACCGCGACTCAGGTGAAGTGGCACCAGGACTTTCTGTTCACGCCCCACAGCAACGACGACATCGTCACTGCCTTGTTAATGGTCAGCGAAGTTACCCCAGAAAACGGCCCGCTGAACGTGATCCCCGGCAGTCATAAAGGCCCGTTGTGGTCGCACTGGCAGAACCAGCGCTTCACCGGCTCGGTGGACGATGCGGTAGTCGAGGAACACTGCCAGCAACCGGTGGCATGTTACGGCCCGGCCGGTTCCGTGTGCTTCATGCACACCCGCCTTCTGCATGCTTCCAGCCCTAACGAAACCGAACTCCCACGCACCCTCTTCATCAGCGTATACGCCGCTGAAGACGCGCTGCCATTCGGCGAAAACCCGTTGCCCAGTGCACACGCCGGCCTGTTGGTGGCTGGTGAAGAAAGTGGCTTGGTGCGTTCCACGGACAACCAGCTGCGTTTGCCACAGAAACCCAAGGGTGCTTCTTTCTTTGTGCAACAAGCCGGACAAGATTGCGCCACCGCCTAACCTCCTAAAATCCTTGCAGGTATTGACCATGACAGCGTTTGTTAAGAGTGTTCGCCCTATTGCCGTGAGCCTGTTAGGCACCGCGGTTGCGATGACTTCGTTGGCGGCTTCGGCTTTCCAGCAGGAGGGCAAAATCATCACCGGTTCCGATGCGACCTTCTTCCCGTATGAATACATGGAGAACAACAAGCCTGCTGGCTTTGATATCGAGTTCATGGACGGTCTGGGCAAGGTCATGGGCCGCAAGGTAGAGACCCTCGACACGCGTTTCCCCAACCTGATTACCGGTCTGCAGGCCGGTCGTTTCGATGTGACCAACTCATCTATGTACATCACCGCAGAGCGGGTCAAAGTCATTGACATGATTCCGTACCTGAAAAGCGGCGAGTCGATCCTCACCCTCAAGGACAGCGCGTTTCAGCCCAAGCAGCCGGAAGAGTTCTGCGGTCACAAGATTGGATCCATGGGCGGCACGTCCTGGTTGGCGCAGATGCACAAGCTTTCGGAAGACTATTGCGTAGCGAAAGGGTTGAAACCGATCGAGATCAGTGAGTACAGCACTGACCCGCAAACGACCCAGGCCCTGTTGGCCCATGCGGTCGAAGCGCAGATCACTGACGCGGCCGTGGCCCGAGGCGTGATCGAGAAATTAGGCAACCGCGTGGTGATTTCTTCCGACACGTTGATTTACCCGGTGTTGAACGGGTTCGGAGTGAAGAAGGGCAATGACATGGTCAAGAAAGCATTACTCGAAGGGCTGGAGAAGTACCGTACAACGCCTGAATACGCCACCTTGCTCAAGAAGTACAACTTCCAGGCGCCCACCGACGCCGACATCGCGGCCCTGATGCCGAAGTGAGCTATCGCGTGCGCTGCACTCCGGTGCGGCCGCGCCCTGTGGAGAAGTATTCATGGCGTTATCCCTGGAAGAAAAGATACGCATCGATCTGGCGGCGACCTTTCGCATCATTGCGCATTTGGGCATGCATGAAGCGGTGGCCAATCATTTCAGTGCTGCGGTGTCGGCCGATGGCAAACAGTTTTTGCTCAATCCGAAGTGGAAACATTTCTCGCGTATTCGCGCCAGTGACCTGTTGCTGTTGAATGCCGACGATGCGTCCTGTGCCGACAACCCAAATGTGGATGCTACTGCCTGGTCAATCCATGGGCAAATTCACCGGTTGTTGCCGCAAGCCCGCGCGGTGCTTCACTTGCACCCCGTCTACACCACGGCGGTGGCGTGTCTGGCCAAACCGCATATCCCACCGATAGACCAGAACACCGCACGTTATTTCAACCGCGTGGCGGTGGATGAGCTGTACGGAGGCATGGCTGATACCGAGGCCGAAGGGGCGCGCCTTGCCGGGTTGCTCGACGGCAAGAGTCGCTTATTGATGGGCAACCACGGTGTGATGGTGACCGCGTCGTCCATTGGTGAAGCGTTTGACGATATCTGGACTCTGGAACGCTCCTGCCAGATCCTGGTTACGGCCTGGTCAACCGGGCAGTCGCTGCGGGTGTTATCTAACGAAGTGGCGGAGAAGACCGCGCGGAGTTGGGAAGGCATCGCGGATTTTTCGCGTCAGCATTTTGAAGAAATGAAGCAACTGATGATCGATGCCGATGCCTCGGTGCTCGATTGACTACTTGTAAAAAGGAGCTGTCATGACTTTTTCCATCGTTGCTCGCTGTGCCGATACGGGCCAATTGGGTATCGCTATCAGCTCATCAAGTATCGCCGTGGGTGCCCGCTGCCCTTGGGTACGCCCCGGCGTGGGCGCGGTAGCTTCGCAGAATATCACCTTGCCAGCCTTAGGCGCCCAGACCCTCGATTTTCTGGATCAGGGCATGACGTCTAGTGAGGCGTTGATTGCCACACTCGCTAAACAGGAGCACAGCGAGTTTCGCCAGGTGACGGTTATTGATCACAAGGGCAGAACCGCACATTTCAGTGGTGCGCAGACCTTGGGCATCCACCATGCCGTTAGTGGAGAGCAGTGCGTGGCGGCTGGCAATATGCTAGCCAATCCCGATGTGATCGAGGCTATGGTTCGTGCTTTCGAGAAGTCGCCAGGGCATCTCACCGATCGACTGCTTGCTGCGATGCACGCAGGCCAGGCCAACGGCGGGGAGGCTGGCCCTGTGCATTCGGCGGCGTTGGTGGTGGTCGACGACCTCTTGTGGCCCATCGTCAATCTCCGGGTAGACTGGGCCGACCACGACCCGATCGGCGCACTCGACCAACTTTGGCAAGCTTATCGTGGACAAATGCAGGATTACATCGACCGTGCCATCAACCCGCATCTGGCACCGGGATATGCGGTGCCGGGAGATGACCGATGAGCCACAGCCTTGACCTGCTGGCACAGCTGGTGCGATTCGACACCACTAGCCGCGAATCAAACCTGGCGTTGATCGACTTCGTTCGCACCTATTTGCAGGACTGCGGAGTCGCCTGTGAGCTGGTGTACAACGAGCATAAGAGCAAGGCTAATCTGCTGGCGACCATTGGCCCAGCCGATGTGCCCGGTATTGTACTGTCTGGCCATACCGATGTGGTGCCCGTGGACGGGCAACGGTGGAGCGTAGCGCCGTTCGACCTCACTGAAAAAGACGGTAAGTTGTACGGCCGTGGCACTGCCGACATGAAGGGGTATATCGCTTGCGTGCTGGCCAGCGTCCCGGCACTGATGCTGGCACCATTGCGCATGCCGGTGCATATCGCGCTTTCCTATGATGAAGAAGTGGGCTGCCTGGGCGTGCGTTCGCTGATCGAAAAGTTTCACCAACAGCCGGTCAAGCCACTGTTGTGCGTAGTCGGTGAACCGACCGAACTCAAACCTGTTCTAGGCCACAAGGGTAAATTGGCCATGCGTTGTGAAGTGCATGGAGCAGCCTGTCATTCGGCATATGCGCCGTCAGGCGTCAACGCCATCGAATATGCCGCGCGCCTGATAGGTGAATTGGGTCGGATCGGTGAAGCACTCAAGACGGGGCAAGATCTGAATCCAAGTTTCGATCCGCCTTTTTCTACCGTCCAAACGGGTGTGATTTCCGGTGGCAAGGCACTGAATATCGTCCCGCAAAACTGTACTTTCGATTTTGAAGTGCGCTCATTGCCAACCCTGGATCCTTGGCTCGTTGCGAACCAACTACGTTGTTACGCTGAACACACACTGCTGCCTGCAATGCAGGCCGTCAGCAAGGAGTGCTTAATCAACTTCAGCGAATTGTCCAGTTACCCCGGCCTGTCTACCTCCTTGGAAAGCCAAGCTGCTGAATGGGTCTCTCAGTTTTGTGGCTCGCAGGATTATGGCACTGTTGCCTTTGGCAGTGAGGGCGGGTTGTTTGATCAGGCGGGTATTCCCACCGTGGTGTGCGGGCCGGGCAGCATGGAGCAGGGGCACAAAGCCGATGAGTTCATCAGCCTTGAGCAGTTAAAAGCGTGTGATCGTATGTTGGAGAGGGTGTTGGCGTTTGTGAGTCAGTAAGCGCGTGTTGTCGTTTGTGAAGTTGGGCACGCTGTTCATATATCCCTAATAAAGCACAGCCTCTTCAGAAGGTTGGCGCCACACGGCCATGGGATTCTAGCCTGGTCTCTTTGCTTCGGCGCTGACACTTTAGTCGGCGCTTTTTTATATGCTGGGTGCTTTTTTCGTAACAGTCTGGACAACACACAAAGAGACCCGTCGTGCGGCGCAAGCCGAAACCGTTATTAGCTTAGCTAAAGCTTGCTTCAATTCGTGAAATGCCTCTCGCAGTCGCGAGTCCTCACTGGAGTCGCCTGGCGCCGGCCGGAATCCTTCGACATGACGGAGGAGCGCTTCGCGGTCGGTAACCATCCGGGTAACACATGTTGCTCACCCGATGTTGCAAGCGCTTGCGTCTGCCTTCTTTGATTGAAACCATGAATTGGGCCCGGCTGACGATTCGCTATTCGTCCTGAGTGAACTCGGCCTGCACGGGCCAGCATGCCTGCCCCCTTATAATGGTTGGTCAGCAACGAACCACCGCAAATACGGCATTTATTTTGTTGATGCTTCGAAAATAATCCGTCGCGGAACCCGCATGCGCATAGTAAACGGAAGACCTGCTTTGGACTCCATTACCCTGAAAGCAGATGCTAGTCGACGTTGTGGAGTGTTCCTCGATGAGTTGAGCGACTGCTTCACATCTTGTTTAATACTCCGTGAGTTGCCTAGCAACGCTCACCGAGGTCGCGCGGCAATTAGTAATCGATAACCATTGGCCGGGCGCAACTTTGATACACGCTGAGACCTAGTCATATCTACAACGTCTACAGACGGCAGATTGGTATTAACGCTCTATCCCCCCCTTTAAAATAACTAAACACCCCATGCATAAAGCCGCCTTTCGGCGCTTTTTCGTGTCCATTACTGTTCGAGCATCGTAAGGAACCTCTTGTCTCTGCCGCCTTACGATGGAGAACAAAAATGATCGATGTACTAATCATAGGTGGTGGTAATGCCGCCTTGTGCGCTGCGCTGATGGCACGTGAAGCCGGTGCCAGCGTGATGCTGCTGGAAGCCTCACCCAAAATCTGGCGCGGCGGCAATTCTCAACACACTCGCAACTTGCGATGCATGCACGATGCTCCGCAGGACGTGCTTATCGATGCCTACCCGGAAGAGGAATATTGGCAAGACCTGTTGAAGGTCACAGGGGGCATTACCAATGAGAAGCTCGCCCGTATCGCCATTCGTGCATCGTCTTCTTGCCGCGACTGGATGCGCTCGCACGGCGTCCATTTCCAGCCACCTCTGTCCGGCGCGCTGCACGTGGCCCGTACCAATGCATTCTTCATGGGGGGCGGCAAGGCCCTGGTCAATGCTTACTTCCGGAGTGCCGAGCGTCTTGGCGTCAAAGTCCGCTACAACACTCAAGTCACCGATATTGAAATGGACAATGGCAAGTTCGTCGCCGCCCACATTGAAGAACATGAGGTCGATGGTCAGCGTGTCGCGGCGGAACGCATTGAAGCCCGCTCCTGCGTGTTGGCGGCCGGTGGCTTCGAATCCAACCGTGAATGGCTGCGCGAAGCCTGGGGTCAGAACGAACGCGGTGAATGGCCGTCCGACAATTTCCTGATCCGTGGGACGCGTTTCAATACCGGCGTTTTGCTGCGACGGATGATCGATCTAGGCGCTGACTCCATCGGCGATCCAACGCAAGCACATATGGTCGCGATTGATGCCCGCGCGCCACTCTACGACGGCGGCATTTGCACCCGAATCGACTGCGTATCGCTCGGCGTGGTGGTCAATCGTGATGGCGAACGCTTCTACGACGAAGGTGAGGATTTCTGGCCAAAGCGTTATGCGATCTGGGGGCGTCTGGTGGCCGGACAACCCGGTCAGCAGGCATATTCGATCATCGACCAACAAGCCATCGGCCGATTCATGCCGCCGGTGTTTCCCGGGACTACCGCCAATACCCTGCGGGAACTAGCCCGCCTGTTGAAGCTGCCAGAAGAGCAATTCGTCAAGACTGTCGAGGACTACAACAGCGCCTGCCGCGTTGGCACGTTCGATCACACGGCTTTGGACGACTGCCACACCCAAGGACTGACGCCCGCCAAAACTCATTGGGCGCGTCCATTGGACAAGCCGCCTTTCTATGCCTACCCATTGAAGCCGGGTGTCACCTTCACTTACCTCGGTCTCGCCACGGATGAAACGGCCGCTGTGCATTTCAATGGCAAAGCGAGCCCCAACCTTTTTGTTGCGGGAGAAATGATGGCCGGCAACGTTCTGGGTAAGGGCTACACCGCAGGCATCGGCATGGCCATCGGTACCGCGTTTGGCCGTATAGCAGGTGTACAGGCAGCCGCTTCGGCGGGCTTTGGTATTTCTTCTCCAAATAAGGGGGCTCGACATGCAACTGTTTGATCCAAAAGCATCGAGCGGGTTGATCCCGGTGCTGAATGTCGATGAAGTCGAAGTCCAGCGGCAGATGACCGTCTGCAACGCTTGTCGCTATTGCGAAGGCTTTTGCGCGGTATTTCCAGCAATGACCCGGCGCCTGGAGTTCACTCAGGCGGACATCCATTACCTGGCTAACCTTTGCCATAACTGCGGCGCGTGTCTGCACGCCTGTCAGTACGCCGCCCCCCACGAATTCGAGATCAATGTACCGAAGGCCATGGCCAAAGTACGCCTCGATACCTACGCCGAATACGCCTGGCCACAGGTGATGGGCAAGTTGTATCAGCGCAACGGCCTGACCCTGGCGCTGGCTTCTGGTACTGGCCTGGCATTGTTTCTATGCCTCACGCTGATGGTCATGGGCAACCTGTTCACGGCCATTCCCGGGGGCAACTTCTACGGGATCTTCCCGCATAACACCCTGGCGCTGATGTTCGGCTCAGTGTTCGGCTTTGCGGTACTTGCGCTGACCATGGGTGTACGGCGCTTCTGGCGTAACGTTTCACCGGTCGCAGCGCCACTGCCGTTGAAAACGTCCGCTGCATTGGAGGCTACGGCCAACGTCGCGAAGCTAAAATACCTGGACGGCGGCCATGGCGAAGGCTGCAACAACGCCGACGATCAATTCACCTTGTGGCGACGCCGATTCCACCACCTCACCTTCTACGGCTTCATGCTGTGCTTCGCCGCCACCGGTGTCGCCACGCTCTTTCACTATCTGCTGAAGTGGTCGGCCCCTTACCCGATCTTTAGCTTGCCGGTGATGTTAGGCATCGCCGGAGGCATTGGTCTGCTGATCGGCCCAGCGGGTCTGCTGTGGCTGAATTTACGTCGTAATCCTGCGCACGGCGACGAGAAGCAAAAACCTATGGATCGCGGCTTCATCGCGCTGCTGTTTTTGGTCAGCGCGAGCGGCCTTGCGCTGCTGGCGTTCCGTGAAACTACCGCCCTGGGCTTATTGCTGGCTATCCATCTCGGTCTGGTCATGGCGTTTTTCCTGACCATGCCCTACAGCAAATTCGCCCATGGAATATTCCGCAGCGCAGCGCTGCTCAAACACGCCATCGAGAAACGCCAACCCAACCCGATTAACGCCGGCAGCGACTGACGAACAAAGCACTCATTCCAAAAATAATAGTGAGCATTACGGTAGCCATGATGAAAACTACGACTGAAACAACCCGCGCCAAGGGGTCTAAATTAGGCGCCATTTTGCGGGTCACCAGCGGTAACTTTCTCGAACAGTTCGACTTCTTTCTGTTCGGGTTCTACGCAACCTACATCTCCCAGACGTTCTTTCCTGCCACCAGCGAGTTTGCCTCGCTAATGATGACCTTCGCGGTATTCGGCTCAGGCTTCCTGATGCGTCCTTTGGGCGCGATTGTGCTAGGGGCGTACATCGACAAGGTCGGGCGCCGTAAGGGGTTGATCGTGACGCTGTCGATCATGGCCGCCGGTACCGTATTGATCGCCCTGGTGCCGGGCTATGCGGCCATCGGCGTGGCGGCACCGATTCTGGTGTTGTTGGGCAGACTGCTACAGGGCTTCTCCGCGGGTGCGGAAATGGGCGGTGTTTCCGTGTATCTGGCGGAAATTTCGACCCCCGGTCACACCGGTTTCTACACCAGTTGGCAATCGGCTAGCCAACAGGTAGCGATTGTCGTCGCGGCTGCCTTGGGCTATACGATCAATGCCACGATGCAAGCCACTGAAATAGCCGATTGGGGCTGGCGCATTCCCTTCTTCATTGGCTGCGTGATCATCCCGTTTATTTTCATTATTCGCCGTTCATTGGAAGAAACCGCGGCATTCACTGCTCGCCACCATCGCCCAACTACCCGCG